>Ga0318528_10000857_pt1 | contig 10749 bp, 6 predicted proteins | sample GRESIP052b4f26_FD_202500 | JGI IMG/M metagenome (GOLD analysis project Ga0318528, IMG submission 202500) | Tropical soil microbial communities from Luquillo Experimental Forest, Puerto Rico - GRE.SIPMG.052b4f26 | ecosystem: Environmental > Terrestrial > Soil > Tropical forest > Bulk soil...
GACCAGCATCAAGAAGTGGACCCAGGAGTTCCGTCTTGCCTCGTCCTCCGCTCAGACTCTCGAGTGGCAGCTGGGGGCGTTCTACACGCACGAGTCCTCCTCGCTCGACCAGACGCTGCCGGTCTTCTACATCCCGACGCAGGTGGACGTCCCTCTACCGCAATCGATGGGCGGTCCCTCGCTCGAGAACTCATCGCTGGAGGCCCTTTATCGCGAGTGGGCAGCCTTTGCCCAGTTCACCTACCACTTCAGCCCGCAGTGGGACCTGGCCTTTGGCGGCCGCTGGTCCGAGAACAAGCAGTCCGCCAACGAGTCCCTCAACGGCGTGCTGCCTACGCTCCAGGGCACGCCTGAGCAGTTGACTTCCGGCGAATCGAGCGACACCGACTTCACCTATTCGATTGCGCCACGCTGGCACGTGAGCAGCGACACCATGGTGTACGGGCGGATCGCGACCGGCTATCGGCCGGGCGGCCCGAACGACCTGCCACTCAATGCGCCACCCAGCGTTCCGAGAACGTACCAGTCCGATCAGACGACAAACTACGAGCTCGGAGTACGCACGGACCAGCTCGACAAGCGTCTGTCCGTCGATGTCGCCGCGTTCCTCATCGACTGGAAGAAGATTCAGGTGTTCGAAGAGGTCCTGGTGGCGGGGTCCCCTCCGTTCGGCATCAACGCCAACGGCGGCACGGCGCGCTCCAAGGGCCTCGAGTGGACGCTGGCGGCGACGCCGCTGACCGGCCTGACTTTCACGCTCACGGGTGCGTACGTCGATGCCTACCTGACATCGCCGGCGACCGATGCCGGAGGGAACACCGGCGATCAACTGCCGTACGTGCCGAAATGGAGCACGTCGCTCGATGGGGCGTACACTTGGCGTGCGTTCAGCGATTTCAACGCGTTTGCCGGGGCAACCTGGATCTATACCGGGTCGCGCTTCAACGACTTCACAGCCACCCAGGGCGCAGCCGGGTTCCTCCCGAATCCCCGTCCCGAGCTGCCGAGCTACAACACCGTCAACCTGCGCGCCGGGCTCCAGAACGGTCGCTGGACGTTCGAGCTGTACGCCAAGAACGTCGGCGATACCCGCGGCATCGGCTACTACGTCGCTACGGCTACCCCGAACTACGGGGGCGCGGTCAACTACGTGCTGCCGCGCACGCTCGGCGCGCTAGTCACCGCGCGATTCTGAGATCAGGGAGGGAAGGGCACCGGCGCCAGATGGGTGCCGGTGCCTGCGGTGGAGGCGGCACTTGGGACGCAGTCAGTTGTTGTCCGCGGATGAGGAAATGAGTCGGGAAGTCCTGAGCAAGAGTCGCTGGCCGGTGTTCGCACGCCGGCGCGCCACGACCCTCGTGCTGTTGGTGTACGCCGTCGTGCTTTCGCTGTACGCAGCGCTTGCCGTGGCACATCCGGCTGCTTTCACGATCGATCAGGTGATGCAGGCGCCATTTCCCTCATCGCTCGTCGCGGCACCCCGCGGCAAGGCCGTCGCGTGGGTGTTTGACGTCCGAGGCTCCCGCAACGTATGGGTCGCCGATGAAGCCCATGGAATGAAAGCACGGGCGATCACGAGCTTCAGCCGTGATGATGGCTTCAACATCGGTGAGCTCGCGTGGTCGCCGGACTCCGAGCTCATCGCCTTCACCCGTGGCCAGTCCCTCGAGGATGAACGCGGCGCGAATGTCGCGAGCTCCCCGGTTGGCCCGGCGCCGCGCGAGGTCTGGGTGGTCTCGACCGCGGGTGGCGATGCGCACAAGGTGGGCGCGGGGCACTCACCCGCTTTCTCACCGGACGCCAGCAGGCTCGTGTTTATCGACAAAGACCGCATCTGGACGGTGGCGCCGGGGAATTCCTCCGAACCACAGCCCCTGGTTGTCGATAACGGTCAGATCGCCTCGGTAACTTTTTCTCCCGATGGCCGGCGGCTCGCCTTTGTTAGTGCCCGTGCGCGCCACGCGCTCGTGGGTGTTTATGAGTTCGCCACGCAGCGCACTGCCTGGATGGGGCCGAGCCTCGATCACGACAGCTCACCGGTTTTTTCCCCGACCGGTTCGCAGGTGGCTTTCATCCGCGTCCCTGCGCACAGCGGCCCGGAGTTCGTATCCCGTCGCAGTGGGGAACCGTGGTCGATCTGGGTCGCGGATGCGGCGAGCGGCCAGGCGCAAAGAGTCTGGAGGGCCGATGCCGGCCCCGGCAGCATCTTCCACCCGACACTCTCTGACAACAACCTGCTGTGGATGCAAGGCGGCACGCTGGTCTTCCCTTGGGAGAAGACCGGCTGGCTGCAGCTGTACGCTTTGCCCTCGGCCGGCGGTACGGCTGCGCCGCTCACCTCGGGATCTTTCGAGGTTGCGAATCTCGCGATCAGTCCCGATCGGGCACACATCGTTTACTCCTCGAACCAGGGAGACGAGGACCGTGTGCACGTCTGGAAGATCGATGAGGCCCGCAAGCCGCCGGTGCGCCTGGGCGGGGATGAGCGCGCGCTTGAAGATGCGCCGCAGATCGCTGCCGATGGCACGGTGTTTGTGCTGCGAGGCGGAGCCACTCAGCCACTCCAGCCGGCCATGTCGGCCGGCGGTCGCTGGCAGACGCTGGCAGCGGAGACACTGCCGCCGTCGTTTCCTCACAGCCAGCTCGTGACGCCCGAGACCGTGACCTTCCAGGCCAGAGACGGCCAGATCGCGCACGGGCAGCTGTTCTTGCCGCGCGATGGCCGGGCTTCGGCCCGACATCCCGCGGTGCTTTTCTTTCACGGCGGCCCGCGGCGCCAGATGCTCCTCGGCTTTCACCCCATGGACGCCTACAGCTGGATGTACGCGCTCAATGAGTACTTCGCAGCGGAGGGCTACGTCGTACTGTCGGTCAATTACCGCGGCGGAATCGGCTACGGTCTCGATTACCGGGAAGCCCGGGATTTTGGACCGGACGGCGCGAGCGAGCTGAATGATCTCCTCGGCGCGATCACCTACCTGCAGGCCCGCCGCGACGTCGATCGCGAGCGGCTCGGCATCTGGGGAGGGAGCTATGGCGGATTGATGACCGCGCTCGGGCTTGCCCGGGCCTCGGACGCGCTCGCGGCAGGCGTCGATTACGCGGGACTCTACAACTGGGCGACCTTTTTCTCCTCGGTCGGGCTTACCTTGCCGGACGCGGCGGCGACGCAACGCGCGGCTCAGTCCTCACCGATCGCGACCATCGATCAATGGCGGTCACCGGTGCTCGTCGTTCAGGCCGACGACGATCGTGATGTGCCTTCCCAGCAGTCTTCCGAGCTGATCGAGGCGCTCAGGTCCCACCGCATTCCGCACGATGAATTGATCCTGCCGAACGAGATTCACGATCTGGCCCGTTACGCATCGTGGATGGAGTTCTTTCAGACAGCCGACCGATACTTTGACGAGCATCTCGCCAGGCGAGTCACGGCCAAACCGCAATGAAGACGACGATCGCAGCGCTGCAGCTCCCATCTCCGTATCTCCTTTTTCTCGGCGATACGACCGAGCCCGCCTTTGCGAAGACCGCTTTCGGCCTGTGCGACTGGGTGCCGGAACGGTGCATCGGCGAGTGGGCGTGTGAAGGAGCGACGGTCACCACGGGACTCCCGCGGCTGACTCCGCAGGAAGCGTACACCCGGGGCGCGCGGGGACTCGTCATCGGGGTTGCCAACACCGGCGGCGTGATCGGAGAGAGCTGGGTGCCGCTCCTCGTCGAGGCGCTCGGAGCGGGACTCGATCTCGTCAGCGGGCTGCACGCGAAGCTGCGTGACGTGCCGCAACTGCGGGACACAGCGATGCGCACCGGTCGCAGACTCATCGACGTCCGCGTACCGCCCCCTTCGATACCCATTGCAACCGGCCGCAAGCGCTCGGGGAAGCGCCTCCTCACCGTTGGTACCGATTGTGCACTCGGCAAGAAGTACACCGCGCTCGCCCTTACGCGGGCGTTTGCCGAGCGGGGACTCGCGGTCGACTTCCGCGCGACCGGTCAGACCGGCATTCTCATCGCGGGAGGTGGCATGCCGATGGATGCCGTCGTCTCGGATTTCGAGGCAGGCGCCGCGGAGGTCCTGAGCCCCGATGCCGCCCCAGAACATTGGGATGTGATCGAGGGTCAGGGCTCGCTCTTTCATCCGTCATACGCCGCGGTCTCTCTTGGCCTCCTGCACGGCAGCCAGCCGGATGTTTTCGTCGTCTGTCACGAGCCCGGCCGCCAACACCTGGTCGGACACCCGGATTTTCCGCTGCCGAGCCTCGCCGAGACGATCGATCTGACGCTGCGGCTCGGCCGCAGAACCAACCCCGCGATGCGCTGTGGCGGGATCAGTCTGAACACCGCAGCGCTCGATGCGCACGCCGCGCGCGAGCAGCTGGCAGAGGTCAGCCTGCAGTTGGGACTGCCGGCGGCCGATCCGATTCGCAAGGGTCCCGAATTCCAACGGCTCATCGAGTCATGTCTGGCATGACCGCTTCCGGAGACATGAACATGAATGCTCTCGCTCGAATGCTGTCGCTGGCAGGTCTCACCGTGCTCGCGTCATCAAGTGCATTCGCCGCGGCGCCGGAAGATGTACCGGTGGCCCAACCGGCCGCACCCGTGGTGGTGCCGCTCACCGCCGCGGACGCCAACAGCTGGCTCGATGGCTACCTGCCGTATGCGCTGAAGACCGGCGACATCGCGGGCGCCGTCGTCGCCATCGTCAAGGATGGTGAGGTGTTGACCGTACGCGGCTACGGCTATGCGGATGTGGCGGCGAAGAAGCCCGTGGACCCCAGGCTGACGCTGTTTCGCCCCGGATCGGTCTCCAAGCTCTTCACCTGGACCGCGGTGATGCAGCTCGTGGAACAGGGCAAGATCGACCTCGATGCGGACGTCAATCAGTATCTCGACTTCAAGATTCCGCCTCGTGAGGGCAAGCCCATCACCATGCGGAACCTGATGCAGCACACCGCAGGGTTCGAGGAGCAGGCAAAAGGGATCATCACCGAGAACAGCAAGGCGCCCGGTTTCGAGGCGTTGCTCAAAGCGTGGGTTCCTCAACGGGTCTTCGCGCCGGGTACGACGCCAGCCTATTCCAACTATGGCGCATCGCTTGCGGGCTACATCGTGCAGCGGCTCTCGGGGGAGTCCTTCGACAGCTATATCGAGAAGCACATCTTCGAACCGCTGGAGATGAAATACTCGACCTTCCGTCAGCCCTTACCACCAGAGCTTGCACCGCTGATGTCCAACGGCTACCGGGTCGCCTCGGGCGAGCCGCGGGCGTTCGAGATCGTCGGCCCCGCTCCGGCGGGGGCCCTGTCCTCCCCGGGCGAGGACATGGCGCATTTCATGATCGCGCACCTGCAGGGTGGTGAGTTTCACGGCAAGCGGATCCTCGCCGCTGCGACCGCGGAGATGATGCACAACACACCGCTCACGATGCTGCCACCCCTGAACCGGATGGAGCTTGGGTTTTTCGAGACCAACATCAACGGTTACGAGGTGATCGGCCACCTGGGGGATACCGATTACTTCCACACGTCACTCCATCTGTTCCTCGGTGAAAACGTTGGTTTCTACGTTTCATTCAACAGCCTCGGGAAGGAGGGCGCCGCTCACAACCTGCGCGGAGCCCTGTTCCAGGACTTCGCGGACCGGTACTTCCCCGCGCCCCGGCCGGTGTCCCGGGTCGATGCCGCCACCGCCGCGGCGCATGCGGCGCTTCTTGCCGGCAGCTGGGCCAACTCGCGCGGCTCACAGTCGAATTTCCTGGCTGTGGCCGGACTCCTCGGACAGATCAAGATCGGCGTCGACAAGAAGGGCGAGCTGCAGATCCCGGACCTCAAGGGTCTCAACGGCGAGCCGCGGCGCTGGGTCGAGATCGCGCCTTTCGTGTGGCTCGATGCGGACAGTCACGATCGATTGGCTGCCAAGGTGGTCGACGGCAAGCCGGTCCGCTGGAGCTTCGATCTGCTCTCCCCGTTCATGGTGTTCGACCGGGTGCCGTGGTATGCCAACAGTGCATGGCTGAAGCCGTTGCTCGGTGCCAGCGTGGTGGCGCTTCTGCTGACAGCCCTCCTGTGGCCGGTCGCCGCCTGGGTACGTCGACGCTACAAGGCCCCGCTCGGCCTCGACCCGGCATCGTTCCGGGCCTACCGCTGGAGCAAGATCGGCGCGGTCCTGATCCTCGCCGCGCTCGGGCTGTGGGCGATGACGATCGTCCTCATGTTGAAGAACACCAACAATCTCGATGGCCGGCTCGACGCGTTGCTGTGGTTCAGCGAGATCTTCGGCACGGTGGCATTCATTGGTGGCCTGCTCCTGACGCTGTGGAATCTACGCGCAGTGTGGCTCGGCGACCGGCGTTGGCCGGCGCGGGTCTGGAGCGTGGTGCTGTGCATCTCCGCCGCCGCGGTGCTGTGGGTCGCCGTGGTGTCCAGGTTGGTCAGTTTCGGGACGAATTACTGATGGCGGCGCTGAAGCTCACCGTCGAAGTCGAGCGCCTCGGATTCCGGGCGCCGTTTCGCATCGCCGGGTTCCTGTTCGAGCACCAGGACGCGATCGTCGTCACGGTCGATGACGGCGTACATCGCGGTCGCGGTGAAGCCTGTGGAGTGTATTACCTCAATGACAACGTGGAACAGATGGTCGCGGCGCTCGAAGCTCACCGCACAACGATCGAGTCGGGCATCGACCGCGCCTCTCTGCAGCGGCTCCTTCCTCCGGGAGGAGCGCGCAATGCGCTCGACTGCGCGCTGTGGGAGCTCGAAGCACGCCGTACGGGGAAGGCGGTGTGGGAGCTGGCAGGTCTTGATCCTCCGCAGCCTCTTGTAACCACCTTCACCCTCGGTGCCGAGGATCCGCGCGTCATGGCCGAAGGCGCGCGCAAGTTCGCAGGTGCCCGGGCCATCAAGGTTAAATTCACCGGCGACCTCGACCTCGACATCGCCCGGGTGAAGGCGGTGCGGGCAGCGCTACCTTCGGTTTGGCTCGGGGTCGACGCCAACCAGGGGTACACCCTCGCCGGGCTTCGGCCGCTCATCGATGCGCTGCTGGAAGTCAACGTCGGACAGCTCGAGCAGCCGCTGCCGCGTGGACGCGAAGCCGACCTCGAGAACTTCGAATCGCCCATACCGCTTGTCGCGGACGAAAGTGCCTTGGGTCTCGGTGATATAGCGGGGCTGGTCGGACGCTTCAACCTGGTCAACATCAAGCTCGATAAATGCGGGGGACTGACCGAGGCATTGGCCATGGCGAAGGAGGCGCGGCGCCTCGGCCTCGGGGTGATGGTGGGCAACATGATGGGCTCGAGTCTCGCCATGGCACCCTCCTTCATCGTCGGCCAGCTCTGTGACGTCGTCGATCTCGATGGGCCGACCTTTCTGAGCCGGGACCGCGTTCCGGGAGTGACCTACTCAGAGGGCATGATCTGGGTTGACGAGGTGGTGTGGGGGAGGGTGCCGCTGTCACCCGGCACTCGTGCGAGCCCGGTTTCAGGTTCCCGGAGTCGCTGAGGGGTGCTTCGGTGTCATCTCGATTCCAGCGATTTCTCCTCCCGGGTTTCGCCTTCAAGGCCGTTGTCATCGGGGGCGGCTATGCGACCGGCCGCGAGCTCGCTGAATTTTTCCTCCCCAGCGGCCCCTGGGGCGGCATTGCGGGAATGGTGCTCGCAACGCTCATCTGGAGCGCCATCTGCGTCGCGACGTTTCTCTTCGCGCGTGCGACCGGCGCGCGTGACTACCAGGCGTTCGTACGCGCACTCCTCGGCCCGGGCTGGGTGGTGTTCGAGGCCGCCTACGTACTCTTTGTCATCCTGATACTCGCGGTGTTCGGCGCGGCGGCGGGCGCCATCGGGGCTGCCACGCTCGGGCTCCCGACCATCGCCGGCACGCTCGCGCTCATGATTGCCATTGCGCTCGTTACGGCATTCGGCAATCCGTCGGTCGAGCGGTTATTCAAGTACGTGTCGTTGCTGCTGTACGGCGTATACGCGCTCTTCGTCGTGCTGGCCCTGACACACTTCGGCGCGCAGATTCCCACGGGCTTCGCCCGGCAGGCGTCCATGGAAGGCTGGGCGCTGGGTGGGGTGACCTACGCCAGTTACAACGTTGTCGCCGCGATCGTGATTCTTCCCGTGCTGCGTCACTTGACGAGCGACCGCGATGCGGTGATCGCCGGACTCATCGCGGGACCTCTCGCCATGATCCCGGCGGTGATGTTCTTCTGCTGCATGGTCGCCTACTACCCGCAGATCGCCGCCGAGACCCTGCCGTCCGACTTTCTCCTGCAACGACTGAACGTGCCGTGGTTCCATCTGCTCTTTCAGTTGATGATCTTCGCGGCACTGCTCGAGAGTGGCACGGGCGCGGTGCACGCGATCAACGAGCGCATCGGCAATGCCTGGCGCCGTCGTCATGAGGCTCCGCTGGGACACGCTCCGCGCCTGGCTATCGCGCTCATCACGTTGAGCGCCTGCATGCTGCTGGCGCAGAGATTCGGTCTGGTTGAGCTCATCGCCAAGGGCTATCGCGCGCTCGCCGCTATCTTTCTTCTGGTTTACGTCGTACCCCTGCTCACGGTCGGGCTTGGCCGCCTCCGCCACCGTGAACGCATGCAGCAGCAAATCCCATGAGGCGTCTCAGGGACTGGCCGGGCCTGCCTGATGCAGGCAGTCGCCGCGCCCAAGGAGCGAGTCAGATGCGATTCAAGATAACTGCCGCAGTCCTGGGGGTCACGCTGGCCGCGGCGGCGTCTGCAGCGCCCACCCCCGGGGTCTCCACCGGCCACCCGCTGGACGCGAGCGATCTTCACGCCTGGCTCGACGGCTTGCTCCCATACGCCATCAAAAGCGGCGACATCGCGGGTGGGGTCATCGTTGTCGTGAAGGATGGCAAGGTTCTTTTCCAGGAGGGTTACGGCTATTCCGACATGGAGAAGCGCACTCCGATGGACCCGGAGAAAACGCTGATCCGCGCGGGCTCGACCTCCAAGCTCTTCACCTGGACCGCGGTGATGCAGCTGGTCGAGCAGGGCAAAATCGATCTCGATCGGAACGTCGACGACTACCTCGACTTCAAGGTCTCACCGGCTTCCGGAAAACCGATCACCCTACGCGACCTGATGAACCACAGGGGTGGCTTCGAGGAAGGTCTCAAGGACATTCTCGCCAAGGATCCGCACGGGCTGCAGTCGACCGAGACGTACCTGAAGGAGCACCCGCGACCTCTGCTCTTCCCGCCGGGCGAGGTCCCGGCGTACTCGAACTATGGCGCCGCGCTGGCGGGTTACATCGTACAGCGAGTCTCGGGTCAGCCTTTCGAGCGTTATGTGGAGGAGCACATTCTGCTGCCGCTCGGCATGCGGCATACGACCTTCGATGAGCCCCTGCCGGATGGCTTCAAGAACGCGATGTCGGATGGCTACCGGACGGCTTCGACGGGCCCGCAGCCGTTTGAGCTCATCATTACGCGGCCCGCCGGCAGCATGACGACGACGGCGTCCGACATGGCGCACTTCATGATCGCCCATCTGCAGCAAGGGCGGTTCGGCGATTACGCGATGCTCAGCCCGCAGACCGTGGAGCTGATGCATTCGCCATCGCAGGCGGCACCGCCGGGGTTCAGCACCCTGGCGCACGGGTTCTTCCACGCGATCAGGAATGGCCGCACCGTGATCGGACACGGTGGCGATACGGTCTTCTTCCACACGGACCTCAATCTGTTGCCGGAAGAGGGCGTCGGCATTTTCTACAACTTCAACAGCCGGGGCCGCGAGAACGCGGTGTACGCTCTGCGCAAGGCGCTGTTCGATCAGTTCATGGACCGCTACTTCCCGCCCGTTGCCCCGACGGCCGATCCGCCGGCTCTCGCTTCCGCCGTCGGCGATGCGCACAGGATGGCCGGGCGCTACCGGGAATCAAGGCGTGTCGAGCACGGCTTCCTGAGTCTCTTTTATCTTCTGCAACAAACGGTGATCGGCGCAAAACCCGATGGCACCATCACGGCGCCACGCTTTCTCGAGCCCGGCGAGGCGACCTTCCGCGAGATTGCTCCGGATCTGTGGCGCGAGGTCGGTGGGACGCGCGAGTTCGCGTTGCGCAACGTCGATGGCGTCAAGACCGTCATCGACAGCGAAGACCCGACATCCGTTTTCCAGCCCGTGCCGTTCCTGCGATCGGCGCCCCTGAATCTGACGATCCTCCTGGCTTCGCTCGCGATACTGGCGGTGACGGTGATACTTTGGCCCATCAGAGCGCTCGTGAGGCGCCGCTACGGTCGATCCGCCGATCCGAAGGAGTTGCGGCGCTTGCGGCTGTGGGTCGGTGCAGCCGTTGTATTCGTACTCCTCTATGTCGCCGCCTGGATCGTGCTCCTGTCGCCGGTTCTCAGCCTCGAGCTTTGGGTGTACTCGACGCGCCTTGACCCGGTGGTGCGTGGCTTGCAGATCGCCGGGCTCCTGGTCATCGCGGCGGCGGCAGTGGGAGTCTGGAGTCTGTGGCGCATTGCACGGTTGAGGTCCTCCCGAATGGTCTGGGTCAGGAACGCAGCGCTCGCCGCCGCTCTGCTCGGCATTGTCTGGATCGGTTTTGTGGGCAAGCTGTTCAGCTTCAACCTGAACTACTGACTTACCCGAGCAGAGGCGCGCGCGAAGCGCGCCCGAAAGGCGCTACTGCAGACCACCGCGCACGGACGTGACTCGCTCGGTGTTGAACCCGAGCCAGTGCATTCGTCCGACGTAGCGCGCGTGCTCAACCTTGAGGCA
>Ga0318528_10000864_pt1 | contig 10718 bp, 4 predicted proteins | sample GRESIP052b4f26_FD_202500 | JGI IMG/M metagenome (GOLD analysis project Ga0318528, IMG submission 202500) | Tropical soil microbial communities from Luquillo Experimental Forest, Puerto Rico - GRE.SIPMG.052b4f26 | ecosystem: Environmental > Terrestrial > Soil > Tropical forest > Bulk soil...
CCCGAAGACCGTCATGCCGGATTCAGCGGGCGACGATGATGCACCAGAGCGAAAAAGCGAAGATGCTGACCGGTGAGCCACATCGCGCGACTCGGGGTTGGAATTGGCGCGCCCGATCCGGATCGCCAACGGAGTGTGGATCGGCGGCGGCGTCATCATTCTGCCGGGAGTGACATTGGCGATGGCAGCGTCATCGGCGCCGGCAGCATTGTGCGCCGCGACGTGCTGCCCGGTACTGTGGCCCGCCGGCAAACCGGCTCGGATAATCTGGCAGCGTCGCCTGATCGCGGGAAAGCTCGTCCGCGCATGGCGAAAACAGCCTGCACGCTGATCCGTAACTTGCGATAATCTTGAACCGAAATCCCGGTCCGAGTACCTGCCGGGAATGGGGAGCGCCGTGGATATCGGCAGCTGGCTGCGCGGACTGGGCCTTGAGCGGTATGAGCCGGCCTTTCGCGACAATGCGATCGATACCGAAGTATTGCCTGAGCTGAACGAGGCGGACCTCGAAAAGCTCGGTGTGCTGCTCGGGCACCGCAAGCGTCTGCTGCGCGCGATCGACGAGCTGCGCATCACGCCCCTTCCCGCCTCGTCAGCGCCGGAAGCTGCGCCCAGCCACGCGGATCGCGCAGAGCGCCGGCAGCTGACCGTCATGTTCTGTGATCTCGTCGGCTCGACCGAGCTTTCGTCGCGCCTTGATCCCGAGGATCTGCGCGAGGTCATCGGCGCGTATCACCGCGCCGTCGCCGAGGTGGTCGCCGGGTTCGATGGTTTCGTCGCCAAATATATGGGCGACGGTGTTCTGGTCTATTTCGGCTACCCGCGAGCGCATGAGGATGATGCCGAGCGGGCGGTACGGGCGGGGCTGGGCATCATCGATGCCGTCGGCCGCCTCGATATCAAATCCGCCAACCCGCAAGCGCGCGTCGGGATCGCCACCGGGCTGGTGATCGTCGGCGATCTGATCGGCGAAGGCTCGGCTCAGGAGCAATCGGTCGTCGGCGAGACGCCGAACCTCGCCGCGCGGCTGCAAGCCCTGGCCGAGCCGGACGCGGTCGTCATCGCCCCTGGCACCCGCCGCTTGGTCGGGGATCTCTTCGAGTACCGTGATCTCGGCGCCGTCGAGGTCAGGGGCCTCGCCAGGCCGGTGCCGGCTTGGCAGGTATTGCGGCCGAGCGCGGTCGCGAGCCGGTTCGAGGCATTGCGCGGCTCGGCATTGACCCGGCTGGTAGGCCGGGACGAGGAAATCGACCTGCTATTGTGCCGCTGGGCGCGTGCCAAGGCCGGCGACGGCCAGGTCGTGCTAATCTCCGGCGAAGCGGGCCTCGGCAAGTCGCGCATCACCGCGGCATTGGCGGAGCGCCTCAACGCCGAGCCGCATCTCCGCCTGCGCTATTTCTGCTCGCCCTATCACCAGGACAGTGCGCTGTTCCCGTTCATCGATCAGCTCGGGCGAGCATCGGGGTTCGCCCGCGACGACACACCCGCGGCCAAGCTGGAGAAGCTCGAGGCCCTGCTCGCTCGCGCCGCCCCGCCGGACGATGATGTGGCGCTCCTCGCCGATCTGCTGTCGTTGCCGGCTTCGGACCACCATCCGCTGCCCAACCTCAGCCCTCAACGGAAAAAGGAAAAGACACTGGAAGCGCTAATCCGGCAGCTCGAAGGGCTGGCATGCCAGCAGCCAGTGGTCATGATCTTCGAGGACGCACATCGGATCGACCCGACCTCGCGCGAGCTGCTCGACCTCACCGTCGAGCATGTCCGAAGCCTGCCGGTACTGCTGATCGTGGCCTTCCGCCCCGAGTTCCAACCGCCCTGGAGCGGCCAGCCGCAGGTCACAATGCTGACGCTCAATCGCCTCGGCCGACGCGACCGGATTGCTCTGGTAGAACAGATTACCGGAGACAAGGCGTTGCCTGGTGCGGTCGTCGACCAGATCGTCGAGCGCACCGACGGCGTGCCATTGTTTGTCGAGGAATTGACCAAGAGCGTCCTGGAGAGCGGTGTATCGCTGGTGGAAATTCCGGCCACCTTGCATGACTCGCTGATGGCGCGTCTCGACCGCTTGGCGTCGGTCCGGTTGGTAGCGCAAACCGGCGCTGCGATCGGACGCGAGTTCTCTTACGCACTGCTGCGTGCCGTCTCCCGTCTTTCCGAGGAGGAGCTGCAAGCCGGTCTCGGCCGTCTCGTTGCCTCTGAACTGGTCTCCCAACGCGGCATGCCGCCCGAGGCGGTCTACAGCTTCAAGCACGTGCTGGTGCAGGACGCGGCCCACGGCAGCCTGCTGCGCGCGACGCGCCAGCAGTTGCACGCACAGATCGCCGAGGCGCTCGAAGCCCAATCACCGGAGCTCTCGGACAGCCAGCCCGAGCTGTTCGCGCAGCATTACGCCGAGGCCGGGCTCGTCGAAAAATCCGTCGCCTTTTGGGGCAAGGCCGGGCGCAGGTCCGCCGCTCGCTCGGCAATGCCAGAGGCGGTCGCGCAATTTCAAAAAGCGCTGGATCAGCTGGCACTATTATCCGACACCCCTGAACGCCAGCGACAGGAGTTCGAAACACGCAGCGGCTTTGGTGCGGCCTTGATGATCGCCAAGGGCTACGCCGCGGTAGAAACAGGCCATAACTATGTCCGCGCGCGAGAGTTGTGGGAGCAGCTGGGTTCCCCCTCGGAGTTCCTTCACGTCCCGTGGGGTCAGTTTTTCTATCACGTCAACCGCTGCGAATTCGATCTGGCCCAGCGCTTGGCCGAGGATCTGCTGCGTTTGAGCCGGCAGCACAACGATTCCGCTGGACTCGTTCTCGGTCATACCTGCTCCGGCCGAATGCTGGTATCGACCGGCAGTTTTGTGTCATCCCGATCGCATCTTGAACAGGCACTCGCGCTTTATAATCCTATCTCTCACAGCTCGCTTGTTCACCAGGTTGGACTCGACCCTCAAGTGATATCGCAAACCAATTTGGGGCTCGTTCTTTTCTGTCTCGGCTTTCCGGACCAAGCATTGACACAGAGGAGCGCAGCGGTCGCTGAGGCGCGGAGGCTGGCTCATCCCCCGTCCTTGGCTCTGAGCTTGGGGATCGGCACTATTGCGCTGTCTCTTGTCGAAGACAACGGGGCCTTGGAAGAGCGAGCGGACGAGCTGGTTTCGGTGGCGGCCGAGCACGGTTTCTCCCTCTACACTGCAGCGGGAACGATCCTTGGCGGCTGGGCCAAGGTCAAAAATGGCAACGTGATGGAGGGGATGCCCCTGCTGCGCAGCGGTTCGACTGCGTACCGGGCCAGCGGGCAGGAGGCGTGGATGCCCTATTTCATCACACTGCTGGCCGCGGCATGTGAGATCGCAGGGCAAATTCAGGAGTCTTTGGCCCTGGTGGACGAGGCTCTGCAGATCGTAGGGTGGACAGGGGAGCGCTGGTTCGCAGCGGAGTTGAACAGGCACAAGGGCCAACTGCTGCTGCAGCAAGGACATGCCGAGGCCGCCGAGGAATTGTATCGCGAGGCCCTCAGCATCGCCCGGGAGCAGGAGGCCAAGCTTTGGGAATTGCGCGCCGCCGCGAGCCTCGCCCGGCTCCGCCGCGACCAAAGCCGCCATGCCGAGGGCCGCGACCTACTCGCCCCGGTCTACGACTGGTTCACCGAGGGCTTTGACACCCCGGATCTCAAAGAGGCAAAGGCACTGCTCGACGAACTCGCGAGCGACTGATGGACATAGCCGCGTGGCTGGGGGGCTTGGGTCTTGAACGATACGAGGCCGCTTTCCGCGACAACGAGATAGATTGGGACACGCTGCCCAAGCTCACAACAGAGGATCTCAAGGACCTCGGTGTCGTGCTTGGAGGCCACCGCCGCAAGCTTCTCGAAGCGATCGCCGCGCTGCGCAGCAACGTTGATGCCACCCCGGAGCAAGCTGCGGCTGCACCAACTGCCGAGCGCAGGCCGCTCACTGTGATGTTCTGCGATCTCGTCGGGTCGACCGCGCTGTCCGTGCGGCTCGACCCCGAGGATCTGCCCGAGGTTATCAACGAATACCTTCGCGCTGTCGCCAACGTCGTCGGCAAGTTCGACGGGTTCGTCGCCAGGTACATGGGCGATGGCGTGCTCGCCTATTTCGGCTACCCGCGAGCGCATGAGGACGATGCGGAGCGTGCGGTGCGGGCCAGCCTCGCCGTGGTCGAGGCAGTGCGCCGACTTGAAACACGCGAGTTGCTGAAAGTCCGTATCGGCCTTGCTACCGGGCTCGCGGTGGTCGGCGATCTGATCGGATCGGGGGCCGCCCGAGAGCAGGCGGTCGTCGGCGAGACGCCAAACCTTGCCGCGCGGCTGCAAATGCTCGCCGGGGCGAACGAAATCGTCATTGCCGAGAATACGCGGCGGCTGGTCGGCAGGCTGTTCGAGTACGAGACCCTAGGTAAGGTCGAGCTCAAAGGATTGCCGGCGCTGGTCGGTGCCTTTCGTGTGCTCGGCGAAGGCCGGGGCGGCAGCCGGTTCGAGGCGCTGCGCTCCGGCGAAACCCCGCTTGTCGGGCGCGGCGAGGAGATCGACCTGCTATTGCGGCGCTGGGCGCGGGCGAAGCTCGGCGATGGCCAGGTCGTGCTGGTCTCCGGAGAGGCGGGCATCGGCAAGTCGCGCATCGCCGCGGCACTGGAGGAACGCATCCATACCGAGCCGCATCTCCGCTTGCGCTATTTCTGCTCGGCCTATCACCAGGACAGCGCGCTGTTTCCCTTTGTCGACCAGCTCGGCCGGGCGGCGGGGTTTGCACGCGACGACCTGCCTGGGTCTCGGATAGAGAAGCTCGAGACCGTGCTGGCCCGCGCCCCACCGCCGGACGAGGATGTGGCGCTCCTCGCCAATCTGCTGTCATTGCCGGCTTCGGACCGCCATCCGCTGCCGAACCTCAGTCCACGGCGCAAGAAGGAAAAGACGTTCGAAGCGCTCCTGCGCCTGTTCACAAACGTGGCACTGCAGAAACCTGTACTGATGGTTCTGGAGGATCTGCAGTGGGCGGACCCGACGTCCCGCGAGCTGTTCGACCTGACCGTCGAACAAGTCGAGCGCTTGCCGGTGCTGTTGATCGCGACCTTTCGCCCGGAGTTTAACCCGTCCTGGACGGGCCAGCCGCACGCCACGGCGTTGGCCTTGCGACGCTTGGCAAGAGACGAAAGCGACGAGTTGGTTCGCGGGATCATCGGCGACGCCGCGGCGCTGCCGGGTGACGTGGTGGACGAGATCGTCGAGCGTGCCGATGGCGTCCCGCTATTCCTGGAAGAACTGACCAAAGCAGTCCTCGAAACCGGGGTAGAGATATCGGCCCTTCCGGGTACATCGCTGGCGGTGCCGGCAACGCTGCATGCCTCGCTGATGGCGCGGCTTGATCGGCTCGGCCCTACGGCAAAAGAGATCGCGCAAGTCGCCGCTGCGATCGGACGCGACTTTTCCTATGAGCTGCTGGCTGAGGTCGCGCAACGAAGCGAGGCCGAGTTGCGCGAGGCACTCGGCCGGATCGTCGATGCCGGCCTCGTCTTCCGGCGCGGGGTCCCGCCACAGGCCACATTCCTGTTCAAGCACGCGCTGGTACAGGAAACAGCTTACAGCACGTTATTGCGTGTCCCGCGCCGGGCATTGCACGCGAGGGTCGCTCGCGCCCTCGAAGAGCACTTCCCTGCTCTGGTAGAATCGCACCCCGAAGTCCTAGCCCACCACCTCGCCGAAGCCCGCCTCCTCGAACAGTCAGTCGCCTATTGGTGCCGCGCGGGCCAACATTCCGTGGCGAAGTCGGCGTTCGTCGAGGCGATCGGGCAGCTTAGACGAGGCTTGCTGCTGATCGCTGATCTGCCGGACACCCGCGCGCGTAAGCAGCAGGAGCTCGATCTCCAGGTCACCCTGGCGACGGCACTGAGGTTCCCAAAGGGCTATGCGCACTCGGAGGTGGCTGAGGCCTTGGGTCGAGCACGCAGCTTGATCTTGGAGACCGAGGGTGCGGGTACGATCGCTTACTTCGCGATGCTGTTCGGTTTGGTTGGGGTCAATTACATCGGCGGCAAGCCGAAGGTGGCGCTCGAGTATGCCCAGGAGTTCTTGTCACTCGCCCGATCTCGGGAACCGTCCGAATTGTTGCTGATCGGCCATCAACTCGTCGGCATGACGCTGATCGTCATCGGTGATTACCGCGCGGCGTTGTCGCACCTGGAATGCGCGGTAACGTTGCATAAACCCGAGGAACATCGGGAATTGGCCTTCCGGTTTGGGGGAGACCTCGGCGTCAGGGCACGCTCGATCTGGGCGTGGGCACTCTGGCACGGAGGCTGCCCCGACCAGGCGATCAAAGCTGGTCATGAAGCGCTTCGACAGGCACGGCAATCCGTTCACCTTGAAACTCTCGCCTATGGCCTTTGCTATAGTTGCCTGACGGCGGTCTCTGCGCGGCAGGCGCCCGAGGCGGAAGAGCTTGCGAACGAGCTGGCCGCCTTCGCACGAGAGCATGGGTTCGCATTCCTTTTCGGACATGGCTTGATCGGTCAAGGTTGGGCGATGACGCAACGTTTGCCGGGCGTAGCCGCGGTGGAACGGATCCGCGACGGCTTGGCAGCAACTCGAGCGGCGGGGTCGCGCTTCCACGAGCCAATGGTCCTCGGCGTGTTGGCAGAGGCGCTCGGACTGGCGGGCGACATCGAGGCAGGACTGGAGGTGCTGGCCGAGGCACTGGCCTCGGCGGAGGCTTCCGGCGCAAGAGGGAACGACGCGGAGCTCCATCGGCTGCGCGGCAACTTGCTCGGCCGCGTGCCCTCCCCTGACTGGGCTGAGGTCGAGGTCTGTTTTCGCAAAGCTTTAGTCGTCGCACGGGAACAGGGCAGCCGCGGGTTCCAGTTGCGCACCGCGCTCAGCCTCGCGCGCCTGTTGGCCGATCAGGGGCGGCGCGATGAGGCCCGCGAGCTTCTCGCGCCGATCTACGGCTGGTTCACCGAAGGTTTCGACACGCCCGACCTCAGAGAGGCAAAGGCGCTGCTCGACGGACTCGGGGGCGCTTGATGGACATTGCAACGTGGCTGCGCGGCCTGAGTCTCGAGCAATATGAGCCGGCGTTCCGCGACAACGAAATCGATTGGGAGGTGCTCCCCAAGTTGACGTCGGAGGATCTCAGGGAGATTGGCGTTGTGGCGATCGGTCATCGCCGGAAATTGCTCGCGGCGATCGCCGTGCTGGGTAGCGAGACGCCCGCTCCCGCGATGGCGCCACCGGCAAGAGCCGATGCCGAACGGCGGCAGCTGACAGTGATGTTCTGCGACCTCGTCGGGTCGACGGCGCTGTCGTCGCAGCTCGACCCCGAGGATCTGCGCGAAGTCATCGCCGCGTATCACCGCACCGTTGCCGATATCGTCGCCAGGTTCGACGGCTTTGTCGCGAAATACATGGGCGACGGCGTCTTGGTCTATTTCGGCTACCCGCGAGCGCATGAGGACGACGCCGAGCGGGCGGTACGGGCGGGGCTGGGCTTGATCGATGCTGTCGGTCGCCTCGATGTCAAATCCGTCGAGCTCCAAGCACGCGTCGGGATCGCCACCGGGCTGGTGGTCGTCGGCGATCTGATCGGCGAAGGATCGGCGCAGGAGCAATCGGTCGTCGGCGAAACGCCGAACTTCGCCGCCCGGCTGCAGGCCATGGCCGAGCCGGACGCAGTGGTCATCGCCGCCGCTACGCGCCGGCTGATCGGCGATCTCTTCGAGTACCGCGATCTCGGCGCCGTCGAGGTCAAGGGAATCACCGCACCGGTCCAGGCTTGGCAGGTATTGCGTCCGAGCGCCGTTGAAAGCCGCTTCGAGGCACTACGTGGATCGGCGCTGAGCCCGCTGGTCGGCCGCGACGAGGAGATTGATCTGCTGTTGCGCCGTTGGGCGCGCGCCAAGGCGTGTGACGGTCAGATCGTGCTGATCTCCGGCGAGCCCGGTATCGGCAAGTCGCGCATCGTCGCGGCATTGGCGGAGCGGCTCCACGACGAGCCTCATCGCCGCCTCCGCTATTTCTGCTCACCCTACCACCAGGACAGCGCGCTGTTCCCGTTCATCGAGCAGCTCGGCCGAGCGGCGGGGTTCGCGCGCGACGATCCGCCCGCGGCCAGGCTGGAGAAGCTAGAGGCCTTGCTGGCCCGCGCGGCACCGCCGGACGAGGATGTGGCATTCCTCGCCGATCTGCTGTCATTGCCGGCTTCGGAGCGCCACCCCTTGCCCAACCTCAGTCCGCAGCGCAAGAAGGACCGGACTTTGGAGGCGCTGATCCGCCAGCTCGATGGCTTGGCGCGCCATCAGCCGGCGGTGGTGGTCTTCGAGGACGCGCATTGGATCGACCCGACCTCGCGCGAGCTGCTCGATCTCACCGTCGAGCGGGTTCGCAATCTGCCGGTGCTGCTGATTGTGACGTTCCGCCCCGAGTTCCAGCCGCCCTGGACCGGCCAGCAGCAGGTGACGATGCTGGCGCTCAGCCGCATGGACCGGCGTGACCGAACTGCCTTGGTTGAGCAGATCGCCGGCACCAAGGCATTGCCCGATGAGGTCGTCTCTCAGATCGTCGATCGCACCGACGGCGTGCCGCTATTTGTCGAGGAACTGACCAAGAGCGTTTTGGAGAGCGGCGTGCCCCTCGTGGGGATCCCGACGAGTTTGCACGACTCACTGATGGCGCGGCTCGACCGCCTGGCGTCGGTGCGACATGTGGCCCAGATCGGGGCGGCTATCGGACGCGAGTTCTCGTACGATATAATATATGCCGTCGCCAGCTTCCCGGAAGACGAGCTCAAAGCCGCTCTCGCTCGCCTGGTCGCTTCCGAGCTAGTCTTTCAGCGTGGTTCGCCGCCCGAGTCGGTCTACAGCTTCAAGCACGCACTGGTGCAGGACGCGGCGCATGGCAGCTTATTGCGCAGCACTCGTCAGCAATTGCACGCGCAGATCGCCGAAGCCCTCGAGGCCCATTCCCCCGAGCTGATCGACAGCCAACCCGAGCTTTTCGCCCAGCATTATGCCGAGGCCGGCCTCGTTGAAAAATCCGTAACCTATTGGGGCAAGGCCGGCCAGAGGTCTGCCGCGCGCTCGGCGATGGCGGAAGCGGCCGCGCAATTAAAGAAGGGGCTCGATCAGCTAGCGCTGCTGGCGGACATCCCTGAACGCCATCACCAGGAGCTCGTTTCTGGAGTGCTTTGGGCACGGTCTTGGCCGCCGTCAAAGGCTTGGCGGCGCCTGAAACCGGCCGAGCCTATGAGCGCGCACGAGAACTGTGGGAGCAGCTGGGTTCTCCCTCGGAGTTCATGCGGATCCCGTTTGGGCAAAATCGCTATTACACGTTCCGCGGCGAACTGGATCTGGCGCAGCGCGTGGCTGAGGATTTACTACGACTGAGCCGTCAGCGCAACGACCCCGCCGGGCTTGTCCTGGGTCACCAGGCTTGCGGTTCAAGCCAGATGCTAGCCGGCAAGTTTGCTTTGTCCAGATCGCATCTCGAAGAGGCGCTTGAGCTTTATGACCCGATCTCCCACCGCTCGCCTGTCGGTCAGTTCGCAAGTCGGCCCGACGTGATATCTCAGGGCTATTTGGCTATGGTCCTGTTCTGTCTCGGCTTCCCCGACCAGGCATTAGCACAGGGAGACGCAGCGGTTGCTCGCGCCAAGCGGCTGGACCATTCGCCCTCTCTTGCTGGGACCCTGTCTTTGGGAACCCCGCTGCTTGTACTGATCGGAGATAGCGCAGGCTTGCGCGAGTGGGCAGACCAGATGGCTTCGGTCTCTGCCGAGCAGCGCTTTTCGTTCTGGCGTGCGTTGGCAACCGCTTATAGCGGCTTGGCAAAGGTCGATAAAGGTGATTTCGTCGAGGGGATTTCGCTTTTATGTGACGGTGCGGCGGCCTTCCGTGCCACGGGGGCGGAGACGATGATACCCTTTCTTTTCGGCCTACTGGCCACCGCATTGGCGACTTCAGGGCAAATTGAAAAGGCCTTGGTCCAGTTGGACGACGCCGTGCGGATTGTGAATCGGACAGGGGAGCGCTGGTTCGCTGCGGAACTTTATCGGTACAAAGGCCAATTGCTGCTGCGGCAGGGAGATAGCGAGGCCGCGGAGGAACTGTATTGCAAAGCCCTGAGCATCGCCAGGGAGCAGGATGCCAAGATGTGGGAATTGCGCGCCGCGATGAGCCTCGCCCGGCTGAGCCGCGACCAGGGCCGCCGCGCCGAGGCCCGCGACCTGCTCGCGCCGGTCTACGGCTGGTTCACCGAAGGCTTCGACACGCCTGTTCTGAAAGACGCAAAGGTGCTGCTCGACGAGTTCCGTGGCGGCTGACCGACATCACAGTCTGGCGGGTGCCGCTCGCGGCACTCCGCTCAGACGACCAGATCGAGTCCGCGCGCCGGCAGCTCGACCTTGCCGCCACACTCGCGCGCGATCACCGGCATCACCTCTTCGGCGAAGATCTGCATCTGCTCTTCGGTCTCCTCGGCCGCAAAGCCACCGAGCTCAAACCAGCCGAGAAAGCAGAAATCATCGTAGCCGCACTCCGTTCGCATCTTCATGATCTTGTCGATCACGTACTGCTTGGAGCCGTGGATGGCGATCTCGCGGTCGCGCAGCATCTGCGCCGTCACCTTCTTGGCGGGGTCGAGCATTGGCTCGTCGAGCCGCCCGAGGATCGCGCTGAAGCCGAACGGCCCGTAATAGTCGAACTGCAATTCGAGCGCCCGCG
>Ga0318528_10000868_pt1 | contig 10706 bp, 6 predicted proteins | sample GRESIP052b4f26_FD_202500 | JGI IMG/M metagenome (GOLD analysis project Ga0318528, IMG submission 202500) | Tropical soil microbial communities from Luquillo Experimental Forest, Puerto Rico - GRE.SIPMG.052b4f26 | ecosystem: Environmental > Terrestrial > Soil > Tropical forest > Bulk soil...
CAGCAATTATGCGAGGCGGTTGACGCGCGCACCGCCGACCGCTTCCAGCCTTGGCGCCAGAAGCTGGCCGACGGCGAGGCGCAGAAGCGCACCCGCGCCGGCGGTAACTACCCGACCGACGGCGACATCCATCCGCTGCGGCTCTGCGAGGAGATCAAGAACTTCATGCAGCGCGAGGCGATCCTCTCGGTCGACGGGCAGGAGATTTTGAATTTCGGCCGCCAGTCGATCCCGACCTTCGTCCCCGGCCACCGCCTCAATTCCGGGCCGTTCGGCACGATGGGCGTCGGTCTGCCGTTCGCGGTCGGCGCCAAGGCCGCCAAGCCCTCGGCGCAGGTCATCTGTTTGCACGGCGACGGCTCCTTCGGGCAGAACGCGATGGAGCTCGACACTGCGGTGCGGCACAAATTGCCACTCTTGTGTGTGGTCAGCCTCAACGGCGGCTGGACCGCAGATCCCGAACGCAACAAGCCCGGCCGTGACCTCGGTTACACGCGCTACGACAAGATGGCCGAGGCCTTGGGCTGCTACGCCGAATATGTCGAAGAGCCCGAGGAGATCCGCCCAGCCCTGCAGCGCGCCTGGAAGAAGGTCGAAGAGGGCATGGTCGGCTTCGTCAACGTCAAGACCGACTACCGCGCCCGCGCCACAACGGTGCGCTTCTCCAGCCGCGAGACCTGACCGGCCGCCGAGCTTGACTGAAGGGGCGCCTTCGAGCGCCCCTTTTTGTTTAATACGCGCGTAGCGTGGTTGGTGTAGGATTACCCGCCAGCTGGGAGGCGCCATGGAGCCCCAAGGGCCAGCTCGTGTCGAACGTCGGCTCGCGGCGATTCTTGCTGCTGACGTAGCGGGCTACTCGCGCCTGATGGGGGCGGATGAGGAGGGGACCCACGAACGGCTCCAGGGCCACCTTCGGGAGTTGGTCAATCCGAAAATCAGTGAGCATAGAGGGCGGGTCGTAAAGAACACCGGCGACGGCTTCTTGGCGGAGTTTTTGAGCGTAGTGGATGCCGTCCGCTGCGCTGTCGAGGTGCAGCGGGGGATGGCCGAGCGCAATCAGAGCAGCTCGCCAGAAGAGTGCATCGAATTCCGCATCGGGATCAACCTGGGTGATGTGATCGCGGAGCAGCATGACATCTTCGGAGACGGCGTGAATGTCGCTGCGCGACTGGAAGCGCTTGCCAAGCCGGGCGGCATTTACATCTCGCGGGTCGTTCGTGACCAAGTACGCGACAGGATCGAGGTCACCTTCGATGACCTGGGGGAACAGCAGGTTAAGAACATCGCACGGCCTGTGAGGGTGTACCAGATCGGGGATCGTGCCGCCCGCATTGAACCTCCGTTGCCGGCCTCACCCCCGGCATTGCCGTTACCCGACAAGCCGTCGATTGCGGTGCTACCATTTCAGAATATGAGCGGCGACCCGGAACAGGAATATTTCGCCGACGGCATGGTCGAGGAGATCATCACTGCTCTCAGTCGGATCAAATGGCTATTCGTGATCGCCCGCAATTCGAGCTTCACATACAAGGGCCAGCCGGTCGACGTGACGCGGGTCGGCCGCGAATTGGGTGTTCGGTACGTTCTTGAAGGCTCCGTGCGCAAGAGCGGAAACCAGGTGCGTATCACTGCGCAGCTGATCGATGCGGCCAATGGCGCGCACCTCTGGGCCGGGCGGTTCGACGGCTCGCTGGAGGACGTTTTCGAGCTTCAGGACAAGGTCGCACTCAATGTCGCCGGGGTCATCGAGCCCACCTTGCAAGCCGCTGAAATTCTTCGGTCGGGCGCTCGGCCCACCAATGACCTCGCTGCCTATGATCTCTACCTTCGCGCTATTGGGCCAATTCGCTCAGGAGAACGGGACAAGGAACGGTATCTTGAGGGTCTCGATTTGCTTGGTGAAGCAATCAAACGGGATCCGCGCTACGGTCCCGCCCTCGCCTGCGCGGCATTTCACCACAACGTTCTCGACGTGGCCGGCTGGACTAGTGAGCCGGAGGCAAACCGCCTTGAGGGTCTCGATCTTGCTCGTCGCGCGCTGATGGTTGCCGGCGATGACCCCGCGGTCCTCGGCCAGGTTGCCCGTGTATTTGGCTACTTCGGCGAAGACCTTGCCGCTGCAATGTCACTGATAGACCGTGCCCTTGAACTGAACCCGAGTTTCGCTCTAGCTTGGCAATGGAGTGGCTGGCTAAGGCTGTGGGCTGGACAACCCGACATCGGGATCGGCCATTTCGAAACCTCTATGCGCCTCAACCCACTTCAGGGGAGGGCGGACCATTATCTCGCCATAGGAATGGGTCATTTTTTTGCCGGGCGGTTCGAGGACGCCGCGGCGTCCCTGCTTCTCGCACTTCAAGAAGGTCCCGCTTGGGTGCCGACCCATCGATTTCTCGCGTCATGCTACGCGCATCTCGGGCGGTTCGACGAAGCCCGGGAGATCGTTGCGCGGTTGCGGAAGTTGACGACCGAGGTGGTGCCGAGTGCCATGCACTGGCGGAACCCCGAGCACCGCGAGCTTTACCTCTCAGGTCTGCGTTTGGCAACCGGCGAGGTGACGCTAGCAAGACCGGGTGCTACGCCAGGACCCTCGTTGTCAATGGGCAATAAAAGTTTGAACTGAGCCATCAGTCGATCCCGACCTTTGTCCCCGGCCACCGTCTCAATTCCGGGCGGTTCGGCACGATGGGTGTGGGACTGCCGTTTTGCGGTCGGCGCCAAGGCGGCCAAGCCCGAGGCCCAGGTCATCTGCCTGCACGGCGACGGCTCGTTCGGGCAGAACGCGATGGAGCTCGACACCGCGGTGCGCCACAAATTGCCGTTGCTGTGCGTCATCAGCCTCAACGGCGGCTGGACCGCCGACCCCGAAGGCAACAAGCCCGGCCGCTATCTCGGCTACACCCGCTACGACATCATGGCCCATGGGCTCGGCTGCCACGGCGAATATGTCGAAGAGCCCGAGGACATCCGCCCGGCGCTGGAGCGCGCGCAAAAGAAGGTCGACGACGGCATGGTCGGCTCGTCAACGTCAAGACCGACTATCGCGCCCGCGCCACGACGGTCCGCTTCTCGAACTACATGACCTGACCCGCACTGGGTGGCGACGCGAAGGGCGCCTTCGGGCGCCCCCTTTTGTTTAACATGCGGGCTTGCCGCTTGTTTAATGCGGGCTGGGCGCTGTTGGTGTAAGATTTTCGCCAACAGGGAGGCGCCATGGAGCCCGCAGCGCCAGCTCGTGTCGAACGTCGGCTCGCGGCGATCCTCGCGGCCGATGTCGCCGGTTATTCGCGCCTGATCGAGGCCGACGAAGAAGGGACGCTCAGCCGGCTCAAAGCGCTCCGCGCAGCAGTAATTGATCCGAAGATTGCCGGCCATCATGGCCGCATCGTCAAGACCACCGGCGACGGCCTCTTGGTCGAGTTCGCCAGCGTTGTCGACGCGCTGCGCTGCGCAGCCGAGGTGCAAGCGGCTTTGGCCGAGGGCAATGAACCATTGCCGCCGGACCGTCGCATCGAGTTTCGCGTCGGCATTCACCAAGGCGACATCGTCGTCGAGGAGGGCGACATCTTCGGCGACGGCGTCAACGTCGCCGCCCGGCTCGAAGGCCTGGCCGAGCCGGGCGGCATTTGCGTCTCGGTCCGCGTTCAGGAGGATGCTGCGGGCAAGCTCGACCTCGCCTTCGAAGACATGGGCGACCAGGCGCTCAAGAACATCGCGCGGCCCGTCCGGGCATACCGGGTGGTAACGGCTGCCGGCTCTGCAGCCACGCGGGCGATTTCTGGTCCTCCCCTTCCCGACAAGCCGTCGATCGCGGTGTTGCCCTTCGCCAACATGAGCGGCGATCCGGAGCAGGAATATTTCGCCGACGGCATGGTCGAGGAGATCATCACGGCACTCTCCCGCATCCGCTGGCTGTTCGTCATCGCCCGCAATTCGAGCTTCACCTACAAGGGCCGGACTGTCGATGTGAAGCAGGTCGGCCGCGAACTTGGCGTTCGCTATGTCCTGGAGGGCTCAGTCCGAAAGGGCGGAAACCGGGTACGCATCACCGCGCAGCTGATCGATGCGACAAACGGCGCGCACCTCTGGGCCGACCGGTTCGACGGCTTGCTCGAAGAGGTTTTCGAGCTTCAGGACAGGGTCGCGATCAGCGTCGCCGGCGTGATCGAGCCGACGCTGCGGCAGACCGAGATCGATCGCGCGCGGCGCAAGCGGCCTGACAGCCTCGATGCCTATGACCTCTGTCTGCGCGCTCTGCCCTACACGCTTTCACCGGGATGCCCGACGATGCGGACAAAGCGTTGCCCCTGGTCGGCAAAGCGATCGAGCTGGAGCCCGATTATGCCGTCGCACATGCAATCATCGCCTTTTGCCATGAGCAGCGATATTTGCGGGGCGGACTCCAGGAGGAGACGCGGAGCGCCGCGTTGCGCCATGCGCGCCAAGCGATCGCCGCCGGAGGCGATGATGCGGCCGCGCTTGCCACGGCCGGCTTTGTCATCGCCGTTGCCGGCCACGACTACGAAACCGCGCTCACCGCATTCGACCGATCGTTCGCGCTCTCCAGTTCGTCGGCTCTCGCGCTCGGTTTCAGTTCGATCGTACGCGCCTGGACAGGCGACGACGCGATCGCGGTCGAGCAGGCCAACCGCGCGCTCCGCCTCAGCCCCTTCGATCCCTTGATATTCCTGCCCTATATCGGCCTGGCCTACGCACATTTTGCCGCCGGCCGGTTCGAAGAAACAGTCGCTGCCGCAAGCCTGGCGACCCAGTCAAACCCGCGGTTCACCGTTCCCCAGATCTTGCACGCTGCCGCGTTGGGCAGTCTCGACCGGGGCGAAGACGCCAAGACTGTGGTGCAACGGCTCCTTGAACTGCAGCCCGGCCTCACCGTCGCCGGCGCGATCCTCTCGGCCCGCTACGTAAACCCGGAAAATATAGCCGCACTGGCAAACGCGTTGCGCCGGGCCGGGTTACCCGAAGGATGACCGCAACCCGCCGTCTCACCGCGATCCTCGCTGCCGATGTGGCGGGGTATTCGCGGCTGATGGGAGCGGATGAGGAAGGCACGCACGAACGCCTCAAAGCGCTGCGCCGCGAGCTCGTCGATCCGAAAATCGCCGAGCACCACGGCCGCCTCGTCAAGACTACCGGCGACGGCATGCTGGTGGAATTTCCCAGCGTCGTCGATGCTGTGCGCTGCGCGGTCGAAGTGCAGCAGGCTATGGCCGAGCGGAACTCCGGCGTCGACGCGGACAATCGCATCGAGCTGCGCATCGGCATCAATCTCGGCGACGTCATCGTCGAGCCCGATGACATTTATGGCGATGGGGTCAACATCGCTGCGCGGATCGAAGCCCTTGCAGATCCCGGCGGGGTGTTGGTCTCCAATACGGTTTATGACCAGGTGCGCGACCGGCTGCCATTTGTCTTTGAGGATCTCGGGGAGCAGCAGGTCAAGAACATTGCCCGGCCGGTGCGCGTCTACCGAGTCCGCGACGCCGCCACCAAGACCACATCGACGCCGGATCCACCGGTGCTGCCGCTCCCCGACAAGCCGTCGATCGCGGTGCTGCCGTTCCAGAATATGAGCGGCGACCCCGAGCAGGAATATTTCGCCGACGGCATGGTCGACGAGATCATCACGGCACTGTCTCGCATTCGCTGGCTCTTCGTGATCGCCCGCAATTCGAGCTTCACTTACAAGGGGCAAGTCGTCGATGTGAGGCAAGTCGGGCGCGAGCTTGGCGTGCGGTATCTGCTTGAAGGTTCCGTACGCAGAGCCGGCCAAAGGATGCGGATCACCGGGCAGCTGATTGACGTGATCACCGGCACGCATTTGTGGGCGGATCGGTTCGACGGCTCGCTCGAAGACGTCTTCGACCTTCAGGACAACGTGGCGATCAGCGTCGCCGGCGCCATCGAGCCGACCCTGCAAGCAGCCGAAGCCGCCCGAGCGGCCAGCCGTCCGACAATCGACCTCACAGCCTACGACCTGTATTTGCGGGCTCTCTCATTCTTCTACCCGCTGACAAAAGAGCGGATCTTCGTGGCCCTCGATTTGCTTGAGCAGGCAAACGCAATCGATCCCTACTACCCGCCCGCGCTCAGCTGGACAGCAATCTGCCATATGCGGATCTTCGTCGATGGTTGGGCGGACGCGGCGGAGACGTATCGCGACACGGCAATTGCGCTTGCAAGGCGGGCGCTTGCGGCGACGCAAGACGATCCAGTGGTCCTCGCCAACTCGGCGTTCGTGCTCGCGCAGCTCGCTGAGGAGCCCGGCGCAATGATCGCGTTGGTGGACCGCGCACTGACCCTGAATCCGAGCTACGCTCGCGGTTGGAATATCAGCAGCCAGATCCGATACATAGCCGCTCAGTATGATTGCGTGATCGAGCACGCGGCGACCTCCCTGCGCCTGAGCCCGCGCCAGCGCGTGGGCAATCCTATGTCTGTCATGGGTCGCGCCTATTTCTTCAAACGTCAGTTCGACGAAGCCGCGGCAAAATTCGTACTCGCAGTTCAGGAACACCCAGACGCACCTCACTCATACCGTTATCTCGCAGCGTGCTACGCGTACACGGGCAAGCGCGACAAAGCGCGCGCGATCATCGGCCGCCTGCGTGCCATTACCGATCAGATCCTTCCACCCAAGCCGCCGTGGCAAAGCGCCGACGATCATGAACTACTGCTGTCTGGTCTGCGCAAGGCGGCGGGCGAGGAGACATGAGCCAGACCCGCCGTCTCGCCGCGATCCTGGCGGCCGATGTGGCGGGGTATTCGCGGCTGATGGGGGCGGATGAGGAAGGCACGCTCGAACGCCTCAAAGCGCTGCGCCGCGGGCTTCTCGATCCGACGATCGCCGAGCACCGCGGGCGCATCGTCAAGACCACCGGCGACGGCCTGCTGGTGGAATTTGCCAGCGTCGTCGATGCGGTGCGCTGCGCTGTTGCGGTGCAGCAGGCGATGCCCGAGCGCAACACGGGTTTCGGGACGGACAACCGCATTGAGCTGCGCATCGGCATCAATCTCGGCGACGTGATCGTCGAGGGCGACGACCTCTACGGCGACGGCGTCAACATCGCGGCACGCATCGAAGCCCTGGCCGATGCCGGCGGCGTATTTGTCTCCAACACCGTCCATGATCACGTCCGCGACCGGCTGCCCTTTGTCTTCGAGGATCTCGGCGAGCAGCAGGTCAAGAACATCGCCCGGCCGGTGCGGGTCTACCGGGTTCGCGAGGTCGCCGCCAAGAGCCCAACAGCGGCGCCGGCCCTCGCCCTGCCCGACAAGCCGTCGATCGCGGTGCTGCCCTTTGCCAATATGAGCGGCGATCCCGAGCAGGAGTATTTCGTCGACGGCATGGTCGAGGAAATCATCACCGCGCTCTCTCGCATCCGCTGGCTGTTCGTCATCGCCCGCAATTCGAGCTTCAGTTACAAGGGTCAGGCGGTCGATGTGAAGCAGGTCGGACGCGAGCTCGGCGTCCGATACGTGCTGGAAGGCTCGGTGCGCAAGGCCAGCGGCCGCGTCCGCATCACCGGGCAGCTGATCGAGGCGGCAACCGGGGCGCATCTGTGGGCCGATCGCTTCGATGGCTCGCTTGAAGATGTTTTCGAGCTGCAGGACCGGGTGGCGCTCAGCGTCGCCGGGGTGATCGAGCCAGCCTTGCAAGCGGCCGAGATGCGTCGCTCCGCTGCACGGCCCACGATCGACCTCACCGCCTATGATCTCTATCTTCGCGCGCTTGCGGTTTTCTTTCCAAGCACGAAAGAGCGGATTTTCGAGGCTTTGGGATTGCTTGAGCAGGCGATCGCGATAGATCGGAATCATGGGCCGGCGCTTTCCTGGGCGTCAATCTGCCACATGCGGCTTGTCCAGGACGGCTGGGCCGACGCGGAGAAGACCCGCCCCAAAGCCATCGATCTCGCGCGGCAGGCGCTGCAGGCGGGGCAGAACGCCCCCGGAACCGTCGTTAATGCCGCCGCCCCGCTGGCGTATTTCGGCGAGGATATCGGCGCGATGATCGGGTTGGTCGACCGCGCGTTGGCGCTCAACCCCAGCTTCGCTCGCGGCTGGCTTGTGAGCGGCGTTCTCAGGCTCTGGGCGGGCCAACCCGACATCGCGATCGAGCATGTCGAGACAGCATTGCGCCTGAGCCCGCGCGAGCCTGTGGGTCATCCGCTATTCGCGATCGGCCAAGCCTATTTCTTCAAACGCGCGTTTGAAGAAGCGGTGGAAAAGCTGCTCCTGGCCATTCAGGACAATCCCGGCACTGCCGTCTTATACCGTTTTCTTGCAGCGTGTTATGCCCATATGGGGCGGCTCGAAGAAGCGCGCGCGACCGTCGCCCGGCTGCGCGCGATCACCCCGCTGGTCGTGCCGAGCGATCTGCCTTTGCGCAAGCGCGAGGACCGCGAGCTGTTCCTCTCGGGCCTACGCTTGGCGGCCGGCGAGGAGCCGTGAGCCAAACCCGCCGTCTCGCCGCGATCCTCGCCGCCGATGTGGCGGGGTATTCGCGGCTGATGGGGGCGGACGAGGAGGGCACGCTCGAACGCCTCAAGACGCTGCGCCGCGAGGTTCTCGATCCGAAGATCGCCGACCACCATGGCCGCATCGTCAAGACCACCGGCGACGGCCTGCTGGTGGAATTTGCCAGCGTCGTCGATGCGGTGCGCTGCGCGGTCGCGGTGCAGCAGGCAATGCTCGAGCGGAACACCGGTGTCGCGGCGGATAACCGCATTGAATTGCGCATCGGCATCAATCTCGGCGATGTGATCGTCGAGGGCGACGATCTCTATGGCGACGGCGTCAACATCGCCGCCCGGATCGAGGCCCTGGCCGACACCGGCGGCGTGTTCGTCTCCAACACGGTTCATGACCAGGTGCGCGACCGGCTGCCCTTCGTCTTTGAGGATCTGGGCGAGCAGCAGGTCAAGAACATCGCCCGGCCGGTGCGCGTCTACCGGGTTAGTGATCTCGGCGCCCATAAAACTCCATCCGCGCCGGCGCTGCCGCTGCCCGACAAGCCGTCTATTGCGGTACTGCCGTTCCAGAACATGTCCGGCGACCCCGAGCAGGAATATTTCGCCGACGGCATGGTCGAGGAGATCATTACTGCGCTCAGCCGCATTCGCTGGCTGTTCGTGATCGCGCGCAACAGCACGTTCACCTACAAGGGCCAACCCATCGACATAAAGCGGGTCGGTCGCGAGTTGGGCGTGCGCTACGTGCTCGAAGGCTCGGTCAGGAAGGGCGGCGGGCGGGTGCGCATCACCGCGCAACTGATCGAAGCGGAAACCGGTGCGCACCTTTGGGCCGACCGCTTCGACGGCTCGCTCGAAGACGTTTTCGAACTACAGGAACAGGTCGCGATCAGCGTTGCCGGTGTCATCGAGCCGGCGCTGCAGGCGGCCGAGAGCGCGCGGTCAGCGCACCGCCCGACGAGCGATCTCAGTGCCTATGACGCTTATCTGCGCGCCTATGCGATGTACTCTACCTCCCACCGAAGGCAGATGCGACAGGCACTGGCGCTGCTCGAGGAGGCAATCGCCCGCGACCCGCAATACGGCCCGGCCCTTGGATTCGCGGCGACCTGTTGCATGCATTTAGTCTCGGAGCCCTCCGCTTCGGATCGGGACGCGAACCGGCAGAAGGGAATCGACTTTGGACACCGTGCCTTGGAGGTCGCGAGAAACGACCCGGGCGTGCTGGCTGACGCCGCCTACGCTCTCGCCTGTTTTGGCGAGGACATCGATGCGATGATCGTGCTGGTCGATCGCGCTCTCGCCTTCAAGCCAAGCTATGCGCGCGGCTGGTACATCAGCGGCTTTCTGAGAATGTGGGCCGGCCAAACGGATCTGGCGATCGAGCATGCCAACAGGGCCTTACGGCTCAGCCCGCGCGCCCTGGCGCGCGGCACCTCGCACCTGATCGGCGCCGCCTTGTTCTTCAGCCGGCGCTTCGAAGAGGCCGTTCCGCGGATGCGGGTTGCCATCGAGGAGACGCCGCTTTTCCCGACCCCCTATCGTTTTCTTGCGGCCTGCTACGCCCATATGGGGTTGCTCGACGAGGCGCGCGCGGCGATCGCGCGGCTGCGCGCGATCACGCCCGAGGTGATGGTGAATTATCCGCTCCCCTTCCGCGACCCGCGGCATCGTGAGCTGTATTTCTCGGGCCTGCGCCTGGCGATGGGCGAGGGGCCATGAGCCAGACCCGCCGCCTCGCCGCGATCCTCGCCGCCGATGTGGCGGGCTATTCGCGGCTGATGGGGGCGGACGAGGAAGGCACGCTCGAACGCCTCAAGGCGCTGCGGAGCGAACTCGTCGATCCGAAAATCGCCGAGCACCACGGCCGCCTCGTCAAGACCACCGGCGACGGCCTCTTGGTCGAGTTTGCGAGCGTCGTCGATGCGGTCCGTTGTGCCGTCGCGGTGCAGCAGGCGATGCCCGAGCGCAACGCTGGTGTCGCGCCGGACAGCCGCATCGAGTTGCGCATCGGCATCAATCTCGGCGATGTGATCGTCGAGGGCGACGATCTCTATGGCGACGGCGTCAACATCGCCGCGCGGATCGAAGCCCTCGCCGATGCCGGCGGGGTGTTCGTCTCCAATACAGTCCATGATCACGTGCGCGACCGGCTGCCCTTTGTCTTTGAGGATCTGGGCGAGCAGCAGGTCAAGAACATTGCCCAGCCAGTGCGCG
>Ga0318528_10000878_pt1 | contig 10667 bp, 2 predicted proteins | sample GRESIP052b4f26_FD_202500 | JGI IMG/M metagenome (GOLD analysis project Ga0318528, IMG submission 202500) | Tropical soil microbial communities from Luquillo Experimental Forest, Puerto Rico - GRE.SIPMG.052b4f26 | ecosystem: Environmental > Terrestrial > Soil > Tropical forest > Bulk soil...
CGCCGGATCTGGCCTTCTGCTGTGCCATCTGAATGTCAATATTTGGCACAACCAGCAAAATGAACCGCTGCTGTACCGCGGCTTCACGCACCTGCGCGAGTAGCTCCCAACCCCGCTCACGCTCCGGACCATGCCGATGGACCAGCGTGATACCCCGAGCGTATCGGGCAAAGTTCAGCGCAAATTCGTCACCCGACCGCTCCGCGATCGCCAGCGCGTCGGCGGTTTCGGTCAGGGCGGTCGCATCGGGCAGCAACGCCCCACCGGGAATCGCGAAAGGGTACGCGTAGAAGATCGCGCCGGCCAGGGTGAGGGGGTCGACGGCACGCACCATCGCAACGGCCTGGGCGAAGTCGTGCTTCCAGCCGGGAATGCCCAGGCACCATCGGCCGGCCCCGCGAACAGCGATCGCGACTGCGAGCGGTGATCCGAGGATCAGGTTGCCTTTGGTGGGATCGTCGTCGGCGAGGTCGATGACGTGCTGGGCGAACCGCAAGGCTTCGGCCATCTCGCCGGTCTCGTGCTTGGCGGTAAGCGCCGCGAAGGACAGCGCGATCGTGAGCGTCGGGTCGCCGATCGATTCGAGCAGTGCGGTGTGCTCGGTGGCAAGCCGAGAGGCCTCGCGGTAGTGCGCATTGATGAGTTGTGCGGCCACCTGCCCGGCCATGCCGATGGCCAGCGACCGCTGGTCGCCGGCGGCGGTGCACAGATCACGCAGCTCCTCGAAGCCGGTGTCGGCGCCGCTGCCCCCGACCCGCCAGGCGGTCCCGCACAGCAGGGTGCGCGGCGCGATCCGCATCGCCATCCGATTCGTGTCGTCGGCGGGTAGCCGGTCGGCGACCCGCCTGGCCCTTCGCCAGCTCGTGTGCGCCGCGGCGATGTTGCGGTTGGTCGACCAGGTTCCGGCGCGCATGTGCCAGCCGTAGGCCGCGTGCAAATCGCCAGCAGCCTCGGCGTGTTCGGCGATCAGGGCCGCATTCTCGTCGGCCGACGCCGGGTCACGGACTTCGATTGCAACGGCCAGGCGCCGATGCAGCTGCGCGCGATCGGATTTCAGTTGTGACTCGTAGGCCACCGTGCGGATCAGCGGATGCCGGAATGCATATTCAACACGCGGCATGAACCGGATCTGGTCGATCAGTTCGGCCTTGACCAACTCGTCGAGGGTCGGATCGATCCCCAGCACGGTCAGCAGGTCGACGCCAAAACGGGAGCCGACGACTGCTGCCCCGCCCAGCGTGCGCTTGGCTTTCGGGTCGAGTCGGTCGATGCGCGCGGCGATGGTCGCCTGCAGCGTCGCAGGCACGCTCACCTCGGCGACTTCTTCCATCGATCTGTATGCGCCCGGCTGCCCGAGTAGCACACCCCGCCCGGCCAGTTCGCGCACGATCTCCTCGGCGAAGAACGGATTACCGGCGGCCCGGTCCGCGATCGTCTGGCTCAGCAAGGCGACGGAGAGGTCGGAGCCGAGCAGATCGGTCACCAATGCGGTGGTCTCGGTATTGCTCAGCGGCGCAAGGGCGATGCTCTGGGCACCGCTCACCCGGCTCAAAGAGCCGCAGTATTCGGGGCGGTAGGTGATCAGCACCAGTGAGGCGGTCTGTGGGATGACGGTCAGGAAGTCAGCCAGCATTGACTCGCTGACCTCATCGATCCAATGGGCGTCCTCAACGACAAAGACCGCCGGGTTTTGGCGGGCCAACGACGCGCCGCTCACCAGGGCGGTCAACCTTCGCCGACGCGCATCTGGATCGATTGCCGGTAAAGGAGCGTTCGGGTCGGCGATGCCCAGCAGGTCGTCAAACAGCGCCAAATCCTCGGGGTCTGCGTCGGGAATCCCCTTGCGCACTTGATCGCGGGCGATCTGCCCGTCAAGCCCCTCGATGCCGGTGGCCGCGCGCCACAGCCGCGCGACCACATGGAAGGGGACCTGACTGGTGTGCGACTCGCAAAACGCGGTGAACACCTGCACTCCACGGGAACCCGCCGTCGCAGAAACTTCACGCACGAGACGGCTCTTGCCGATGCCGGGTGGCCCCACGAAGCCTACGACGGCGCCGTGGCCGTCGACCGCACGCTCCAACAAGTCGTCGACGGCGAACATCTCCCACCGCCGCCCGACCAGATCCGACTCAACACGCCTGACCGTCCGATCCTGGCGCATGCCCAGCAGGCGGCGGGCGGAAACGCCTTCATCGGCACCCTTGATGCAAACCAGCTCAGGCTCACAGAGGGCAGCAGTATCATCGACGAGTCGCGCTGTGGATTCGCTGAGCATCACCCCACCAGGCGGTGCCACCGATTCCATCCGCTGCGCCATGCCGACCTGCTCACCCACAGCGGTGTATCCGAAAGGCCCCGAACCGATTTCACCGGCGATCACCTGACCGGAGTTCAGGCCCACCCGCAGCCTCAGCTCCACGCCGTCCCGCTCTTGGACCTCGACGGCGAGCCGCTTGGCTTCCTCCTGAACGCCCAAGGCCGCCAGGCAGGCGCGAATAGCGTGATCCTCCAACGCCATTGGCGCGCCGAACACCGCCATAATCCCGTCGCCGGTGAACTTGTCCACCGTGCCCCCGAACCGCCCTACAACTGCGGCACAGCGGTCGGCGAGGTCGGCCATGATCTCGCGTAGCCGTTCCGCACCGACGGCCGCCGCGATGTCCATCGAGTGCACCACGTCGGCGAACAGAATCGTGACCTGCTTGTACTCAGCGGGTTTCGCCGCTGTCGACACCGCCGCACCACACTCCAGACAGAACTTCGCGTTTTGCGGCAGCTCGATACCACACGATGAGCACACCAATCCCGTCGCCGTCACGGCATCGCCTCGGCCCAGGCGATATGACCTTCGAAGCCAAGCGTTCTCGCCATCGCGCGGTAGCGATCCCGATAGTCGCGGTATGCGACCTCGTCGCCCTTGGCGTGCGCCAGGAGAGCCCGCAGCCGCAACAGCCAGATGTCTCGTATCACCAGACCCTCATCGGCTGGCGCGGTCGCTAGCCGTTCAATCGCGGCCTCGGCCTCGGCCACGTCAATCTCGGACCCGCGCTCAAGCAGTGTCTCCACCAGAACACCCGTCGCAGGAACGCCCCACACCAGCATTTGTCCTTGGCGGAACAGATGGTCGGTTGTGGAGCGCATCAGCGGTATGGCGTCATCGCGATCTCCGCGCCGAGCCCTCTCACGCGCCGAGTACACGTTGACGAGCGGTAACTCGCCCAGGAGGTACCCCCGGCGCAGCAACTCTTCGCTGACCTCGGCCAGGAGTTTCTGTCCACGGTCACGCTCCGCATCCGTTTGGCGGTGCACCAGCGCAAGGCCCAGCGTCAGCCGGGCGGTGGTCAACGCGAGGTCATCACTGGATCGTTCGGCAATCCCTAGGGCATCCTCGATCTCGCGCACCACGGAATGGTCGGCCCTCAGCACGCCAAACGATATCCCTATGAAGTAGAAGTAGCCAGCGACCGTGGCGTAGGACATGGGGTCGGCGCTGCGGGCCATGGCCAGGGCCTGCTGCTGGTCGTTGCGCCATCCAGGACGACCCAGGCCATACCGGGCAATAGCCCGCGTCGTGAAGGCAAACGCTAACGGAGACCCCACTATGAAGTTGCCTTTAGCCGGGTCACCGTCGGCCAAGTCGATAACCCTTTGTGACCACCGCAGCACGTCACACCACTCGCCATTTTCACCCTTGGCGTAGATCGCCGCGAAGGACAGCCCCACCGTCAAGGTCGGATCGCCGATCGACTCGATGAGGGCCATGGCTTCCGATGCGAGCTGTGACGCCTCGTGGACCCGGTCCTGATACACGTGGTCCATCGCCAACCCCGCCATTGCGATGGCCAGTGACGCCTTGTCCCCGGCGGCGGTGCACAACTGCCGCAGCTCGTCGAAGCGGTCACCGCCAACATTCATATGGGCTCGAAAGGCGGTCCCGCACGACATAGTGCGCGGGGCAATGCGCATGGCCGATCGGTTGGGGTCATCGGCGGGTAGTGCGTCGGCGATCGTTCGGGCGCGTTCCCAGGACAGGCGGGCGGCGGTGATGTCGCGGTTGGTCGCCCAGGTTGCGGCCCGCATGTGCCAGCCGTAGGCGGTGTGCAGATCACCGGCGGCCTCCAGATGTTCGGCGATCAGGGCCGCGTCCGAATCGGGTGTCCCGCACGTCTCGATGGCGGCGGCCAGACGCCGGTGCAGCTCGGTGCGATCCGACTTCAACTGCGACTCGTAGGCCACGGTGCGAATCAGCGGATGGTGGAACACATACGAGGGATTGCCGGTGAACGTGATCTGATCGATCAACTCGCCGCTCACTAGATCGTCCAAAACAGGATCAATGCCCAGCGTTTCCAACAGGTCCCGGCTGAACTTCGAGCCGATGACAGCGGCTGCGCTCAAGGTGCGCTTGGCCGCCGGGGCAAGCCGGTCGATGCGGGCGGCGATAGTCGCCTGCAAGGTGGCTGGCACGCTGACTTCGGCAGCATCGGCGGTCGATTCGTAGGCCCTGCGGTTGCCGCGCAGCACACCACGCTCGGCCAGGTCGCGCACGATCTCCTCGGCGAAAAACGGATTGCCGGCTGCCCTCTCGACGATTGTCCGGCCCACCTCGCCAACAGTGGGGTGCGGCCCGAGCAACTCGGTGATTAGTGCAGCAGTCTCCGAATCGCTCAGCGGCGCAAGGGTGATGGTTTGAGCACCGTGCACCCGCGCCAGCGCTCCCTCGTACTCGGGTCGGTAGGTGACCAGCACTAGCGAGGAGGTCTGCGGGATCACCGTGAAGAAGTCGGTCAGCATCGACTCGCTGACCTCGTCGATCCAGTGCGCGTCTTCAATGACATAGACCGCTGGGGCTTGGCGGGCCAGCGAGGCGGCATTCACTAAGGCGGTTAACCGCCGCCGACGCGCGTCAGGATCAATCGGCGGTAAGGAAGTATTCGGATCAGCGATGCCCAGCAGGTCATCAAAGAGCAACAAGTCCTCGGGGTGTACATTCGGCACCCGCGCGCGCACCCGGTCACGGGCGGCCCGGTCACCTAGATCGCTCACGCCAAAGGCTGCACGCAGCAGCCGCGCCACGACATGGAAGGGAACCTCGGTGGCGTGCGATTCGCAGTAGGCGGCGAACACGTCGATCCCCAGAGCGGCTGCTATCGCGGTGATCTCGCGCGCTACACGGCTCTTGCCGATGCCGGGTGACCCCACCAGTGCGAGCACTGCGCCGTGGCCATCGACGGCACGCTGTAGCAATCCCCCTGCGGCTGCCATTTCCCATTGCCGACCGACCAGATTCGACTCCGCACGCCCAACGCCGCGATGCTGTTCTCCCATGCCCAACAGCCGATAGGTGGCTACTCGTTCCGCGACACCCTTAATGCGGACTGTCTCCGGTTTACCTAGAGCCGCTGCGCCATCAACCAGCCGTGCGGTGGACGCGCTGAGCATCACCCCTCCAGGCGGTGCCACCGATTCCATCCGCTGGGCCATACCGACCTGCTCACCCACAGCGGTGTATCCGAAAGGCCCCGAACCGATTTCACCGGCGATCACCTGACCGGAGTTAAGTCCCACGCGCAACTGCAGCTCCACGCCGTCGCGCTCTCGCACATCGACAGCAAGCCGCTTGACCTCCTCCTGAACGCCCAGCGCCGCAAGACAGGCACGGATAGCGTGGTCCTCCAGCGCCATCGGCGCGCCAAACACGGCCATGATCCCGTCGCCAGTGAACTTGTCCACCGTGCCGCCATAACGCTGCACTACCGTCGAAGCACGGTCGACCAGGTCGGCCATGATCTCACGCAGTCGCTCAGCACCGACGGTCGCGGCGATGTCCATCGACTGCACCACGTCGGCGAACAGCACCGTGACCTGCTTGTACTCAGCGGGTTTCGCCGCTGTCGACACCGCCGCACCGCACTCCAGACAGAACTTCGCGTTTTGCGGCAACTCGATACCGCACGATGAGCACACAAATCCTGTCGCGGTCATGGCATCGCCTCGGACCACGCGATATGCCCCTCGAAGCCAAGCGTTTCCGCCATGTCGCGGTAGCGATCCCTAAAGTCTGCGTAGGCCGCATCATCACCACGCGCCCGCGCCAGCAGCGCCCGCAGCCGCAGCAGCCAGACCTCGTTTAGCACGAATCCGGGATCGGTCGGTGCCCCCGCTAACCGCTCGATCGCGGTCTCGGCTTCGGCCACGTCACCGTCGGCCCCGCGATCCAGCAGGGTCTCCACCAGAACACCCGTCGCAGGCATGCTCCACCCCAGCATCTGACCCTCCCGGAACAGATGGTCGACTGTTGTGCGAATGAGCGGGATGGCGTTATCGCGATCTCCACGCCGAGCCCTCTCACGTGCCGAGTACACGTTGATAAGCGGTAAATCGCACGGGTTGCGTCTCCGCCGTAGCCACGCTTCGCCGATCTCGGCCAGCAGCTTCTGTCCACGGTCACGCTCTGCAGCCGTGTGGTGGTGCACCAGCGCAACGCCCAGCGTCATCCGGGCGGTGGCCAAAGCGCCGTTATTACCAGCTCGTTCGGCAATCCGTAGGGCATCCTCGATCTCGCCTATCGCGGAATCGTCGGGCCTGAGCACGCCGTACGGTATTCCGGAGAGGTAGAGGTAGCTGACCACCGTGGCATAGGACAGGGGGTCGGCGCTGCGGGCCATGACCAGGCCGTGCCGCATGTCGTCGCGCCATCCGGGACGACCCAGGCAAAAACGGGCACCAGCCCGCGACGCAAAGGCGAGCGCTAACGGAGACCCGAAAATGAAGTTCCCTTTCGACGGATCACCGTCGGCCAGGTCGATGACCCTCTGCGACCACCGCAAATAGTCATGCCACCTGGCGGTCTCACCCATTGCATAGAGCAGCGGGAAGGACAGCCCCACCGTCAGGGTCGGATCGCCGAGCGATTCGATAAGAACCCAGGCTTCGGATGCCAGCTGCGACACCTCGCGCATCCGGTCATGACGCGCGTGATCGATCACCAGCCCTGCCATGGCGATGGCCAGTGACATCTTGTCTTCGGCGGCGCTGCACAACTCCCGCAGTTCGTCGAAGCGGGCACCAGCCACGTCAATATGGAGTCGATAGGCGTTCCCGCACACCATGGCGCGTGGGGCGATGCGCATGGTGGTTCGGTTGGGGTCGTCGGCGGGTAGGGCGTCGGCGATTTTTTGCGCCCGCTCCCAACTGAGTCGCGCGGCGGCGATGTCGCGGTTGGTTGCCCACGTCGCGGCGCGCATGTGCCAGCCGTAGGCGGCGCGCAGATCACCGGCGGCCTCCAGATGTTCGGCGATCAGTGCGGCGTTCTCCTCCGACGACTCTGGGTCATGCTCTTGGATCGCATCGGCCAGCCGCCGGTGCAGTTGGGCGCGATCGGATTTGAGCTGAGCCTGATAGGCCACCGTGCGGATCAGCGGATGGTGGAACACATAGGCGGGATTTCCGGTGAAGGTGATCTGATCGACGAACTGCGCCCTCACCAGGTCGTCAATCACCGGGTCGATCCCCAAGGTGTCCAGGAGGCTGTGGCTGAACGTTGAGCCGATCACCGCTGCAGCGCTTAGGGTGCGTTTGGCCGCCGGGTCTAGGCGGTCGATACGGGCGGCGATGGTCGCCTGCAAGGTGGCGGGCACCGTGACCTCGCCAACATCTGCGGTTGATACGTATGCGCCGGTCTGCCCCCGCAGCACGCCGCGCTCGGCCAGCTCGCGCACGATCTCCTCAGCGAAGAACGGATTTCCGGCGGCCCGCTCGGCGATCTTCTGGCCCAGTGCATCAACCGAAGGGTCCGGGCCGAGCAGCGCGGTGACCAGTGCGGCGGTTTCTGAATCACTCAGCGGCGCAAGCGCAATGGTTTGCGCACCGTGCACCCGAGCCAACGCCCCCTCGTACTCCGGTCGGTATGTGGCCAACACCAGCGACGGCGTCTGCGGAATCACGGTAAGGAAGTCGGCGATCATCGACTCACTGACTTCGTCGATCCAATGGGCGTCCTCAACGACATAGACCGCAGGCGTTTCCCGAGCCAAAGAAACGGCATTCAACAGCGCCGTCAATCGCCGCCGACGCGCATCGGGATCGATTGCCGGTAACGAAGCATTCGGGTCGCCGATGCCCAGCAGGTCATCAAGCAGCAGCAGGTCCTCGGGGTCTGCCTCGGCAACGCGGTGACGCACTCGACGGCGAGCGGGCTCTCCGTCAAGACCCTCGACACCGATGGCCGCACGCAGCAGTCGTGCCACGGCATGGAAGGGGATCTGGCTGGTGTGTGACTCGCAGAAGGTGGTAAAGACCTGCACACTGCGGCGACTCGCGATTCCCGCCAACTCGCGCACCAGACGGCTCTTCCCGATGCCAGGTGGCCCCACCACGGCGACCACCGCGCCCTGGCCGTCGATGGCGCGGGCCAGCAGGACATCGACGGCGGACATCTCCCAGCGCCGACCGATCAGATTCGACTCAGCACCCCTGGTAGTGCGACGCCCCTCCGGCATGCCCAGCAGTCGGTGGGCGCAGACAGGTTGATCGGTGCCTTTGATGCGGACACGCTGAACTTCACCGAGAGCCGCCGCGCCCTCGACCAGCCGCGCCGTGGATTCGCTGAGCATCACCGCGCCCGGCGGTGCCGCCGATTCCATCCGCTGCGCCATCCCGACCTGCTCACCGACGGCGGTGTAACCGAACGGTCCTGAACCGATTTCACCGGCGATCACCTGGCCTGAGTTCAGCCCGATGCGCACCCGAAAGTCGATACCGTCGCGGTCTTTGACCTCGACGGCCAGCCGGACGGTCTCCTCCTGTACACCCAAGGCCGCCAGACAGGCACGAACAGCATGGTCCTCCAACGCCGCCGGTGCGCCGAACACCGCCATAATCCCGTCGCCGGTGAACTTGTCGACCGTCCCGCCGTAGCGCTTCACCACTGCTGTTGCGCGGTCGACTAATTCGGTCATGATCTCGCGCAACCGCTCCGCACCGACGGCAGCCGCGATGTCCATCGAGTGCACCACGTCAGCGAACAGCACCGTGACCTGCTTGTACTCGGCAGGCTTGTGCGACACGGTGACTGATGCGCCACACTCATGACAGAACTTGTCACCGTCGCGTAGTTCGACGCCACAAGCAGCGCACACCAGACCCGTGACCGTCATGCCATGGCCTCAGCCCACGCGATATGCCCTTCGAAGCCAAGCGATGTCGCCATCGTGCGGTAGCGATCCCAATAGTCTCGATAGCCGGTCTCGTCGCCGTGGGCGCGAGCCAGCAGCGCCCGCAGCCGCAGCAGCCAGATCTCATTGAGCACGAATCCGGGGTCGGTCGGCACCGCGGCCAGCCGGTCGATGGCGGCCTCCGCCTCCTTGAGATCTGCCTCGCCGCCCCGTTGCACCAGCGCTTCCACCAAAACGGTGGTGGCCAGCGCACTCCAAACCGAGCCACCCGAGTCGAACAGCTCGTCGACGACCGCCCGCGACAATCCGATGGCACCGTCGAGATCTCCGAGCCTGGCCCTCTCCTGCGCGAGGTGGATGTCGACGATGGGCACCAACAACTTGACGAACCGCTCCTGTATGGCAGCTTCGCGGGCCTGAGCCAGCAGCTCAAAGCCGGCTTCACGCTCCGGACCGCCCCGATGGACCAGGACGATACCCCGAGCGGTTCGAGCTATGGGCAGCGCCATGATGTCGTCACCGGATTGCTCCGCCATCACCAACAATTCGGTGGTGTCGCGCAGCGTTGTCGCATCGGGCAGCAACACCCCGTACGGGATCGCGATAATGTGCGTGTGCCACATCACCCCGGCAAGCGTGATCGCGTCGACCGCACGGGCCACGGCGATGGCCTGGTGAATGTCGTCTTTCCAGCCCGCAATGCCCAGGCAAAAGTTGGCCGCGCCCCGCATCCCGATCGCGACGGCCAACGGGGATCCGATGATCAGGTTGCCTTTGGTGGGGTCACCGTCGGCCAGGTCGATGACCCGCTGGCCCAACCGCAGCACTTCGGCCATCTCGGCGGTCTCGTGCTTAGCGCCCATTGCCACGAAGGACAGTGCGACCGTCAATGTCGGGTCGCCGACGGACTCGAGCAGTGCGACGTGTTCGGAGGCCAGACGCGACGCCTCCCGACGGTGCGCATTGGTGTAGTGCGCCAGCAGCTGCCCGGTCATGCCGATCGTCAGCGACCGCCGATCACCGGCGGCGGTGCACAGCTCACGCAGCTCGTCGAAGCCGGTGTCGGCGCCGCTGCCCTCGACTCGCCACGCGCTCGCGCACAGCAGAGTGCGGGGCGCGATGCGCATCGCCACCCGATCAGGGTCATCGGCGGGGAGGCGGTCGGCGGCCTGTCGTGCCCGCCGCCAACTGGTGTGCGCGGCGGCGATGTCGCGGTTGGTCGACCAGGTTCCGGCGCGCATGTGCCAGGCGTAGGCCGCGTGCAGATCCCCGGCGGCCTCCAGATGCTCGGCGATCAGCGCCGCATTCTCATCCGCCGAGGCCGGATCGCGTTGCTCGATCGTCGCCGCCAGGCGCCAGTGCAGTTGCGCGCGATCGGACTTCAGCTGTGACTCGTAGGCCACCGTGCGGATCAGGGGGTGGTGAAACGCATATGCGGCGCGCGGGGTGAACATGACCTCGTCGACAAGTTCCGCCTCGATGAGCGCT
>Ga0318528_10000882_pt1 | contig 10658 bp, 9 predicted proteins | sample GRESIP052b4f26_FD_202500 | JGI IMG/M metagenome (GOLD analysis project Ga0318528, IMG submission 202500) | Tropical soil microbial communities from Luquillo Experimental Forest, Puerto Rico - GRE.SIPMG.052b4f26 | ecosystem: Environmental > Terrestrial > Soil > Tropical forest > Bulk soil...
CACTTGAAGCCGCCGACGCGATGGATCGTTTGCGCAAAGCGAAAGCCGCGCCATCGCGCTTTGCCGGTATTCCCGTTTCGATCAAGGATCTGTTCGACATCAGGGGGCAGGTGACGCGCGCAGGTTCGCGTGCGCTGGAGGATTCTGCGCCCGCCGAACGTGATGCGCCGGCGGTGGCCCGGTTGCGCCGCGCCGGAATGATCGTGATCGGCCGCACCAACATGACGGAATTCGCCTATTCCGGCATCGGCATCAATCCGCATTATGGCACGCCGAAGGGCGCCTGGCGGCGCGACGTCGGGCACGTGCCCGGCGGATCGTCCTCGGGCGCGGCCGTCTCGATCGTCGATCGCATGGCCTATGGCGCGCTCGGCACCGACACGGGCGGCTCCTGCCGGATTCCCGCCGCCTATAACGGCATCGTCGGCTACAAGCCGACGCAGCGCCGGATTCCCCTCGACGGCGGCGTGCCGCTTTCCTTCACGCTCGACAGTTTTGGTCCGCTGGCAAACTCGGTGCAGTGCTGCGCGACGCTCGACGCAATGCTCGCCGACGAACCGATCGCTCCCCTGCGGCCGCGCCCGATCAGGGGCACGCATCTCGCCGTGCCGACCACCGTCGCGCTCGATGAACTCGATGACGCCGTTGCAAAAACCTTCGAGCGCGCGCTTGAAACACTGTCGCGCGCGGGCGCTCAGATCGAGCGCATCGAGGTACCGGAGTTCCTCGACGTCGGTATCATGAACACCAAAGGCGGCTTTGCCGCATCCGAAAGCTACGCCTGGCACCGCTACCTGATCACCAGCAAGGGCGACATGTACGATCCGCGCGTCGCGGTGCGCATCCTGCGCGGCGAGAGCATGAGCGCGGCCGACTATATCGATCTCGTGAACGCGCGGCGTTCGCTGATTGCGCGGGCGGCGGCACGGCTTGCGCCCTATGATGCGCTGGTCATGCCGACGACCGCGAATACGCCACCGCGCATCGCCGATCTCGACGACGACAAGGCATTTGCGGTCGCAAACTTGCGATCCCTGCGCAATTGCACGCTGATCAATATGATCGACGGCTGCGCGATCTCGATTCCCGGGCATCGCGATGGCGAGGTGCCGGTCGGCCTGATGCTGGCATCGTCGGGCGGCTCGGACCGCCGCATTTTCGAGCTCGCAGCCGGAATGGAGGGCGCCTTCCATGTTTGATCTCACCTTCACAGTCATCGACGAGCAGGGCGGTGCGACGCCGCTGACGCTTCCAATCGATCAGGCCGTGATCGCCGGCTGGACGGGCCGCGATCCGGTCGCGCGCGACAAGCATATCGCCGAGCTCGAGGTGATCGGTATCGCACGTCCCGCCAGCACGCCGATCTACTATCGCGTCTCTGCGCGCCGGCTCACACTGGAAGATGTAATCGAGGTCTGCGGCAAAGACTCGAGCGGCGAGGTGGAATTCGTGCTGATCGGCTGGCAGGGCCGAACCTTCGTGGGTCTTGGCTCCGACCACACCGATCGCAAGGTCGAGAGCTATTCAGTTACCGTCTCCAAGCAGATGTGCGACAAGCCGATGGCGTCCACGCTCTGGGAGCTCGAACACGTCATCGACCATTGGGACAAGATGATCCTGCGCTCGTACGCCGTGATCGAAGGCAAGCGCGAGCTGTACCAGGAGGGCACGCTGGACGCGATCCTGCCGGTCGACGAATTGATCAGGCGCGGCTTTGAGGGCGGTAAGCTTCCGGACGGCAGCGCGATGTTTGGCGGAACTTTTGCCGCCAAGGGCGGCATCCGCCCAGCCGACCGCTTCGAATATGAACTCGAGGATCCCGTGCTGAAGCGCACCATCCGTCACGCCTATGACGTGATCGCCATGCCGGAGCGGGGGTAAGGCGTCATTGCGAGGAGCGTGAGCTCCGAGGCAAATCCGATCCAGCATCGGCTGGTTTGCTTCGCTTCGCTCGCAATGACGGATCATTCCCGGAAATCGGGTGGTATTGGGCAGTCCGGTTTGCGAGACTTCGACCTATGAAAACCACCGCAAGGACAGCCGCCCGTTTGAAGCCGGAGACCGAGATCGTCGCCCGCGTCGATCGGATCGACTGGAACGCGGCGGAAAACGAGCTCGACGCGCAAGGCTGCGCAGTCCTCAAGGGATTGCTCTCGGCCGACGAATGTCGCGCACTTGCTGCGCTCTATCCGGATGATGCGCATTTCCGCAGCCGCATAGTGATGGGCCGCCACGGTTTTGGCCGCGGCGAGTACAAATATTTCTCCTATCCGTTGCCCGGCTTGATCGCCGAACTGAGGCCGCTGCTTTATGCGCGGCTTTACGGTATCGCCAATCGCTGGAACGCTGCGATGGGCATCGATATCCGCTATCCGCAAGACCACGAGGCGTTCCTGAAACGCTGCCATGAGGCAGGCCAGACCCGTCCCACGCCGCTGCTGCTGCAATATGAAGCCGGCGACTACAATTGCCTGCACCAGGACCTCTATGGCGAGCATGTTTTTCCGCTGCAGGTAGCGATCCTGCTGTCAGAGCCCGGGCATGATTTCGAAGGCGGCGAATTCGTGTTGACCGAGCAGCGGCCGCGAATGCAGTCACGCGCCGAAGTGGTGCCGCTGGCGCAGGGCGAGGCGGTGGCCTTCGCCGTGCATCACCGTCCGGTGCAGGGCACACGCGGCATCTATCGGGTCAACCTGCGCCATGGCGTGAGCCGGTTGCGCTCGGGTCGACGCCACACCGTTGGGGTGATCTTTCACGACGCCAAATGAACGCGGATCTTTTTGAGAGCCTCGACGCTCGCCCGAAGCGGGAGCAACTTGCCGACGGGGCGATGTTGCTGCGCGGTTTTGCGCTGCCGGTCCAGCACGACCTGATCGCTGCGCTTGATCATATCGCGCAACAGGCGCCGTTCCGTCAGATGCAAACACCGGGCGGCCACCAGATGTCGGTCGCGATGACCAATTGCGGCGGCTTCGGCTGGGTGACCGACCGCAGCGGTTATCGTTATGCCGGCGTCGATCCGGTCTCGCAGAAAGCCTGGCCGCCGATGCCGGCGGTCTTCCTCGAATTGGCCGGACAAGCGGCCGCGCAGGGGGGCTTTCCTGGCTTTCGACCGGACGCCTGCCTGATCAACCGCTATGAAGCGGGCGCCCGCATGTCGTTGCACCAGGATCGCGACGAAAAGGATTTTGGCGCACCGATTGTCTCGGTCTCGCTCGGACTTCCTGCGATCTTTCTGTTCGGCGGTCCCAAGCGCAGCGACAGGCCGGAACGCTATCGGCTGGAGCATGGCGATGTGGTGGTATGGGGCGGGGTGTCGCGGTTGTTCTTTCATGGCGTGGCGCCGCTTACCGATGGCGCGCATGCCTTGCTGGGCCGAAAGCGCATCAATCTGACCTTCCGGAAAGCAAGTTAGACCTTGCTGCGGGGCCGGTGGGAAAAACGTCACATTTCCTCGACCGTGCGGTCTGGTTTATTCTCGGTCTCATGGACTCGACTGAACTGACTGCAGACGCAGGCACCAGCGGCAAGCGCCTTGGCATCTATCTCGCTTTTCTGCAGCTCGTATTCACGCTGCTTTGGACCACCTACGTCATCTATCTGCCGAAGCTCGCGGCAAGCGTCGGGATTGCGCCGACCGCGGTCATCCTGATCCTGATGATGGATCAGGCGATTTTTACCGTCACCGACACCGCGATGGGCATCGCCGCGGACAGGATTGCTGCCCTGGTCGGCCGGCTCGGAATCTTCGTGGGCCTGCTCACCGTGTTGTCCTGCGCGGCCTTTGTCGCATTGCCCTATGTTGCCGCCCTCGGTGCCGGCGCAAAGATGTTTCTCATCGCTCTGATCGTCGTCTGGGCGATTACCTCCTCGGCGCTGCGCGCGCCGCCCTTGATCCTGCTCGGCAAGTACAGCGCCAGGCCGGACATTCCGTTCCTGTCGGCACTGGTGATGCTCGGCTATGGCGTTGCCGGCGCGGTGTCGCCCTATCTCGGCGTAGTGCTACGCGACGTGGATGCGCGGCTGCCATTCGTCATTTCCAGCGGGGTATTGCTGCTGACGGCGCTGGGTCTGTCGAGGGTCGAGCGCGGCGTCGCGCTGGAAACTGCGCCGGCGAAGCGAGCCGAGCCCGCAAAACCCTTCGGCACCGTGCCGATCATCTTCATCGTGGCGATGATCGCGCTCGCGCTCGGCTATCAACTGCATTTTTCCATCAACAGCGCGCCGTTTTATCTGCGCTTCGCCAAGCCCGACGACCTGCAATGGCTGATGCCGGTGTTCTGGATCGGCTTCAACATCGCGATGTTTCCAGCGAGCGTGATCGTCAAGCATCGCGGCGGCTTGCTGGTGATGGGCGCAGCAGGCCTGTTCGGCGCGGTCGCGGTCATCGTCGCGGAACTCGCCGGCGATCTCTCGACACTTGTCATCGCGCAGTTCGTTGCGGGCTCGGCCTGGGGCTGCATGCTGATGAGCGCAGTGTCTGCGGCACTTGCAATCGGCGAGACCGGCGCCGAGGGCAAGGTGACGGGGCTGGTATTTTCCGCGCTGGCGCTGGCGACCTTTGCACGAATGGCGGCGGTCGCCGGCGGCTTGCAGAAACTGCCGGACTACGCGCCGCTCTTGCATTGGGCGCCTGTCGCGTGCTGGTCGGTTGCGGGCGCCGGGCTTCTCGTGATCGCCGCGTCGAGGGCGCAGGGGAGCACGCTGTCAGTCTAGGGCATGGTCGGATGAATGAAGGTCCACGGCGTCACTTCCGAATCCCGGGGAATTTCGATCGCGATGAGGTAAGGCCCGTCGTGGACCAGTGCTTTCTCGAGCGCGGGACGGAAATGATCGGGTGAGCTGACGCGGCTCGCCGCCACGCCAAAAGACTCCGCCAGCTTGACGAAATCCGGATTGACAAGATCCGCGGCGACGACGCGGCCGTCAAACCGCGTGCGCTGGTCGCGCCGCACATTGCCGTAAGAATTGTTGTTGAAGACGAGCGTCACCACGCCGACGTTGAACTGCACGGCGGTTGAAAGCTCCTGCACGCCGAACATGAAGCCGCCGTCGCCGGTGATCGCGACCACCGGCCTGTTCGGATTGGCGACCTTGGCTCCCAACGCCGTCGGAAAGCCCGATCCCAGCGTGCCCTGATAGCCCGACGTGATGAAGGTGCGCGGCTCGTAGACCGGAAACCCGTACCAGGAAGCGAAACCGACCTGCGACAACTCGTCGGTGACGATCGCGTTGGCCGGCAGCACCTCGCGCAGGATATTGAGGTAGGCCATCTGCGGCTGCACCTTCTGAATCTCTTTCAGCGCCGCAGCGCTTGCCTCCCGGATCGCAGAGCGGCGGCCTGCGGTCTTGCGATAACCGGCCCTGCCGACGGCCGCCGCAAGCGCGCGCGTGCCGGCCTTGGCGTCGGCAATGATTGCGACATTGGGCGGATATCGGCGCATCTCGACGGGATCGATGTCGATGCGAACGGATTTCAGTCCATCGGGCTGGTAGGGCCAGCGGGTCATCGTCGGCAGCTCCAGTCGCGTGCCGATCCCGATCATCATGTCGGTCTCGGGCCAGAGCCTGTAGGCCGCCGCCATGGTCAGCCCGAGTTCATGCGCGTTGGAGACGATGCCGCGGCCGCTGCGGAACGCGACGACCGGCGCATCGATCGTCTCGGCAAGCTCGAGGACTGCCTCGCGCGCGTCGATCGCACCCGACCCGACAAAGATCATCGGCCGTTTGCTCGCGGCAATCAGCATGGCCGCATCCTTGACGTGGTCGGCGTCCGGCAGCGGCGCCGGGAAGGTCTCAAAGACCTTTGCCGCAGCGACCTCGGCGCGCGCGGTGAAGATGTCCCAGGGCATTTCCAGCGCGACCGGACCACGGCGGCCCGACATCATCTCCTGGAACGCGCGCGCAACAAGCGTCGGCGCGACGTCGGGATATTCGATACGATCCGCCCATTTCACGAAGGTGCGAAGCGTCGCGAGCTGGTCGGGCATCTCGTGCAGATGGCCACGCCCCTTGCCCAAAAACTGCGTCGGCACCTGACCGGTCAGGCAAAGCACCGGCTCGTTCGAGCCGAAGGCCGTGAGCATTGCGGCGCCCGCATTCAGCACACCGGGCCCGGGCACCACGCTGAATACGCCCGGCTTCCCGCTCGAGCGTGCATAGCCATAAGCCATGTAGCCGCAGGCCTGCTCGTGGCGCGCGCCGATGACTTTCAGTTGCGCCTGGTGAAAGGCGTCGAACAGGCCATAGACCTGCGCGCCAGGTAATCCAAACACCGTGTCGATGCCATGGGCGACAAGGCCACTGACAATCGCTTCGCCGCCGGTCATGGTGGTCATCGTATTCGTCCAGTTGCTTTGCTCAAGGAGTTTCGTCGATCACGCCGTTGCGCAGGAGGCCCACGCCCTCCGCTTCGACCTCGATCACGTCGCCGGGCTTGAGATAGCGCGGCGGATCAAACCGTGCGCCGGCGCCAGTCGGCGTGCCCGTGACGATGATGTCGCCGGGCTCGAGCGTCGTGAAGGTCGAGATGTAGTTGATGAGGTAGCGGAACGGGAAGATCAGCCGCGAGGTGCGGTCGTCCTGCCTCGTCTCGCCGTTGACGCGCGTGGTCAGGCGGATATCGGCGATCTGGGCCTCGCTCGTATAGGGCACGATCCATGGCCCAAGGCTGCCGGTCGCATCGAAGTTCTTGCCTTGCGTGACGTTGAATTTCGCGTGCCGCACCCAGTCGCGAATGGTGCCCTCGTTGCAAAGCGTGATCGCTGCGATGTGATCGAGCGCCTGACTTTCCCCGATGTGACGGCCGGGCTTGCCGATGACGATCGCGAGTTCGCCCTCGTAGTCGAGCTGCTGGGAGGCGTGCGGACGCACCAGCGGCGTGTTATGGCCGACGAAAGAGCGGGCCGTGCGCATGAACATGCTCGGATACTTCGGGGCGTCCGAGCCGTCCTTGTATTCGGCGTTGCGGTCGGGATAGTTGACGCCAATGCAGATGATCTTTTCAGGCGCCGGAATCGGCGGTTGGAAGAAAATCGCATCCAGCGCATGATCCGGCGAACGCCCCGCCGCGCCATCGGCGAGCTTCAACAGCGCGCCGGCCGCGATGACTTCCCGCAGCGTCGGATAGTCTTTGCCGAAACGCGCGGAGAGGTCGGCGACGCCGCCATCGACGATGGCGCCATAATGCGTGGATCCGCGGATGGAGTAGGTCACAAGGCGAGGGGAGGTCATTTATCGTCTCTAATCAGCAACGGTCACGTCGGCGACGAACAGCGGTTCGCGCACCTTCTGTCCGGTGAAGGGCGAACCCTGCTCGAACCAGGAGCGCGGCGCCGGCGCGCCCCAAAGCGTTTGCCGGCGCGGATCCTTCAGCGACCAGCGCATCGGAGCATGGTCGTGGTCCATCGTAAAATAGTCGCTGGTGTAGAGCTCGAGCCGGTGGCCATCGGGGTCGCGAATGTAAAGAAAGAACGCATTCGAGATGCCGTGGCGGCCAGGCCCGCGCTCGATGTTTTTGAGATAGCCGCTGGAGGCCATCACGTCGCAAAGGTGCAGGATGTTCATGGCGGTCGGTACCCAATAGGCGAAATGATGCAGGCGAGGGCCATTGCCGTTGGTCAGTGCAAAATCGTGCACATTGCCCTTGCGATGCAACCAGGCCGCGGCCATGCGGCCGTTCGGCCCGTCCTCTTCCGCATATTCGGTGAGGCGAAAGCCGAGCCGGGCGTAGAAGTCGACGGTGTCCTGTACCTCGGCCGCGAATACGTTGAAATGATCGATGCGCTGCGGGTGGCAGCCGCGGTAAAGATCATAGCGGCGCAGCAGATGCGGGCGCTTCTCCATGGTCGCGTAGAGCTCGATCCGGAAACCGAAGGGGTCGGTAAATTGCAGGGTACGGCCCTGGAACGGTGGCTCGGCGAAAGCGTAAGTGATGCCGTTTGACGAAAAGAACGCGGCCGCCTTGTCGAGGTCTTGCTCGTTGCCGACCTTGAATCCCAGCCGGTTGCAGGCGGGTACCGCCGCCTTGCGCAGCACCAGCGAATGATGCTGGTGCTCCTCGCTGCCGCGGAAATACACCGCATCGTCGTCGCTGTCCTCGACATGCAGGCCGACGGTGGTCTCGTAGAACTCGCGGCTGAGCTTGAGATCCGTCACGTCGAGCACGGCATGGCTCGAGCGTATGATGTTGAACGGCGGATCGAACACGTGTTGCGGAACGGGCATCTGGCTTTCCTTTGGTCGTCCCGGGACGGTCCACAAGGACGGATCCGGAATCTCGAGATTCTCAAGCGGCGCAATTGCGCATCAATAGTTCGAGACTTTGCGTCGCCTGGAAGCGACGGCGTCTCAAATTCCCAATCGTTGAATCCTGTGCGTGCCCCGCGCCAGCGAGACATGCTTGGTTTCCATGTAGAAGTCGAACGAATAGGCGCCGCCGTCGCGGCCGATGCCGGATGCCTTCATGCCGCCGAATGGCGTCGGCAGATGCCGGACATTCTCGGAGTTCAGCCAGATCATGCCGGCCTCCAGCGCATCGGCAACGGCGCAGCGCGCGACCCATATCGCCGGTCCAGACATAGCCGGTGAGACCATAGTTCACATCATTGGCAATTTCGATCGCGTCAGCCTCGTCGCGGAACGGGATTGCGGTGAGGAACGGCCCGAACACCTCCTCCTGCGCGACGCGCATTTTTGTGTGCGCGCCGATGACCAGGGTCGGCTCCACATAGTGCCCGCCGCCGGGGCCGTCATGCGCTTTGCCGCCGACGGCAATGACCGCTCCGTCCTTCCGCGCCACGTCGAAATAAGAGCAGACCTTTGCGAGATGTCGTTCGTGGATCAGCGGCCCGATCTCGGTTGCGGGATCGGGCGGGTGCCCGACCTTCAGCGCTTTCACGCGCACGGCGAGCTTTTCCATGAATTTTTCGGCGATCGATTGCTGGATCAAGAGCCGGCTGGAAGAGGTACAGCGCTCGCCATTGAGCGAATAGATCATGAAGACGACGGCATCGAGCGCACGGTCGAGGTCGGCGTCATCAAACACGATCACCGGGTTTTTGCCGCCGAGTTCGAAATGCACGCGTTTCAAGGTCGGCGCGCCCTGCGCCATGATAGCCGAGCCCGTCGTGCTCTCGCCGACGAAGCCGATCGCCTTGATCGCGGGATGTTCGGTCAGCGCTTTGCCGGCCTCCTCGCCAAAACCATGAACGCTGTTCAGCACGCCGTCGGGGACGTCGGCCTGCTTGACGAGCTTCGCCAGCAGATCGGCCGTGACAGGCGACCATTCTGCGGGCTTGTGCACGACGGTGCAGCCGGCCGCGAGCGCCGGTGCGATCTTCCAGGTCGACAGCATGAACGGCGTGTTCCACGGCGTGATCACGCCGACCGGCCCGATCGGCACGCGCGTGGAAATGTTCCAGTGTTCCTCGCTCGGCATGTTGAGGCCGTCTCTGGCCTCCGCGCATTTGCCGGCAAAGAAGCGGAAGTTCTCGGCAGCGCGGATCGCGGCCTTGGCCATGAAGCGATGCGCCTGTCCGGTGTCGATGCATTCGAGCACGGCGATGTCGTCGGCCCGATCCTCGATCGCGTCGGCCACGCGATGCAGCAGTTTGCGGCGCATCGACGCCGACATGTCGCGCCAGGATTTGAAGGCAAGCGCGGCTGCGGTTGCGGCGCGGTCGATATCCTCGGCATTGCCGCGGGCAACCGTCGCCAGCACCGCGCCGTCGATCGGCGATTTGGTGTCGAAGGTCTCGCCGGAGATCGACGGCACGATCTTGCCGTCGATCATGTGACCGATGCCGTCGGCGCGCAGTTGCTGCAAAAGTGGCGCAGCGCGGTCCAGATTGGCCTTGAACAGATCGGATTTGGGCGTGGCCTTATCCATGGACAGCCTCCGCCTTCAATGCATCGTGAATGTTGTTGCGTTTCCAACTCGTCTCCTTGTCGTTGATCTGCATGTCGAACGACAGCGCAAATTTGCTTTGGGCGAAGACCGGATCGAGATGGGCGGATAGTGCCTTGAAGATATGCTCACCGGCTTTCTTGCGGGTGGCGAGATCCCGGCCTTCACCAAGCCGCAGCACCATATCGAGAAAGCCGTAAGCTGGCCGGCCGTCTGCGATTGCGTAGTGCTCGCAGCGAACGGCGCGCACGCGGATGCCGCCGAGCGGGAAAATGCCGGTCTCCACGGCCGCCTTGCGGACGACATCGACGACCTCGGCCATGTCGAGGCGTTCATCGAGATTGGCGGAATATTCGATCGTGAAATGCGGCATAACGGATCGCTCCACGTCAGAGTTCTATGCGAAATAACAACTGACCGAACCGTGGGCGCCATAGTCGGCCTGGATTGTGTCGCCCTTGCGGGTCTCGATCGGGCGGATGAACGATCCAGCCAGAACCACCTGTCCGGGTTCGAGTGCAAGCCCAAGCGGTGCGATTTTGTTGGCAAGCCAGGCGACGGCGGTAGCCGGATGGTTGAGCACGCCGGCGGCAAGGCCTGTCTCTTCCAATTGCCCGTTGCGGAAACAGAGCGCGCCGATCCAGCGCAGATCGGCCTCGAGCGGACGGATCGGCCGTCCGCCGAGCACGATGCCGGCATTCGCCGCGTTGTCGGCGATGGTGTCGTAAATTTTCCGCGTCGCCTTGAACAG
>Ga0318528_10000893_pt1 | contig 10635 bp, 7 predicted proteins | sample GRESIP052b4f26_FD_202500 | JGI IMG/M metagenome (GOLD analysis project Ga0318528, IMG submission 202500) | Tropical soil microbial communities from Luquillo Experimental Forest, Puerto Rico - GRE.SIPMG.052b4f26 | ecosystem: Environmental > Terrestrial > Soil > Tropical forest > Bulk soil...
CATTCGTCGCAAAGACGAGCTTCAATACCTCGTTAGGCGGGATCGGCAACGCGATCGGTTTGCCCTCGGGATCGTGGCCGCCCTGTTCCGCTGCAGCGATCTCGGTCTTCTTGAGCTCGAACTTCGCTGCGGCATCCTCGAGGGTCATTCCGCCCGCCAGCGCGTCATCAACCCGGTTGGCGACCTTGTATATTCGGTCCACTGCCTCGTCGTGGATAAGTTGGGCCTCGAGCTTCGACTTGGCCTGCTCGAAGGTCTGGGTCACCGCCGGCTCGATCTTGACGATCCGCAGGATATGCCAGCCGAGCGGGGTCTTCACCGGTTCGCTCGGTTTGTTCAACGGCAGCTCAAAGGCGATATCGGAGAGCACCCTTGGCAGCTCCTCGCGCTTCATCAGACCAAGCTCGATCGTTTCCGGGTTCTGTCCAGCGATCTGTGTCGCCACTTCGTTCCAATCCTTGCCGGCGGCGAGCGCCGCTTCCGCCTCCTTCACCTTGTCTTCGGAGGGTGCCAAGATCTGCTGGACTTCGCGTTGCTCGGGCAACTGAAACTCGTCCTGTCGGTCGTCGAACTCCTCCTTCAACTTTGCCTCGGGAATCTCGATGCTTTGGGAGACATCCGACGGGCTTAGGCTCGCCAGTGTGAACCCACGGTATTCGGGGGCGCGGAAGAGATCCTGGTGGCCGTCGTAGAACTCGGTGAGCTGGGCCTCGCTCGGCTGTCCGACATCGCCGGCATCGGCGATCAGCAGCGAGAGGATGTCCGCGACGCGCTTCTCGTTGCGATATCGATAGAGCAGATCGATCATCGATTGCGGCGCCGCGGCGCCCATCGTTACCGCCTGACTAAGGTCTTCTCGCGGTATGTCATGGCGCAACAGTGTCACGTACTGGTCTTCAGTCAGATGATTCTGGGCAAGTACGGCATTGAAGAGAGCGCGATCGAAATGGCCGTCGGGCGTCTTGAATTTCGAATTGTCGGTGGTGGCTTTGCGGATCACGTCGTCCGAAACCTCGAGCCGCAGCCGCGCCGCCTCCTGACCGAGCAGGCTGCGCTCGATCAGCTCGTCAAGGACATCGTCGATCATCCCAAACTTCTTCGCCTGCTGAATATCGATCGGAACGCCCACGCGCGCCTTCATGTGTTCGAGCTCACGACGCACCGCCGCCTCCAAATCCTCGGCGCGGATACTCTGATCGCCAACGGTGGCAATTACTGTGTCGGTCGGGCGGTTGCGGAAGATGTCACCGATGCCCCAGATCCCGAAGGTCAGAATCAGAAGACCGAAGAGCGTCTTGACGACCAAAGAACCAGCCTTGGAGCGAATCGCTTGAAGCATGGAGAAATGGCTCTATTTTGGCGGCCCAGGTAGATTGACCCGTCCGCGTCCCAATGTGATCTTGGACCAGAGATAGAGACGGGCCTGTGGGGTCGCAACATGGCGATCGGGACAAAACTTATTGCCGGTAACTGGAAGATGAACGGATTGCGCGAGGACGGCGCGGCCCTGGCGCGCGGCCTCGCCCAGCGGGCGGTTGCGGCGCAAAGCGGCATGCCGGCTTGCGAGCTGCTCGTCTGCCCGCCGGCAAGCTTGCTCGCGATAGTGGGCGGTCTGGTCGCCGGCACGGGCATCGCTCTTGGCGGCCAGGATTGCCACGCCGCCCCGAAAGGAGCTCATACCGGCGACATCAGTCCCGAAATGCTGGCCGATGCAGGCTGCAGCCACGTCATTCTCGGGCACTCCGAGCGCCGGCACGGCCACGGCGAAAGCGATGCCGTGGTGTGCGAGAAGATCCTCGGCGCGTGGCGAGCCGGCTTGGTTGCGATCCTCTGCGTCGGAGAGACGCAATCGCAGCGTCAAGCAGGAGCGGCCACAGACACCGTCTCGACCCAGCTCGCCGGATCAGTTCCGGACGGTGCCACCTCCGACAACCTGGTCGTCGCCTATGAGCCTTGCTGGGCGATTGGCACTGGCTTGACGGCGACGCCCGAAGACATCACAGCGATGCACGCGACGGTTCGCGCGTCCATCCCGGGGGGTACCCGGATCCTCTACGGTGGCTCGGTCAATCCGCAGAACGCCGCCGCAATCCTCGGCCTTGCCGACGTCGACGGCGCGCTCGTCGGCGGAGCGAGCCTCGACGCCGATAGTTTTTGGAACATCTCCCGCTGCTGCGGTTGAAAGCAATCTGCTGACCCTTGGCGTGCCGCCCAGAGAGCGGTTACAAGTTCTCCATGATCATCCTGCTTCTCGTCGTCCATATCCTGGTCGCGATCTCTCTCGTCGGCGTTATTCTGCTCCAGAAGAGCGAGGGCGGCGCGCTCGGCATGGGGGGCGGCGGCATGTCCGGGTTTATGACCGGCCGCTCGACGGCTAATCTTCTGACGCGGACGACTGCCATTCTCGCGCTTCTCTTCATGCTGACGAGCCTGTCGCTGGTCTGGTTCAGCAATCGCCAGCACGCTCCACAATCGATTATCGAGCAGGGCGCGCCGGCCGCGCCGGCAGTTCCCGCCGCTCGGGTTGCCCCGCTGCCACAAGCCCCGCCCGCCGAGCCGTCGCAACCCAGCCCGCCGCTCGCACGGTGAGCGGGCGATTCGTAATTGGCCTCACCCGCGGCATTTAGCTTGAGCCGCCAGGGCACGGGGGCTTGCGAGGTTCGGCATTTCCTTAGGAGGCGAACGCCTCATGCTGTAGACTGAGATTCCATGACGCGGTTCATCTTTATCACCGGCGGCGTGGTTTCCTCTCTCGGCAAGGGTCTGACGACTGCGGCGCTCGGAGCGTTGCTGCAGGCGCGCGGATTCAGGGTCAGGTTGCGCAAGCTCGACCCTTATTTGAATGTCGACCCCGGCACGATGAGCCCCTACCAGCACGGCGAGGTCTTCGTCACCGATGACGGCGCCGAGACTGATCTCGATCTTGGCCATTACGAGCGCTATGTCGGCGTCGCTGCGCGGCGCAGCGATTCGGTCACCACCGGGCGGATCTACTCGACGGTGATCGCCCGCGAACGGCGCGGCGAATACCTCGGCGCGACGGTGCAGGTCATCCCGCACGTCACCGACGCGATCAAGGAGTTCATCCAGGCCGATCTTGACGGCGAGGATTTTGTTCTCTGCGAGATCGGAGGGACGGTGGGCGACATCGAGAGCCTCCCGTTTCTGGAAGCGATCCGCCAGCTCGGCAACGAGCTCGGACGTGAGCGCGTTCTCTTCGTGCATTTGACCCTGGTGCCGTGGATCCCCGCAGCAGGGGAACTGAAGACCAAACCGACCCAGCATTCGACGAAGGAACTTCTCGGCCTCGGCATTCAGCCCGATATTCTGCTCTGCCGATGCGAGCGCCCGATCCCGCCAGCTGCCCGCAAGAAGATCGCGCTGTTCTGCAATCTGCGCGACAGCCGGGTCATCCCCGCGCTCGATATCGACACGATCTACGGCGTTCCTGTTGCCTACCATTTGGAGGGGTTCGACCGGGAGGTATGCCACCATTTCGGCCTCGATACGCCCGAGCCCGATCTCGATCGCTGGCAGGCGATCGTCAACCGCATCCACAAGCCCGAAGGGCAGGTGACGATCGCGATCGTCGGCAAATACACGCACCTTCCCGACAGCTATAAGTCACTCAACGAGGCGATGAGCCACGGCGGGATCGCCAACAATGTCGAGGTCAATCTTGACTGGATCGATTCGGAGGTCTTCGAGACGGAGGCCGAAGCGGTCCGGCAGCTCGATGACGTTCACGGTATTCTCGTTCCCGGCGGATTCGGCGAGCGCGGCACCGCGGGCATGATCGAAGCCGCTCGCTTTGCCCGCGAGCGGCGCCTACCCTATTTCGGCATCTGCTTCGGCATGCACATGGCAGTGATCGAAGCGGCACGCGATCTGGCGCGGTTGCCAGGTGCGGGGTCGACAGAATTCGGGCCGTGCGAGCATCCGGTGGTCGGGCTGATGACCGAGTGGGTGCATGGCAATACCATCGAAAGACGCAATTCTACCGACGATCTCGGCGGGACGATGCGACTGGGCGCCTACGAAGCGGTGCTTGCTCCGGACAGCAGGGTGGCGCAGATCTACGGAACTACCCAAATCAGCGAGCGCCATCGCCATCGCTACGAAATCAATATCGGGTACCGGCGGCGTCTGGAAGCGGTCGGGCTGCGTTTTTCAGGGATGTCGCCGGACGGAGTGCTGCCGGAAATTGTCGAATTCCCCGATCATCCGTGGTTCATCGGCGTGCAGTTCCATCCAGAGCTGAAGTCGAAACCGTTCGAGCCGCACCCATTGTTCACCTCCTTTGTCCGCGCTGCGCTCGACCAATCGCGCCTTGTCTGAGTATTCCGTCATGACCCCCCGTCATGTAGCCATTGGCAACATCACCATCGGCAACGACCTGCCGATGGTGTTCATCGTCGGGCCCAACACGCTGGAATCGCGGGCGCATGCCCTGGAGATGAGCGCGGCACTCGCCGAGATCGCCCGGAGGCTCGGGATCGATCTCATCTACAAGACCTCGTTCGACAAGGCGAACCGCACCTCGATCGCCGGCGAGCGCGGCATTGGCCTGACGGCGGGATTGCCGATCCTCGCCGAAGTGCGCGAAACAACCGGCCTCCCGGTCCTGACCGACATTCACGCGCCGGAGCAATGCGCGCCGGTGGCGGAGGTCGTCGATGTGTTGCAGACCCCGGCGTTTCTTTGCCGTCAGACTGACTTGTTGCTGGCGGCGGGTGCTACCGGGAAGCCGGTCAATGTTAAAAAGGGTCAGTTCCTCGCGCCATGGGAGATGAGAAACGTCGCTGCCAAGATCGCTTCTACCGGCAACGAGCGGATCCTGTTGTGCGAGCGTGGTGCGAGCTTCGGCTACAACACGCTCGTGGTCGACATGCGGGCGCTGCCGATCATGGCGCGAACCGGTTACCCGGTCGCGTTCGATGCGACCCATGCGGTCGCGCGACCGGGCGGCCTTGGCGACCGTTCGGGCGGAGAGCGCGAATTCGGCCCTGTCCTCGCCCGCGCCGCGGCGGCCGTCGGTATCGCCGCCATTTTTATCGAAACACATCACGACCCCGACCGGGCCCCGTGCGAGGGCGCCACAATGGTGCCGCTGAACACGCTGCCCACACTGCTCGAAACCTTGGTCTCGTTCGACCGTCTCGCTAAGGCCCGTACGGCGCAGCTCGCCCCCTGAGGAGATTGTCATGACCGCGATCGTCGGCATTCATGCGAGGGAAATCCTTGACAGTCGCGGAAATCCAACCATCGAAGTGGACGTTACACTCGAGACCGGAACGATCGGTCGCGCGGCCGTGCCGTCTGGCGCGTCGACCGGTGCGCACGAGGCGGTTGAAAGTCGTGACGGCGGGCCGCGCTTTGGCGGCAGAGGGGTCCGTCAGGCGGTCGAGGCGGCGAACGGGGAGATTTTCGACGCGCTCTCGGGCTTCGATGTGGAGGATCAGCTGGCGATTGACCGCGTGCTGGTCGAGCTTGACGGGACCCCGAACAAAAGCCGGCTCGGGGCTAACGCGATCCTCGGAGTCAGCCTTGCCTGCGCCAAGGCGGCTGCAGCCGAAACCGGCGCGCCGCTCTACCGCTATGTCGGTGGCGTCTTTGCACGCACCCTGCCGGTTCCGATGATGAATATCGTCAACGGCGGAGTCCATGCCGATAACGCGATCGATATTCAGGAATTCATGGTGATGCCCGTCGGCGCGAGCTCGGCGACCGAGGCGATCCGCATAGGCTCCGAGATCTTCCATAACTTGCGCAGAAAGCTCACCGAGGCCGGTCACAACACCAATGTCGGCGATGAGGGCGGGTTTGCGCCAAACCTCGCCTCGACCGATGCGGCGTTGGGCTTTGTGATGCAGGCGGTCGAGGCTGCCGGATACCATCCCGGCGACGACGTCGTGCTCGCTCTTGACGTTGCAGCATCGGAATTTTACCGCGACGGCGCTTACCGCCTCGCCGGCGAGGGCAAGACCCTCGATGCCGCCGGCTTGGTTGCCTTTGAGGCGGACCTCGTCCGACGCTACCCGATCGTCTCGATCGAAGACGGAATGGCCGAGGACGATTGGGAAGGATGGGCCGTGCTCGCCGCCGCGCTCGGGGGTACAGTTCAGCTGGTCGGTGACGATGTGTTCGTCACCAACCCGCGCCGGTTGCGCGACGGGATCACTCGCGGCATCGCTAACGCATTGCTCGTCAAGGTCAACCAGATCGGCACTTTGTCCGAAACGCTCGAGGCGGTCGAGATGGCCCAGCGGGCGGGATGGGGTACGGTATTTTCCCACCGTTCGGGGGAGACCGAAGACGCGACAATCGCCGACCTCGCGGTCGCGACCAATTGCGGTCAGATCAAGACGGGATCGCTGTCACGGTCCGACCGGCTGGCCAAGTACAACCAGCTGATACGCATCGAAGAACAGCTCGGGGCCTCTGCCGTTTTCGTCGGACGCTCGGTGCTGCGCCAGTGAGTGGTCGCGCGCAATGAGCATCACGAGCCAATTGAAGCGGCGGGCGCATTTTGTTCTGGCGCCGATTATCGGCATCGCCTTGACAGGCTATTTTTTTTACAACCTGATTGAAGGCGAGCACGGGTTGAGCCGCTGGTTGAGCGTGACCCGGGAAATCCGCGCCGAAAATGTCAATCTTGAAGCAGTTCGGACACAGCGCCGGGCGCTCGATCTTCGGGTCTCCGAGCTGAAGCCCAATCACCTCGATCCCGACCTGCTCGACGAGCGGGTTCGCGCGGCCTTGAACCTGGTGGCGCCCGATGAAATTGTCATCATGCAGCCCACCCCCTCCCGCGAGGCGGGCGCCGTCGAATCCCGGTAAGCCGTCTTTGAGCATCCGCGCGAGGTTGCAATAGGACGGGTTTGCCCGCATGTTCCGGGACAGGTTTCGCGGCTGCCTGCGACCGCGTGGAGGAAGCGACATGGCCGTCAAACGCAAGGGCGCGCCGGTGAAATTCGACGAGGTCGGCGTCCCGCCAAAGGAGTTGCTCGGATACTACCGCGATATGCTGTTGATCCGGCGCTTTGAGGAACGGGCTGGCCAGATGTACGGAATGGGGCTGATCGGCGGCTACTGTCACCTCTATATCGGGCAGGAGGCGGTGGTCGTCGGCATGCAGGCGGCGCTCAGGGAGGGCGACACTATCGTCACGTCCTATCGCGATCACGGACATATGCTGGCCTGCGGCATGGACCCTCGGGGTGTCATGGCCGAGTTGACCGGGCGTCGCGGCGGCTATTCGCACGGCAAGGGTGGCTCGATGCACATGTTCAGCCGGGAGAAGAGCTTCTTTGGTGGCCACGGCATCGTTGGTGCGCAGGTGCCAATCGGAACCGGGCTCGCTTTTGCCCATCGCTATCGCGCAAATGGGCAGATCTCGATCACCTATTTCGGCGACGGGGCGATTAATCAGGGGCAGATCTACGAGAGCTTCAATATGGCGTCGCTGTGGAAGCTGCCGGTCGTTTGCGTGATCGAGAATAACCGATACGGGATGGGAACCTCGATCGATCGCGCCTCGGCGCGCACCGACCTGTTTCATCGGGGCACGGCCTATGGCATCCCGGGCGAGCAGGTCGACGGCATGAACGTGCTCGCCGTACATGAGGCCGGTCTCGCCGGTGCTGAGCACGCTCGGTCCGGCCAGGGGCCGATCATCCTTGAGATGCTGACCTATCGCTATCGCGGCCATTCGATGTCTGATCCGGCAAAATACCGCACGCGGGACGAGGTCACCCGGATGCGCACCGAGCACGATCCGATCGATCAGGCGCGGCGCCGCTTGCTCGAAGGCGGGACGACGGAGGCGATGCTCAAGCAGATCGACAGCGAGGTCAGGGACCGAGTCGCTGAGGCAGCGCAATTTGCACAGGATTCCCCGGAACCGGAGCCGGCCGAGCTGTGGACGGATGTCTTGGCCGACGTCTGACCTATTTGGCGATCTCGCCCGCAGGAGATTGCGAAAACCCATGACTACCGAAGTCTTGATGCCGGCGTTGTCGCCGACGATGACCGAGGGCAAGCTCGCTCGCTGGCTCAAGAGCGAGGGGGATGCGGTCCATGCGGGCGATGTCCTGGCCGAGATCGAGACCGACAAGGCGACGATGGAGGTCGAAGCGATCGACGAGGGGGTGCTCGCCAAGATCGTGATCCCCGAGGGCACGGAGCACGTCGCGGTCAACACGCCGATCGCGGTCATCGCCGGGAACGGCGAAGACACGGCCGTAGAGGAAAAGGCGGCGCGACCTGTTGGAGCCCGCCAAGAAATGCCAACGGAAGTTCGCCCACTCCGGCCCGCGCCGACCGCACCCTCACTTGTCGCTCCCCGACCTCATTCACCCCCGGTTGAGCCCGAATATGCCGGCCCGACTCGGACCATGACCGTGCGTGAAGCGTTGCGCGACGCGATGGCCGAGGAGATGCGGCGCGACGATACGGTCTTTCTGCTCGGCGAAGAGGTCGGCGAGTACCAGGGCGCGTACAAGGTCAGCCAGGGCCTGCTCCAAGAATTCGGACCGCGTCGGGTTATCGACACCCCGATCACCGAGCAGGGCTTTGCGGGGCTCGGGGTTGGTACCGCCTTTGCCGGGCTGCGGCCGATCGTCGAATTCATGACCTTTAACTTCGCCATGCAGGCGATGGATCAGATCATCAACTCGGCCTCAAAGACCCGCTACATGTCGGGCGGCCAGATGAGCTGCCCGATCGTTTTCCGCGGACCGAACGGCGTCGCCGCGCGTGTGGCAGCGCAGCATTCACAATGCTATGCGAGCTGGTACGCGCATTGTCCGGGTCTCAAGGTGATCGCCCCGTTCACTGGAGCCGACCATAAGGGGCTGCTGAAGGCGGCGATCCGCGATCCGAACCCGGTGGTGTTTCTCGAGCACGAGCTCGTCTATGGCGAAAGCTTCGCGGTGCCGGAAGACCCGGATTTCGTCGTGCCGATTGGCAAGGCACGCATCGCCCGGCCGGGTGACCACGTCACGATCGCAGCGTTTTCACGAATGGTAAAACTGGCGCTGCAGGCCGCCGAAGTGCTCGAGAAGGAGGGCATATCGGCTGAAATTATTGATCTGCGGACCTTGCGGCCGTTCGACACCGCCACTGTTGCGGCCTCGGTAAAGAAAACCAACCGAATCGTTTCCGTGGAAGAAGGTTGGCCCTTTGCCGGCATCGGCGCCGAGATCGCGGCGATGGTCATGGAGCAGTGCTTCGACTGGCTAGACGCTCCATTGAAGCGGGTCGCCGGCAAGGATGTCCCTTTGCCTTATGCCGCAAATCTCGAACGTCTGGCGCTGCCCCAGGTCGAGGACATCGTCACCGCGGCCCGTGAGGTCACTTACCGATAGTCGGCATTATAAAAAGGCGCGGACCATGCCGATCGAAATCCTGATGCCGGCGCTGTCGCCGACGATGACCGAAGGCAATCTCGCCAAATGGCTCAAGAAAGAGGGCGACGAGGTCCATTCCGGCGACGTGCTGGCCGAGATCGAGACCGACAAGGCGACGATGGAGGTCGAGGCCGTCGATGACGGAAAGATCGGCAGGATACTGGTCCCGGAAGGCGCCCAGGGGATCAAGGTCAACGAGCCGATCGCGCTGCTGCTCGGCGAGGGTGAGGACACCTCGGCGCTCAACAAATTCGCCAAGGCCGTTCCCCCGCCCGCTCCGGTAGCACCGCCGCCGCCTTTGGAGAGCCCGGAGCCGCCGCCGGCCGCGCGGCCCAAGCAAGAACTCGGCAATGGGCGGATTTTTGCCAGCCCCCTGGCGCGGCGCATGGCGCAACAGGCGGGTCTCGACCTCGGCGCGATCCGCGGTTCGGGGCCGCAAGGCCGTGTCGTCAAAGCAGACATCGAGGCGGCTCTCTCACCCGGTCGCGCCGCACCTGCTCCGACGCCGCCTCGAGCAGGTTTGGAGCCGCGTCCCGCGCCAACCGAGCCGGGCTTGTCCAAGGAGCGGGTGGCGGCGCTCGCCGGCAACCCGCCCTACACCGAACGGCCCCTCAATGCGATGCGCCGTGTCATCGCTCGGCGTCTGACCGAATCCAAGCAGACCGTCCCGCATTTCTATCTGACGATCGACTGCGAGATCGACGCGCTGTTGAAGATCCGTACCGAGCTCAACGCGAAGTCGGACGCCTACCGGATTTCGGTCAATGATTTCGTGATCCGCGCCGCGGCTCTCGCGTTGAGGCAGGTGCCGGCGGCCCACGCCTCCTGGAGCGATGACGCGATCCTCCTGTGGGATACCGTCGACATCGCCGTCGCAGTGGCTCTCGATGACGGGTTGATCACCCCGATCGTTAAAATGGCCGATCGCAAGGGTCTGGCGGCAATCGCCAACGAGACCAATGACCTCGTTGCCCGCGCCCGCGCCGGCAAGCTGAAGCTCGAGGAGTTCCAGGGCGGCACCTTCTCAATCTCCAATCTTGGCATGTATGGGGTGCGTGAGTTCGCGGCGGTCATCAACCCGCCGCATGGCGGCATCCTGGCGGTTGGCGCCGGCGAGCAGCGCCCGGTCGCCAAAAACGGCGCGCTGACAGTGGCGACGGTGATGAGCTGCACCCTCTCCTGTGATCACCGCGCCGTCGACGGCGCGGTGATCACAGGAGAGGGT
>Ga0318528_10000896_pt1 | contig 10627 bp, 11 predicted proteins | sample GRESIP052b4f26_FD_202500 | JGI IMG/M metagenome (GOLD analysis project Ga0318528, IMG submission 202500) | Tropical soil microbial communities from Luquillo Experimental Forest, Puerto Rico - GRE.SIPMG.052b4f26 | ecosystem: Environmental > Terrestrial > Soil > Tropical forest > Bulk soil...
CAATATCTGCCATCGATCTGATTTTACCGGACAGGAAAACGTGCCGCGACTCGCAGACCAGCGCGAGGATTATCTCCTCAAGACACTCAGGGAGTACAAGACGGGGGCGCGGCATGCCTACGATGCAACCATGGCCGAAGTCCTCCAGCCGGTCGATGATAAAGACGTGAAAATACTCGCTTACTTTATCGCGCACGCACGAGGGGCCCAACATTAGCGGCTTGTGCGGACAAAAATCACACTAGCGCCTGCCCGCGAATTGCGGCAGCGCAAGAGTCTCACGTCGCGGACTTGTTGCGATTTCGGCTTTATTAAATAAATTACTGCGACTGAACGAAACGGCCTGACAGTTTACCGCGAAGGCTACAATGAGACGACGGATAGTTATCAGCTTGTTCCTAACGGTGGCTTTAGGCCTCGCGGGCTGGATCGCGGTTGATGCGCGCTTCCCTTTGTTTTCTGAGACTCAGATGTTGCCCACAAATGCATTGTCCACTTTGCGCACCCTATATGCCGTCAACCAAGCCTCAGCTATGCGGGGATCTATCTCGGTCTACGACATTGATCGCGGACACCGATTCGTTAAGACAATCTCCACAGTCTCAAATGTGGCGGACGTCAGAGGCGTAGCGGTCAGTACCGCGACAGGCAAACTCTACGTGTCTTACAGGACTCATTCGGGCGTCGGGATGATTTACTGTCTCAGCGTCGACCAGGATCGAGTCTTGTGGAATAGAGCGATCAAACCCGATGTCGACAGGCTGTCAATCCACCCAAATGGACGTCTTTTGTACGTGCCGACGTGGGAGGGCGGTTCGGCCGATTATATCAACGTTTTAGATGCGGACAGCGGTGACGTGGTTCGCGAGGTAAATTTTTCTAACCGGTCGCACGATACTCAGTTCCCGCTGTCTGGACCCCTTTTTCAAGAGACCAAAGCTACCGATGGAAGCGGCAACTATCTGTATATGATCGATCCGAGTAGTTACGCAGTCTCGCGCATCGGGCCCTATTTAGGAATCCTTGGACCGTATGCAGTCGACAGCGTGAGCCGGCATGTGGTGAACAACGTGACCGGCCTCTGGGGCATGCAAGTAGCCGATATCAAGGCTGGCGAAATCGTTTCTGCAAGTATTCCAGAGCACCCGCCAAAAGAACCTGGGCTGTTGCACGGGATCGGCTGGACACCTGATGAGAGCGAGGTCTGGGAAAACAGCAGCTATAGCGATCCACACGTATACATCTGGGATATGTTGGATCCGATGGTCCCGAAATTAAAGGCGAAACTGAGTCTGAGAGGCAAACATGGAGGGCACTGGCTGACATTCGATCTAAAAGGGCACTACGCTTATATTGCACCCGAGAAAAATAGCGACGACGCAACTGAGATATTTGACGCACAAACACATAAGTCGGTTGGATCAATCGGTTCGTCGGAAGATATGGTCGAGATAGACTTTACGGCCGGGTTGATCACCGGGGCGAACGATCAATACGCAATTGGACGTGCTGCGCGATAACAGCGTCACGAGAATGCTCTAATGCATGGGTCTCAAATTGGCACAAAGCAGACATCCAGTTCGCTCCTACGAATGTCGGTACGGAGCCAATATCGCTGACCTGTTTCGGCGCGCCGCTGACTATGTCGACAAGGATTCTCAAGGGCCGATCGTGCTGAACAATGTCCGCTTTTGGGTGAATAGCGGACATGACGCGGACCTAATGCGATGTCCGCTTTTGACCCGATTCGGAACTCGTGCACTCAAACTTGCTGTGGTGCACAATGGTTAGGTCGCCTGGTTATCTGCTCACTAAAAAAAGCCCGAGATAGCCGCGCAATCTTCCAGGATTTCAACCCTTGACCCCACCCATAGTAAGACCAGCGATCATGCGACGGCGGAATGCATAATAGATCGCGACCGGTGGCAGCGCATACACGATCGCCGTCGCCATCATGTAATTCCACGGCGCCTCGTCGCTGTTGAGGAACTGCGCCAACGCCACCGGCACCGTCATATTCTTCTTCGAGGACAGCAGCAGGAACTGATAGAGGTACTCATTCCATGCCAGCAGCAACGCGTAGGTGCCGACCGCGACCAAGGCGGGCGCCATCAACGGCAGGTAGATGTGCAGATAAACTTGGATAGGTGAAGCACCGTCGATCCGTGCCGCCTCATCGAGCTCGATTGGAATGCTGACGCCGTATTGCTGGAAGATGAAAATCGCATAAGGGGTTGCGAAGGTAACTTCTGCAGCAATAACCGACCAGAGGTCGTTCGTAAGGCCGTATTTCTGCATGATCCGGTAGAACGGGATGGCGAGAAACGATGATGGAATGACGTAGGTCAAGAGCGCAGCATTGCTTACGATCCAGCCGTGCCGCAAACGCATTCGCCCGATCGAGAAGCTGACCAGCGACCCAATGAGCAATGTCAGGAAAACAGTGGCCGCACCGACATACAAACTGTTGCCGAACTGGTGCCAGAAATACTCAAGGTACCAATAGCCCTGCGTCGCTACGATCCAGAAACTGTCGAGCGACGGCTTGGCGGGCCAGATGTCATTGGTGAACACGTCGCCGCGGGATTCGAGCGCCACCGCTACCATGTTGTAGATCGGGACGAGCGTCCAGATCGTGATTACAACGCCAAACCCGACTGCCGCCGCTTCGGTCAGGTTTCGGCGTAGTCGGTAATGCGGCTCTCGACGAACCGATCGCCCGTTTATGACATCGGTATTCACAACTGTACCTCTGTGGTGCGCAGTTTCCGCATCAAGATAATGATCAGGGGGATCATCAGCGGCAAAGCCGACATCACCGCCGCCACTCCGAGTTCCGGCCGAGCAACTTCGAAAGCGTTGCGGATGCCAAGGGTCGCCAATACGTGCGTAGATAACGCTGGTCCGCCGCCGGAGACGAAAAAGACTGTGTTGAAATCACCGAGCGTGAAGATCGTCGAGAGGAGCGTGCAGACTAGATATAAGTTGGCCAGCAATGGAAAGGTGACATATACGAACCGTTGCACGCTGGTGGCGCCGTCTACTTCGGCCGCGTCGTAAAGCTCCTGCGGTATCGCCATCCGTCCCGCGAGTAAAATTACTGTCCAAAACGGCAGCCATTTCCAAATATGGGATACAATGACCGCGCCAAGCGCCAGCCAGCGTGACGTCTCGATCCAGCCAGGGCCGTCGATACCAAAGACATTCCACAGAAAATTATTGAGTAGGCCCCACTGGCCGTTCAGCATCCAGTGGATCGAGATAAAGGTGGGCAGCGCGGGTACGGCCCACGGCAGGACAAAGATTAGCAGCAGGCCCTTGATCCACCAGCCGCGCCGCATGAAGAAACCCGACATCAACAGTGCGAGAAACAACTTCAGATTCACGCCAATGCCGACATAAAGCAGGGTGTTCACCACCGTGCGCTGGTAAATGGGATCATTGAACAGTTCTGCGTAGAGACTCGGTGCATGGCCGAGCCACAGCCCGTAAACGACGGGATAGGCCACGAAAGCTAGGAAGACGCCGCAATAGGGCACGACAAACGCGACTGCCCAAGCGTACTCCGAACCGCGCAGGCTGCCCAGCCACGCGCGTCGGTGCGGCCGGGAAAACCGCAATCTGGGAGCAGGAAGCGCCTGTGCAGCTTGCGTATAGGCGCCGTCCATGATCGGCCTCTCAGGTCTGCGCGATCGGGTATTTGGCGAATATCTGTTCGATCCGCTTTAGCGCCTTCTCGGCCGCGGTTTGCGGCGTCATTCCCTCTCTCATGATGTCAGCTTCGGCTAGGCCCCAAATCTGGGTCGCCTCGACCTCAGCATAACCGGGGTTGTTAACGGGATATTGCGGTACCGTTGGACTAAACAATCCTTGCTGGGTGTAAGCCGATACATGTTGGTCTTTGGGATCGAGCCAGAAAGGATCGGTCTTAGCGACCTCCGGTATCGCTGGAAGCCATCGGCCCAGCCCACCCTTGAGGTAGGCGTTTGCTACCTCCGGCTGGATTACATATTTCGCAAAATCCTTGGCGACTTCGACGTTCTTAGCTCCCTTCGGGATGAAGCCGCCGCCGATGGCGAGTTGTGACGGAAGCGGATTGCCCGCATTGTCCAGCGGCAGGCCCATCGTCACAATGTCCTCGTACTCCTCCTTCTTGTGATAGAGCGCGAGCTCGGTCGAGATCGTGCCGTCAAAATCCATAATCATCTGCTTCGCATGAAACGCGTTATTGTCGTCGGCGTCATTCCAACTGACTGCCCCCGGTGGGACATAGCCTTCCTTGTAGGCCGTTGAGATGTAGGTTAGCGCCTTAACAACCGCCTCTTTGACTCGCGGATCGTCGAGATGGGGCTTGCCGTCCGGCGTGAGAATGTCTTTTCCGCCATATGCGATCAGGAACCCGTGGAACAAATAGTTTCCATCGTTCGGTCCGGTCGTGGTGGGCTGCAGTCCTAGTGCATAGACGCCGCGCATACCCTTGTCGCGCAACTTCTGCTGCATTGGTTTGAAGAAATCCCAAAACGCGTCCCAGGTCTTCGGTGCGTCCGACAGTTTGTAACCCGCTTTCTCCACCAGCGAATTCCAAACGTGAAACGGACACACATTCGTCTTGTAGGGAGCCAAGTAAACGCTGCGCTTTTTCTCAACGTTGTTGTAGTACCGGGTGGCGAGCAGCGCCGTCGGGTGATAGCGCGATTTCTGCGTATCCACGACGTCGGTCATGTCGATCAGTTTGTCGAGCCAGGCATTTTGCGGGACAATCCGGCGATCCGAGCCGTCGACAGAAATCAGATCTGGGACGTCGCCGCTGGTAAGCGCGGAAATGACCTTCTGGTTCAGCGGTGCGAATGGGACAAGGCTGAAGTCGATCGTATTACCGCTCGTCTTCTCATAGCCGGCAACCATATTGCGGAAGGACGCATCCTCCTCGGCAATGAAGCCCTGGGCCCACCATACGCTCGCGGTCTTGGCCGCCGCATTTGCGATATAGGGACGCGCCAAGGCGCCTGTCGCGGCAAACCCCAGTGATGCGCGAAGCATCGAGCGCTTGCTCAGCTTGCTCATCTCGATCCTCCCTGGAATGCGGGGTTCTCCCGTTCTTTCCTCCCCTCGAAATACTCAACCCACATGATATTCGGCTTTTCCTCGTTTTCAAATCGAGCGGCCGGAACGAAATCGCGTACTGGTCAAAATGTCGCGTTTAACTGCTGTAAGCGGACAAACTTAGAGAGGGCAGTACAGTCCGTTATGCGGACATAAGCGGACAAGAGGTGCTTCAATGTCCGCTTTTGACCCAAAGCGGACATTAGCCATCTGAATTTGCTGTGATGCACAACCGCTCCGGCCGTGTGATAAGGTTCAAGCGTCGGCCTGAGGGGAACACATGAGGCGGCGTCAATTCATTGCGCTTATCGGCGGCGCGGCGGCGATGTGGCCGCTAGCGGCGCGCGCGCAGCAGGCGTCGAAGGTGCCGACCATCGGGTACCTAGCTGGGGGTTCGAGTAACACAACATACGCTCTCGTACCGCTCCAAGCATTTGTGCAGCGGCTTAGTGAACTTGGCTGGATCCAGGGCCGCACCGTAGCGATCGAGACTCGCTTTTCCGAAGGAAGCCTCGATCGCGCCAGAGAGATCGCGGCGGAGTTCGTCCGGCTGCCGGTCGATATGATTGTGACCAACGGTGATGCCCAGGTGCAGGTGGCAAAGCGTGCGACAGCCGTGATTCCGGTCGTCTTCCCAGCGGTAGCCGATCCGATTGGCAGCGGTCTGGTCGAAAGCCTTGCGCATCCGGGCGGCAATGTTACAGGCCTATCGCTTACGCTGCCCGAGACTGTCGGCAAGCGTCTCGAACTGTTGCGTGAAGTTGTCCCTGGGCTCCGCCGGGTAGCGATCATAGGCAACGTCACCAATTCCGGCACTGTCCTTGAGTGGAACGCAGTTCAACCCGCAGCGCACACCCTCGGTCTCGATACCGTGACCTCAGAAATCCGCGGTGCTGACGATATCGCTCCCGCGATCGGTAAACTCAGCGGCCGCGCAGAAGCGCTCTATGTCTGTATCGACCCGCTCTTGAATAGCAACGCGGTTCGCGTCAATGGTTTGGCGCAGGACGCGCGGCTGCCGGTCGTATGGAGCTTGCGGGTATTGGCCGAAGCCGGGGGCCTGATCTCCTACGGACCGGACTACACCGATATGTTCCGGCGCGCCGCTGAATTGGTTGACAAGATTCTGCGCGGCATGAAGCCAGCCGACATTCCGGTCGAGCAGCCGACCAAGTTTGACCTTGTGGTCAATCTTAAGACCGCGAAGGCGTTTGGCCTCACCATCCCGGGCACACTGCTCGCGCGCGCCGACGAGGTGATCGAATAACGGCTATTTGCTGCGGCGCATAATGTCCGCTTTTGGCACAAAGCGGACATTGCGGCATTCCGACCTCTTCTAGCACTCCAGTTCGAACCGTTACGATGCTCTGTCCGAGCCTCGGGTGACGCAGAGAGTAGGTTTGAGATTGGCCGAGGGGCTGCCCCGATTGCGCCCGAGACTCAATGGCTTTTGATCCAGTGAACGAGACACAGGGAGCAACGTATGCGCACTAATCTTCAGCGGATGCTCTTAGCCGTTGCATTGATCGCGCCGGCATCCTCAGCTTTCGCGGATGTCATCACCGATTGGAACGAGAAGGCGGTTGGGTTCGTGACGGGCAAGATGGCGCCCGCCGCTGGCCAGCGGATTGTGACCATCATGCACGTCGCGATGTTCGATGCCGTCAACTCCATTGAACCGCGCTATCGCCCCTACCTGATCCAGCTTCCCGCAGCCGCAAACACATCGAAGGAAGCCGCCGCCGCATCGGCAGCCGGCATTGTGTTGGCGCGCCTCAATCCCCAGGCGGCGGAAGAATTCAGGAGCACCATGGCGACCTACCTTGCGACTATTCCCGACAGTGATGCGAAGGTTCAGGGAATTAAGCTCGGCGAGGGCGTCGCGGCAAAAATTTTAGAGGAGCGCGCCAACGACGGGGCCGACGCCCCGGACTCATATCGACCGAAGACCAAACCTGGCGTCTATGTTGGGACTACCCCGGTGGCCTCCTCAAACTGGCCGAAGCTGAAGCCGTTTGCCTTGACCAGCCAGTCGCAATTCCGGCCGGAACCGCCGATCGCGCTGACTAGCGAGCAGTGGGCCGCCGATTACAACGAGATCAAGGATCTCGGCGGCAAGGACAGCACTAAAAGATCTGCTCAGCAGACCGAGGACGGGCGCTTCTGGCTGATCACTGGGCCGCAGAGCGCCGACCCCATTGTGCGACAGGTGGCCATGGCGAAGCAGATGAACGTCATCGACTGTGCGCGTTTCATGGCTTTGGTTGCAGTCGCGGCGGCCGATGCTGGCATCGCGGTGTTCGACGCCAAGTACACGTACGAGTTCTGGCGCCCCGTGACCGCGATCCGCAACGGCGACATGGACGACAACTCGGCGACCGAACGCGACGCGACTTGGCAGCCGATCGACAGCACGCCGATGCATCCTGAGTATCCGTGCGCGCATTGCACCATTAGCGGAGCCGTTGCGGCGGCCGTCGAGGCCGCGTTAGGTACCGCCGATATTCCCGAAGTCAGCATGACCAGTCCGACCGCGCCGGGCGTTACCCATCGCTGGACCAACATTCGGGCCTATAACGACGAGGTATCGCACGCCCGCATCTGGGCGGGTTTCCACTACCGGTTCTCCGTGCTCGCGGGCCAGGATGTGGGCCGTAAGGTCGGTCGCTACGTGGTCGAAAACGTCATGCAGCCCGCCGCCACTGGGGCGCGCTGACGCCGCCGGGGCTTGCCCCGACGAGGTGATCGAATGAGGCGGCGCGAGTTCATAAGCGTGCTTGCCGGTTCGGCAGCGTGGCCGCTTGCTGCACGCGCGCAGCAGCCGGGAAAGCTACCGACCATCGGATTTCTTGGGACGGTCACGCAATCAGAGTGGCCGGTTGAAGCATTTGACAAGCGACTACGTGAGCTTGATTGGATCGAGGGGCGGACCATTACGATCGAATATCGTTGGGCAGAGGGACGCGACGAACGCATAACCGAGTTCGTTGCGGAGTTCGTCCGATCCAAAGTCGATGTCATTGTGACTGGCGGAAATGCGGTCTCTGCTGCAAAGCAGGCGACATCGACTATTCCTATCGTTTTCGCTGTGGCTGCGGACGCGCTTGGCAGCGGTTTCGTCGATAGCCTGGCGCGACCAGGAGGCAATGTCACCGGCCTCACGCTGCAAAGTCCTGAGCTCGTTGGTAGGCGACTTAATCTATTGCGCGAGGTTCTCCCCGGTCGCCACCGATTGGCCGTCATGGCCAATGTTGGCTATCCGGCTGCCAAACAGGAATTGGCTGAAGTTGAGGCCACGGCTGGCGCGCTTGGCTTCGAAGTCGCGCCAGTCGAAATCCGGCGTACGGAAGATGTCGCCCCAGCCTTTGAGATGCTCAAATCTCAGATTGACGCGCTTTATGTTGTTGCTGATGCGCTCATTTCCGCTAACCACAACCGCATCATTACCTTTGCACTCAGCAAGCGGTTGCCGACGATCTTCACACGCGATTATGCCCAAGCGGGTGCGCTCATGTCCTATGGACCAAAACTCCCAGCTTTATTCCGGCGCGCCGCTGAGTATGTGGACAAGATTTTGCGCGGGGCCAAGCCCGGCGATCTCCCAGTCGAGCAGCCGACTAAATTCGATCTCGTCATCAATCTCACCACCGCGAGGGCGCTCGGGATCGAAGTGCCACACAACCTCCTCGTGCTGGCCGACGAGGTAATCGAATAAGTCGGCCGATGTCTGCTTTTGGCACAAAGCGGACATTCCGAGAGTGAGTTCCAATGTCCGCTATTGGGGGTAAAGCGGACGTCACGCCGGCGGTGCTAGAACGTCTGGCGCGGTCCAATGCCGCGCAGTGGGGAACTCATAATCGCCGTCGTAATCGTAAACATTCCGACGACGCGGTGGCGGTTCTTCGTTCGTTTGCGGCGGCAATTCGCGCGTTGGCAACTCAGTCATGTTACCGAACCAGGTTTCTTCGGAAACACGATATGGTTGCCGCGCTGAATGCCGCCTGAAACGCCACAGCAGAAACCGTTCACCTAAGTGAAATTCTTGTAATGGGTCAGCGCACCGCGCGGGATGTGGGCAGACCCCTGGTCAAATCGATGGTCATACGGGGTCTTGTGGTCCAGTCGAACCACTTGGCATTGGAATATCCGGCGCGCAGCCATTTCCGCTGAGCGCCGGTTACCACATTAATCAATGCGTAGGTTGGGCGCCCCGCGAGCGTTTTACCGGAAAACTGACCTCAACGTGCCCTTAGTGATGGGCCGAAACACGTTTGACGCATTCTGACAGCAGATCGACGGGCGCCGACTGACTGACATCGCCGAGACTGAGAATGCCGATCATTCGTTTGCTCTTGTTGATCACCGGCAACCTGCGGACCTTCAGCTCCTCCATGTGACGCACCGCCTTAGCAAGGTCGTCGTCCTCACGACAGCAATGGATTTCTGCCGTCATCACATCGCGCGCCGTGGCGCTCAGCGCATCGAAGTCGTCCTGTGCCAATCCTTTGCAGACGATGTCGCGATCAGTCACCATTCCGACCAAGTGATCATTCTCGCCAATCGGGATGGCGCCGACATCGTGATCCCGCATCAATTTTGCGAGTTCATTCACGGGGGTGTCCGGGCCGACCCAATCGACGCCTTTATGCATCGCGTCTTTGACTTTCATGGCGGATCTCCGTTGCTCGAGTTTGAGAGCCACTCGGCAAATGCAGCTTCGGCTCCTCCGCCCTCGGTTTGATTATACAAGGGCCTCGAGTCCGTTGCCACTTCACCGCGGTGCGCAGCCAAGATTCGAGGCCATCGCGAATCCTCCTCCTTGAGGTTTGGGGCGATTGGCTAAGGAGAAGAATCGGGGTTTGCCCCGCAGCAGTTACTCGATCGACAGCACCAAAGGGGCTGCGGCTCCTCAATGCGAGTCACCGCTTTTTCTTCGTCCCGAATATCAGGTTCCAGTTTTCCCTATATGCTTTAGACACCGGCTTTTGGCCTTCGCCTCTACTATAGCCAGCGGATGTGTCGGCCTCTTTCGGACCGCCTCTTGGATCGGAGGGGGCTGTTTCTTGAACGCCCTTTTCCTTTGGCGGAGCATCGTTCTTTTGATCGGGTTTGGGTTTTATTTTTTTATCGTCGCTGGTCATTGTGCCTCCTAACGCCGACCTGCTTTGGCGCCGCAAACAGAAAGAGCCCGGGAAAAATCCCGGGCCCGCATTTTCTGTCGCCGCGGATTGTCAGTAGTCCATACCGCCCATGCCGCCCGGCATTGCGGGTGCCGGGGCCTCCTTCTTCGGCAGTTCGGCCACCATCGCCTCGGTGGTGACGAGAAGCCCCGCGATCGAAGACGCGCCTTGCAGCGCCTGACGCACGACCTTGGTCGGGTCAATGATGCCCTTCTTCACCAAGTCGCCATACTCCTGGTCCTGAGCGTCGAACCCGAATGCGTACTGGTCCTTCTCCAGGATCTTGCCGACGATGACCGAGCCGTCCTCGCCGGAATTGATGGCGATCTGGCGCGCCGGCGAGG
>Ga0318528_10000904_pt1 | contig 10602 bp, 7 predicted proteins | sample GRESIP052b4f26_FD_202500 | JGI IMG/M metagenome (GOLD analysis project Ga0318528, IMG submission 202500) | Tropical soil microbial communities from Luquillo Experimental Forest, Puerto Rico - GRE.SIPMG.052b4f26 | ecosystem: Environmental > Terrestrial > Soil > Tropical forest > Bulk soil...
CAGTATCTCGCGGGCCGTGTCGAACGGCTGTGCGCCGTCGTCTCAAGCTTGCCGATAAAATGGTTTCCGCTGTTGGCGCAGCGAGCCGTGGTAGATCCGTGCCTCGACCTCTTGGGACCGGGCGGCCGGTTTCTCCAGCTGACAAACGCGTTCTCTTCGCCTTTGCCGGTCGATCGCCTGGGGATCACCGGCCACGAGATTGACCGGGTCTGGTTGAATCTGCTCCCGGCGCAGATTTGGTCCTATTCGCGCGGCCGCGTCCGCCAGACGTCAGTCCCCGGGGCTGTGAGGGGATGAAGCGATGATAGACCGATCCACGGTTTTCCGACAGGTGCGTCACGATTTATTCGGCAGGAAAGACGCGCAGGACGCATCGACTCTGACCTATACCTGGGTCGCCGATCAATTCGGTCATGTCATCCTGGGCTTCATCGCCACACTATTTTTATGGCCGGTCCTCCCTATAGAGTTGTCTGCAATCGTAGTTGTCATCGCCATCCTGATAAAAGAGGCTTACGAGGACTTCTATGAATTTGATCGACGCCAAGCCGCCTTCCCTTTGGATAGGAATGATGTACTGCTCAATTGCGCAACTTCCTGCATCTACACTTGGATATGCGCCGCCCTGGCGGTGATCGCGGTGCATTTCCCACTATGGAGTCTTCTTGCTGCTGCAGTTGTTCTAATTGTCCTTTCACTACCTCTTGCCGAGTATCGGCTACGACGCAAGATAGCGTTGCAGCAGTCGGATGTACCGTTCCTGTACAGGCTCGCGAACTTCCCCCAGAACTTCGATGGCCCAGATGGGCCTAGTATCATCACCAGCATCGTCGCCCAGCCCGCGCCGGAGTTCCGCCACGTCGTACTGACCGGCCCCTTGAACTGCGGGAAGACCAGCCTCGCAGTAGGAACGGCCACCGAGTTTGGCTACCGGGCCGGGTAAAGCTGGCGCGGACTAGATTCTTGCCGCGGCAAGGAATGACGGAGCGTGCAGGCCTGCACGCTGGTACCGCGTTCCAGCACGGCCGGACCGTCTGGCCTCTCAGCGCGGCTGAGCTGCTTGTCGTGGATGAGTCGGATGGCGGTATACCGGAACTCGAAATAGATCCGCGTGCCATCCGAGAAGCGCTTATTGCTAAGCTCGGCAGCGACTTCTTTTCGCTGATGAAGGGCCGGCGGACCTTGTGGGTTGCCGGCACAAACGACCGCGCAGAACTCTGGCAAAAGCTCGTCGCAGAGCTGTTGACGGATGGCGACCCGGCTCGCGTCGGCAAGGTGCCACTGCGCGGCGAGCTGCAAAGCACGGTTCGGCCCGGCCGTCTACGCTCGGCGTTAGCCCGTTTTAGACGAGGTCGCCGCAGCAACTGATTGGCTGCGGCCAGGCTTGGCCTTGGCCGCTAATTAGTCTGCGCAGAGTTGGCGCCGTGCCGGCTCGGCCAACAGCGCGGCATAGCGGCCGAGGCGGGTATCGAGCAGGCGATCGAAATATGCCGGCACGCTCGCATTCGTGTCATCGGCGAAACGAGCAACGGAAGAATCCGTCCGCAGCACGGATAAAAATACGCGAAGCTCACGCACATAGGCGTTGATCGCAAAGGCGCGCAGAAGGTGATTAGACGCATTGCGACGCCGCCAGAGGCGGCAAGCCGGGTCGCCACGACCCTCGCTAAACGAAGGCCTGTAGCAGCGAAATAAGCGCGTCGTAAAAAGCGGCCGGTGCGTAGTGCTTTACTCGGAAGCTGGGCAGCGATGTGAAGTAGTGTGCAACGCAGTCTCTTATTCGGCTGTTGTCCGGCTCCTCCCAAACTCGTCGGGCGCGACGAATGGTTCAACCACCCCTGTTGTCAAGCGACTCGTCGTTGAACCGAAAGAGCGAGCAAAAACATGATTCTTTGGGGATGCAAAACCGATATTTGGATACAGGAGCGGTTCTGCTAAACTATAGGTTTTCCATAAGGGGCCGCATTCCCACCCGACGGCCCCAACAGTTGGAGGAGCGTGATGGGAGAGCCCCGGAACCTTGCTCTGCTCACGGGCATCTGGCTCGCAACCGGTTATATCGCGCTCCTGCCCGAGGTCGCGAATGCAGCGGGTTTCCAGGTTCGCGCCGGCAGCCCTGACTGGACCGCCAACGCCTTCGCAGGAATGGCCGCTAAAGGCTATGACGCCAGCACCGCCTGGAGCAATCCCGCCGCGATGACCCTGCTTCGCGACAATGAGCTGGCCGGTGGGTTGAACGCCATCGTGCCGTATACCCAATTCACCGGGGAGAATCTGTTCGGATCCTTGCCTACACCGGGAGTCACCGGCGGTAACGCCGCAATTGCCGGGCCGGCTGCGAGCCTCGCCGGAGTGTGGAGCGCCAGCCCGGACTTCAAGCTGGGCTTCTCGCTGGAGGATCCGTTCGGCCAGCGACTGAGCTATCCGTTCGACTGGGTCGGGCGCTATCAGGCGCTGGCGTCCTCCGTCACCGATCTCGAGCTCGGATTGGTAGCCGCCTATCGGATCGACGAACATCTCTCGCTCGGCGCCGGGCCGATCGTCGACTATTTTCAGGCTCGGCTGACCAGTGCGGTCAACATCGGGCCGTTGACGGCGCTTGCCGGCGAGCCGAGCGCCGACCTGCATGCCCACAACTGGACCGCCGGATATCATCTGGGAGCGCTCTACGAATTCGACTCCCGGCTGCGCCTCGGCATCGATTACCGCTCCAGGATCAACGAGGACCTCGATGGCGAGCAGCGGATTTCAATCCCGCCACTGGTCGCCACGTTCAGCCCAACGGTCGCCGGGCTTCTCGAGACCGAGAGCGGGCACGCCCATACGAGCATCACATTGCCGGACGTCCTGACGACCAGCGGGGTCTGGGACATCAGCCCCGAATGGACGGGCCTCGCGACGGCGGCGTGGACCGACTGGTCGCTGATCCGCCAGCTGTCGGTCGCAAGCGACAATGGCCTGGCGACGACCACCGTGCCGCTGCAACTGCGCAACACTTGGCTCGGCTCTCTGGGTGCAAATTATCGGCCGGCAACAGTCCCGGGCCTCATGCTGCAGGCGGGGCTCGGTTTTGACGAAAGCACAGGGACGGACAGCACGCGCTCGCCGCGGCTGCCGGGCCGCGACCTGATCCTATTCGGTGTCGGCTTCACCTATGAAATCATGCCGGATGCGAGCCTGCAGGCCTCTTTCCTCCATGAGTTCGGCATCGGCGCACGCGGGATAAACTACTCGACCAGCCCGTCCGCGGGCACCCTGATCGGCTCCTACAGCACCAGCGCCAGCGTGATCAGCCTGGGCTTGAATTTGCGCTTCTGACCGCCTGTGGCCTATCGCTCTGTCGGCGCGGCGGCGTAAAACCGCCGCTCCCAGCGGCGCAGGTTCTCATTGCCTTCGCGCAGGTACGGCGTAAAGGGGGCGAGCCTGAGCAACAGCGCATTCAATAGATTGGCCGGAAATCGCAGCGGCTTTGCAAAATCGACAAACAGCACCACTCGGGGATGGCCGCTCTGGTTCCAGGCCTCGTGCTCGTAGGCGTCGTCAAAGATCAGCGCGCTCCCCTCTTGCCAGTGCCGGGTCTCTGATCCAATACGGATGCCCTGGGCCGCGCGCGGCTCGGGCACCCGTAGACCCAGATGAAGCCGCAACACGCCGTTATAGGGACCGCGATGCGGCGGCAGGCGCTTGCCGGGCTCGAATATCGAGAACATCGCGGTTTTGAGACCGGGGATCTTCCGTACAATTCGCCATGTCTGGGGACAGAGCGCAATATTGGGTGCGGACCTGATCCCGTAGGCGACCAGCACGAATATCTTCCAGCCAGCGTCTCGGGTGATTGCGGTGGCGTCGATGGCGAGATCCTGGACCTTGGGGAGCTCGTTCTTACGAAGGAGCACGCGATCGAGTTCTTCTCTGACGGTCCACCACTCGCGTTCCACCTCCGCCGCCCAAGAAAACGCGGCATTGTCGTAAACGCAGGGGTTCCCGAGCTTGGCATATTTCAGGTTCCATCGCTCGGCAAAGGCAACGACCCACATGAACAAGCGTGCGCGAGCACCCGGTCGTGCCATCGACACGACACCGTCAGTCGTCCAGCGCTGCTGAATGGCCGGGGCTTGGGTCCGCGCGGCGGATTCGGTCGCCGAAGCGACCGGCTGCGCCGCGCTCACCGTTCGCGGGCCGGCCGGCGCCGAGTACTCGTGGCGCGCCGCGTCCTGCCGCGCGCTGGCGCGCGAGCGGGCGCCTCGGGCTCGGGGCCGGCCTCCGGCGAGATTTGCGGCCGCTTCATGATGTCCATCAGGATCCGCCGGCCGATGCCGCGCAGGTCGCCGCGGGTAAACCGGTCCAGGTACTGCTCGATGAACGCATTCTGGTCCACGGGGCGCTCGCGGAGGTATTGCTCCTGCAGGTCCCGCACGAACTGGAGCGCCTCTTCGCTGCTCGCGGTCTCGGGGACGGGCATCTCCGGCAACGGCTTGTTCTTCATCACAGCACCTGGGCGATGGCTGCCTGCGTCTCAGGATATTCCATCATGAAGATGTGGTCGATAGCAGCCGTCACATTGACCCATTGGGTATTTGGATCCGGCAGCGCCGCGTGCCGCGCCGTCCACGCCGGCTGCGTGTCGTCGCCGGGCGCCGGCGGCGGGTTATCGGTAATCGGCGATACCGCCGGACAATGCGGCGGATTGGCTAGCAGTTGCCAGTTGATGCCGCCCACCGTGCTGTTTGCAGGCTGAACGCCGCGAATATTGAAGAATTTGCCGGCGTATCGCGGCAGCGGCGGCGAGACCAGCAGTCGAAAGACCGTCAGGCCGTCGCTCAGCAGGTTGGGGTCAAAACCCGTGTCGTCCGGGTATTGCCGAGGAATCGGATTGAACGGGTCGGCGATCGCTTGGGGGACGCCGCCGGCGAAATCGCTGGGGTAGGCGGCGAGCGGAAAGGCCGGGTCCGTCCCGAGCTGCGGGTACAATTGAAACGTGTTGTAGTCGAGATAGGGCAGGGTGTAGCAGGCGGGCATCGACGAAATCGCCTGGATGACTTTCATCTTTCCAAGGCCCCAGTTGAGATATTGCTCACCCTCGAACCAGCGGTGGATCTGGCCGCCATAGCCGTAGAACGGTGCTGCGGCCGTGACCGCACAGGTCATCGTGTCGAGCAGCGAATTCGCCTGGTGCAAAATCAGATTGACGATCATGCCGCCGAAGCTGTGGCCGACCAGAATAAAATCGCCGAGCGGGTCGGCGCCGCATTGGCTGATGACGGTCTGCTGAAATTGCGGGAGAAACCGCAGGAACAGCGCGACCGTGTCTTCGAGACGGCGGCGCCAATCCCAGCTGAAGATGAACCAGTCGAGTTTGTTGAGCTCGCACCATTGGGTGAATCGGTCGTAGGGTGTCGCCCCGAGGAAATTGACGACCCCGTCGGCGATGATGATCCGGTCGTCGAGATCGCGCTCGACGGCCGGAGGGTCCCGCGGATCGTGGTGCATCGCGAGCTGCAGCGCCCCGGGCGGGAGAAACGTAAAGGGCGTCACCCACACCGTGTCGTAACTGAAGGTCTGGGACGTGGTCACATTGTCGTCATAGGGCGTTTGCGCCCGCAACAGCTGGCCCGCCATGCCGCCCGGAAACAGAAACAGGGTCCGTCGCGGCACCTGCCATTGGTGCGACTGGTAGCGCCAGATGAAATCAGGCACGGCGGTGTTGAAAATGCGGCGCAGCTGCTCGCTGTCGCGTGTAGTACTATAGCTCAACCTACGTTCCCCATCTCAGTTGTCGAGTTTGTGCAGCAGACGCTCCTCAGCGGACCTGTAGCTGCCGCCGGAGGCGCTGGTCCAAATCGCGAAATGCGGCGAGCTCGATAAGGCGAGCCTCGATCTTGGGACGATCCGAGCCATTGGCCAGCGCATTGAGCGTGTCGAGACAGCGCAGCTCGAACACCGGCGAGGCGATCCGCCGCGCGCAGGCGACCGCTTGGCGCGCCAGCGCCAACGCGCCTGGATCCCCCGGCGCCGTCTCCGCGGCAATCAGCGCGGCGACGCGCAACGCCTCGGGCTCGATCCAGCGGTCGGAGACGCTTGCGGCGGCGACCGCCCGATCGGACAATGTCCGCGCCTCGGCCAGCCGGCCGCATCGCCGCTTGGCGTCAGCGAGAACGGCCAGAATACCCGGTCCCGACAGGCGCCACTCGGCCGCATCGAGGTCCGTAATGGCTTGCTCGAGCGCCGCGATCCCCTGGTCGAAGCTGCCCTGCTGGCACAGCGCCCAGCCGAGCATCGCTTCGCCCAAAGGGCGGAACACCCTGAGCCGATGCTGTTCGGAAATCCTGACGTGCCGGCGGGCTTCCTGCATCAGCAGGTCGGCGGCGCCGCTCAGTCCGAATACCCACCCTCCGACATAACCAAGCGCGATCACCGTCGAAATGGGGTGGCGCAGCTCATCTGCCGCTCGCAGCGCCTCGATGCCGACCTGGAACGCGGCGTCGATTTCGCCGAGACAGAACAAGGCCAGGCTGAGCAGCGCCGAGCCGTGCACGTGCGCGTTCTGACCGAACAGGTCGGTCACCGCGCCGTCACGCTCCGGCACATAGAGCTGCAGGGAACGCTCGACCGCCTCGCGGGCGCCGTGGGTGTCGCCGAGCCCGAGGCGCGCCAATCCCATCATGCGGTGGCCGATCACGCGCCCCGGCATGTGGCTGTTGCGTTCGGCCAGCGCGAGAAACAGCCTGGCCAGCTCCAGCGACTCCTCGACCCGCGCGCGGCCGATCAGAAAGGTGTACTGGCCGAAGAGCAGCGGGAACACCAGCGGGGTCGGCTCGCCATCGAGACAGAGCTCTAGGCCTCGGCGGCAGCAGGCGCCCATCTCGGCCGAGGACGGGCTGAGCGTGGCGATGATCGGGCCGATGCGCGCGGCCTGCAGCTTGATCTCGAAATCACGGCGCTGGGCCGCTTCCTGCAGCTGGTCCAACAAGCCGAGGCCGCGGTCGAGATGTTCGAGCGCCTCCACATGCGCCGAGCGGCGGGCGGCGAGTATGCCCGCAGCGAGCCAGCTTTCGACGGCGGCCGCGATCTCTCCTGCGGCGGTCAGGTGATGCGCCATCACCTCAGGGAGCGTCGGCCCCAGATCCTGGCCACTCTTCAACAGCGTGGCGATGCGCGTGTGATAGGCGCGGCGGTCGGCCTGCAGGATCGACTGGTATGCCACCCGGTGCAACAGGGCGTGGCGAAATTCGAACTCGCTGGCATCGTCGCCCTGCCGCCGCAGGATCTCTGCGCCGACCAGCGCTTCAAGCGGCTCCTGCACGGCGCTTTGTTCCTCATCCAGCAACGCGGCGAGAAAGCCCGGGGTGAAGGCGCGCCCGATGCAGGCGGCCGCCTGCACGATGCGCCGGCCACCTTGTAGCCGGTCGAGGCGCTCGGACAGCATCTCGGACAGGGTCAACGGCACTGTCGGCGTGCCGGGACCCGGGCTGCTGCGGTCCGGGTCGCGTGTCTGGCTGACCAGCGAAATCACGAGTTGCTCGATGAACAGCGGCAGCCCGTCCGAGGAAGTCACAACCTCGGACAAAAGATGGTCCGGCAGGACCTGCGCGCCTGGTACCGCCCGAGCTAATTCCAAGCACTCTGCTGGCAGCAGAGGGCTAAGGGCAACCACGTCGTCGGCGTCCGGTAGTTTGGGCCCCGTCGGAAATGAGCGGCGGGTCAACACCACCAATAGTGGTGTCTCATGCAATTCCTGGATCACCTGGGGCAGGAGCTCGACCGAAGACGGATCAAGCCAATGAGTATCCTCGATCCAGAGCAGGGTGGGCCCGGCGCGCGCGATGCGGCCGATCAGGCTGATAATCAGCGCGAACTGGCGACGCTTCACCTCGACGGGCGGGAGCTGGGCCGCTTCCGACGTGCTGCTCAGCGCAAGGCCGAGAAGTCCGGCAAGGGTTTCGACGGCGTCAGGGTTGCCAAGTCCTCGATCGCTCAAGAAGGCGACAATCTTATCGCGCCTTGCGGTTTCGCTGTCTTCCGCACGGATGCCGGCTCGCTCCCACAGCGGGCCAGTTGCCGTATAGAGCGGGGTGGAAGCGAACATTTCCAGGCAGTTGGCCTGCAGGATCTGCGAGTCGGGCAGCGCCAAAGTCTCGCACAGCTCGAGCACGAGACGGCTCTTGCCGAGGCCGGCCTCGCCCACGACATGGACCACGCGGCAGCGAGATTCCCGAACGACCGCCTGCCACTGGGTCATAAGCCGATCCATTGACGCTTGGCGTCCGATCAACCTCACCGCGCCACGCCGCCAGTGTCCGAGCGCGCGACCGCCACCGAGACGAGGTCCAATTACGCGATGAACCGAAATCGGCCGTGACAAGCCGCGGATCGGTCGCGGCCCGAGCGGCTCGAAATCGAATAACCCATCAATCAATTCTCGGGTGGCCCCGCTGACGACGACAGTGTTTGGATTCGCCTCGGCTTGCAGCCGCGCCGCGATGTTAACGGACTCGCCGACAGCACCTTGTACACTGCGTCCGAGGCTGGCGATCTCGGGTCCAACCACAACCAAACCGGTGTGTAGGGCAATGCGTGCAGAAAGCGCCTCAGGCGGTGGGAGACCCGCCGATACGTCCAGCTTGCCGACGCACTCGATCAGTTCGAGCGCTGCGCGCACGCCGCGCTCGGCGTCGTTTTCATGCGCGAGAGGATAGCCGAAATAGACAAGAATGCCGTCACCGGAGTAGGAGGCGACAAACCCGCCGTATCGTTCCACAAGTGTCCGGGTAAGATCCTGATATTGCAGCTGCAGATCCCGCAGAAGCTCAGGGTCCAGACGCTCGGAGAGGGCGGTATAGCCGACCAGGTCAGCGAACAGAGTCGTCAGGTATCGACGCTCCGGCATCGTGTTACCCGCGACGTCGCTGACAGCTGCCATGATTGCCTTACAGGTGAGGGCGCGCGACTATAGCATCGTGGAAAATTGAGAAACAGCGATCTCGGGTAGTGAGTGTCGTGCTACATCTGACACGTACTTTTGCTTTAGGAATACAATATTTGGTTGTCTCTCTCATCTCGTATTTCTGGCGTAATGCCATCGAGCGCGCCCCGGCCCCTCTTCCGCGTGCCATCGTGGTTTGTACCCATTTACGTCCGGGTCGGACCAAACGGCGGTCAAAGCATTTCATGCAGCCGATGTCCGGCTTGCACATCGCATCCTTCATCGATTCAAAGAGGTTCGATGTCACACTGCATCACGAAGACTGGCATGGCCCATTCGAGCCGCGGCGAGCGACCGGTTATGCCATCGCCTTCCTGACCGGTCTGCAGCCGGATTTCGATCGCATGCGTCAACTCTCCTATTTTTTTCGCCGCGCGGGCGCAACGGTGGTTGCCGGTGGTAGCGTTTGCACCCAGTTTCCCGAGTTCGCGACCCAGTTCTTTGACGTCGTCTGCAGCGGCGGCGTTGAAATCGTCGCCGAGGTTGTGGCCGATTTCGCAGCGGGCAGGCCGCTGAAGTCGATCTATCGCTCGCCGATCACTCGGATTAACGACTATTCGGTAAATTATCGCCTGCTTAAATTCAGCGGGATCAATTTGAAAGTACATCTGCTGGAAGCCTCGCGGGGCTGCAGTTTCCGCTGCAGCTTCTGCATTATTCCGGCCGAGGTGGGCGGCCATGCCACTTACAATCTCGCTGCAATCGCCGAGGCCGTGGATAACGCCATTGGGACCAGCCCGCGATTTAGTTTCCGCCGCTGGTACCCCATCCTGCTTTTTGTCGACAACAATTTTTCCGATGACCGTCTGCACATGCTGGCGGTATGCGAATTATTGAGAAAGCATCGCAACGTGCGGATGTGGGGAGCACTCGTTACTCAAAATGTTTTGCGCGATCGCGAACTGATCCGCCACCTTGCGGCCTCGAAGTGCCGCGCACTGTTCGTGGGCCTCGAGTCGCTGGATCGCGCGTTTCTCCGAAGGTTCAACAAGAAGCAGAACCTCGGCCGTGACGTGATCGATGACATCGCCCACGCCGAGTCGCAGGGCCTGGTAATCGGTTATGGCTATCTGTTTGACCCGCGCGTCCAGACGGTAACGGAGATGCAGGAACAGATGCGGCGGATAGCCCGCACCGACGCACTCTCGATGCCCATTTATCTGAGCTTGGTGGCGCCGCTCACCGGCACGGAAGTCTTCTGGAACGATCTCCGCGAAGGTCGTCTTGCGCCCAACTTGAGGCTGCGCGACTTGGATGGCGAAACGATTGCTTATGCGACGATTGCCGACACCCAAGAAAACCTTTCTGCCTTCGTAGATCGCTTGTTCCGGCGCCCGTGGGAGATCGTCAGCCGGCGAGCCGTGCTCCGCAAAATTCTCCGGCGCGTATTCGCGGCGCGAACTCTCAATCCGATCTACTGGTATGTGCTTGCGGCCTCAAGTCTGCACTGCTTTGTCTGGGCGCGCGCCTATCCCTCGCGGCGTCGCAACTATCTCGCGGGCGAAGATGTTCTTGATCCGCAATATAGCGAGTATTTAGAAGAGGTCGCGGACGAGGACCGAGAGCGATACTTCGAACCGGTGGTGCTCACCGATCTAGACGGGCGGCCAATGCCTTGG
>Ga0318528_10000911_pt1 | contig 10591 bp, 10 predicted proteins | sample GRESIP052b4f26_FD_202500 | JGI IMG/M metagenome (GOLD analysis project Ga0318528, IMG submission 202500) | Tropical soil microbial communities from Luquillo Experimental Forest, Puerto Rico - GRE.SIPMG.052b4f26 | ecosystem: Environmental > Terrestrial > Soil > Tropical forest > Bulk soil...
ATATAGCACCCGGGCCTCCACCTGGCTCGCCAACAAGGCCCGGGTGCTATATCATCTGAGACGTTACGAGGAGGCGATCGAGACCGCGTTGTCGGCTCGGCGCATCCAGCCTCACGCGTACGGTTCCCTCGTCCTGGTCGCGAGCTACGCCCAACTCGGCCGCGATGGAGAGGCCAGAAGCGCATTTGCCGAGATACGCACTTTGCCCGGTGGCAGCGCAAAAACGACGCTCTGGTATTTGGACCGATATTCCGACCCAGTCGCCCGCGAGCATATGGCAGAGGGCCTGCGCAAGGCGGGCGTTCCCGATCAATAATGGTCGAGCCCGGGACGGAATAGGCGCCCGAAACGAGCACGCCCGAGCGTCGAACACAGATCAGACGGCGCCGTTACGCGCCGGGGGCCGCCTGGCCGGACGATGTTCGGTTAGCTGGCCTTCGGCGCCGTCAGGCGATCGAGGCGAAGGCGGTGACGCCCGTCGGTGAGGCGGTAAACGCCGCCGAGCACCGCCGTTACCGCTCCCAAGCCTGTGCCACCCGCAATCAGGAACATGACAAGGATCTGGTATTTGACCGCCTCGGCCGGGGGCACCCCACCGAGAATCTGCCCGGTCATCATGCCCGGCAGAGAAACCACACCGGTTACCGCCATAGAATTGATGGTGGGCATCAGCGCACTGCGGAGCGCCTCGCGCATTACCGGCGCCGCGGCATCTCGTCTGGTAGCGCCGAGCATGAGCTGAGCTTCCACACTTGCACGGCGGCTGACGAGGCTCGTCGTCAGGGTGTCGAGACCCAAGGCAATGCCGGTCATGCAGTTGCCTAAAATCATCCCGAGGAGCGGTATCGCATAGCGTGGGTCGTACCAGGGGTTCGGCCGCACAGCGGTCAAGAGGGCGAAGACCGTCACCAGAACCGACGCCATCATCATGCAGCCGGTGCCCAACCCGTAGGACCACCAACCAGAGAGTCGCCGCTCCTGCCGCTGTGTTGCCTCACGCCCGGCAAACAGCACCATCCCGAGCGCCGCAAGGCCGGTCCACACCGGCGAGACGACCGAGAAGAGCGTCGTCAACACCAGGCCCACTAGTGCCAGTTGCACCACCATGCGGATTGCAGCGACCAGCAGGCTGCGATGCACTCTCAGGCTGAAGATTACTGAGAGGCCGGCATTCATAAAGACAAAAACACTTGCCGCCGCAAGTTCCCAATAGTTTAGGGCGATATAGCTGGCCACTCAGAGACCTCCTCCCGGACCTGTCCGGCCTCGACCATTAGGAGCCGATGCGCCACGCGCTTGGCTTGATCCGCATCATGTGTAACCCATAGCACAGCGAGACCCGCCCCTATCCGCGTGGCGATCAGCGACTCGACCGCCGCCACGGAAGCAGCATCGAGGGCCGCGGTAGGCTCATCGAGCAGCAGCACCTTTGGCCGCACCATGAGCGCACGGATGAGTGCCAACCGCAGCCGCTCGCCCGTCGACAGCCGGGTGATCGGCCAAGCCTTCGTCTCCTCGGGAAACCCCAGGTGTCTGACAAGAGCGAGTGCCTCTGTCCACTCGCCAAAATGCTCGCCGACCGTATTCGCCCACCAGCCCGGCTCGGCCGGCAAATAGCCGACCAGGCGGCGCCATTCGGGTCCTTCGATCGTCGAGCGGTCACGGCCGTTTAGGGTCACCAGACCTTCATTGGGATCAAGGTCCGCGATTGCGCGCAGCAGCAACGTTTTGCCTGCCCCGGAGGGACCCCGGTCGGCGATACACTCCCCCGCCGACAAAGAGAGGGAGGCGGGTTTGAGCATGTTCGTTCGAAGATCGCGAACCTGAAGCATCGGTATGCCGGTTTGAAACGCAGCGAGACCTCCTTCGTTAGCAACGGCATCATCGTCCTCGTGCGCTGCGCAACCTGCTCAATGCCAGATGCGCGATGGCAGCCGGTGCCTGGTCCGGGATCGCGAAGACCGAACTGACGTTGATCTCGCACAAAACATGGCTGTCTTCGCCCGACGCGGTGCGTGGTCCATAGAGAAAGTCGGCGTCCCAGATGATTGGAAGCGACGCGGCGTCGATGCCCAGGATCTTCATCAACTGTAGCGTCCACTCGGCTTCCATCTTCTCCCTGAGCCCCCGAAATTGCTCCGCGTCAGCACCGTGCATAATACGCGGACCAGGCTGCGCGGCCGGGGAGTCCGGGCCTTCGGGCGGCGGTGGTATCAGCGCCTTGATGAATTGGTGTCCGAAGCCAACAACCTTGTCGACACCCATGTAGCAACGGATCATGCCGTCAGGCAGGCGCGGCTGAAACTGCTGGTCCACGATACATCCGTCGGATGCGAGATATGGTTCGCAGCGTGCCATGAACTCCCCAAGCCGCATTTCTTCGGGCACGCTCCCGCGGCGCGCATGCAGGACGCGCACTACGCTTTCCTCGCCGGCCAGCTCGGAAACCAGTTCGATCTTCCAGACCCCCTGGCCGCCATTGCCCCGGTTCTGCTTGAGGACACGCGGGCCTGCCGATCGGAGCCGTGACGGGAACGCGTCGCCGAAGTCGGCCGCCGTACGATAGAGGTGTGTATCGGTGCCCCATCCAAGATGCTTCGTGCGGTGCAGGACCTCTTTGACACCCATCTTGAGGATCACGTCGGGGTGCGCGCTGACCCAAGGTCCACGCGATGCTACATCACGCAACATCGCGTCGAGCACCGTCCGGGTCTGCCCTTCATGGATCGGATCGACCCACACGAGCACTCCATCAACCGTTAAAAGCTGCTCGCGCACCTCGTCGGCGATGTTGTCGGCATAAACCGCAGGCTCGGCGTGAACGCCAAGTGCTGCTAGCTCTTCAAAGACGCGGTGAAAGCGATTGTTCTGGGGAGTTGCAGCTCGCCGGCCCTCGCGATCGCCGCGCCAGAGGATCGCCATTCTGTAGTGTTTCGCACCTGCCATGTCGCCTCACTGGATCACCTCGCCAGCATACAGTGTGCGCAGCTCTTGCCAGCCGATCGTTGGTCCCGAAAGCCGCTCGCGTTGGACCCCGACAACCAACGGCGCCGTCGCCGTGCCGATGGGTGTCGTAAAGTTCAGAAGCGAAAATGGGATTTGAACTGGGCCCGTCCGCGCTCGACGCACTCCTCGCTTGGCGAGAGGCGCAGAACTTGGACGGATAAGCCGTCTAATGGGGTGCCTGCTTCAACCCCACCGGCATGATATCGGACTTTTGATATGACTGACAAGCTCCGATCCGGCTCGCGTCAGGATATAAGGCCTCTTGCAGTGTCCAATCCAACGCACCGAATATCCCGTAAGGGGTCGCGCGGCCGCGTTCCACCGCGAGAATGGCTCTCGCCGCAAAACCGTTAACATTGCCTTAAAGGAACCGGACCACAGCTCGTGCGACCGGGGCGCGTGGCGCCCCTCGCGGACGAGGAGCGTGGCTATGAAGTCAAGAGCGGTTCAATTGGTATTGCTTCTTGCGGCAATCGGCTTTTGGAGCGCCGTCGGAGCTCCCGCGCGGGCTGAAGAAAGCGACTCGGCGGCGTTGGCCGCCGCGATGACGAGTACGACGGCTACCTTGCAGGGCGGGCTGAAAGCCAGTGAGGCGCAAGGAACCCCAATCTCGGCGAAGTTCGAGATCGAGGACGGAAAACTGCAATTGTCGATCTATACGATGAAGGGCAGCGACTTTATGGAGATCGTGGCTGATCCCACGACCGGTGCGATCGCCAAGGCGGAGAAGATCACGGATGCCGACGATCTCAAGGAAGCGGCATCGCAGAAGGCAGCTATGGCAAAGGCCAAGGTGCTCTTGCTGACCGCCACCGAAACGGCGGTAAACGCGAATGCCGGGTCCCGGGCGGTTAGCATCGTCCCCGAGCTGAAGAATGGACAGGCGACAGCCGAGGTGACCCTCCTGACGGGGAATGCCGTCAAGAAAGTGACCGAGAAGCTGGATTAAGTGCCCGGCGGGGTCTTCGGCGCGGACCGCACATCATTGCGAAAATCGTCGTCTCAAAATTACCAAAATGATATTACATACCTTCGCCGGAGGCAGCGTCGGCAGCAAATAGGGGTGGACGAAGGGGCGTTAACATTGCTGATCGGCTGTGTCGCCGAGATCGCCGGGGCTGGTCTGCTGTCGGGTCGAAGAAGCATTTCAACTTTGGGGAGAACCCCGCTGCAGATTTGCTGCAGATTCAGCTATCGGTATTGAATGACTCAACTTTTATTGCGACCGCGGGGCGGCCCAGGGCGCCGGCCGCGGTATCATCGTCGCGGAAAGCCGTGTTTATACGCCCTCCCCGGGGATCGATCCTTGCCGCCGATCCGTGGCTTGTGGGTGGTCCGCCAAAATGGTAGGACCACCACGCCGGGGCAGAGCAGACGCCCCGTCAGACGGCCTGCCGTCCAAGCTCTGCGCCGCTCGGTATGCGAGAAGGGCGCGTTTGGATGGTAGAGGCCGATTTCATTTCCAGCGCAGACCCTCTGCTTCGGTTAGGGACCGGGCGTGCGCCCTCTTTGTTCATTTTCGATGGCCGGCGCGCCGTGAAGGGACGCCGGTCACTCTGCGAAAGGATCAAGCCATGATGTGGAAAAGGTTAGCGATGAACTGCGCGGTGCTGGCGTTCGCCGCGATGTTGTCTGCTCCGGCGATTGCTGCGGATGATGGCTGGCAAGCCCGGGTCGGCGAAGCACTCGGCAAGACCGGCTCATCAATGCCCGGCGGGATCTACCGCGTCGGGCTGCCGCGCACCGATCTGAAGGTCACGCTCGACGGCGTCGAGCTGAAGGCCGGCTTTGCACTCGGCAGCTGGCTGGCGTTCGAGAACATGGGCGACAACGGCATGGTGATGGGCGACCTGGTGTTGACGATGGACGAAGTAAGCCCGGTCATGAAGAAGCTGATCGAGGGCGGTATCGAGGTGACGGCGCTGCACAACCATCTGCTGCGCAACCAGCCATTTACGATGTACATGCACGTACTCGGTCACGGCGACCCTGTGAAGCTCGCCGCGGCGCTTCACACCGCACTCGCCGAAAGCAAGACACCGCTCTCCGCCGCTCCCGCCGGGCCGGCCGCCGCACCGCCACCGGTCGATCTCGACACCGCCGCGATCGATGCAGCGTTGGGTGCCAAAGGCACCAACAACGGCGGCGTCTATCAGTTTGGCATTCCGCGGGCGGAACCGATCAAGGATGGCGGACTGAGTGTCCCGCCGGCGATGGGCTCGGCTGTCGCGATCAATTTCCAGCCGACGGGTGGCGGCAAAGCCGCGATCACCGGCGACTTCGTGCTGATCGCCAAGGAGGTGAACCCGGTGGCGAAGGCATTGCGCGATAACGGGATCGAGGTGACCGCGATCCACAACCACATGCTCGACGACGAGCCGCACCTGTTCTTCATGCATTTTTGGGCAAATGACGACGCCAAGAAGCTCGCCGAAGGGCTGAAGGCGGCGCTCGCGCAGATCAATATCGCCAAGAGCTGACCATCAGCGGATGTTTTCAGGAAGGCGGGCCACCGCCGCGGTAGTCTCCCTCTGCGCGCTGACTTGTGGCGCCGACGCTCTTGCCTATCGCCCCTTCGAGGGCACCGACGCAGCGGTCGCCGACTTGGGCGAGTTGGAAACCGAACTCGGCCCGGCCGAGCCGCTGAGAACAGGGTCGTTGCGCTTGCTGACGGCGCCGGAGACGGTCTTTAATCTCGGGATCGCGGAAGGTTGGGAGGCGGTCCTGCAGGGGCAGGCCGTAACCTTGCTTTCGCCCGGGCCGGCGCAGACGAGCCTCATCGGTAACGAGTTTTCTCTCAAGACGATCTTGCGCGACGGCGTTCTTCAAGACAAAGCGGGCCCCAGCGTCGCTATGGAGGTCGGCCCATTGCTTCCGGGCGTCAACGGCGAGCCCGGCACCGGCGCGACTTGGGGTGGGATCGCGTCATTTCGCTGGGGGTGGCTGACGACGCACTTCAACGCCGCCGCGACCGTGACCCGCAGCCATCACGGAGATGGCTTTATCGGCACCATCGTCGAGGGCGCTTGGGACTGGCCGGTTCGCCCAGTCGCTGAGGTTTTTTACGAACGCGAATGGGGTGTGGCGGAGACCGTGTCCGGGCTCGCCGGCGCAATCTGGCAGGTCAGCGACAAAATCGCAGTGGACATTGCGTTGCGCGATGCTCGGGTCAATGGCCACACCGTCAACGAATTACGGGCGGGAGTGACATTCGGCCTGCCCCTTTGGTAGTCCCCGCGATGGAGAACCGCATGCGTCGGGCGCCGATTGCCGCGTTCCTGCTCGGACTGGTGGTTAGTTCGATTGCGGCACGAGCGGAAGAAGCCCTGTCGCTCGAAGGCCAAATGGCGCTACCCGGCGTCGCCGGGCGGATCGATCACATGGCCGTCGACCCCGCCCGCAAGCGTCTGCTGGTGGCGGAGCTCGGTAACGGCACCCTCGATGTCGTGGATCTCGCAAGCGGGCGACGGGTCAAGCAGGTCGCAGGGCTCCACGAGCCGCAGGGCGTGGGCTATGCGCAGAAATCGGATCTCGTGGTCGTCGCGAGCGCCGGCGATGGTTCGGTGCGGTTTTTCCGCGGCGAGGATCTCGCGCCCGCCGGCAGTCTCTCGCTGGGCAACGACGCCGATAATGTCCGCGTCGATCCGCGCACCGGCTATGTCATTGTCGGCTACGGCAGCGCGGTCGCCGCGGTGTTCCGCCGCCCGGCAAAACTCGTCTTGCTCGACACCAAGACGGGTACTGCGACACAGCACCTCGACACTTGCGGCGACGCCGACGATGTCTTTTTCGACGCCAAGCGCCGGCGGATCTATGTGAGCTGTGGCGCAGGGGCAGTTGACGTCTTTCAAGCCGACGCAACAGGCTATCGCACGGTAGCGCGCATTGAGACATCGTCGGGCGCACGGACCTCACTCTTCGTGCCCGATCTCGACCGGTTGTACATCGCTGCCCGCGCCGGTCTGGTGGGGTCGGACGCCGCGATCCTTGTGCTTCGACCGCTCCCCTGAGTGGTTCGGGGATGCCAATAACGACCGGGAGCGAGTGGTGGCGGCCGATGCCGGAGGGAGCCTCGAGTGACGCGATCCGAGTTCTCGCCGCCCGCGGGGTCCGGGCCTTTGGCGACGGCTTTGTTGCTCTGCTGTTGCCGATATATCTCCTCGAGCTCGGCTTCGGCGCGTTTGCGATCGGGGCGATCGTTTGCGGCACCTTAATCGGCACTGCTCTATTGACCCTCTGGGTCGGGATCATCGCCAACCGGCACTCCAGGCGCCGGCTGCTGCTGGCTGCCAGCCTGCTGATGGTGGCGACCGGAGTCGGGTTCGCCGTCACGACGGCGTTCTGGCCGCTCCTCGTCGTCGCTTTCGTCGGCACGATAAATCCGACCTCAGGCGACGCCAGCGTCTTTCTGCCGCTCGAGCAAACCGTGCTGACCCAGACCGTCGAACCACGCCGGCGAACCGCGCTCTTCGCGCGCTACAGCCTGATCGGCTCGGTTGCCGGGGCACTCGGCGTGCTCGCTGCGGCCGGGCCCGACCTCGCGGCGAAGTGGTTCGGATTCAGCCCCGTTGCAGCGATGCAAGCGATGTTCGGGCTCTACGCGGTGCTCGGAATCATCTCATTGCTGCTCTACCGACCGCTCTCGCCGGCCATCGAGGCGACCTATGAGGCTCCCCTGGCGCCGCTGCAGCAATCACGCAGGCTGGTCTATAGCATGGCGGCGTTGTTTGGCATGGATTCGTTCGGCACCGGGTTTCTGGTTCAGTCGCTGCTCGCCCTCTGGCTCTACCAGGCATTCGCCATATCGGTGACCACCGCAGCCTCGATCCTGTTCTGGAGCAGCATCTGCTCGGCGATTTCCTATCTCGTGGCGGTGCCGATCGCCGCGCGGATCGGGCTGATCAACACGATGGTCTTCACCCATCTGCCGTCGAACATCCTGCTTATCCTGATCCCGTTCGCACCCGATCTCACGACAGCGATCGGCTTGTTGCTCGCTCGCAGCGGGCTGTCGCAAATGGACGTGCCGACTCGCAGTTCCTATGTCATGGCGGTGGTCACGCCAGAGGAGCGTCCGGCGGCGGCGAGCGTCACCGCTGTTCCCAAGACGTTTGCCTGGGCCGCCGGTTCGATGATCTCGGGCTATCTGCTGACGCTGTCCACCTTCGGCTGGCCGTTACTGATCGCCGGGATAATAAAGGGGACCTACGACATATTGCTCTTGATCAAGTTCCAAAAGGTGCGCCCGCCGGAGGAGGTCAGTGCGGCTACGGGTTGATGGTGCTCACGCGCGACCGAGCCGGTGGTATAACCATCCAGTCATGGCTCCGAGCAATAGCCAGAACAATCCGGCCGCCGCTAATGACGCGACAACAAATTCAGCAACGATACCGGAAGGCACCTTTCCACCGATCTCAGGCGGCTCGGGTGCGCCAAACAGGTGAGGCAGTATCAACGAACCCACCCCGATCATGGGGTAGACGAGCCTCCTCGGAAAAACAATGAGGCCGAGACCGAGCGCGGTCGTGGTTGCAGTAATGATCCACCACACCTGACGCTGGACGACGCCGGCGGCTTCCATTCCGGGAGGCAACGGGGGAAGCCCGAGCGCGGGGGCGAGCGCAAACACTGTGAAGCCGGCCGCTCCCCATAGGATCCCCCGCCGGGCGTTGATCACATAGCCTCGCAGGCCGGCCAGCGCGATCGCCCCGGTCAGAAGAAACGCAAAACCGATGCCGGCCAGGACATCGGCCAGTGCCGTATACGCGGCTCGTTCGAGGCCGGCTCGGGGCTGCCATGCTTCCGTCAGGCCTGCGCCAGCATCTCCGTCGTGAGCTTCGCCTGCCTCATAAACCTCAGCGCGCTCGATGAGAGGGATGATCTTGATCCGCTGCACGCCGGCGGCGAACAGCCCGGCGACCGCACCGGCGATCAGGGCGGTCAGGAATATCCTTTGAAACACGAACGAGACAGTCAGTGACAGGGGAAGGCGAAGGAATGCCTCGCGTCATGGGCGGCGTTGTGAATGGCCATCGGACTTGCGAAGCCGACACCGTAGACGAGCCACGCGCCAAGCAATATCGCTAGGACAGCCGGAAGGAGTACGGCGGTGGCGCTGATGGGTTTGGCAGAGGTTGTCACCATGTCGATCATGGGAAGCTCCGATTCGAGCAAACTCCTGGGCCGCGACGAAGAAAATTACGCCAACCCGCCGGTCGCCGCCAGCCGAAAGGTTGAGGTGTCCCTACCGTCCTTTGAACTCATCGAAAGACGGGCTTCCCGAATAGCGACGGGATAAGATCATCCAGAAAGAGCACAGCGCCGATGCGAACACCCGCGCTTGAGGCGCCACGACGGGACCGCGCGATTTGGTTCGCGCTGAAGCCGCCCATTGTAACCTGCGCCAATGGTGCCAACTAGCGGGACCGCACTTCGATGGTGACGTGGGACAGCATGCGGAAATGCCCGAGTCGGGCGCGGTAGAAATCCGGACCACGACGCTGGGCGGTAACGACGGAGACAATGGCGCCGAGATGCCCGGGACCGAGCCGCCACAGATGTAGATCGGCCAGCCGGTCTCCTTCGGACTCAATCGCTTTTCGGAGATCCTCGGCCAGACGCCGGTCGGGGTTCATGTCGAGCAGGATCGCGCCTGTGTCCCTGATCAGGCCGTAGGACCAATTGGCGATCACAAGCGCGCCGATGATGCCCATGACTGGGTCCATGAACACCCAGCCAAGAAATTTGCCCGCCGATAACCCGAGGATGGCGAGGACCGAGACGGCCGCGTCGGCCATGACGTGTACGAAAGCCGCACGCATATTGTTGTCGCGGTGTGCCGCGGCACCGGATGCCGCTGCGTCGACAGCATGCTCGGGCTCGGTGAATGCCACCTTGTAGTCGTGAGCATGATCGGCGTGCGCAAGCCGGACACGAGCGATGAACTCATGCGGTTCCGGGATTTCCTCGACCGATTCCAGGTACGCCCCTCGATCGGCGAAGGTGAAAACCTGGTGCGTTGCGTCCGCCCGCTCGGTCTGCAGGGTCACCGCGTGGTCACCGGAGACGGTTTTCGCGTCATGACGACCTTCGAACCGAATGCGAAACCGCGGCGGCACCCCGTCCTCGAAAATTTCCAGCAGGAGCATGCCGTCGCCTGTGTCGATGCGCCGAACCTCTTCATGGTGAGCATGCTCGTGGCCGTGTGCGTCACCATGGCCCTGGTGATGGTGCTCGCCGCCGCTTAGCAGCCAGGCGCTGGCGATGTTGACCAACAACCCCACCACCGCGATCGGGATCGCCTCGTCGAAGCTGATGGCGATCGGATGAAGCAGCCGTGCGACGGCCTCGTACCCGATGAGGAGCGCGATCATCGCCAGAATGATGGCGCTGCTGAACCCGGCAAGGTCGCCGAGCTTGCCGGTGCCGAAGGCGAAACGCAGGTCCTCGGCGTGGTGGCGGGCATAGCTGTAGGCCAGCGCCGCCAGCAGCAACGCGCCGGCGTGCGTGGACATATGCAAGCCGTCAGCTATGAGCGCGAGCGAGCCGAACAGACTGCCGCCGATGATCTCGGCAGCCATCATGG
>Ga0318528_10000926_pt1 | contig 10538 bp, 7 predicted proteins | sample GRESIP052b4f26_FD_202500 | JGI IMG/M metagenome (GOLD analysis project Ga0318528, IMG submission 202500) | Tropical soil microbial communities from Luquillo Experimental Forest, Puerto Rico - GRE.SIPMG.052b4f26 | ecosystem: Environmental > Terrestrial > Soil > Tropical forest > Bulk soil...
ACGCAAGGCGGCGCGATTTACGACGCCAGCGCGGTCGACAAATCAGTTGAGGATTTGGCAATTGCGCTCGCGAAGGGCGGCGAGCCTTTCGCCAGCGTCGTTCCACGATCGGAACGCCGCGCCGATCGCCGGATCGTCGATGTGTCGTACCGGATCGAGCAAGGCAGGCGGGTTTATATCGAGCGTATCCAGATCCACGGCAACGCCAAAACGCGCGACGAGGTGATCCGCCGTGAATTCGACGTCGGCGAAGGCGACGCGTACAACCGTGCGCTCATCGATCGCGCCGAGCGCCACCTCAAAGCACTCGGCTATTTTAAAACGGTGAAGATCGCCGCCACGCCCGGTTCGGCCCCGGATCGCGTCGTGCTCGATGTCGCCGTCGAGGAGCAACAGACTGGAAATTTCTGGGTCTCGGGCGGCTATTCGACCAGCGACGGCTTTTTGGCGCAGGTGACCATTAGCGACACCAATTTCCTCGGCACCGGCGACATCGCCAAAGTCACTGCGACATACGGCCAGTATGCCAGGGGATTCGATCTCGCTTTCACCGACCCCTGGTTTCTGGGTCAGCAGCTTGCGGTCGGCGGCGAACTGTTTGGGCGGCAAACTTTCGCCAATTCCAACCAGGCGTTCAACACCAGTCTCTATGGCGCCAAACTTTCCGTCGGTACTCCGATCACCGATAATCTCGGCGTGACGTGGAATTACTCAATTTACAATCAAGGCATTTCGCTCGATCCGGCGGCCGGCATCGTTTCGCTGCCCATCCAGCAGGCGGCGCAAGCGGGCGCTTATTGGGTGTCGTCGATTGGCAACGGCGTAACTTACAGCGCGCTCGATAATCCGAAAGATCCGACGAGCGGCGTTTGGGCGCGGACCAACAACGAACTGGCCGGTCTCGGCGGCGCGGCCAAATTCGGGCGAACCACCGAGGATGTCCGCGTGTATCAGCCGATCGCCGGCGATCTCGTCGGTGTCGTTCGAGCCCAAGGCGGCTACGTGGCGCCATGGGGTGGTCAGCAATTGCCGCTGTTGAGCGGGTTTTTTGGCGGGCCCCAGCTCATTCGCGGCTTTGCCCCGAACGGCTTCGGGCCGCGCGATATCACGCCGGGCACGACCATGGATAATCTCGGCGGCAACATCTATTGGACCACCTCGGCCGAATTGCAGGCGCCGATGCCGTTCGTGCCGCCGGATGCGCAGCTCAAGATCGCCCTGTTCTCCGACACCGGAAGCTTATGGGCAACCAATGCTTCCACCGTGCCAGGGCTGGCGACTTCGCTGTCGCCGGCGCAGCAGATCGCCAATTCGCAGGCACTACGCGCCTCGGTTGGAGCGAGCCTGATCTGGGATTCGATGTTCGGCCCGATCCGCATCGATTACGCCTATCCGATCGCGAAACAAAGTTACGACGTCACTCAGCGCTTCCAGTTCCATGCCGGCGCGTTCTAGGCAGATCACTCTCTGCTTACACTGGCGTTCTCGCTGCGCCTCTACTACGATCTAAATCCCTTTAAAGGCCGCTTGCCCGACAATCGCGCGATAATCGCGCCAATGAGACGTCGCTATGAGCCAAATTCGCGGATATGACACCATTACCGTTACGCGTTGTACGCCACATATCGGAGCCGAGATCGGCAATATCGATTTGACGCGGCCGCTTTCCAATCGCCAGGTGGAAGAGGTACACGATGCGATTATCGCGCATGGCGTCATTTTCTTCCGCGATCAAAAAATCGATTTTGCATCGCACGAGCGTCTCGTTCGCTATTTTGGCGAACCGCATATTCATGTCGGCGGCAAGGGCACCGCGTCGACAACCATCCCAGGCTATCCGGCGATCCGAAAACAATATTTCGATGCCAATTCAAAACGCGTTTCCGGCGAGGAGTGGCATTCGGACCAGAGCTGCGCCGAAATCCCGCCGATGTACAGCGTGCTGTACCAGGAGATCATTCCGCCGAATGGCGGCGGCGACACTATGTTCGCCTCCGCCTACAAGGCTTACGAGGAATTGAGCCCATCGATGAAGGCCTATCTCGAGGACAAGACCGCAACGCATGACGGCGCGCGCGGCTTCGACAAGAACGCGGACGTGTATCCGGTCGCCGTTCACCCGGTCGTCATCTGCCATCCGCAAAGCGGCCGTAAGGCGCTTTTCGTCAACCGCGAATTCACGAGCCACATTAATGAAGTTTCGCCGGCCGAGAGCCGCGGCGTGCTGGAATTCCTCTACGACCACATCGCGCGGCCGCATTGGAACATGCGTTTCCGCTGGACGCCGCACTCGATCGCGTTTTGGGACAATCGCTGCACCCAGCATTATGCGATCTGGGATTATTGGCCGAACGTCCGCTGCGGTTACCGGATGTTCGTGAAAGGCACTGAGCGGCCGAGTGCGTGAAGTAAGCGGCGCGGTGTTCGAGAAAAAATAACCCCTCATCCTTTCCATAGCGGCGCGAATTGCGTCGCGACAACGTCGTGATAAGGCACTTGCGCTGTAAGCAGCCCCTGGCTGCGCGCGAATTCCGTCATGCCGGCTACGAAATCCGGCGACAGCGCCGCATCGTAATAAGGCAGGTCGCGGCGAATAAGCCCGGTAATCAGTGCTGCCTCTGAGGGCGGAAATAGTTTTTCGCCGACCTCGGCGGCGCGCTCCACATTCGCTTTCAATGCCGCTTGCGTTTTGACGATCGCGCGCACCGCCACTTCGGCGCCCATGCCATTCGCCCAGAAGCCATCGATCTTGCGCTCTTCGAGCGCTTTGGCAGCGGTCAGCCCGAAATTGATGCCGGTGCCGGCGGCGCCAGGCACTGGCACGATCGTCACTTGATCGCGCCCAATGTCGATGTCCGCTTCTACGAGCAGGCCGCGCAAACCCTTATCCACCCACGGCGCTGCGCCGATGCTGCGGCCTTTGACGATGGAAATGTCGCCGCGCCGCGCTTTCAAATCGGCGTGCATGACCAGGAACCAGTACATGCCCTGCGCTTGCGCGCAGATCAGCTTGACGCCGCGGAAATCCGGAAAGGCGGCGAGTGCCGAATGCGCCGAACCGCCGACGAAATCGACCGCGCTATCGCGCAAGGCCGCATAGGCCTTGTCGACCGGGAAGATCAGTTCGAGCGAGACATCGAGCCCCTCAGCCTTGAAGAAGCCGAGTTCGACCGCGGCCTCCGCTGGGAAATAAGAGTTGGAGATCATGTCCGGCACGGCGAGCTTCATGGTGACCTTCTTGGCGACTCTCTTGGAATATCTTCACTTTGCGGGAAAGTGGGAATGCTCAGAGGCGAGGCGTGTAGAAAATTGCGGAGCCAGCGTGTAGCGGCGCGCGTGGGTAGGGTGTGCCGAGCGATGATAGCCGCATCATCGTTGACAACAAGGTATCCGCCGCGCCGATAATGCGGGCGCAAGCGGCGGCCCGATCGCCACGATCGGCGGCCGCCCGCAATCGGAGGAAGCGCATGAACCGTCCGCAGCAAGGCTTTCCGCCCATTCTCGACACACGCGGCCCGCCGCGGGTGCGCCGCTTCGATGAGCAGCGCTGGTTGATCGACAATATCATCCGCGCCAACGGCATCGATTGGGACCAGCCGCGCTCCCTCTACATCCATCTGCCTTGCGGCATCGAGGCCAATGCCGATTTTGCCGGCATTCGCGAGCGGGTAAAGAAAATGGCCGATATCGGTCCGGCCTTTGCCGCGGTCGCGCGCCGCCGCGAGGCCAAGGCCAATGCGGCGGCGCAAGCCGATCGCAAAGTCACCGCGCGTGACAATTTCTTCATGGCCGCGGTGCACTGGGGGGCGGCGCAATGGCCTTACGATGAAAACGACGAGACCAATATCGCCTACAACAACAAAAAACGGGAATGTTATGCCAAATATGCCGCGCTGGCGGATCATCACGTCGAGGCGGTATGGGTGCCGTTCAAGGACAAGGCGATTCCGGCATGGCTGCATCTGCCGCCGAACCACGGCAGCGGGCGTTTGCCGGTGGTGATCGCTATTCCCGGCATGGACAGTTATAAGGAGATTCAGGTCGCGCTCTACGGCGACAAATATCTCAATCGCGGCATGGCAGTGCTGGCGATTGACGGTCCGGGCCAATACGAGGCGCCGATGATCGGCCTTCATTTTAGCATGGAGAACTGGATCGCTACCGGAGCGGCGCTGGTTGATTGGGTCACCGCGCGGCCGGAACTCGATGCCGCGCGCATCGCCGTGGCCGGCACCAGTTTCGGCTCGCTGTTCGGCACCGTGCTCACCGGGAACGAGCCCCGCATCAAGGCCTGCGCGGTAATGTCGGTGTGTCATGAGCCTGGCGGCCAGACGATCTTCCAGGAAGCCTCGCCGACCTTCAAAAAGCGCTTCATGTATATGTGTGGCATCACCGACGAGGATGAATTCGACGAATTCCGCAAAAGCATCACTTGGGAAGGTCACGCCGAAAAAATCCACGTGCCGTATCTTTGCCTGGCAGGTGAAGCGGAAGAACTCAGTCCGCTCGAACATTCTGAGCGTTTGATGGCCGCGCTCAAGGGCCCGAAGCAGATGGTGGTTTATCAGGAATCGCGCCATTCTGTCGGCAATGTGCCGGCGGCCAATCTTGGGCCGTTTCCGCCAATTCTGCTCGCCGATTGGCTTGCCGATCGTTTGGCGGGCAAGCCGTTCGTTAGCGAGCGCTGGTACGTCACCGGTTCGGGAGAGATCAACAAGACTCCGTATTGAATGTCGCCGAGCGGCAGCCGGGATCGAGAGACAAGTCAAGAGGCAAGTCGAAGTCGAGGGGCAAGTCGAGGGGCAAGTCCGATGAACGGTAGCTTCGCCAAGCGCTTCGCCAGTATCTCCGTCATGGTCCTGCAGGCTGGCGCCGTGGTCTCGCCCGCCTCGGCGCAAACGCCGGCGGCAGTGGTTGAGGAAGTCGGCGGCGGTGTAGGCGGCGTTCAATTCATGGACTATGTCGAACCGGGCCAAGTCATCCATCTCGGCGCCAATGACCGGATCGTGCTCGGTTATTTGCAATCGTGCTGGCGCGAAACCATTACTGGCGGAACGGTCACGGTCGGCACCGCACAGAGCGAGGTGGCTGGCGGCGACGTGGCGCGCACCAAAGTCGCGTGCGAGGGCGGCAAGATGATGCTGTCGGCCGAACTCGCCGGCAAAAGCGGCGCGATGGTTTTTCGCCAGGCGCCGAAGCCTCAGGCCGCCGCCCTGCCGCATCCGCAATTCACTTTGTATGGTCTTTCGCCGCTGTTTGAAGTGCGGCCGCCAGGCACGCTTGTGGTCGAACGCCTCGATCGACCGGGCGAGCGGCACGCGATGGCCGTCACCGAGCAACAGCTTGTGCGCGGCGCATTCGTCGATTGCGCCAAAGCCGGCATGGCGCTCGCTCCGGGCGGGATCTACCGGGCCAAATTCGGCGAACAGGAGATCGTGTTCAAGATCGATCCCGACGCCAAAGCGAGCGATGCGCCGCTCATTGGCCGCTTGGTCCGCCTGCAAGCGCGGCACTAGCATGATCCCGAAAAGTGGACACCGGTTTCCCGCCGGCGCGGAGCCTCGGTCACAGTTCGTGGTTCGGGTTAGTGCTTGGGTGGGCGAAGCTAGGTCGGAAAAGATCATGCTTAAACAACAAAGCGACGAAGTTCGCGCATGATCACGTCCTCGGCACGGTTTCGAGATGCGGGCGCTGTTCTCGTAATCGCGCTCTTTACTGGCTTGCTGACGCTGGCGCCACCGATCGATCGGCTGCGCGGCTTGTCGATCGATATCCTCACCGCGTTGCGCTGGCGCGTCTTCGGCGCCATGCACGAACCGCAAACCTCCCCGACCGTTGTGGTCGCGCTGGATGAAGAAACCTATCGCACGCCGCCGTTCGTCGGCACGCCGGCGATAACCTGGACACCGGAGATCGGACAGGTCCTCACCGCCGTCATTGCCGGCGGCGCCAAAGTGGTCGGCTTCGATATCGTGTTTCCGACCTCGATCGAGCAATCGGAAATCCCGTTTGGCGACGGCACGCTCGGCGGGCGGCTGCGCGGCTTTGACCGCGATTTTCTCCGCGCGCTCGCGCTCGGCGCGCGTGACGGTAAAGTGGTGCTTGGCGAGGCGCAACATCGCGATTTCCCGATCATGCCGTCGCCCGGTCAGCGCATCGCCGTCGGTCAAAATGCCAATATTCGCTCCTTGAACGTCTACAGCGATATCGACGACGTGGTGCGCCGCGTGCCGCTTACCGTCATCGTCGATGGCAAAGCGGAAACCTCGATGGCTGTGGAGCTTGCGTCCCGCGCGCTCGGCACCACGCCGGCGACTGCCGCGGACGGCAGCATGATCCTGTCCGGCTATCGGATTCCGGCTCACATACCGAACACGATGACGCTCAATTTCGACGGTGGTGCCGATCAGATTCCGACCTTTTCGCTCGCCGACCTTCGTGCCTGTAACGACAAAGACGATAGTCAATTCTTCCGGCGCTATTTCGACGGCAAGGTCGTGCTGATCGCGACCGTGCTCGATGTCGAGGACCGCCAGGTCACCTCGAAGCGTTTTGCTACCGCGCCGGAAAATCCGGTTGGCCCACGCTGCGCACTGGCTACACCGCCGCCGAGCACCGCTTTCGCCCGCGACTCGATCCCGGGCGTTTATACCCATGCCACCGCCGTCAACAACCTTATCCGGCGCGAGGCGCTCATCGAGCTTGGCGCTCCCGGCCGCGGTCTGATTTCGGTCGCGCTCGCCGGGCTAGCGGCGGCGGCAATCCTGACATTGCCGCTGTTGCCGGCGCTTTTCGTTGCTATCGCCGCAGCGGCATTGTGGATCGCCGGTGCGCTGTTTGCCTTTACCTATTCCCAATTGGCGCTGCCATTAATCGAACCGTTGCTTGCGGGTGTCGTCAGCCTCGGCACTGCGACCGGCTTCCGGTTTTTGGTGGCTGACAAGGATCGGCGCTTCTTGCGCAAGAGTTTCGCGCTTTATCTGGCGCCGAGCGTGATCGAAAAAATGGTCGCCGCCAATAAGCTGCCGGCGCTCGGCGGCGAGACCCGCAACGTCACCGTATTCTTTTCCGACCTCGCCGGGTTTTCCTCGATTTCCGAGGTGCTCACGCCCCCCGAGCTGGTGAAATTCATGAACGAATATTTTTCGGCGATGACCGACATCATCCAGGAACACGGCGGCTTGGTAGAAAAATATATCGGGGACGCCATTTTCGCGGTATTCGGCGCGCCGTTTGACGATCCCGATCACGCCGGCAGCGCGGTCAGCGCCGCTTTGCGCTGCCGGGAGCGTCTTCACAGACTCAATATCGAACCGGCGGAATGGCAGCGATTCACTCTGCGGCAGCGCATCGGGATTAATACCGGCGACGCTCTAGTAGGCAATGTCGGTTCGCGCCAGCGCTTCAATTACACCGCGACGGGCGACACTGTGAACATCGCCTCGCGACTCGAGGGTGCCAACAAATATTTCGGCACCGAGATCATGGCCGCGAAGAGCACGTTCGAACGCACAGCGGCAAACTTTGCCTGGCGCGAGCTCGACATTGTGCGCGTCGTGGGACGCGACGAGCCAGTGGGAATTTACGAACCGCTTGCGCGCCATGGTGAAGAGACCCCTGAGCAGAAAGTTATGGTGGCGGCCTACCAGCACGGGCTCGCGTGCTGGCGCAGTCGCGACTTTGTCGGGTGCGCCGAGGTGCTCGCGCCGGTTGCCGCCGCCGATCCGCCGTCGGCCATCCTTCTACAGCGCGCCAAAAAATCCCTGCTGCATCCGCCCGCCGCCGATTGGGACGGCGTCAACACACTGGAAGCGAAGTAAGGCCGACCGCTACCCCATCTTGACCCTCCCCTGAAAAGGGGAGGGATGGATCGCCAACGGCGATCTAGGGAAGGGTCACTTTCAGCCACGCGACCTTGACCCCCACCCGGCGGCTTGCAGCCGCCGACCTCCCCCTTTCAGGGGGAGGAGAGGGGTTCTGCGTTTACGCTGCGATCGCTTCGAGCCGGCGATTGGTCACCAGCGGCCCGAACGCCGCGATGACGACGAAGACAATGACCATGGCGCCGGCGATGAAGCTGAACACGCCGGTCGTGCCGTAGCGGCCAAGAAAGAACGCGATGATGAAACCGGAAAAAATCGCCGAGAAACGGCTCCACGAATAGACGAAGCCGACCGCCTGGGCGCGGATGCGCGTCGGATAGAGTTCCGCCTGATAGGCGTGGAACGAGAACGACATCCAATTGTTGCACAGAGTGATCAGCAATCCGAACACGATCACGCCGGCCGCGCTTTGCTGCTGCGCGAATAAAAGCCCGAACACCGCGATGCCGGCGGCGGCCCAGGCGATCTGCCATTTGCGCTCGAAGCGATCGGCGAAAAACATGCCGATCAGCGGTCCGACCGGCGCGGCGATGGCGATGATGAAGGTGTAGGTCAGCGACTTCGTCACCTCCACGCCCTGCGAGATCAACAGCGTCGGTATCCAGCTGGAAAATCCGTAATAGCCGATGGTCTGGAACAGGTTGTAGATTACCAGCATGATGGTGCGGCCGCGATAGGTGGCGTTCCACATCTCGGCCCAAGCGCCGCTCTTGCGCTCGGTCTCGCCGGCGAGAGGTTCGGGCGCTGCAAGCTCCACGCCGTCAGCGCGGATGCGCTGTTCTAAATCGGCGACAATTTTTTCAGCCTCTGCCGTGCGGCCGTGCTGTTCGAGCCAGCGCGGCGATTCCGGCAAATTCCTGCGGATCCACCAAATAATGAAGGCGCCGATCGAGCCGACGATCACGACCCAGCGCCAGCCGTCGAGGCCCAGAAAAGTCCGCGGCACGAGCTGCCAGGCGAGGAACGCCACCACCGGCACCGCGGTGAACATGACGAACTGATTATAGGCGAAGGCTGGGCCGCGCTGCGTTTTCGGGACAAGCTCGGACACATAGGCATCAACATTCACCAGTTCGACGCCAAGCCCGATGCTGGCGATCAGCCGCCACAGATTGACGCTCTCGGACGTGTTTTGAAACGCCATGACGAAGGCACCGATCGAGTACCAAAGCAGCGCAAAAGTGAAAATCGAGCGCCGGCCGAACCGGTCGGACAGCCAGCTGAAGGCGAGCGTGCCGGTGAACAGGCCGAGGAAAAGCGCTGCGACGAAACTGGCAAAACCTTTCAGATCGAACAGGCCCTGCGTCGTCGGCGTGAAGATGCCGGCCTTGAACAGGCCGATCGCGATATAGGCGGTGAAGAACAGATCGTAGAATTCAAACCAGCCGCCGAGCGACAACAGCGTCACCAGCCGCCGCGTGTGGCGCGACGGCGGCAGCCGATCGAGCCGCGCGGCTATTGTGACCGCAGCATCAGTTGCCATGTAATTTTCCCCAGCCGATTTTCCAGCAATCGCGGCAAGCGCGTTCGCGCTCTCCTCGCGCCGATAGTATACGAGCTTGTCAGCGAGTCAGCCCCAAGCAATGGTAACGCCATGGACGTGTTCGAAGCCGTCGATTCCCGCATTTCCTGCCGCTGCTTTCTTGACCGGCCGGTCGATCCCGCACTGGTGCGCAAGCTGATCGCGGGCGCGGCTCGGGCGGCATCGGGCGGCAATCTGCAGCCGTGGCACGTTTACGCGCTCACCGGCGCGGCCCTCGCGGAGCTCAAGCGGCGAGTGGCGGCTTCGATCACCGATCGCGATCCGCGCCACGAGGAAGCGGAGTATCCGATTTATCCAAAAACGATGTGGGAGCCGTATCGTTCGCGTCGCGAACATCATGGCGTGCAGCTTTATGGCGCGCTCAACATCGATCGCGACGACGCCTCGGCGCGGCTTGCCCAATACAAGCGCAACTTCGACTTCTTCAATGCGCCGGTGGCACTGTTTATCGCTATCGATCGCCGGCTCGGTCCCGGCCAGTGGGCCGATCTCGGCGGCTATGTTCATGCGCTGGTGTATCTGGCGCGCGGCCACGGCCTCGATACTTGTCCGCAGGAATCCTGGGCGCGCATGCACCGCATCGTCGGCGCGTTCGTCAAAATGCCGCCGGAGCAGATGCTGTTTTGTGCGCTCGCCATCGGCTACGGCGATCGCAGCCATCCGGCGAACAGTTTCCGTTCGCCGCGCGCCGCGCCGCAGGAATTCTGCCGCTTCTTCGGTTTCGATTGAATGGGACATTGTGCGAATAGCCTTTTGTCGGTCGTCATTGCGAGGAGCGTAAGCGACGAAGCAATCCAGATGTGCGCTTCAGACTGGATTGCTTCGCTCCACTTCGTTCCGCTCGCAATGACGCGATAAAATCTCGTTCTCGCGGCGCATCTTTGCGCCCGAGCTATGCCACGCCGCGGTCACGTAAGCGCGAAGACGGAGAGCGAAGTGCGACAGGTGGTGGTGCCTGCTTGGTTCTTCGCCCAAGTCCGCTTTGCAAATGTAGCCCGGATGAAGCCAACGGGTCCCGCCCGAAGTGGCGGCCCCGATGACAAGCTCCACGAAATCCGGGAGAAATTTCCCGTTCCGGTTCGCTCCCAGAGTTTCGCTGCGCTCCACCCGGG
>Ga0318528_10000949_pt1 | contig 10458 bp, 10 predicted proteins | sample GRESIP052b4f26_FD_202500 | JGI IMG/M metagenome (GOLD analysis project Ga0318528, IMG submission 202500) | Tropical soil microbial communities from Luquillo Experimental Forest, Puerto Rico - GRE.SIPMG.052b4f26 | ecosystem: Environmental > Terrestrial > Soil > Tropical forest > Bulk soil...
ATGACGTCGCCCAGATTGATGCCGATACGGAAGCGGATGCACTCGGCCTCCGGGCGATTGGCGTTGCGGTCCTCCATTCCTTGCTGCATCACGACGGCGCAGCGCACGGCGTCGACGACCGAGGCGAACTCGATCAGGATGCCATCGCCGGTGGTCTTGAAGATGCGGCCGCGGTGTTGGCTGATCAGCGGATCGATGAGCTCGCGCCGATCGCTTTTGAGAACGGCGAAGGTTCCTTCCTCGTCCGCGCCCATCAGCCGCGAATATCCAGCAACATCGGCGCAAAGGATTGCCGCCAGCCGCCTCTCAACACGCTCTTCCGCCACCGCGGCCTTCCCTCTACGGCGACAAGCCCGCTACCCGCAACGCTTCGGTCATAGGCGCGGCGATTTCGGGCGCCGGGTCGTTCACCGCGCAGAATTCGGCGATGCTGAAGCCAGGCTGCAGCGCCAATACTCGAGCGGCCGCCGCCTTCGCCTCGTCGATATGCCCGAGCTTCGCAAGCGCCGCAGCCAGTATCACGTGGGGATAGCTGAAGCCCGGATTGCGCTGGACCGCCTTGCGGGCCGCATTCGCCGCATCCTCGTAGCGGCCCTGGCAGAAACGTCCAATGGCAACGCCATGCCACGCCCCGAAAGCGAAGGGATCGAAGGGGCTAAGACGCAGCGCTTGTTCGCCCCATTCGACTGCACGCTCTGCCTCGCCCGCCCAAGCGCGAACGATGCTGCCCATGCTGTAGGTCAATGCCGAAGACGGGCTCAGGGCGACCGCCGCCTCGAAGGCTTCGCGTGCAGCGGCACGGTCGTGCTCGACCATGCCAATGTTGAAGCCCCCGAGTGTCAGCGCCATCGCATCGTCGCGTCCATGGATGATCGCGGCATGGGCGTGGCGAATGGCAGCCTGACGGTTCTCTTCGCGTCCGCCTGCCCGCATAAATAGGATCTCGTGGCAAAAGGCCGCGTAGCCGTGCGCGAGGGCGTAGTCGGGTGCCCGGGTAAGCGCCTGCTCCAACAGCTGCAGCGCCTGCGCTGCACCATCCGGCATCGGGATATCCACGAACGGAGTCGCGCGAAGCACCAGGTCGTAGGCGTCCAGACTATCCGGCCGCTTGCGCTTGACGCGCTCGATCTCGGCCTGGCGCAGGCTCGGCTCGATGGCGCCGACGACGCTCGCTGTGATCTCGTCCTGCAGCGCAAAAACATCGTCGAGCGCGCGGTCGTAGCGTTCGGCCCAGATATGCCGGCCGGTTTCCGCCTCGACCAGCTGGCCGGTGATGCGGACGCGGCCCGCTGCCCGCCGCACACTGCCTTCGAGCACATAACGCACACCGAGCTCGCGGCCGACCTGGCGGATGTCGGGGGATTTCCCCCTGTAGGCGAAGCTCGAATTGCGCGCGATGACGAACAGCCATTTGATGCGCGAGAGGCCGGTGATGATGTCCTCGACCATGCCGTCGACAAAATAGTCCTGCTCGGGATCGCCGCTCATATTGGCGAATGGCAAGACGGCGATCGACGGCCGATCAGGCAACGCCAACGGCGTCGTTGCCGCCTCATTCGCGGGATCTGCACGCGGTTCCCCGCGCTTCTCGACGCGGTAGGCGCGCACCGGCCGTGTAATGTTCTTGACGCCGTGCTGACCCATATCGGCGAAGCCGATCGGCAACTTCTCGCCGACCTGCTCGCGCACCGAGGCGCTGACGCAGATCTCGCCGGGCTCGGCGAGCATCTGGAGGCGCGCCGCGACATTGACGCCGTCGCCAAAGATGTCGCCTTCGTCGTGGATGACGTCGCCCAGATTGATGCCAATCCGGAAGCGGATGCGCCCGGGCTCCGGCCGGTTGGCATTGCGGTCCGCCATTCCTTGCTGCATCACGACGGCGCAGCGCACGGCGTCGACGACCGAGGCGAACTCGATCAGGATGCCATCGCCGGTGGTCTTGAAGATGCGGCCGCGGTGTTGACTGATCAGCGGATCGATGAGCTCGCGCCGATCGCTTTTGAGAACGACGAAGGTTCCTTCCTCGTCCACGCCCATCAGCCGCGAATATCCGGCAACATCGGCGCAGAGGATTGCCGCCAGTCGCCTCTCAACGCGTTCTTCCGCCACGGCGCCTCCCAGCCGCGACGCAGTCTATCAGTATCCCGGGCGGGAGTCATGGCGACGCCCCGCACATGTTGGGCCCGAGAATTGCTACGTAGTCTTGGAGTGGTGCCCAACGATTCACCTCGCAACGCGGGACAAACCCCGCGGGTGCGAGCGGCATGCTTGACGCTCGATCTTAGTACGTATAATATACGTATACGGAATCTGTCCATGTCCAAAAAGCTGACGATCACTGTCGATGACGACGTATACGAGGGGTTGCACGCGGTAATCGGGCGGCGGCGGATCAGCCGATTTCTGAACAACCTTGCGCGGCCGCACCTAATGCCGCGTGACCTCGTCGAGGGGTACCGGGCGATGGCCGCCGACGAAGAGCGGGAGCGCGAGGCGACCGAATGGGCCGAGAACCTGGTCGGCGATGTCGCTGACGAGCCCAGATAGGCCGCCACAACGCGGCGAGGTGTGGTGGGTCGCATTCGACGCCGCTATTGGGGGCGAAATTCGCAAAACCCGACCGGCGATCATCGTCAGCAACGACATCGCAAACCGCGAGCTCAATCGCGTTCAGGTGGTTGCGTTGACGACGAATGTGGCCCGCCTCTATCCGTCTGAAGCCTACATCCGGCTCGGCGGGCGGCAGCGCAAGGCCATGGCGGACCAAATTGCGACGATCAGCAAACAGCGCTTAAGCGAGCGTGTCGGCCGACTTGCGGCGGCAGATATCGCCGCTGTCGAGCGGGTCATTTGTCTGCAGCTCGGGCTGTAACCAGGAAGCAAACCTGGCGCATCGGTCCCCGCGATAGACGAGCAGTCGGAACTCCCACCGCGCGGTTGACATTGCCCGTCTATGTTCAGTGCGGATGCGGAAACGGGCCAAGGGGGTACCGCACTGCATCTTGGCCGCCGTCCTAATCGACGATGCCGGGGACCACCAGGAACAGATCGGTGTCGCCGGTCTCCTGGCCTGCGGCGGTCAGCATTGCATGGACCTGCCCGCGATGATGGGTCTGATGGTTGAAGAAATGGGTCACCAGCAGCTGGAGCGGTGCCGTGACCTCGCGGTTGGCAGCACCGCTGAACCAGGTCAGGTCACGGGCGAGCCAAGCGTCGTCGATCCTGGCGGCCCAGCGCGCAATGGCGGCATCGGCCCCTTCGCGCTCGGCGCCGAGGACGCCAAAATCCTCGATCATGCCGGCGCTCTCTTTGATCGGGGTGATCGGCTTTGGCCAGCCGTCGAAGCGCGACATCCACTGCTGGTCGCCCCACAGGATGTGGGTCAGGGTGCCGTGGATCGAGCCCCAGAACGCACCGCGCGGCTGCCGCCGCTCGGCATCCGACAGTCGCGCCGCCGCACAATACAGTCGGCGGTTCATCTCGGCGTTGTATGCGGCCATCGTGCGGATATAGGTGGCGGTGATCATCGCAGGTTCCTCGTCAGCGACCCTTGAAGGGACCGGGTCGACGCTTTTCGGCAAAGGCGCGGGCGGCTTCGTGGAAGTCCTCGCTGAGGTAGAGCCTTAATGGCGCGGTCTGCATAATGACTTCGCGCTCGATCTGCTCCATGTACCAGCGGCGGGTGCGCACGGTGGCGCGCACCGAGAGCGGCGGGTTCTTGGCGACCTCGGCGGCAAGCTCGCGGGCAGCTTCGAGATGCTGGCCTTCGGGCGCCACGCGATTGATGAGGCCGGCGGCAAACGCCTCCTCAGCGGTGAAGAAGCGGCCGGTCAGCGCCACTTCACTGGCAAAGGCTGCACCGCCGCGAAAGTTCAGTAATGCCCAGTATTTGGAGCCGCCGAGACCACGCGAAGTCTCGGTCACCTGGAATTTGGTGCCGGCCGCGGCAACGATCAGGTCGCATTCGAACACGATGCCGAGCGCCAGCCCCATCGCATAGCCGTGCGGTGCCGCGATGACCCGTTTCCAATTGACGGCTCGAGTCAATAAATCGGCGGAGTTGGCGCCCCAGCCCTGCGGCCCGCCATGCTCCTCGAATTCCTCGCGCCGGCGCAGCTGGCGCTGATGCACGTCGGCGCCACTCGAAAACGCGCGCCCTTTGCCGCAGATGATCGCAACTTGCGCCTCGGGGTCGAGATCGAAACGCCGCAGCGCATCCATCAAGTGCCGTACCAAATCATCGCTGAACGCATTGAGCCGGTCCGGCCGGTTCAGGGTCAGGGTCGCGATCTGATCGCGGCAGTCGTATTCGACGAGAGTCTCGGTCATTGCAGTTCCTTCCCTAGCCGACAGCTCGGGCCGCGGCGGCTGCTAAGCTTTCTCATTGGGGCCGCCCGGCCGCCCGGAGTGTCGCGCGCTACTTCTCCTGCATGATCCAGACCCCGTCCCATCCCTCGTCGGGCGGATTGGCCTGATAGTAGCGGCAACGGTCGAAGAAGATGCGGGACGGCCGATCCTGCGGGCCCATTTCGAGCGCATCGGTGAAATGGCCGAGGCCGCCTTTCCAATCGCGCCGTTGATAGCAACCGACACCGGCCTCGTAGGTCTTGATCACCGAGGCCAGCCTGGGAAAGGTCGCCTGGGTGTGATGCCCCAGCGATTCATAGACCCAGGTCGGGTATGAAACGCCTTTGGCCTGGATCAGGTCGAGGCGCCGCAGAACCGCGGGCGACTTCAATTCGTCGACGGTAGTCGCCGCGAGTAGCACGGCCGTACCGTAATATTTGGTCGCGCTCTCGAGCCGCGCGGCAAGGTTCACGTTGTTCCCAATCGCCGTGTATTCCATGCGCTTTAACGCCCCGACCGAACCGGCGAGCACCTCGCCGGTGGCAAGCCCGATGCCGATCTCGATCGGCTCGAAGCCGCGTTCAGCTCGCCGCGAGTTAAAGACACCGAGGGCACGGATCATGTCGTTTGCGACATAGAGCGCATTATCCGCGTCGGCGGAGCCGGCGACTGGCGCCCCAAAAATCGCCATCAGGCCGTCGCCGATGTATTTGTCGAGCATGCCGCCGCGGGTGAAGATTACCTCGACCATCTCGGTGAAAAATTCGTTGAGCATCGACACCGTATTGCGCGGCGTCATGGCCTCGGACATCAGAGAGAAGCGCCGGATATCGGCGAACAGCACAGTGGCGACCAGGGCGCTCCCTTCCAGGACGTCTTCGCCGCTGGCGAGCAGCTGATCGACGACCTCCTTGGCCACATAACGCGCCATCGTGTTGCGCACGCGTTTTTCCCGCGTGATGTCCTCGAACACCAGCATGTAGCCGATCGACTTTCCCTCGGTGTCGAGAAACGGCGCCGCGGTCAGATTGACCGAAGCGTCACCGCCGTCCGGTTGCTTCAGGTCGGTGTCGGCGTGATAGTCGGTAGCTCCCATCCGCTCGACGAATTCGAGGCTTCTGGTAATCCAGGCGTTGAGATTGCCAAACACCTGCCGGGCCGGGCGATCGACCAGAGCCACCGAGGACAGCCCGAGGATCCTCTGCGCGGCGTCGTTGACCTTGACGATGACGCATTGCCGATCGAGCGTGACCACCCCGTTCGACAGCGACTTCAGGATGCTCTCGTTATAGTTTTTCAGCGCCAGAACGTCTGAAAACAGACGTGCGTTTTCGAGCGCCACCGCAATGTCCGCGGAAAAAGCCTTCAGCCGGCGAATGTCGACCTGGGTGAACTGACCGCCACGCTTGTTTAGCACCTGGACGACGCCGAGGCGCTCGCCGGTGCGGTCGATGACCGGCACATTGAGCAAATTGCGGGTGCGAAATCCTGAACCCCGATCGATATCCCGATTGAAGCGAGGGTCGGCATAGGCGTCGGGTATGTTCACCACGTCGCCGCTCATAAAAGCCGCGCCGGCGATGCCGGCATTCGCCGGTATGCGGATCTGCTGTTGCTCGGCGCCTTCGGCAACGCGGGACCAGAGCTCGTCTTTGCTCGGGTCGTAAACAAAGAGCGTGGAGCGGTCGGCATCGAGCAGCTGGGTGGCCGCCGCCACGATGCGGGCGAGCAAGGTGTCGAGGTGCAGCTCCGTCGAAATCGCCTCGGTGACCGCCAGCAATTCCAGTTCTTCGCGGCGCGCCTGCTCGAGGCGCTCCACCATTTGCGCCTGCTCGAGCGCGCTCGCGGCATGGCGGCTGATCGCCTCGAGGAGAGCCATGTCGATCGCGGTGAACCTGCCTTCGCGCTTGTTCAGCACCTGGGTCACGCCGATGACCTGGTCGGAGCGATTGCGCAACGGTACGCACAGAATGCTGCGCGTGCGGTATCCGGTATCCCGGTCCACCTCGGGGTGGAAGCGCGGGTCCCGATAGACGTCGTCGATGATTTCGCCGACACCGGAGCCGAATACCGAGCCGGCGATCCCGACACTTTGCGGTATCCGGATCTCGGAGACGCCATCGCCGCCCGCGACGCGCGAGAAGAGCTCGCCGGCGTCGGCGTCGTGCAGGAACAGTGTCGCGCGCTCGGCGTCGAGCGCCTCGACGATCAGGTCAATCAGGCGAGGCAGCTGATGGTCAAGCGAAAGCCGCTGGGTGACCGTATCGGCCACCTCGACAAGCACCGAGAGCCGGCGGATCGCATCACCTGCCGCGGCCGCCGGCACCGACTCGCTGCCGAGGAGTGCTGCCAAGGTGCGTGAGGTAGCGGGGTCGAGCCCCGACAGTCGACCGGGTTCCGAGCTCTTCGGCAAGTTACACCGCCCTCGGTCCGGGCGAGATGCTCGGACGGCAACTGTTACCATTTGATAAAAAGCCCGACAAGTCAGAGCGGCTCTCGATGCTGTTCGGCGGGACACGGCACCGATGCAGCGGCTAACATTGTCGGCCATTGGTTGCGGGAGAGGAACCGATGCAGCTCGAGGCGCTCTTTCGGCCCAAATCGATTGCCGTGGTCGGCGCGTCGGAGAAGCCGACAATCGGACGCAGGCTGATCGCCTCGTCGGACCGGATCGGCTTTTCCGGGTCGGTATTTCCGGTCAACCCCAATTATCCGACCGTGCTCGGTCGCAGATGCTATCCCAGTATCGAAGAATTGCCGGAGGCGCCCGATGTCGCGGTCTTTTGCGTAGGTCACGAGCGCGTCCTCGAGCCCCTCGCCGCGGCGGCGGAGCGCGGGGTCGAGGCTGCCGTCATTTACGACGGTGGGTTTGCCGAACGCGGCGAGGATGGGCGCCGGCGGCAGACGGAAATCGAGGGGATCTGTCGCGACGGCGGAATCGCGCTCTGCGGACCGAACTGCATGGGGGTGCTCAATCCGCATCACCCCAGCACGACCTATCTGCAGGAATTGCGCGACCCGACCGGCCTCGCCGGCAATGTCGGCATCGTCTCGCAAAGCGGCGGATTCTGCATCGGCCTGTTGAACGACGTCAGGCGCTTTGGCTTCAGCCACGTCGTCTCGTCCGGCAACGAAGCGGTCTTGGCCGCGGCCGATTATCTCGAATACCTCGTCGATGATCCACAAACCCGAGTGATCGGCGGCTTTATCGAGACCGTCAGATACCCGGATCGCTTTGCCGCTGCGCTCGATCGCGCCGCTGCGCAACGCAAGCCGGTGGTAATGCTGAAGGTCGGACGGGCCGAACGCACCCATTATGCAGTAGCTACCCATACGGGCGGGGTGGCAGGCGATCCCGGGTTGGCGTCCGAGCTTTTTCGCGCCCATCACGCAATCGAAGTCTCGGATCTCGTCGAATTCACCGAGGCGATTGCCGCGTCCCAGAGCACGAAAGGCGCGGCGGGGCGCAGGCTCGGGGTCATTACCTCGTCCGGCGGGTTGGCCGAGCTGATCCTCGACATCGCCGCGTCGAGCGGCCTGGAACTGCCGCCATTGTCGGCCGAGGTGAAGGCCGAGATCGAGCGCCGGATCGGCTTTGTCAGTGGTGACGGGAACCCGCTCGACGCCTGGGGCAACGGCACCTTCGTCAGCAACCTGCCGGTCGCCCTGGCCGCATTCGACAGAAGCCCGGACCACGACATCGTCGTGTTCTGCCGCGACAATTGCGACGGCCAGCCGTTCGAGTCCCCCGAGGTCGGCTGGGCTTACCTCGAACTTTTCGAGCGTGCGGCAGCGAGCAGCAGCAAGCCGCATTACCTGCTGCACACCCGCCCCGGGCTAATGAACCGCGAGCAGGTGGCGCATCTTCGCAACGCGGGTATTGCGGTTGTCGGCGGTCTTCGCGAAGGGCTCGGCGCGATCGACCGGCTCGCACCGCACGCAACAACGAGAGGAGGGTGATCATGCCCGATCCCGTGGTTCTGTGTGAGGTAGACGACAAAGTCAGCGTCATCACTTTGAACCGTCCGGAGAAGCTCAACGCCATCAGTCTAGAGTTGCGGCTCCAGCTGACGGACGCCTTCACTCGGGCCGATGCCGATGGGGCGACGAGCGTCGTCCTGCTGCGCGCCGAAGGCCGCAGCTTCTGCGCCGGCTATGACATTTCGGCGCGCGAGCCGGGAGCGGACGACTGGCGCAGCGATCCGACCAAGGCACACGATCACCTGCACCCTCAGCTCGGGTTCGAGATGCTGCCGTGGACGATGAAAAAGCCGGTCATCGCCTCGGTGCAAGGCCACGTGATGGGCGGCGGCTGCGAGCTCGTCATGCTGTGCGATCTGACGATCGCCGCTGACAACGCGACGTTCGGCGAGCCGGAAGTGCGGTTTTCGAGCGTCGGCCCGGCGATCGTCATGCCGATGATCATCGGCTACAAGAAGGCGCGCGAGCTGCTCTATTTCGGCGATACGATCGATGCAGAAACCGCATTGGCGCTCGGCATGGTCAACCGCGTCGTACCGCTCGCCGAGCTGCGTGATGCGAGCCTGCGCTGGGCCAAGCGGCTATCGCTGATTTCGCCGGAGGCGCTCTACGCGGCCAAGCGCGCGATCAATCGCGGCGCCGACGCCGCCGGCTTTCGCACGGCACTCTATGCCGGACTCGATGCCGTCGGCCCGCTCTACGCCACCAAGACCGAGTTTGGGCAGCGGTTCCGCGAGATCGTAGACCGCGAGGGCGTGCCGGCTGCTGTCAGATGGCGGGCCGCGCAGCTCCGCGAGTAGAACCGCTTACGCCGGGGCAAAAAGGTCCGTCTTGGCGGTGTCTCGCAAGGTCGCGAGCGTCGGCGCGGGCGGTGCTGCGAACGCCGCGTCGCCCTGCAATACCGGCAACACCCGCTCCGCAAACAGCCGCATGTTCTTCTCCGCTTCGTCGTGCGGGATGCGGCCGTACGAAAACTCGGTGACCACGTGGTCTGTCCCGGTCAGCCGCTGCAATTCGGCGATCTGCGCGATGCAGTCCTCCGGCGTCCCGACGATCTGGATCTTGACATAGAACTCGGTCGCCCTGACCCGTTCGGTCTCGTCCTGCAGCCGGGCATAGGTCTTGGCCATCTTGCCGTAGGTCTCGTAGCCTTTCACCGTCGCGAGGTGGCCGTCGGAGAAATGGTAGTGGTCGTCAATCGACTGCCATTTCTTGCCGAGCCAATTCATCGCCCGGTCCTGCGCCTCCGCACGGCTCTCGGCGCAGGAGACGTTGGTCAGGATGATCGGCGGCGGCGGGTTGTAGCCGACGGAGAGCGCAATCTCGCGGTAATTGATGATGCTCTCCGCGGCTTTCGGCCACTCGTTCTGCATCACGACCAAAATGCCGAAACCGAGCTTGGCCATGATCTCGGCCGATTCCGGGCTGACCGAGGAAGCAAAGAAGCGCTCCTCGGGATGCGAGATCGGGCGCGGCCGGATCGCGGTACGCGGGATCTGGTAGAACTCGCCCTGCCACTCGAATTCGGGCTCGCGCAACGCCTTGCGGATCAGCTGGGCCGCCTCGGCAAAGCGCGCTCGCGCTTCGCCCATCGGAATGCGGAAACCCGCGTATTCGACGCTCGCGGCACCCCGGCCAAAGCCGAACAGGCAGCGCCCGCCGGACAGGATGTCGAGGAGTGCGATCTCCTCGGCGACACGGACCGGGTCGTGCCACGGCAGGACGATGACCGCGGTCCCGAAAGTGATCCGCTTGGTGCGACCGGCGAAGTAGGCGAGCAATTCGAGCGGTGCCGGCGACATCGCATAGCCGGTGAAGTGGTGCTCGAGCGCAAACAGCGAGTCGAAGCCGAGCGGCTCGGCGAGATCGCCCATCGCCAGATGGTCCGACACAACCGCGACGTCGGGACGCGGCGGCTCGGCGAGCATGTTCAGCGCAATACCGACTTTCATGGTGGCTCTCCCCCGCTTACCTGGCCCTGACGCGGTACCACGGATGCGGCTGCCCCGCCACCTTGCTGCGCCAAGTGTAGACCGAGGTGCGGGCGGTAAAGAAGATCGTCTTCAGATCGGCGCCGCCAAAGCAGAGGTTAGCCGGGATCTCCGGGGTGCGGATGATGCCGATCCGCGT
>Ga0318528_10000950_pt1 | contig 10458 bp, 6 predicted proteins | sample GRESIP052b4f26_FD_202500 | JGI IMG/M metagenome (GOLD analysis project Ga0318528, IMG submission 202500) | Tropical soil microbial communities from Luquillo Experimental Forest, Puerto Rico - GRE.SIPMG.052b4f26 | ecosystem: Environmental > Terrestrial > Soil > Tropical forest > Bulk soil...
GGTGCCGGCCTCGGCGCTCTATGCGCTGTGGGTGCTGACCCGCCGGGTGAAGCTGCCGATGCGCCTTCCGCGCTCGGCGGCCTGCCCCGACTACAGCGACCCAATGCCGGGGAGCCGCAAGCCCAAGCCGGCGAACGGCACACTGTTTATCGGATGGAGCATCACGGGCCACGAGCTGTGGGCAACCTCCGAAGACGCCCGCCAGCACATCGCCATCCCCGGCACGACCGGCTCAGGGAAGACGACCGCGATCCTGAGCCTGCTCGCCAACGCCCTGGCCCAGGGATCAGGGTTCGTGCTGGTGGACGGCAAGGCGGACCGCGAGCTGTTCGGCAAGGTGCTGGCGCTTGCCCGCCGGTTCGGCCGTGAGGACGACGTCCGCGTGTTGAACTTCATGGTCGCGTCCGGCCTCAAGGACAGCCATTCCTTCAACGCCTTCGCGACCGGCAATGCCGATGCGATCCGCGAGCTATTGGCGAGCCAGCTCGGCGAGCAGCAGCAGAACGATCCGAACGGGGTCTTCCGGGAGCGCGCCGTGGCGCTGATCGGCACGATCGCGCCGGTTCTGGTCTGGTTGCGCGACCACAAGGGCATCTCGCTGAATATCGAGGTCATCCGCTTTTCGATCGAGCTCCGATGGATCTGGAAGCTGGCCATGGAGAAGATCGTCCTGCTGCGCGATCCCGAAACGGGCGTTGTGATCGAGCTCGATGTCAGCGGCGACATCCCGGAAGACATCACTTGGCCGCTCCGGTCGTATCTCGGCGAGTTGCCCGGCTACGATCCGTCGGTGCCGCTCGACAAGCAGAAGGGTGACGAGCCCTCAAAGCAGCACGGTTACGCGCAGTTCTATTTCACGGCGACCTTTACGCAGCTTGCTGTCTCGCTCGGGCACATCTTCCGGGTCGACAACGGCGACATCGATATGCGCGACGTCGTGTTGAACCGCCGTATCCTCGTCGTCAATCTACCGGCCCTCGAGAACTCGGACGCGACGCTCGCGGCCCTCGGCAAGCTCGTCGTCGCGTCGTTACGCGGGATGATGGCGCAGCTCCTAGGCGCCTCGCTTGAAGGCGACTACACCGAGGCCGACAAGCCGGGCATGGGCCCCTCGCCGTTCCCGGTCGTGCTCGATGAGCTCGCGTACTATGCGACCAGCGGCCTCGACCGAATGCTCGCGATGGGGCGCGGCCTCAACATCTGCTTCATGCTCGGCTTCCAGGAGGTGTCGGGGATCTGGGCGCGACTCGGCGAGAAGACGGCCTCTCTGCTCGGCAACGCCAATCTCACGATTGCAATGCGCCAGCAGGACTCGGGACGCACGCGGGAATGGATCGAGAAGACCGCCGGGCAGACCTACGTTACGCAGGCGACCGCCTATCACGGCGCCGGAGACGGCGCCTATCGCGAGGCGCGCCACGCCGAGGTGCGCCCCGTCTCGCGGGTCGACTGGAACGACCTGACCGGATTGATCGAAGGCGAGGCGATCGTGCTGTTTGGCGGACGCCGGATATACGCGCGCGTCTTCCACGCCAAGATCGACGACGCCGGGCCAAAGCGGCTCGGCCGCGGCGTCATGCTGCGCGCCCCCGATCCCAACGCGGTGCGCAGCCGGCTCGAACGGCTCGGCGGCATCGCGGCCGCCATCGAGAACGGAAAGCTAGCGCTGGGACCCGACGAGGAGCTCACACCCGCCCTCGCCGCGTTGCTCCGCGGCTTTTGCGAAGCCGCGGGCCAGGGCGGAGATGCATGCGCCTGTGCGCGCCGGGCCCTGGAAGAGATAGATCATCTGCCGGGGGACTTGCTTCCCCCGGGTCCGCCTCAGCCGAGAGATGGCCTACCCGTCACAAGCGTCACGCCGATGCTGTCGGCGGCAAGCTCCGCGGTCGTTCCAGGCTCCGGCGACACCGGTTTGCCGAGGGAGCCGATCGACGTAGATTTGGCTCGCCGCCTCGCGGTGATCGAGCGGTCCGCAGGCGCCTCGAACTCGGTTGCCCGGAGTACCGCGCTTTCGATTCTCGCCGAACGCGATACAGTGCTTGAGGGGCAGATCGAGGTCGAGCCGCCCGCAATGGCCCGTGCGACTTTCCAAGCGCATCTCGCCGTGGTCATGCGTCGGCTCGAGACGGTTCGCGACAGCACCAGCGTCCAAACGGCCGCCTGATGCAGCGCAAATCCCCACTGAACGGCCGAAGACCGCGGCCCCCTGGAAAAGTCACGGGGGACGTGGACCGCCCCCTTGAGAGAAAACAAGAAGCGGCGAGCTGGTCTCCCACACGCAACGCGATCTCTGGTTTTCCGAGTGAATCGGTCTGTCGATTCAAATTCGAGGCCATCGCCATGATCCGCAGCCGAGTATCTGTCGCCACGCTGATCACTCTGGCGACGATTGGGACCGCCTCAGCCCAACCGATCGACCTCCTAGCACGGTCAGTCGTCCCGTCACCGCCGAACAACACCGCGCCGGCGCAGCCTACCAGACCTACGCGCTTCTGCCTGGTCACTGGCAGCTCCAAGGCTCGCAATATCTCTGGGTGCCGCCAGAGATGATCCCGCGCCCAGTCACGCACTGGCGGTTTGTTGAAGGGCTCTACGTTTGGCGCGGTAGTGAATGGATATGGGTCCCTGCGCATTACGAGTGAACGATGCAGCCAGTTGAGACGAACACCCACACTCTCCCATCAGCCTCCCCGCACAACTGAGGACCGTCTGGGCAATGACTGCGAAAGGCACTGCACCGGATTCGCAGCCGAAATGGCTTCGGCCGATCGATCCGCTTGTGACCGCGAGCCTGCCGATCCGGATCGATCCGCGTCTCCGGGTCGATTACGACGCCGCCTACCGGCTACGGTGCGACGCCGAGCCTCTGCTGACCATGGTCACTGTATTCGTGACGAGCAGCTACGATAATGCCCTGGCGGCCGAGATCACCGACGACGTGGAGCACGGGCTGCATGTGCTCGTGCGCGCCGCGACGGGCGACGAAGCCACCTATCTGCTGTTCTCAGCCGGCGAGGAGGACGGAGGCCGCCCGGAGACCGCCGGGCGCGACATCACCTGGCAGCAGGTTCAAGATTCCGAAGGTTTGACGGAGCCCGCAGTCGTCCTGTGGTCGGGCGAGGTGCTGCTGAAGACGGGCAGAGGCGTGGCAGGGCCTTTCTATACACATCAGCTGGCGGCCGCGGCGTGGGCATTCTCGACTGCGCTCGGCATGCAACGCGAGGAGGTCTTCAGTGCGCAGCTCGTGCGGTGGCTGTGCGCTAAGAGCAGAGCGGCCTTGCTGATCGAGAACGGGGACAGCGAGCTCCGGCAGCTCAGTCGCTTCTGGATGGCGCCGATCCGCACCACCGCCGTCTCCCCGATCACCCTTCCCACTCAGAAGCATCACGCCCTCGGAGCGCTGTCCTGATCGACTCGACACCGCGCGGGAGGCAGCAAAGAGTCGACTGGATCATAGCAATCGACCGACTGTAAGACTGCCCCGCGTACCAGCTCAACGCTCACCGCCTCGCAAGGATAATCGCTAGCGTCGCTCCGATAGCCCTGGCCATGCTTTGTGGCACCCGCCCCGCCTTGATGCCGCAGGATCGATTTCGCCATTTAGGTCGGGTTGTCGTATGTGAGGCCGTCGGCCGGGAAGCGGCTCGGGAAGCGATCCGACAACCGCGCTGCCACCCCTGTCGTCGATGGGAGCGATCTGCATACTTACCAGTCGTGGCATCACCCCTTATTCATACGTTCCCGAACTCCTCGACCTGCTCGGTGCCGCGGGCTTCGGGACCATGATTACGGGTAGCAAACAATGACCTTCCTCGACCAACTATCCGCGCCGTCGAACACTGTTCTTCATTCCGAGGCAAAAAGCTGGTTACGAGTGCGGTCGCACTTTCAGATTAGAAGGGCTCGACTGACTAAGACGTAGCGCTTGTCGGTTAACTGAAGCCGGCGGCGGACGGGGTTGGGCACTCTTCATCTCGGCGCATGGGGATTGATGAATACGTCACCCGACGAGCGCTGAGCGCCGTCTTCGGGAGCGGCCGTGACCGATTGTCGGTGAAGTTGGTCTACCGGTGCCCGACACAGGGGGCAGGATCGCCGCCGCTAGAGAGTGAAGCGAAATGGGTCGCTGCTAGTGGAGAGGATGTAGCGCCCGGAGCCTCTTTGCGACCGAGAGATGTGCCCACGATCCCGTGAACCGGAGGCTAGTACAACACCGACTGTGCGGCCATGGCTCGAGCTTGAGCCATTCGACACAATGATGCTTTTCGTTTGACAGTGAGTATCGTGCCTCTAACATGCATTTCCTTGGGCTCGGGAGGTGGGCAAAAGATGCCGATCGCGACCCACTTCTGCCGCATGGCGACAAACGGCACGATGCTGTCGTCGATCGTGTTCCCGGTCGCCCTTTCGTAGTTGGCGATCATCTGTTCGAAGGCGATGTCTTCTCCTTCCGCGAAGCGCTGCACCCACGAGACTTCCGCAGTCGTGCACGGCATTGTAATGGCCGTGCCGCGAGACCTTGACCTACCCGTCGAAGCGGGAGATGACGGTGCAAGGCGCCGCCTGTGTCAGGTTATGCGGCGCGGGATCGGTATTTTAGTCATCCGGACGATGCGCTGCCGCAGTGTCCAGATCGGTGCTGCGCAGAAAGTCAGTGGCGGCGTGCCAGTCGCCGACATTGCTGCGGTTGATGCCACGAGACTCGTGCTCGACGAGCACGAGTCGCGGGGGGTCGCGGTTCTGTCCGGCCGCGGACTCGATGGCTCGGGCACGGTCGTCGCCGACGTATTAGGTGCAGGTATATTCGCATGGGGAAATTTCTTGCTTCAGCAGCCAACAAACGCGGCGACCTCGGCGGGCCACCGCGACACCATGAGCGTACCGTTTGAACTGGCGGATGGCGGCAAGGTGACGGTGTCAGCTAGCCTTGTGTCCAGTCAATGGCTGTGACGCGCATACTGGAAGCGGCCACGGGGGTCCAAGCTACGTGTTCACCCTGCGATCTCGTCGAGCACGGCACCGCCGGCTGCCTCCTATCCGACGTGCTCGGTCGGTGGATCGCTTTCTGAAGGAAACTGTCGTAATGCGAACAACGTGCATTGACTATCTGCTTCCGGGTTGCCCCCAATAGCAGACCTTGTCAGGCGGGCTGACAGCCTGGATACACTGCCTCAGCGATGAGTGTTGAGACCGTCCGCGGCTCCGCGATATGCTCCTGATCAAGCTGTATGCCGTGCCGCAACGAATGATGGCGCACCCAATGACATACCTTTGGTGTTGGGCCTCGCGCACTGTAGCGGCATTCGCCGCAAATGACGCTGCCCAGACCCCTGAATTTCATTCGCCACCAAGCCAGCTCGGTGCCCAACCCGAGCGACCGCTATCTAGCCCGCGCGCTGCACCGCCTCAGCCGACATGACCGCGGTCATCAATCGATCCGTCCGACATCAGTCTTAGCGGCGGGTCGACGAGAGATGGCCGAGGTGAAAATCGTCGCCGCGGTTGCCATGCGCACCCTGTCCAAGAAGAAAAACGCCAATCCATGAACACCAGCATCACGGCCGATGGCGGCCTCCTCGACACTCTGAACGGCATTCCAAAGGTCGATCTCACTGCAAACCTGGACGCGGCAATCTCAGCTGGCCGTCGCATGACCTCCATCCTGCGTGAGGTCGTGTCACTCCGCCGTGGAGCCGGAAAGCTGACCCCGAATGAGTATTTCTACTACCGGCTCTGGGATCCGGCCCTGACGGCGGCGGAGAAGCGCCGGTTTGTGGGTAAGCTGGCGCAGCATCCGATGCACCTCGCCCGCAACGATCCTGGCTGGTACGCAGTTGCGGCCGACAAGCTGCTCTTTCACACTCTCATGGTGGGCTCACGGCTGCCCGTGCCCCCTTTGCTCGCCGTCGCGCAGACGGAGCGGCGCGCCGGAGAAGCGGTCGCGCTCAACGGTCCTCGTGAAATCACCCGCTTCCTGCGAAGTCAGCAGATTTACCCAATATTCGCCAAGCCGATCGCAGGGAAATACAGCCTCTCGGTCGTCAGCGCCGATCGCTACGATCCTTCCACGGACGAAGTGCTGCTGCTCGGCGGCGAACGCAAGACCGTGGAGAACCTGGCTGCCGATCTGGCCGGCGGCACAGGATACGTGATCCAGCGCCGCCTCGACGGCAACGCCCGGCTCGCCGAGCTTTTCGGGCCGCGTCTGTGGTCGGTTCGCGCCCTGATACTCGTTGGCCCATCCGGGCCCGTCATCCACCGCGCGGTGGCGAAGATCGCGACCGGCAATAATCCGGCAGACAATTTCTGGAGGCAGGGCAACATGCTCGGCGCGATCGAGCTCGAGACGGGGCTCATCAGCCGTGTTGTTCGTGGAACCGGCGTGGAAATGCGCCTCAACGAGGCTCATCCCGACACAAGGCAGCCGATCGTCGGCACTTTGATACCCCAATGGAAGGCGCTCACTCGCCTGGCGGTCTCGGCAGCAGAGATCTTGCCGGGCATCCGCACGCAATCCTGGGATGTCGCGCTCACAGCCGATGGTCCGGTGCTCCTCGAGGTGAATTACGGCGGCGACCTCAACCTGGCACAGCTCGCCCACAGCGCCGGTGTTCTCGACGAACGCTACACCGAGCACCTCGCCCGCTGCAGCTACCGCAGCCGAGCGCTCCAGGAGGCCGAGAGAGAACCCTCACGCAAATCGCGGCCTGTGATCTCGACGTTCCCATCCTCGGTCAATTGACGCCGGCGCAGCTTTCGCTCGGCCACTCTCTCGAAGCGCGTTCGCTGCAAGTGGTACGCTTCAACGCAACGCTCGGGCGTGGGGCTTTCGGGCAACAGGCGCTGGAACACACGCCGAAGTACCCTCACCACGTCGTGGTATTAGCTAATTTCAACGCCGAACTCGACAGCCTGCCTCTCGGCATTCCAGCGAGCGTCATCGGGAAAGGTGAAGAACATCGGCGTGTTCGGTGGTCGGGGAGCAAGTGGATAACGTTCTCTATACGTTCGCAGATGGGAAAGCAACGACAACAATGATCGGTAGGGCAAGGCAATCATCTCGGGGCTCTCGGCTGCCGCCGGCGAGTGTCCTCCGGCAAACGCACTGCCGAGCGATGCTGTCGCCCACTCGATAGCCTCCGAGAGACCGCGCGGGGCGGACCCGGCAAGTCTGCCCCCAAGACGCTCGCCTGTGATCCGAACAACGGGCGGAGCCCAACGCCAAGCAAGCGTTTAAGCCTCGCTTCCGCCTTCGCGGCGGCGTTCCCCGACCCCCGGATCCTCAGGGGGCATTTCCCGAGAGGCAGATTCGCTGACCCAACCTGAGCCCCCATCCGCCGAACGCCCCTCGCCCCGTTCGCAGAAAAAGCCCGGACAACAAGGCGATGGTGAGGGGAAGGTCAGGGAAGTGCCGCTACCGCGTGAGCCGCCGGCGCCGCAAGGGGAGCCGCTGGAGCGGCCGCCTTTGGCGCCCTTGCCCCGCCGCCGGCTTCGCGGTCGCCAGGTTCCTGGAGCGCGAAGTGAAGCGGATGGCCAACCTGCCATTCGCACGGTCGCCCGGCCAGGAGAAGCATCACATGCAAGCCGAGGATGCGGAGCTCGAGCAGTTCCGCAGAGGGGTGAACTGCGCTGCGCTGCTCGAAGGGTGGTCGCCGTCGTGGCGTCTGGACCGGAAGGAGAGCACGCGCCGGGCCCTCAAATATCGCCGCGAGGAGGGCGAGGTGCTGATCGTCAACCATGGCGGCCGCGGCTGGTGGGACCCGCAGAGCACGGCCAAGGGCGACATCTTCGATCTCGTGCAATACCTCGATCCCAACCTCAACTTCGGGCACGTGCGCCGGGAGCTGAGACGGTTCATTGGCGTCGCGCCCACCTTCCCGCTGGCCCTGAGCGGCCGCGCGAAAAACGACCCCAGCGCACCGATTGCCGCACGCTGGACGGTGCGGCCTCGACTGCGGCGCGGCTCAGCCGTCTGGGCCTATCTCGCTGGAACCCGCAGGCTCTCCGACCAGATCCTTGACGCCGCGCAGCGAGCGGACATCCTGCGCGAAGGGCCCTATGGCAGCGCCTGGTTCGCACACCGCGACCACGCGAATACTGTGACCCATGTGGAGATCCGCGGGCCCGGCTTCAAAGGCTCGCTCCGGGGCGGAACGAAAACCCTGTTTCGCCTGTCCGGTGCCGGGCCGCGCCACAGCCGCCTGTTAATCACTGAGGCGCCGATCGACACGCTGAGCGTCGCCGCGATCGAAGGGATCCGCGCAGACACGCTCTATGTGCCCGGATGTGCTACTCGCCAGCGCCACAGACGCCAACCAAGCCGGCGAGCGTTACGCCGCACGCCATGCCGAACTCGCCACTGCAGCCGGGATCGCCTTCGAGCGGCTCGCGCCGCCGCCGGGCGCCGACTGGAATGATGTCCTCGTGCAACGGAGGTCGACATGATGACGAATCGCGCCTGGGTGCTGCTACCGTCCGGGCGCCGCCTGGATCTTCTCCATCCCGACCCGGAGGCATGGACCGACCACGATCTTTCGGTCGGTCTGTCGCGCACTTATCGCTGGGCCGGGTATTCGTCCTGGGACCTGCCGTTGTCCGTTGCGCAGCACAGCCTGACGGTGCTGGCGATCCGCCAGGCATCGTCCGGCCCGGGCCTGACGCCGCCGGAAGCCCTGCGCGAGCAGCTGCACGACGCGGAGGAGGCGCTTCTGGGCGGCTGGGATCCGATCACGCCGCTCAAGCCGCATCTCGGACCCGGCTTTGACGCATTGGTGCGGCGGCTGCAAGCGGCTGTCGCCGAGCGCTACCGGCTGCCCGCCTGGACACCGGCGAGCTACGCCTTGCACAAGCATGCCGACCGGCTCGCCGCCGCCAGCGAGGCCTTTCATGTCGCCGGCTGGAGCCAGAAGGCGATGCGAGAAAGTCTCGGCATCACGCTCGAGCCGCTCGCGGATGATCCACTGCCGACGCCTGAGGGCACGCGTCCTTGGGAACCATGGCCGCCCAATCTGGCGGCTAAACTGTTCCTCACCCGCATGCACGAGTTGCAGACGGCCTGCAACCAGGGTCGAGCTGACGGACGGTGCCGCCATGTACACCCCCACTGAGCCGCGATCGTACCTGGTGATGTCCGGCCTGACCACGGTACAGGCAAAAGCCGCCGCGCAATCCGGCCCCGTCCTGGTGCTTGCCGGCGCCGGCACCGGCAAAACGAGGACACTGACCGCGGCGGTTGTCCACCGTATCGCGGCCGGCGGCGTTGCAGCTGGCCGGGTCCTCGCCGTCACTTTCACGAACAAGGCGGCGACCGAAATGAGCAGCCGGATCCGCGCGGCGCTCGACGGCGGACCGGCGCCATCCTGGCTCGGGACTTTCCACGGCCTTGCCGCGCGCCAGCTCCGGATCGAACCCGAGGTCGCCGGCCTGCGGCCCGGCTTCGATATTCTCGATGCGGATGACAGCCGCCGGCTGGTCAAACGAACCCTCAAAGCACTGAACCTCGCAGACGGCGAGGACGGTGCCCTTATCGGCCGCGATCCGCTGAAGCTCATTTGCAACCAGCTGTCCAAGTTTAAAGACAACCTGATCACACCGGACAGCGCGCGCGCGCATATCGAACCGACGATTACCGAATCCAATCTTAGAAGGCTGCCAATCGATACCCGCGGCCCAAGTGCTGCCGCCGTTGTTTATGCTGAGTACCAGCGCCGGCTGCGCGAGGCGAACGCGGCAGATTTCGGGGATCTGCTGTTGTGGCCGACACGCGCAATGCTATCGAGTGAAACCTACCGTGCGCGCTGGGTGGGTCAATTCGACTGCGTCCTCGCCGACGAATTCCAGGACGTCAATTTCGCGCAGTTCACTTGGCTGCGGCTGCTCGCTGGTGAACACAACCAAATCTTTGTTGTCGGCGACGACGACCAGAGCGTTTTCGGTTGGCGCGGCGCTGATGTCGGCTACATCCGCCGTTTCACGCGGGATTTCCCGGGCGCCACAGTTTTCCGCCTGGAGGAGAACTTCCGATCGACCGGCCATATTCTCGGCGCCGCCAACACGGTCATCGCGCAAGATTCCGCCCGTCTCGGCAAGACGCTGTTCACTCGCAAATCAAGCGGTGACCCGGTCGAGATCGTCCGCTTTCGCAATGCGGAGGCCGAGGCCTGCGGCATCGTCTCCGAAATCACCCGCCGCCACGCAGAGGGGCTCGCGTGGGATGATACGGCGATCCTCTACCGCAGTAATGCACTTTCGCGCAGTTTCGAGGAGGCGCTGATGCGGGCGCGTGTTCCCTACACGCTGATCGGCGATGTCGGCTTCTACCAGCGCAGCGAAATCAAGGATGCCCTCGCTTTGCTGAGACTGGCGACAACGCCCGACGACACGCAAGCCGATGAAGCGTTCCGGCGGGTGATCAATGTGCCGGCGCGCGGTTTCGGCGCTAAGGCAATGGACATCCTC
>Ga0318528_10000958_pt1 | contig 10413 bp, 12 predicted proteins | sample GRESIP052b4f26_FD_202500 | JGI IMG/M metagenome (GOLD analysis project Ga0318528, IMG submission 202500) | Tropical soil microbial communities from Luquillo Experimental Forest, Puerto Rico - GRE.SIPMG.052b4f26 | ecosystem: Environmental > Terrestrial > Soil > Tropical forest > Bulk soil...
TCACCGGGATGCAAGAGCCCAAAGCCACGCTCTGTCAGATCAAGGCCGCTTAAGGAGGCTCGACAATGGCTCGGATGAAATTTCTCTGCGACGCCGACCGTTGCATCGAGTGCAACGCTTGCGTCACTGCCTGCAAGAACGAGCACGAAGTGCCCTGGGGCATCAACCGCCGGCGCGTCGTCACCATCAACGACGGCAAGCCGGGCGAGCGCTCGGTCTCCATGGCCTGCATGCACTGCACCGACGCGCCCTGCCAGGCGGTCTGCCCGGTGAACTGCTTCTACACCACCGCCGACGGAGTGGTGTTGCACTCCAAGGACCTGTGCATCGGGTGCGGCTATTGCTTCTACGCCTGCCCGTTCGGCGCGCCGCAATATCCCAGAGTCGGCAACTTCGGCTCGCGCGGCAAGATGGACAAATGCACCTATTGCGCCGGCGGTCCGGAGGCAGACGGCTCGCTGGCCGAGTACGAGAAGTACGGCACCAATCGTCTGGCCGAAGGCAAATTGCCGCTCTGCGCGGAGATGTGCTCGACCAAGTCGCTGCTGGCCGGCGACGGCGAGATCATCGCGCAGATCTACAAGGAGCGCGTCGTCAAGCGCGGCTATGGCTCGGGCGCCTGGGGCTGGAAAACGGCCTATCGCGAGACGATCGCATCGTAGAACGTGGACGCAGTACGGCGCATCCACCCTGGCCTCTAGTCGCTAGGTGCCTAAGGCGAATGCCACGATATTGGATCATCCGCTGTTCGCGGAGTCGCGGAGGATGGCGGCCAACTAAGGAGGAACACATCATGGCGATGCTAGTCAGCCGCATCCGTTTCATCGTCGGTGCGATGGCGCTCGCGTTGATCGTCGCCGTGGCGGCTCCCGCGGGCGCCCAGCAGCGCAACCCGGACAGCTCGGTCAACCCGACGGCGAGCTCGGTGAAGGAGGATCAGCTTCTCAACGAGCTCAACAGAATCAGCGGCCGCTGCACGATTCCCGACCAGAAGGCCTGCACGATCGAGCAGCCCGCCGGCCGGGATTGGCGCTACTTCCATCAGGTCACGCTGCGCTGGATCGGCGCCATCTCCATTCTCGGCATGCTCGCGCTCCTCATTTTCTTCTATTTGACTCGCGGCATGATCCGCATCGCAGCGGGCCGCTCCGGGCGCGTGCTCGTGCGCTTCTCCGCCTTCGAGCGCTTCGTGCACTGGATGACGGCGACCTGCTTCGTCATCCTCGCCGTTTCCGGACTCAACATCACGTTCGGCAAACCGTTACTGCTGCCCCTCATCGGGCCTGAGGCGTTTACCACCTGGTCGCAATGGGCGAAATACGCCCACAACTACCTGAGCTTCCCGTTCACGATCGGCGTGTTTGTAATCTTCCTGATGTGGATAGCCTGGAACATTCCGAACCGAGTCGATGTCGAATGGCTGAAGGAAGGCGGCGGCATGGTCGGCCACAAGCATCCGCCGGCCTATCGTTTTAATGCGGGTCAGAAGATGATCTATTGGATCGTGGTGCTCGGCGGCGCCGCGGTGGCAATAAGCGGCTATTTCCTGATGTTCCCGTTCTACGGCACTAACATCGCGGACATGCAACTGGCCCAGATCGTCCACGGCGTCGTGGCGCTGCTGTTCGTTGCCGCCATGCTCGCCCACATCTATATCGGCACCATCGGGATGGAAGGCGCGTTCGAGGCGATGTGGGATGGTACGGTCGACGTCAATTGGGCAAAGGAGCACCACAACCTGTGGGCCGAGAGCGAACTCGGCACGGGAGACGTCAGCGCGCAGCCGCCGCGAGGAAAAATGCAGCCGGCGGAGTAGCAACTAGGGAATCGCGAAGTTCAGGGCGCCCGGCGCACTGCGCCGGGCGCTTTCGCTTTCGTCTCGCGGCGGATGCCGGAAGGGTAGCGCTTCGAACGCGCTCGGGGCTGCTATAATGCCGCATGCGCATCATCGGCGTCGCCGGCTGGAGCGGCTCGGGCAAGACCACGCTCCTCGCCAAAGTCATTCCCCGTATCGTCGCGCGGGGACTTAAGGTATCGACGCTCAAGCACGCCCACCACGCCTTCGACGTCGACCAGCCCGGCAAGGATTCCCACACCCACCGCATGGTCGGGGCGACCGAAGTTCTGGTGGGCTCGGCGAACCGTTGGGCGCTCGTTCACGAGCTGCGTGGACAGGCCGAACCCGCGCTCGGGGCCCTGCTCGCGAAACTCAGTCCTGTCGATCTCGTGCTGGTCGAAGGGTACAAACGCGAGTCCCATCCCAAGCTCGAAGTGTACCGCGCTGCGCTCGGCAAACCGCCGCTTCACCCGGATGACCCGGCGATCGTCGCCGTCGCGTCGGATGAGCCGCTGCCGGCCGCGCGCGTTCCGGTGGTCGATCTCGATGACATCGAGCGCATCGCCGACCTTCTGATCCGGCACGCCGCGCCGATCGAAGCCATGCGGGCGCATGCGGGGCACGGGTGATGGCGCAGCTCACCGACGACTGCTTCGCCTTCTCGGGTCCGCTGCTCCCGGTGGACGAGGTCGAGCGCATCATTCGCGAGCGCGTCACGCCGGTCGCCGAGATCGAGACGGTTCCGCTCCATGCGGCAAGCGGGCGCGTGGTTGCGCGCGACGTGGTAGCGCCCATTGATCTGCCGCCGTTCGACAATTCCGCCGTGGATGGCTATGCCGTGCGCCACGCCGATCTCGACGCCAACGCCGAGACGCGGCTCGCCGTCGTCGAGCGCGTGACCGCGGGCCGCGCCGCCGCGCGCGTGCTGGCGGCGGGCGCGGCGGTGCGCATCTTCACCGGCGCCCCCATGCCGGGGGGCGCCGACACCGTCTTCATGCAGGAGGACGTTCGCCTCGACGGCAAGGCGGTGATCGTGCCGGCGGGGCTCAAGGTCGGCGCAAATCGACGCCTCGCAGGCGAGGACGTCCGCGCAGGATCGATCGTGCTGCCTGCGGGCCGGCGGCTCGCTGCGCAGCACGTCGCGCTTGCCGCTGCCATCGGCCTGACCGCGCTCGATGTGTTCCGCCGCGTGCGCGTCGCCCTGTTCTCGACCGGTGACGAGATCGTCGAGCCTGGAACGGCGCGACCGAGTGCCGCGTTGTTCGACGCCAATCGCTATCTGCTCGCGGGGCTCATCGAGCGCCTCGGCGCCACATCGACCGATCTCGGCATCGTGCCTGACGATCCGCAGCGCCTCGCGCGTGCGATTGCCGCGGCCGCGGCGGAGCACGACCTCGTCGTCACCTCGGGCGGCGTTTCCACCGGCGAGGCCGACCATGTGCGGCGCGCGGTCGAGGCGGTCGGGCGGCTGGTATTTTGGCGCGTCGCCATCAAGCCTGGACGGCCGGTCGCGATGGGCGTGATCCCCGCCTCGGGCCGAGGCACGAGCGCAGCATTCGTCGGTCTGCCGGGCAATCCGGCGGCGGTCTACGTCACGTTTGCGCGCGTGGTGCGCCCGCTGCTCCTTCGCCTCGCCGGCGCCGAAGCGGCGCCGCTCCTCGCGCTGCCGGTGCGCGCGGCCTTCGGCTATCGCAAGAAGGCGGGCCGGCGCGAATATGTGCGGGTCAAGCTCACGCGCACCGCCAACGGCACGGTCGAGGCCGTCAAGCATGCGCAGGAGGGCGCCGGCATCATCACGTCGCTGACGGAGACCGACGGTCTCGTGGAGCTGTCCGAAGACACTACAACGGTCGCGCCGGGCTCGACCGTCGGCTTTCTCTCCTACGCGGCGCTCGCGGGATAAGGATCAGATGCGCACGGCCGACGTCGTGAACGCGACGTTGACCGGCTCCTGAATGCCGTTGAGGACGACAACCGCACAAACCGCGAGCACGGCCGCGACGATGCAAGCGATGATGAAGGTAGGCATGGGCTATTTCCCCCAATTCATTAGGGTCATTTTACAACAATTATGAATTGGGGGCGACCGCGATCAAGGGCTCAAAGGTCGCACTGCTGCGCTGCGATACGCTCGGCCTCGGCGGCATCCGCCGGGGTGTTGACGTTGAAAAAGGCGTCGATGGGCGTCGCCGGCCAGTCGCCGACGGCGATGCCGTGGCGTGCGGTCCAGCTCTCGATCTTGTGCATGTTTTCCTCGACGAGCGCCTTGCGCAGGTCCTCCCGCAACGCCACCGGCCACAAGCCGACCACAGGATGCCGCCAATCGCCCGAGCGCGCGCAGGCAAGCGGCACGCCCGCCGCCTGTCGCGCCGCCACCAAGCGCGCCACCAGATCGCCCGGCAGGAACGGACAATCCCCCGGCACGCTCGCGACGTCGGCGATCCTAGGCGCATGCGCGGCCGCCCAGTCGAGCCCGGCGAGGATGCCGGCGAGCGGGCCGGCAAAACCCGGCACCGTGTCCGCCACCACCGGCAGACCGGTGTCGGCGAAGCGCGCGGGATCGCCATTGGCGTTGAGGATGACTGCCGCGCATTGCGGCTTGAAACGCGCGAGCACGCGCTCGAGGATGGTCTTGCCGCCAATGCGGATGCGCGTTTTGTCGCCGCCGCCCATCCGCCGCGCCAGCCCGCCGGCGAGCACGAGCCCGAGCGGCAATGGCGCAGACGTCATGATACGCCCGCGCGGCGCCTGCGAACGGCGTCAATCATCGTGCACCGCGGCCTTGCGCCGGTGCTTGGCGCTCTCCTCCTCGACGAATTTGAGATCCTGATCGAACACGATGCGCTCTTCGCCGGCGAGCGCGACGAAACGCTTGCCGCGCGCGCGGCCCACGAGCGTGAGGTTCGCCTTGCGCGCCAGCTCGACGCCCCAGGCGGTGAAGCCCGAGCGCGAGACCAGGATCGGGATGCCCATGCGCACGGTCTTGATTACCATTTCGGAAGTCAGTCGGCCGGTGGTGTAGAAAATCTTGTCGTGGGCGGCGACGCCGTGCTTGAACATCCATCCCGCGATCTTGTCGACGGCGTTATGGCGCCCGACGTCCTCCATGTACACGAGTGGCCTGTCCTCATGCGCCAGCACGCAGCCGTGGATCGCGCCGGCTTCGAGATAGAGCGAGGGCGTGGTGTTGATCTTGTGCGTGAGGCCATAAAGCCACGAGGTGCGCAACTCCGCCTTGGGCAGCGTGACGTTTTCCAGCGCATCCATCAAGTCGCCGAACACCGTGCCTTGCGCGCAGCCCGAGGTCTGCACCTTCTTCTTCAATTTCTTCTCGTAATTGGTCTTGCGCTTGGTACGCACGACCACCACCGCAAGCTCCTCGTCGTAGTCCACGCCGGTGACGACGTCGTCGGGAAGCAGCATATGCTGGTTGAGCAGGTAGCCGAGCGCGAGATATTCCGGATAGTCGTTGATCGTCATCGCGGTCACGATCTCCTGTGAATTGAGGAAGATCGTGAGCGCGCGCTCGACCGTCACCCGGGTCTCGATCGCCTGCCCGGTCTGGTCGACGCCGCTGACACGCTCGGTCAGCCGCGGATCGAGCGGATCGGGCTGGATGAGATAGTCGTCCTTTGGCGCGGTCATTTGCTCGATAATGTAGGTAATTGTGATGGTTCGCGAAAGCGGTCCGCTGTCGTCACCGCGAAGGGGCCCATGACCGCCGACTGGACGACGGCCGTGAGGTCACGTGACCTATCATCCCGGCAGAAATGCCGCGTGGCCGGTTGCCGCGTCGGTGAGCTTCTCCACCGCGGCGCCGTAGAGGTCTTCGAGCCGCTCGCGGGTGAGCACGGCGCCGACGGCCCCTTCCGCGATGCGTTCGCCCGCCCGCAGGAGGTAGGCACGGTCGGCGGCGCGCAGCGCGTGGTTGGGATCGTGGGTGGTGAAGAGGATGCCGTGATCCGCCCCGGCGAGCGCGCGGATTTCGCGCATGACCTTGCCTTGGTTGCCGAAGTCGAGGTTTGCGGTCGGCTCGTCGAGCACGACGAATTGCGGCTCCTGCGCAAGGGCGCGCGCCAGCAGCACGAGCTGGCGCTCGCCGCCAGAGATCATCGTATAGGGCCGCGGCGCAAGATGCGCGATGCCGAATTGGTCGAGCACCCGCGCCGCCACCTTCCGGTCGCGCGCCGACGGCCGGCTGAAGAGATTGCCGTGCGCGGTGCGGCCCATCAGCACGACGCTATCGACCGTGAAGGCGAAGGTCGGCACATGCACTTGCGGCACGTAGGCGATGAGCCTTGCACGCTCGCGGATGGAAATGCTCGCGAGCGAGCGTCCGCCGATCGCTACGTCGCCGGCGCGGGGCGTGAGAATGCCGAGCAGGGTCTTGAGCAACGTGGTCTTGCCGCCCCCGTTCGGGCCGAGCAGCGCCAGGACCTCGCCCCGCTCCAGCGCGACGTTGAGGCCGCGCCCGACCACGCGATCGCTGTAGCCGATGGTGAGATCGCGGCCGGTAAGGGTCATGACCAGGTCCGTTGCATCCCGGCGAGCAACCAGATGAAGAACGGCGTGCCGATGACGGCCGTGAGAATTCCGAGCGGGATCTCGACCGGCGCGGCGGTGCGCGCAAGCGTATCGATGAAGAGAAGATAACCGCCGCCGAGCAGCGCCGCGGTCGGGATGAGCCGGGGAAAATCGGGGCCGACCAGCGCGCGGGCAAGATGCGGCACCACCAGCCCGACCCAACCGATGATGCCCGAGGTCGCGACGCTGGCGGCGGTCACCAGCGTCGCCGCGGCAACGATCGCGATGCGAAACGGCCCAGTGGCGAGCCCCAGCGCGCGCGCCTCGTCCTCAGGCAACGACATCACGTTGAGCCGCCAGCGCAGCGCAATAAGCACGATGGTCCCGAGGGCCACCGGACCGGTCAGCGGCAGCAGATCGGAGACCGTGGTGGCGGCGAGGCTGCCGAGCAGCCAGAACGTCATGGCCGGCAGCTGGTTGTAGGGGTCGGCGAGGTATTTCACCAGGCCGACGCCGGCGCCGAGCAGGGCGCCAACGACAACGCCGGTGAGGACCAGCACCAGGATCGGATCGCGCGCGTGCAGCATTGAGCCGATGACGTAGACGGCGGCGACCGCGACCAGCCCACCGACGAAGGCCAGGCCCTCGATACCGATGACGCCGAGGGAGAAATAGATGCCGAGCACGGCGCCCAGCGCCGCCCCTGAGGAGGCGCCGAGAATATCGGGCGAGACCAACGGATTGCGAAAGAGGCCCTGGAACGCGGTGCCGGCGACCGCGAGTGCAGCGCCCACCAGCGCCGCCGCGACCACGCGCGGGCCGCGAACCAACAGCACGACGTTCTCGACCGCCGGCGGGACCTCGGTTGGCCGGCCGGCGAGCCGCGAGACGAGAACCTCGATGAGATCGGCGAGCGTGACGGGGTAGCGTCCCACGGTGAACGCGACGAGGAGCCCGAGCGCGAGCAGGCCCAGCGCGATGATGAAGCCTGGGAGGAAGCGGCGGGTCATGGGGTTTCAGCGGGATCGCTACGTTTTAGATTAGACGAGTACCGCGTCAATCCCGGCCCGCCAGCACCCGCTCCATTTGCGCGTCGCTCGGCGTCACGTGGTAGAAGCGCGTGTAAAACTCGTGTGTCAGTGCGCGCAAATCCTCCGGGAACAAATCCGGGTACAGGATTTTCGCAAGCCACCATAGGCCGATCAACCGGTTCACCGTCGGGGGGAAATCGACCCAACCGAACGGCAGCTTCGGAGAGAGATGCACGCGGTGCGCGCGCACGGCGGCGACCGGCGCCCAAGCCGGATCGCTCAAAACGTTCGCCGCGAAATCCTGGTCGATGGTGATGATCACATCGGGATTCCACAACAGCACCTGCTCGATGGAGACGTTGGCGAGCCCGCCGCGCGTGCCGCCTGCGACGTTCTGCGCGACGAGCTCGATCGTCTCTACGTTGATCGAGCCGCCGAGCCCAGTCTCGAGCCCGCGCGGCCCACGCGCGTAGTAGACGTGCGGCCTTCGGTCGGGCGGGATCGAGCCCACACGCTGCGTGATGGTTTTCATCGTGTCTTCGGCGTTGCGCGCGAGGCTCTCGCCCTGCTCGCGCCGCCCAATCAGCGCGCCGAGCGTGCGGTAGCTCAGCGGAATACCCTCGAAACGGCCGTCGAGCAGCGCGTAGGGAATGCCCGTTTGCTGCTGCACGCGGTCGGCGAGCGAGATATAAGTCGGGTTCACGCTGCCGACGTCGAGGACGAGATCGGGTTTGAGCGCGAGCACGACTTCGAGATTGGCGGTGTTGCCGCGCCCGGTGATGCGGCCCACTTCGGGCCGGTCGCCGACGTCGGGCAAAAGGAATTCGCGTTCCTCCGGCCGGTTGGCGCGTGGCCAACCGATGAGCAGCTCGGGCGCGAGCGTGTAGAGAAAGATCGCCGCCGGCGGTCCTGCCGGAAAGACGCGCTCGACACGCGCCGGCACCGGCACGGTGCGGCCGGCGCCGTCGGTCACGCTCGCGGCGCGCGCACGCCGCGGCGCCAGCAGGGTCGCGGCGAGACCTGTGATCAGTGCGCGGCGACCGTAGGAGATCACACGCCGATCATGACGTCGGATGCCTTGATGACGGCCCAACCCTCATCTCCGGTCTTGAGATTGAGATCAGCAACGGCTTCGTTCGTGATTGAGGATGTAATGACGATGCCATTGCCGATGTCTATTCGGACATGGGACGTCGTAGCGCCCTTCTTGACTTCGACGATCTTACCCTTGAGTTGGTTGCGCGCGCTCAGCTTCTTCATGGTGTACTCCTTCCAAGAATTCGTCCTTATGGAACGATGCCACCGCTGCTGCGGTCGCCATCAAAGACTGATTTCCATCGACGCCTTGCAACGAATAAGCCCCCCTAGCTGCTTGTTTGACGCCGTGTTGAAAAGGGGGGCCCTTTGAGGAACCGCGCGTCTCCCCTATTGCGGCAGCGCCGGCGCAGCAAAGCCATGCTTTGCCAGCACGCGCTGGCCATCGATTGACAGGATGAAAATGGCGAACGCGTAGGCCTGCGGCGAGCTGCCGTTCAGCACGGTGAGCCCATAATCGGCGCCGACCGCAAGCTCGACCGGCAGAGGAACGATCTGTTGGCTGGAATTCTGCGTCTGGGCTTCGCGCGCACTGGTGCAGTAGGTAAGAAAGATGTCGGCTTTACCATCGGCCACCAGCGCTCCGTAAATCGTGCGTCCCGGCGGTGCACTTGGCGCATTGGGTCCGCCGGTCAACCGCAGCGCCTTCTCCTCCAGCACCACAAACGCGCCGGGCCTGAGCCTGTCGGCTTTACGGAATACCTCCCAGGCGTAGTCGCCGGAAGGGTCTGCGCGCGGCGTGGAGGTGCCAAGTTTTACGTTGGCGTCGAGCATGCGATCGAGAAGCGTTGCCGGCTCGACGGCAAGCCCCGGCCGCGCTAACGCGCACAGCCGATTGCGCGCGAACAGCACGACAGGGCCGCTCTTGCCCGCCGTCGCCAGCGCCTGTGGGTGCTCCATGTTGGCCGAGGCGAATACCTCGGCCTGCGCCCCGCGCGCAATCTCGTCCTTCAGCGTGCCGGAAGGGCCGTATTTCGCCTGCACTCTTTGTCCCGACGCAGCCTCGAACGCCCCGGCCACCTCGGTCAGCGCGGTGCGCAGGCTGCCGGCGGCATGGAGCAAGACCGGCTCGGATGCGACCGCAGGCATGCTTATCGTCGCTGCCGCCAGGGTGACGGCGAGGCGGGCAAGCATCACGCCCCCGGTACATTGGCATTGGGGAAGAACAATTCCCGCTCGTTGATCTTGTAATCCGCGATCGCCTTCTGGCCCTCGGCCGAGACGAGCCAGTCGATGAATGCTTGGCCGCGTCGGCGCAAGGGCGAGCGTGGGCGTGAGCAGACCGGCCGCCAGCCATCGCTCGAGCGCGGCCTTAGGAAACAGCCACTTGCCGGTCAGTTTGGTGCAGGGCACCGCTGCATTCGCCACCAGCTCATAAAGCTTGCGCTCGGAGAGGCGCAGATAGGCCGCCGCTTCATCTGTGGTCAGCAGGTCCGGCATAGGATCATGCAGGTATATGAACTAGCTACGAAGATTGACGGTTTTTCGCTGAAATGCAACATGCGGCCAATGGAGGACCGGTCGTGCCGGAGGATGTTTCCGCGTTTGAACTGTTACTGACCGGCGATCCGGCGCTGCTTGCGATCGTGCGCTTATCGCTGATGGTCAGCTTGTCGGCCGTCGTGGTCGGCGGGCTCATTGGCGTGCCGGTCGGCGCCGGCGTCGCGCTGACGCGCTTTCCCGGCCGCGAAGGCGTGATCGTCATTCTCAACGCGCTGATGGGGCTGCCGCCGGTCGTGGTCGGCCTCGCCATCTATCTTCTGCTCTCGCGCTCGGGGCCGCTCGGATCGTGGGGTCTTCTGTTCACCCCGCAGGCGATGATCGTCGCCCAGACCGTGCTCATCGCGCCCATCATCGCTGCGCTGACGCGGCAAACCATCGAGGATTTGGCGAGCGAATACCACGATGAACTCGCCGCGATGAATG
>Ga0318528_10000979_pt1 | contig 10346 bp, 8 predicted proteins | sample GRESIP052b4f26_FD_202500 | JGI IMG/M metagenome (GOLD analysis project Ga0318528, IMG submission 202500) | Tropical soil microbial communities from Luquillo Experimental Forest, Puerto Rico - GRE.SIPMG.052b4f26 | ecosystem: Environmental > Terrestrial > Soil > Tropical forest > Bulk soil...
GGTCATAACCGGTCACGTACGGTTTGCCGAGGATGTCGACTTCGCCGTAGAAAGCCTCACCTTTGTTGATATTCACTATCGCTTTTCCCTTAGGGTCCAGGATGGTCCCAAGCGCCCGGCCCTGTACGCTGCCCGGCACATTGGTGGATACGCGGACATAATCATCACCAGACTTTACGAAAAGCGTAGCCGTGCCGCCGGCCTCAGCCTTGACCCTGTCGACAACCGTGAAGTCGTTGTTCACCTTGGTTGAGCCAAAATACAAGCCCGGGGTCGTCTTGTCGGCTGTCTGATCGGTTCCCTCGGCCTTGGGCGCGCCCAATTTCGCCGTCTCGGCCTTCAGTATCGCCATGGCCTTCGCGACTTTTGGGTCCGCTTGCGCGTTCCCAGGACTCGTCATAAGCGTGGACGTTGCGACGAAGCAACCAGCGGCCAGGAGACCAACAAGAAAGCTCTTGCGATTCATGTGAGTGGACTCCTCTATGAGAGACGGGCGTTCCGAAACGCCCAGGTTCAACGCTGCCGCGGATGGCTGTGTTAGTGTAACACGCCAGGCAATCGGCGGCTAGGGAACGCGCTCGCCCTGCTGCGCGCGCGCCGAGAGCGGGTATGCAGCCGCGCCGCGAGCAGCGTGAGGAACTCGCGGCGTTTCAATTGATCGAATTGCATTCGATCCCCGCTAGCCAAGGGCCGGATTGCAGGATATCGAACTGGCGAGGATCAGTCAGGAGGTAGCGGAACGATTTTACAACCTGGTAGCCGTTGGTGAGGGCGGTCGATGTCCGAGTCGGGTCAAGGACGGCCCGATTCTTTCGCAAGCACGCTCAAGGTCCAAAGGTCCGCTGTCGGATCAGGTAGCGGACGCCACGAAACCGCGCCGCCAATGTCGCAGTTGGGGTCGAGAGTAGCCCTCGACACAGGGTATCAAGCGTCAGATCTTCACCACTAATCTGCTGCAACGGGTTGATCTTTGGTGGCCGGAAGGAATTTGGGCGCGAGGCCAACCAAATAGATGAACCGAATAATTACCCGAATATTGTGCGCAACAGCCATAGAGTAGGCTTCATTCTTCATTGCCGTTTGAACCTTACCGCGTAAGCTGGCCGTCTTGTGTCTGATCCCGCCTGCAAGCACCCGCTTATACGATGAGATCGTAGCTTCAACAGCATTTCGTTTGGCGAGTTTCTCCTGAAATTCGTCTTCATGGGCGTTCGCCCACTTAAATACGCGACCGAAAACCCCGCCGGATGCACCGGTATGACTCTCGCTAAACCGGAACCAGCCTTGCGCTTTGAGAGCATCGACGAGCGCGTAGCTCCTGACACCTGCATATGCCGCATCCCCGTATACGTTGGCGATGGGGAACGATTTGGCGGTCGTGTGGAGCAACCCAGGAAACATGGGCGATTCCATCGTCCCGCGATCCTCAATCGCGCACGCCGTAATCACCTTGCTCACGTTGCCGGTCATAATATGCAGCTTACAGATGTCATACTCTTCTTGACCCCGATATCCTTTTGTCCCTTTTTTACGACGCACCGCTCCATCGATGATCGTCGCATCGGTTGAGAAATCGCCTCCTGCCGCTGCTACCAATGGCAACACCCGGTGGGGTCAACTCGCCCTTCTCAACCGGGATTAACGCCAAAGCACTTGTCTCGATCAGGTATTCCAGTACCTCGGACATCCGGACATCTCGCATGTGGTGACCAATGCTGTTCCAGTGCATGGGTCTTGAGATCACGCCGCCAGCGTAAAGTTGCATAAGCGGGCTTCTCTCTTGGTGAAGTGGCGACCCTCTGGCCCACGCCGGTAATCTGACTTCTTGCTATTCTTGAGCAGGATGTTCTCTTTTTGTGCAGGAAGCCGTTCTTGAGCAAAGCCCATTTACCACAAGTCGCGAGTCTACCCAGCAAGGGTACGGTCAGCCGAAATCACGGTCCCGACTTTGCCCACGTGACCGATACGACCGCGTGGCCTCGTGCACCACAACTTCGATACCGCACGCGATCTTTCTGGTCGATGTCCGGGATGATCATCGGCTTATAGTGAGAAGAGAAACCAGACAAACAGTAGGGCAAGGACGAGCCCTATCAGGCGTAGGATCGTGCGGCCCCTCATATGACCGTGCACCGGTAGAGCTTTGCTTATCGTTCCTCATCATAACCCATCGTGAACCGTATCCTGGCATCACGTTACCATGGCGGACGACCAACCACTCGTGCCAGGACGTAATCAGACGAAACAGCGTTTGTTGCGGGTTCTCAGGATTGGCGGGGACTGCATGGAGTGCTTCGTACGTTTCGTTGCGTGGATCACCACCTGGGCGAGCGGCTGGTGGTAGAACCGAAATCTCGTTGGGAGCGGCACCGGGGGGCGGCAGAACAGATCGACCTCGGTGCGATCAATGATCGACCCGAATTTATGATCGAACGCATCGCTCGGCTCCCGACCCGCAAGGGGCTTCAACGGTGGCCGCGTGCTGCTGATGGTGTGACCGCCAGGGGGCGAGGCGTCTCCTCGGTTCAGAGCGTGCTGCAGAACGCCCGCGACGGGGCGGGCGCCGGGGCTAACCCTGGAAGTCTTCTACCAGCGACGCACCTCGGCGGCACAGTGGTGGCTTCACAAATAGCGAGAGGAGTAGTGCATCTCCCTTTGGCTTTACTTCCATTCGGCTTTCTCTGTTTGGTAGCGGTTACGGTTCAAGCGCAAGTCTTTGACCCGGCCAAAGTTGGACCGCCGCTCAGTAACGCGCCGGCCGAGCTTTATCTGCCGCCAGGCGCCGCGCCGACGGGAGCTGTTGTCGTTTTGCACGGCTGCAACGGCGTCGGTCCGCACTATCGCGAGTGGGCGCGCCGTCTCGCGGGATGGGGGTTCGCGGCGCTGCTTATCGACAGCTTCGGTCCGCGCGGGTTCAAAGGAGTCTGCAATCAGGGGCAACTGGTACCGCCCGAGGCGCAGGCGCGTGATGGGTACGATGGCGCGGCCTACCTCCGTACGGCTTCCGGGGTTCGCGCCGCGCGGGTTGGCGTGATCGGCTTTTCTCACGGCGGCTGGGCGGTGCTCAAGGCGGTGTTGGCCGGGCTCGTTCGCCGGCCGGACGAGCCCGTATTCGCCGCGGCGGTCGCGTATTATCCCGGCTGCGACCCGCCCACCTCTACGCTCGAAACCGACACTCTAATCCTCATTGGAGACGCGGATGACTGGACACCAGTAGCGCGCTGCGCCCGCTGGCGCGACACGGTTCAGACAAATGGGCACATACTGCGCATGAAAGTCTATCCGGGCGCCCTCCACTCGTTCGATGCGCCTTCGCCACCCCATTCCTTTGCCGGACATCATATCGGGCAGGACCCGGCAGCGATGGCCGACTCCTTCGCCGAGGCCCGCGCGTTTTTCAGCGAGCGTCTCGCCCCGAAACAGTAGCCATAATCCGGAGGCTCGACCCGCGGGCTTACCCGACCCTGGACTGGGTACCTGTGCCGGCTCCGCATCCTTGACGGTGATCGCGGGGAAACGCGGCCCAGTCAGATTGCCGAAGGGATCACGTTGGCGAGCGCTAACCGAGAGAATCTCGCCCTCAAATGGGCCGCGTTGAACGAACGAGGTTGATCATGCCGAGAAAGACTTTGCCCCGCGTCCTCGCCGTAACTCCCGGTGAGCAGCCAATGACCCTGCAGGTCAAGTGGGACAACGGCACGAAGAGCGTTATCGACCTCTCGGGCATGATCCAAAGCTTCCGGGTTTACGCGCCATTGCGCCAATCGCCGGGGTTGTTCGAGCAGGTGCGGATAGGTGAGCACGGGACCGATGTTGTTTGGACGGACAAAATCGAGATAGCGGCCGATACGCTCTGGCGCCTCGCACAGGAGCGGATGGGCGAGACAATGAGGCCGGTCGGCTTTCGGCATTGGCGCGAGCGCAAAGCCTACACACTCGAACAAGCAGCGCGGGCCCTCGGTCTCAGTCGGCGCATGGTCGCGTATTACGAGGAAGGCGATCGTCCTATCCCGCGCATTGTCGCGTTGGCGACCAGAGCATTGGATACGGCGGCTAGGTGATCCTGCTGCGGTCGGTTCCGAGGAGTCACGGAACTTCCTTGGCCAACACGACCATGTTTGACAGGCCAGCTTTGACCGGTTTTCGGAACTGCGAAGTGCCAAGCTCGCGGAAACCCCACTTGGCGTAGGCACGTCGCGCCAAGTCAGCCGAAGCCATCACGTCGAGCCACACGTGAGATAGGCCCTCAACTGCCGCCTGCGCGATCGACGCGTCGAGCAGAAGCTGACCAACACCGATGCGCTGGGCCGGGCCAAGGACATAAATCCGGGACAATTCGGCACCACCTGAACGATGCTCTATCGGGTCCAACGACCCGACGATCATCGATAGGAAGCCCACAGCGGCCCCGTTTACCTCGGAGATCCAGACCCACGCCTCAGCCCGAGCGAACAGGGCGCTGAACGCACGCTGTCCGAACGTCCGCAGCTGGTCTGTGTAGGCGTCGGCGCGGTCCCAGAGGCAGGCGCAAGCCTCAGCGTAGGCTGCCGGACCGATCACGCCCAGCAATTCGGCGTCTTCGCCAGTCGCGCGCCGGACGATCGCGGCTTCCATCGGCCGACGCTAATCTCCATTGATTTATCAGCGCGAACTAATTCACGAATCTGTAGAGCTTGGCTGCGTTCTCGCAGACGATCTTGTGGCGGGTGTCGGCCGGTAGGTGGCCGAGCTCTTTCCGGATGTATTCCTGCGAATCCGGCCAGATGCCGTCCGGGTGCGGGAAGTCCGAGGCCCACATGATATTGCCCTCGCCGATCTCCTCGACCAGCTTGATGCCGACCGGATCGGTCTGATAGGTCGCATAGCATTGGCGCCGCCAGTATTCACTCGGCGGCATTTTGAGGTCGAGCTCTTTGAACTGGTCCTCCCACTCGGCATCCATGCGGTTCAGCACATAGGGGATCCAGCCGATCCCGGCTTCGCCGATGACGACCTTGAAGCCCGGGTGACGCTCGAGCACGCCGCAAAAGATCATCGATAGCAGCACATCCGCCATATACATCTGGAACGCAGTGATGCCGGCGGCGCGCGCGGCGAGCTGGACCTTGGGAGCGAGCTTCGAGGTGTCGGCCCGATTGCCGCCGCCGATCGTGTGGAAGTGCAACGGCAGACCCGTCGCCGCAACCGCGTCCCATACCGGGGTCCACCACGGGTCCCACAACGGCGCCATATCGTGCCGGCGCGAGATTTCGAGGCCGCGCGCCACACCGCGCCGGGCGACGCGTTCAATCTCGCCGATCGCCTCCTCGGCGTTGTAGTTCGGGATGCAGGCGAGGCCGGCGTAACGGTCGGGATGCGTACCGCAAAAATCGGCGAGCCACTCGTTGTAGATGCGCAGCATCTCGCCGGCCGCCTCGTTGTCCTTGAGGCGGATCGTAGCGCCGAGGATGCCGTACAATACCTCGGCCTGCACGCCGTCGCGCTCCTGGTCCTTGAGGCGCAATTCGGGGTCGGTGATGCGGCGCACACCCTTCTTGCCGTCGTCGTAAAGCCCGGTCGAGGCCATCCGGTCCGAGCGATGGATCTGGCCGGGGATGTATTGCCGGCCGCCCGAGCCCATGCCATTCATCAGCCCAAAGGTAGAACCGCTCTTGGTGACCCACTCCTTGCCCCGCGGGCCATCGGTCACGTACGGCATGCGGTCCTTGTACGCCGCGCTGGCATTCTCGGTGAAGAGATCGGGCGGCAGCCAGATCAGATCGAGGTGGGAATCGGCCGAGATCACGTCGTATTTCATTTTTTCGATCCTCCGTGCGAGCCTGCGCTTAGCATGACTCGCGCGAACCCGATACGCGACTGAAATTTCCGGTCAACAGAAATGCAGGAAGAGCCGATGGTGCAATCCCAAGCCAAGACGCCATTGGCCAACACACCGCTGTCGGATGTGACGGTGCTCGATTTCGGCCAGATATTCCAGGGGCCTTATGCCAGCTTTCTGCTGGCGAAGGCAGGCGCCTTTGTCATTAAGATCGAGCCGCCGCGCGGCGAGCCTGGGCGGCGACGCGCCGAGCCGGGCAAGAGCGCGACCTTGCCCTTTGCGATGCTGAACCAGAACAAGCACGCGATCACATTGAACCTCAAGCACGAGCGCGGCCGGGCATTGCTCTTCGAAATGGCCGGCCGCGCCGATGTGTTGCTCGAAAACTTCTCGCCCGGAACGATGGACGATCTCGGCGTCGGCTGGAGCCGGCTGCACGCGATCAACCCGCGGCTGATCTATGCCTCGGGCACCGGCTTCGGCATCAGTGGCCCCGATCGCGACAACCTGGCGATGGACATGACGATCCAGGCAGCCTCCGGGATCATGAGCGTCACCGGGTTTTCGGACGGCCCGCCGGTCAAAGCGGGCCCCACTCTGGTCGACTTCATGGGCGGGATCCATCTCTATGCCGGCATTGTGACCGCCCTCTACGACCGCGGCCGCAGCGGAGTCGGCCGGCTCGTCGAGGTGGCGATGCAGGAGACGGTCTACCCGACCCTCGCGGCGAGCTACGACTATTATTACCGGACCGGCGAGATCCCGCCGCGCACCGGCAACCGCCAGTCCGGGCTGAACAGCGCGCCCTACAACGTCTTTGCAACCGCCGACGGCCATGTCGCGATCCACATTGTCACCGAGGCGCATTTCCAGAACCTGCTGAAGGCGATGGGACGCGAGGACCTCAAGGACGACCCGCGCTTTGCGACCAACGCCGGGCGCGTGGCCCACATGGACGAGACCGACGCGTTGGTTGAAGCGTGGACGCGGACCCTTCCCAAGATGGAGGTCTTCGCCCGCACCAAGGCCTATCGCATCCCGTGTGCGCCGGTGCGCAACGCTCCGGAGGTCATGAACGACCGGCACATGCATGAACGTGGCATGTTGGAGCGTGTCCACCATCCCGAATTGGGGGAGATCGTCGTGCCGTCGACGCCGCTGCGCTTGCACGGCACCGCCAAGGTCGAGACCCAGCCGAGCCCGACGATCGGCCAGCACAATGCCGAAATCTACGGCGGCTGGCTCGGGCTTTCGGAGGGCGAGATCGCGGAGCTGCGGGAGGCCGGTATCATCTGATCCGGTCCGGCTTATAGCGACATTCGCCAACGGCAGCGGCTGATCGAGATCGGATATGCCCGCTGATGTGATCGTTCTCGGAGCGGGAATGGTCGGAGTCAGCGTCGCCCTGCATCTGCAGAGGCGTGGCCGCGACGTCGTGCTTATCGACCGCCGCGGGGCGGGAAAGGAGACGAGCTACGGCAACTCCGGATTGATCCAGCGCGAGGGTGTGATCCCCTATACGTTTCCGCGCGAATTCGGCGTCATCTTGAGCTATGCGCTGAACCGTCGCAGCGATGTCGTCTATCATTTATCGGCGCTGCCCCGCCTTGCGCCCTGGATGTTTCATTACTGGCAGAACGCAACGCCGGAGCGCATCGAGCGCTCGGCGCAGGCATTGGCGCCGCTGATGGCGCAATGCGTCGGAGAGCATGACGCGCTGATCGCCGAGGCCGGCGACGCGGCACGCGCCCTAGTCCGGCACGAGGGCTGGATCAGATGCTTGCGCACCGAGGAAAGTCTGCGCCAGGCCATCGCCAATGCGCGGCGTCTCGACAAATACGGGGTCGATTACGCGGTGCTCACCGGGGCGCAATTGCGCGAGCTCGAACCGCACTTGTCCGACAAGATCATCGGCGCGATCCACTTCCACGGCTCGCCGACTTCGTCCGATCCCGGCATGCTGACTAAAGCCTACGCGGATCTATACACGCGCAAGGGTGGGCGCTTCCTCGAAGGAGATGCACGTCGACTTACTCAGGAAGCTTCCGGCTGGAGCCTGCCCTCCGAAAGCGGGCCGATCACAGCGCGCGAAGCGGTCGTGGCGCTCGGTCCCTGGTCGGACGATGTCTTTCGTCCACTGGGCTACGACATCCCGTTGGCGGTCAAGCGCGGCTACCACATGCATTACGGGGCCAGGGGCAACGCTACGCTCAGCCATCCGCTGCACGACGGCGATGGTGGATACATGCTCGTGCCGATGAGCAAAGGCATTCGCCTAACGACAGGTGTTGAATTCGCCGATCGTGACGCACTGCCAAACCCGGTACAGCTCGCTCGGGATGAGCCGCTCGCCCGCGAATTGTTTCCGCTCGGGGAGCGGCTGGAACCGGCGCCGTGGCTGGGAAGGCGACCCTGCCTCCCCGATATGGTCCCGGTAATCGGGCGAGGCGAGCGCCACCCTGGCCTGTGGTTCGCGTTCGGCCACGCCCACCACGGCTTCACGCTTGGCCCCGTTACCGGAAGGCTTCTCGCCGAAATGATGACCGGCGAGACACCGTTTACCGATCCGTCACGCTACTCTGCGAGCCGCTTTCGCCATTGAGCTGCGCTTGCCACGACGGGCGCCGGCGCATAGCCTCGTTTCACACAATCGCCGGAGGGACCGAAAATGGATTTCGCCGACAGCCCAGAGCATGCGGCATTCCGCAGCGAGGTCCGCCGCTGGCTCGAGGCGAACCTGCCGTCGGAGATCTGCGTCGACGACGCGGCCGACCAGCGGGTCGCGCCCGACCGCGAGACACTGGAAAAGCGCATCCAATGGCAAAAGATGATGCACGCCGCGGGGTGGGTCGGGCTCTCCTGGCCAAAGGAATATGGTGGCCGCGGCGCCAACTTTATGGAGCAGGTCATCTTCGACGAGGAGTACACGCACGCCCGCGCGCCGGTGCTGCCTGGGGCAAGCGGCCTCAATCTGCTCGGCCCGAGCTTGATTCATTGGGGGACAGAGGAACAGAAGCAGCGCCATCTGCCGCGCATCCTCAATGCCGACGAGCTGTGGTGCCAGGGCTTTTCCGAGCCCGACGCCGGCGGCGATCTGGCGAGCCTCAGAACCCGCGCCGTCGACCATGGCGACCATTTCATCGTCAATGGTCAGAAGGTGTGGACCTCGGGCGCGCATTTCGCCGATTGGTGCTTTCTGCTGGTGCGCACCGATCCGCAAGCACCCAAGCACCACGGGATCAGCTATCTGCTGGTCGACATGAAGACGCCGGGGATCACGGTGCGGCCGCTCGTGCTATTGAACGGCCACCGCCACTTCAACGAGGTGTTTTTTGTCGACGTGCCGGTGCCCAAGGCCAATCTCGTCGGCCCGCTCAACCAGGGCTGGAAGGTCGCGATCACGACCCTGATGTTCGAGCGCAGCGGCGCTGGCGGACGCGACCACGCGGCGCAGATTGCACGGCTCATCGAGCTCGCCAAGCAATTGCCGACCCGCCAGGAGCCGGCCTGGAACGAGACCCATATCCGCCAACAGCTCTCCCAGCTGGCGATCGAGGCCAAGGCATTGCAGGTCACACGGCTGCGCGGACTGACACGGCGTCTGCGCGGCGAGCCCCCCGGCCCCGAAGGCTCGATCCTGAAGCTCTTCGGCTCGGAGCTCGGCGTGCGCATCTCCGACTTCGCCTCGACCTTGCTTGGCCCCTACGCGATGGTCGACGCCCCGACCGAGGCGGTGCCCGACGCCTCGCGCTGGTTTCACCGAGTGCTCGGCGCGCGGCAATACACGATCGCCGGTGGCACCAGCGAGATCCAACGCAACATCATCGGCGAGCGCGTGCTCGGCCTGCCGAAAGGCTGAAAGGATGCCCGGCGCTAAGCAGTATCGGCTCGGCCTGAACCAGCCCGCCGGCAGCCCAACCGCACGGCGAGCCATCGAGATGGCCGAGACGATCGGCCAGGAGACCGGCGGCGAGTTCTGGCTCGACGTGTTTCCCGAGAGCCGGCTCGGCCCCGACCCCAAGATGTTCGCCGATCTGCGCGCGGGCACCCTCGAATTCTTTATGGCGGGGGCCACCCTCGGCGAGGTCGCACCGACCAGCGCACTGCCATTGCTGCCCTTCGCATTTACGGATTCGAAAACGGTATTCGGGGCACTCGACGGCGCGCTCGGCGATCGGATCCGCAGTGAGCTGGCGTCGCACGGCCTCCACGCTTTTCGTCGTTGCTGGCAGAACGGCTTTCACCACCTGACCACCAGCGTAAGACCAATCCGCACTGCCGATGATTTCGCCGGCCTGAAGTTCCGTAGCCCCGGGGGTGCCATCGCCGCCGACTTCTTCAAGAGCCTCGGTGCCAATGCCGGCATGGTGCCGTTCAGCGGCATGTACGAGGCATTGAAGGCGCGTCAATTCGACGGCCAGAGCGACCCGCTCGGCGTCGTATTGTCATTGAAGCTTTACGAGGTGCAGACTTATCTCAGCTTGACGGCACACTGGTGGTCGGGTTTCACCTTGCTCGCCAATGCAGC
>Ga0318528_10000981_pt1 | contig 10343 bp, 4 predicted proteins | sample GRESIP052b4f26_FD_202500 | JGI IMG/M metagenome (GOLD analysis project Ga0318528, IMG submission 202500) | Tropical soil microbial communities from Luquillo Experimental Forest, Puerto Rico - GRE.SIPMG.052b4f26 | ecosystem: Environmental > Terrestrial > Soil > Tropical forest > Bulk soil...
ATAGCTGCTGATAATCGCCTTCGCGACCTCCGCCGTGCGATGGACGGCGAGGTAGCCGAAGTTCACGCGCCGCTCTACGTTGTTGAGCGCCCAGCTGGCATCGGTCGGCGCGCCCTGATGGCCGGTATCGGTCCCAGCGGTGGCATAGCCTGCGTTCACCGTTGTCTGCGCCGAATTCTGGACGGTTCCGACGAACCCTCCGCCGCCCCCCATCAAGAACTTCCGGTTCCACTGGTCGGGTAGCAGCAACGAGAACCGGATCTCGGTCCCGATGACGCCCGTCACACGGCAGTGCGCCGCGCGGATGCCGCCGGCCGCCGTTCCAGACGCCGCTCCAGACGGCGCGGGCACGCTGACCGCCTCAGAAACCTTCACGTCCGGCAGCTTCAGCATCACCAGATGCGAGCACTCGGCGTGCTCGCCCTGCGCGGCCAGCGTGCTCTCGATGCCGGCACCGTTGACGCCCGTCGCCGAGAAGATCGCGGCGGCCACGGAAAGAGCAATCGGCGCAAGCACGACGATGAATAATCCGCGGGCCCCCTGGCCCCGGACGGCTCCGGGAAGGAATGGTCGTCTCATGCTCACCTCGAACCTTGGCCCATGATAAGCGAGACCGAACCGGGATATGATGGCGCGCATTATGAAGCGATTTTTCACGACAGCGCTCGCCGTGATCGCGTCGCTCGGCGCCTGGCACGCCAATCTCCGCGGCCAGGACAAGGTCCATAACCGGCCGGGTGAGTGGACGACTTACGGCGGCGATCTCGCCAGCACCCGCTATTCTCCCCTCGATCAAATCAACGCGGACAACTTCCGGACCCTCGAGGTCGCTTGGCGTTTCAAGACCGATTCGCTCGGCCCGCGGCCGGAATTCAATTTCCAGTCAACGCCGCTCATGGTCGACGGCATCGTCTACTCGACCGCCGGCAGCCGGCGCGCAGTGGTCGCGCTCGACGGTGCGACGGGCGAGTTGCTGTGGATGCACAGCGAGAACGAAGGCAAGCGCGGCGAAATGGCGCCGAGGCAACTCTCAGGTCGCGGCCTGGCGTACTGGACCGACGGGCGTGAGGGTCACATCGTCTATGTGACGCCCGGGTACCGGATGATCGCGCTCGACGCGAAGACCGGCATTCCGGCCGCCGGCTTCGGCAGCAAGGGCGTCGTCGATCTCAAGCTGGAGGACGATCAGGACATCGATCCGGTCAGCGGTGAAATGGGCTTGCACGCGACACCGATCATCGCGAAAGACGTGATCATCGTCGGCGCGGCGCATCTCCCCGGCGGCCAGCCCAAGAGCAAGACGCACGAGAAGGGGTTCGTCCGCGGCTACGACGCGCGCACCGGCAAACGGCTGTGGATCTTCCATACCATCCCGCTGCCGGGTGAAGTCGGAAACGACACCTGGGAACGAGACTCGTGGTCCTACACCGGGAACGCAGGCGTCTGGGCCCAGATGACGGTCGACGAAGAGCTCGGCATGGTGTATCTGCCCGTCGAGCTCCCGACCGGCGATTACTACGGAGGGAACCGCCCGGGCAGCGGGTTGTTCGGGGAGAGCCTCGTCGCGCTGGATCTCAAGACCGGCCAGCGCAAATGGCACTACCAGCTGGTGCACCATGGCCTTTGGGACATGGACATCCCATGCGCGCCCATCCTGGCAGACATCACCGTGGACGGCAGACCGGTCAAGGCGATCGCGCAGATCACCAAGCAGGGTTGGGTCTACGTCTTCGATCGCACCAACGGCAAGCCGGTATGGCCGATCGAGGAACAGCCGGTGGCGAAAGGCACCGTTCCGGGAGAGTGGTATTCGCCGACGCAGCCATTCGTGACCAGACCACCGGCGTTCGATCGTCAAGGGGTGATGCCCGACGATCTCATCGACTTCACCCCTGAGCTGCACGCTGAAGCGTTGAAGCTCGCCTCGCGCTACAAGCTCGGGCCGATCTTCACACCGCCTGTCGTCAGCAACGCCGACGGCCCCCTGGCGACCCTGATGCTCCCGTCAGCGACCGGCGGCGCCAACTGGCAGGGCGGCGCCCTCGATCCAGCCACCAACATGCTGTACGTGTACTCGGTCACGTCGATCACGCCCGTGGGGCTCGTTGCGGCCGATCCAGCGCGATCGGACTTTGGTTACGTGCAGGGCACCGCTCGCCCCGCAAATGCGAACGCCTCGGCAGGCGGGGCAGGAGCGCCAGGAGGGACGGGAACGCCGGGAGGGACAAGAGGCGCAGGGCCGGGCGGCGCGAGCTCCACGCCTGGAGCGGTAGAGACAGGAGGCGGGAGGCAGGCGGGTGCGGGCGCGGCAGGCCGTGGAGGCGCCGCGGGAGGCGGGGCTGCCGGCGGCGGTGGCGAGGGCGGTGCCGGACTCACCGTCCAGGGGCTCCCGCTCGTGAAGCCGCCCTACGGCCGCATCACGGCATTCGATCTCAACAAAGGCGACCTCGTGTGGCAGATCGCGCACGGGGAGACGCCGGACAACATCAAGAACCACCCGGCGCTCAAAGGGCTGACCATCCCACGGACTGGACGCCCCGGAAGAATTGGCGTCCTCGTGACCAAGACGTTGGCGATCGCTGGAGAAGGCGGTTTCGCGACACAGGCCAACGGCCAACGTGGCGCCATGCTCCGCGCTTACGACAAGCTCACGGGCCGCGAGGTGGGCGCCGTCTACGTGCCGGCGCCCCAGACTGGCTCCTTGATGACGTATATGCTGAACGGGAAGCAGTATCTCGTCGCGGCGATCAGCGGCGGCAACTACCCGGGAGAGCTTCTCGCGTTCAAGCTCCCGTAATCGGTCATGTAACATCCCCGCGTGCCGAGCGCGCTCTTCCTCCCGTTCATCTTCTTTCTGTCCGGCGCCGCGGCGCTTGTGTTCGAGATGGTCTGGTTCTACCGATGCGGCCTCGTCTTCGGGAGCACTGTCTGGGCCGCCAGCCTCACCCTCTCGAGCTTCATGGGCGGCCTCGCCATCGGGAATGGGCTCGTTGGGCTGCTCGCAGACCGCATTCGTCGACCGCTCCTGCTGTACGCCGCCGCGGAATTCGCCGTTGGCCTCGCGGGCGTCGCCGTTGTCTACGGCCTTTCCACGCGCGCACTGGCATTTCCCCTCACGAGACTCTCCCTGGACAGTTTCTGGGCCGTTAATGTGCTGCGGTTCGCGACAGTCTTCGCGACGCTCCTTGTTCCCGCGACGGCCATGGGTACCACTCTGCCGTTACTTACGAGCGCCTTGTGCCGAGAACGCGTGAGGTTCGGGCCGGCGTTGGGACGCCTGTACGGCTGGAACACGCTCGGCGCCGTGTGCGGCGCGCTTGTTGCCGAGCTCGTGCTCGTCCGCCGATTTGGCGTGACCGGAAGCGCGTGGCTCGCCGCGCTCCTCGCGTGCGCCGTCGGTGTCGCCGCTCTGGCCGTTGCACGGCGCGAAGCCACGTCGGACGCCTACGCGGCGTGGGAACCGCGCGCCAGATCATCCGCGCGCGCGTCGCGGCTCCCACCAGCCATGCCACAACCCCGCCCACCGCTGGCGCCGCTTGCCGCAGCCGGCCTCGCCGGCGCCAATCTCCTCGTTCTCGAGGTCGTGTGGCTGCGGTTCCTGTCGATGTTCGTGTTGACGACGACGCTGGCGATGAGCGTGATGTTGGCGGTCGTGCTTGCCGCGATCGGGTCGGGCGCACTTGTAGGGGCTCGCTGGCTCGCAGGCCATTCCTCGGCCGTTGCCGACGTGCCGGCAGTCGCGCTGGGCGCCGGGTGCGCCGTCGTCGTGTCATACGCCGGGTTCGACGCGCTGACGAGCGGCACGCAGGTCGGTGACTGGCAGCAGATGGTCTGGTTCGCCGGCGTTCTGACTTCGCCGACCGCCTTCATGTCCGGCGTTCTGTTCACGCTGCTCGGAGATCGCCTCTCGCGTGACGTGGGCAGCGCCGAGCGCGCTGCGGCGTGGCTTGCGCTGGCCAATACGGTCGGGGCAACATTCGGGCCGCTGCTTGCGACGTTCCTCCTTCTGCCCGCGCTCGGCATGGAACGCACCTTCTTCGCCGTCGCGGCAAGCTACGTCGTCATCGCCGCGATGCTCCTCACGCTCGACCGGATCGCTCTCGCGGCCCGCATCGCTCCAGCGATTCCGACCGCCCGCACCAGCGCGACGGCGAGCGCGGCCGGCACCGCCGTCTCCGCCCGTTCCGGCTTCGCCGCGCGCAAGGCGACGGTGGCTGCGGCGCTCGCGTGTCTCGCAGCCTTGGCGGCATTCCCGTTTGGCACCATGCATCGCGTGTATTTCACGCGTGCCGCCGCGCCGTACGCGGGCGACGGCTCCACGATCGTCGCGACGCGCGAAGGCACGTCGGAAACCATCTTTGTCATGCGCCAGACTTGGATGGGACAGCCGGTGTACGACCGGCTCGTCACGAACGGGTTTTCGATGTCGGGGACGGCAGTCCCTGCGCTGCGGTACATGCGCGACTTCGTCTACCTGCCGATGCTGCTGCGCGCGTCGCCGCTCCGCCGCGTGCTGGTCATTTGCTACGGAGTTGGCGTGACGGCTGCGGCAGCCACCGATATCCCTTGGGTGCAGTCCATCGATGTCGTCGAGCTGTCGCGTGACATCGTCGCCATGAGCGACGTGATCTACACACCTGACCGCCATCCCTTGAGAGATCCGCGGATCCGGCTGCATATCGAAGACGGGCGGTCCTTCCTCGAAGCGAGCGAGGATCGATTCGACCTGATCACGGGCGAGCCGCCGCCGCCGCGGACACCGGGTGCGGTGAATATCTATACGCGGGAGTACTTTCGGCTGATGCACGACCGGCTCACGGAAGGTGGAATGGCGACGTACTGGCTGCCCGTCGCTCGACCCCACCCGGGCACCGACGTCAACACCATCGTGCGCGCGTTCTGCGACACGTTCGACGATTGCTCGCTGTGGAACGCGACGCCGTTCGACCTGATGCTGGTCGGGACGCGCCACTCGGACGGCCCGGTGGCTCTCGCGAGCGTCAGGCAAGCGTGGGCGATCGAGCCGCTCGCAGGCAAGCTTCGTGAGATCGGCTTCGATCGGCCGGAGCAGGTCGGCGCAACGTTTCTCGGCGACGCCGCGTTCGTCCGTCAACTGGCCGCCGACGCGCCTCCGCTGACCGACGACTTTCCGCAACGATTACGTCCCGACGCCTTCCGCCGGTCGCTCTCCGATCCGCGGGACTTTGCCGACGCGGCCGTTCGCACGCTGTACGAGCGCGTGACCGATCCTCGCCGCGCGCGTGAGGCGTTCGAGCGGTCGGCCTTCGTGCAACGTGTGTTCCCGCCTGGACTCAGGGCCGATACGGCGCCGTTCTTCGAGGTGCAGCCGCTCGTCAACCGCGTGCTCCTCGAGGGAGGGAATCCTCTTCGCCGCATCGAGGACCTCGACGCGGTATTGACGCGCACGTCTCTGCAAACGCTGGCGCTCTGGATGCTCGGAACTGACGATGTCAAGCAACGCATCGCCCGCGCGCGCGACGATCAGACGGGGTCTGCGCAATATGCGCGAGCGTTGGACCGGCTGGCGGCGCGTGACTATCTCGGCGCAGCCACGGGATTCGCGGCAGCCGAACAGCGGGGCTTTCGCGGCGCTACCGTCCGCCCGCTGCTCGTATACGCGCTTTGCCGAGGGGGAAACTCTGCGGGCGCCGGACGGCTCGCTCGAGGCGTCACTCCTCACGGTGCCGAAGAGACCCACTTCTGGAGCTGGATGCGGACGGCATTCGGGGTCGGCCCCTGACGCAGACGACCTTATCTGGGCACGAACGCCAGGAACCTCCGCGGGTTGTCAACGAGAATGTGGTGGAGCGTCGCGGCCGGCAGTCCGGCGTTGAGCAGCATCGGCCCGAAAACGGTGGACGCTTGCGCCAGGCCCGCGCCGCCGTTCTTCTTGAGCGAATTCGCGACGGCGAAATCCGACGAGATGAGCACGCGGTCGGCGTAGCCGGCCTCGACCATCGCCATGATCATGGTCACGCGTTCCGCGTCCGGCACGATGGGAATGGTCACGCGGTCGAACCCGACGAACGCCCCGCGTTTCGCGATCTGCTTCGCGATCTCCGCCTTGGGATCGTCCAGACAGCAGACGTGGCCAATGGCGATGTGCTCCGGCTTCGCTCCGGCGTCCTCCAGAACATCCAGTTGCCGCAGCGCGGCATCAGGCGGCACGGGGTTCTGCGTCGGACGCGTCCCGGTGTACGCGTTGTGCGTGAAGATTGGCAGCCCCGTGCGGGCATGCGCTCGTGCGACCGCCTCGAAGACCTTCTTCTCATCGTCGGTGAGCACCCCGCTCTGCTGACCGATCTCCCCGAACGCACCGAGACGCTGCTCGACGGCTTCGCGCGCGAGCTCGTCGGCAATCTGCGCGGCCGACTTGCCTGCAATCTCTGGTGGGTAGGTCCGCTGCATGTAGTAGCCGCCGCTGGCGACGATCGGCATGCCCGACCCGGTCGCTATGCGCTTCAACGCGTCGAGGCTCCGCGACATGTCGGGGTGGCCGCCGTCGACGATGCATGCGATGCCGTCGGCGCGCGCGGCGCGCACCTCATCGATCATCATCGCCACGTCGTCGGTGAAGTGCTCCTTGGCCTGCGGTGGAAATCGCATGGACAAGTGTTCGTGAAAGAGAACGGGGCCGCCGGCGAGCGCGTCCGGCGGCGTGTCCTTGAGCAGCGTGCGAATGATGGCGCCCTTCGGGAACTGGAGCGGTATCGGCGGCTGGGCGCGTTGCCCGAAGAGTGCCGCCATCCCGAAGAGGCGGAGGACTGATCGCCGAGTGAGATCGTCTGTCACCATGACTAGAAATCGAACTGGGCGCCGATCTTGACGAGCCGCCCTTGCAGAATGTTCGTCGGCGTGCGCCACGCCGAGCCATACGTGTTGTTCTGGCTCAGGATCGCGCTGCTGTTGAACAGGTTGTAGATATCCACGGTGCCTTGCAGTCGCGTGCCCTGGATGTTGAACAGCTTGCCGAATCGCACGTCGACCTGCGTATAGCGATCGCCGTAGAGGGTGCCGGGCGCGATGAGCTGTGTGGTTGCTGATCCCGTGCTGAGGGGACGTCCAAGGTTCTGGGCCTGAGCGCTGGTGATGGTGTAGTTGGCAAGAATCTGAGGCCCCGGACGATTCTGAAGTGTCCCGCTCGTTGTAATCCCCCACCACGGCAGCGGGTAGCTGACGAGCGCTTTCCAGTCGGGCTGGAACGGCGGCTGGACGTGACAGTACAGCGTGCTCGGGCCGGACGCCGTCCCGGCGATCGTTCCGGCGGAAGACGCGAGCACGCCGGCGACCGGCGCGTAGGTGACGCTGGCCTGCCCCGCGACAGCGCAGATGTCGGTGACCTCATGACCAAGGCTCACGCCGCCGGAGGCGACGCCCGCGCGCGGCAAGCGAGCGGTCACGTTGACGTCGTACCCGGTGTAGACGTCGCTCGCGTCGCCGAAGTTGCTCGCCTTCGTCACGTTATAGAACGGCGCAATCGTCAGATAACTCGGATTCAGATCTTTGAATCCACAGATCTGCTGCCCCGCGTTCGGCAGCGTAAACCCGTTGACCGTCGTGCTCGGCGCTGTCACACAATACGTGCCGTAGGCCGACGGCGGCTGGGTGGTGTTCTGGCTGGCGACGAAGTTGCCGAACCAGTGCCGCGTGAACTGAAAATCGACGGCGACGCGCGGCCACACCTCGTGCTGCACACCTAGCGCGACCTCTTTGTCGTTCGGCCTGACGCCGAACCCGGAGGTGATGGCCGGGTCGTACTGCGCCGCGACGTTGAGGTTGCCGAGCGGGGCGCTCAGCTGACCGCACTCACCGTTCGGCGCAGGATTGTGCAGGTCGCAATCGGGAAAGAGATTACCGTTTCTATCAGTCCACGAACGGGTGGCACTGTTGATGGAGGTGTTCACATGATTGTTGAGCGTCGCCATGTTCGACGACTCGCTCGCGACGTACGCCGCGTAATTCGCCCGCGCCACCGTCTTACCGTTTCCAAACAGGTCTTGCGTCATGCCTATGCGAGGCGAGAGGTCCTTCCAGTTCGGGACGTCGTAGATCGGGTCGTAATGCCGAGCGGCCACAAACGTGATCGCCGGGAGGTCCTGTGCCGGCACGTAGGCGTTGTGATAATCGAATCGCAGGCCGAGATTGAGCGTCGTTCGCGAAAATGTCCAGCGATCCTGCGCGTACAGGCCGAGCGCCGCCTTCAGGTGCTCGGTGTCGTACAACGGGCGCGCGTACTGCCCGATCGACAACGGGATGCCGTTGAAGAACGTCCACGCCTGCGCCTGGTTCACGTCGTACTGATAGTGGCGCGTGCCCCACATGTCGGTCAGCCCGAATTTGAGCGCGTGACTCCCGGTCACGTAGTTCGCCGCGAAGCGCATGTTGTACTGATGGTTGCCGGCCGTGGTGAACGGACCCAAGTTGCTCGCCGCGCCGTAGAGGTACCCGGTTGCGGCGTCGAACTTCGAGACGTTCGCATCCGGTCCGTACCCGTTGCTGTTCGACGGCTGGGGCCCGAAGATCCACCGCTCGTTGTAAAACGTGAACCCGCCTTCGAAAAGGAGCCGGTTGGTATACGGGTTCGTCCAGGTCGATTGCAGCAGGTACTCGGGCCGATGCGTGAAGTACACGCCCGCTTCCGGCGACGTTGTCGCGCTGCACTGATTGCAATCGACAAGGCGCTGGTTGAAGTGGCCGTAGAGCGTCACCTTGTTCTTTTGCGAGGCCTGCCACGTGAAGTTCACGGTCTCACCCCGTGTCCAGGTGTCGCCGCCGATGGCCGGGTTCGCGAGGCTCTGGGAGTTCGGCACCAGTGTGACGGGGTGGAACGGATCGCCGCCGTAGAGACAGCCGCCTGGCTTGGGGCAATACTGAGGGGCCGTCGGACGTAGGTTCTGGTACATCCCGGCGATGAAGTTCTGGGCTCCGGAGAAGCGGAATCCACCGTAGAACCACAAGACGTCTTTGATCAACGGGCCGCCGATCGTCGGATTGACGTCCCAGATCTTGTTGACGCTGTTCACACGCAGCAGCCCCTGATTGACGAGATCCTGCGTGAGGTTGTTGGCCTGGAACTTGTCGTTCGCGAAATTCGTGAACACGCTGCCACGGAACGTGTTGCCGCCTTCCTTGGGAATCGTGTTGGTGAGCACGCCGCTCGATCGGCTCTCCGCCGACAATCCGCTGGTCGTGACGGTCATTTCCTGCACCGTGCCGGTGTTGATGACCAGCGTCGTGTTGTAGCCGCCGCCCGTGTTGTTCATGTTGTTGTAGGGCATGCCGTTGATGACCAGCGGCATCAGGTCGGAGCGGCTTCCATGCACCGACAGCGTCTGGTACCGCTCGCCGCCGGTCCCGCCGACGTCCTGGATGTTCCCCGCGCCCAGTGTCACCCCCGGCACCAGCACCGAAAGATTCTGAAAGCTTCGCCCGGTGGGCAGCGCGTTGATGACATCGCTCGACAGCGACTTGTGTTGAGTCACGCTCTGGGTGTCGACGAGCGGGCTCTCCCCCGTCACCGTGACGGTCTCGGCGACCGCTCCCACGCGAAGTTCCGCGTTGACCGTGGCCGTGAAATCCACGGTGAGCTCGATACCGTCGCGCTTCACCGAGTTGAAGCCGGTCAGGGTGAACGTCACGCTGTAGGTGCCCGGCCTGAGGTCGATGATCTTGTACTGCCCCTGGCCGTCCGACACCGCCACCCGTGTCTTCTCGATGAGCGCCGGACTCGAGGCTTCGACCATCACGCCCGGAAGAACGGCGCCGCTCGTGTCCTTGACGACACCGGCAATCGCACCGGTCGTCTGCGCCGCCGCAACGGTCGAGCTGAGGACCCCGCCGACCGCCACGACAACGGCGACTCTGATCACTCGACCCATGCCTGGCCTCCTTCCTCTCAAGGCCAAAATCGCCGCAACTGTAGCAGGGAGGCGCGAAGACAATTGTTAAGAATTGATGTTTTGCTGGTCGGCTCACCTGTTTCAGCGCAAAATCCGCGGCATGGATGCCCTGACTGCGGGCCCTCCGGGGTCGTCAGACCCGACCGGCTCCTCGCCTCGGGCACTGGTCGTCGAGGACGAGCGTAGCATCCGGGAGCTGGTGTCGAATCAGTTGCGGAGGGCAGGGTATGACTGCCTCGCCGTGGGCGACGGTCGCGAGGGGCTGGACCGCGCCCGCAGCGAGCCGTTCGATGTCGTCGTTCTGGATCTCATGCTGCCGGGCATCGACGGCATCACGCTCTGCCGCGCGATCCGCCGGGAGGGCGTGAACAGAGATGTTCCAATCCTGGTCTTGACGGCTCGCCGGGCCGAGAACGATAAAGT
>Ga0318528_10000982_pt1 | contig 10335 bp, 12 predicted proteins | sample GRESIP052b4f26_FD_202500 | JGI IMG/M metagenome (GOLD analysis project Ga0318528, IMG submission 202500) | Tropical soil microbial communities from Luquillo Experimental Forest, Puerto Rico - GRE.SIPMG.052b4f26 | ecosystem: Environmental > Terrestrial > Soil > Tropical forest > Bulk soil...
GGCAGCCCGGCGTGGAAGGTGTTCGCGGAGATCCGCGAGCGCAAGAACAGATCCTGACGCGAAGCGCGACCGCGCGCCGACGGCTCACACGCTCGAGTTGCGACGTTCATTGTAAATAACAATCCGGAAGCAATGGATCGCAGCCAGCGATCGTTTCCCACAGCCGCAGGTTGGGTCTTCACGCGATCGCGCACGCCCCTCCTGCCCTCATGCTGAGGAGGCGGCGAAGCCGCCGTCTCGAAGCATGAGGGGGTATCGCAGCCTCATCCTTCGAGACGCGCGCACGCCCGTTCGAGCTTTGCGGATCTTCCACCATGCGCGCTCCTCAGGATGAGGACGGGTGCGAGCGCGTGCTGAATTGCGGCTCGTCGCCGAACCGTTCGCGGTAATTCCCATCTCACGATGTCAAACAGCCCATCGCGTTCCCGCGGCGCATTTTTGCGTCCGGGGTTTGCAACTCCGCTTCACTCACCCGGAAATCGAGGGGTGGGCGGAGCGCCGATCCGCCACCCTAGGGTTCTAAGTATCTGTTTTGGCCTGGAAAACCCCAAGAAAGTGCCGATTCCATCGGCATTTGTCGTGTTTCAGGATGTGTCACAGTGTTACATAGTGCTACACGCCAAACCGGGGTAGAAATCGGGGCAGAAAGCGACGTTGGCGAAGCCCGCCGAAGCGGCACCGATCGCAAGAGGAAGACCGGCGCCACCTCGGGTTCGTGCGACGGCGGGCGCCCGCACGAAAGGGATCAGCGCACGGCCGGATGCGGTGACCCATCTCCAGGTCGGACACCGACAGCGCGCACCCTGCAACATTCGTAAGGCAGACCGCTGGGCGTCAGTGGCCCGTCGCCTCCGAGATACTTGCCGTTGCCAAACGCGAACCGCTTCGTGCTGTCGTGACATGACTTGCAGAGCGACTGGAAAGGGCCGAGCCAGAATTTGTTGACCTCGCCGTGATGCGGCTCGACGTGATCGCAGATTGTTGCCGGCTCGACGATGCCGCGTTCGAGACAGAACGTGCACAGGGGTGTTCACGCAGCTGGTGGCTTCGGATTCGAGCCCGGAGCGCTGGAGTACCACTTGTCCCACTTCATCGATCGGCCGCGAACGCCCATAGCTCAGCCTAGCATCCGCCGGCCGAAGCACCAAACACCGGTCGCCGCGCCGTGCGGGAAGCGGACGGATGGCAGAACCGGCCGTGATTCCATCATGCGGCAAGTTACAGCAGCTCGAGGCCTATGGGGTTGGCGCTGGGCCTTAACGGACCTGACTTACGGCTCGCTGGAGCAGACGCTCATCATTCCGCCGGTACGCGATGGCTACCGGCGGCGGTTCAGCGAGGCGGACAAACGTCACATCGTAGTGGCGACATTGTACTGGCAGCATGTTGGGCGCACACGGCGCAAGTTCTTTGACGTGCACGATGAGGAAGCAAACAGTGGCCCATCGCTCCGCCTCTGCAAAGCTCAATGACGTGGAGCCCTTCACCTATCTCAGGGACATCCTGCAGCGCATGACCGAGGGCCTTCCGATGAGCCGGTTAGACGAACTGCTGACCTGGAATTGGCCCTAAATGATGTGCGGTCGCGGGACGCTTACAAAGGAAGACAGTCGCGCAGCGCTCGCAGAATGGCGGCGCAGTTCTCGCTAGACGAAGCCACCGCGATTGCGATTTCCGCCTGCTGAAGCTTTTTCGGGAGCACTTTGGCACCGGATGCCGCACTTTCAGCTCTTGTCGAAACAGCTGCGACCTGCGATCACCGGCGTGTGGACCGTCTCCGCGTCCTCACCATCATGCTCCGATCCTTCCGGAAGTTGTATGCCTCGCGCGGCTTATCCTCACTGATGCCTCGACCAGCATTGCGTTTTTCGCGTTGGGTCTCAAAGGCGCGCTACGATGTCAGGCGCGCACCACCATTATGGGACATTGCGCCTCACGCAAGATATCCTTTAGGGTCACTGCACGCGGGACTTCCCACTTTCCTCTCCAGGCGAGGACCATGAGGTCCGCAGCTTGTTTTTTGGCCAGGCGCACGATTTCCGCCGCTGGATTTCCATGGGCGAGGACCATCCGCACGTGCAAGTGACCGAGCGGACAAATACACTCGAGGCGCTTGACAAACTCTCTGGTCCAGGCGGGCCACTCGTGCTGTGGCTGATCGACATATCGTGGTGTGGTCAGAGAGCCAGGTTCCGCAGGAGCAGCCCTTATGCCGGTCACGTGAGCCACCAGCAGTTCGGCGCTAGCACGTTCGGCAAGCTCCGCGGCAGGTCGCAATGCCGCGCTGGTGGTGGGGGTCCCATCGTGCGGCACCAAGACATGGTGAAGATGCCATGCGATTGAACCGCGTCCCGGGGGGACCAACACCACAGGACAAGGAGCATTTCGGAGCACGTTCGTCGCCGTGCTGCCTAGCGTCCTTCCCGGCTTGGCGGCGGTGTGTGTGCACATGACGATCAGTCGCGGCTTCATCTCCCCCGCGGCAAGCAGAATCTCCGCGGCCGGCTCCCCAGTGCGGGCATCGACAGTGGAGCCGTCGGGCACCTCGAGCTTGAGCAGCTCGGCACTTACGGGCCTGCGCTCGCTGACATGCACAATACGCAGGGCCGCTCGCTCGATCTCGCCGAGCACCTTCGCCACCGGCAGCGCCGCCAGTGCTTGCTCCGAGCCGTCGAGTGGGACGAGGATGACCGCTTCGCTCATGGATCATCCTCCTGTTATCCGATTCTCTGCGCCGCTTTCCGGAAGCGCAAGTTCATGCCATCGGCCCCGCCACTGAAATCGCATCGAAAGGCTGCGCCAGCTTACCGGCAGGTTTGGGCGATGCTCAGGCCCGTCGTCGGTGAAGCACAAGCCAACAAAGCCAAAAACCGCGGCCTGCCATAGCCCGCCGAGGGCTCCGAGATGAACGCCGCCAGCCGCGTTGCCCATGTTGTCCGACAAGTCGATCTCAGCTGCTTGCCGGAAATAGCGCTCTGCGAGCGCAGCATCGCCAAGGCGAGCCGCTACAAGCGCGTGAATTGCCGGGCTTAGCGAGCTTCCATGCCCGCAGCGCGGCTCGTAGTATTCAAAATTCGCCTTGCGGACCTCCGGGGGCAAGCGCTCCCAGAGGAGATGTACTAGCATCACTACGTCCGGCTGCTTGATGATCTTGGCCCGCCGAATCCGTTCGCGGCCGAGAAGCACGTCCATCGGCGCGGTCCGCTGCGCGAACGGGGCGAGATCAATATCTTCCAATCCGAAATAGCCTCGAAACTGCTCGAAGAGGCCGGTCTGCTCGTCGAACCCAGTGTAGAGTTCGCGAGCCACCTGCAGCCATCGGCGCGGCTCCTCGACTTCGAGACCGAGCCGGCGCGAAAGCGCCCGCCATTGCTCCGGCCAGCGTTCCGCGACAAGCCTGGCAACTTCTTCCCCGACCTCTAGGTTCCACTGCGCCAGACCATTGGTGTACGCGTTGTCATCTACCTTCTCGTGGTATTCGTCGGGTCCAATGACTCCACGAATATGGTAGCGGCCATCTTCTTCTAGCTCGGCGCGGCTTGCCCAGAAGCGTGCGGTCTCGATCAGGATCTCTGCGCCCGCATCCACAAGAAAGCTCTCGTCGCCAGTAGCTTCCCAGTACTTCCACGCGCCAAAGGCGACGTCTGCGCTGATGTGTTGCTCCTGCTCTCCCGTGAGGATCCGCACGATCTCGCCATCGGGAGAGACGACAAACGGGGGCGTCATCTCTTCGCCGGTATCGGCCGACTCCCATGCGTAGAGAGCGCCGCGATACCCAAGCCGAGCGGCCTTGGCTCGGGCTCCAGCAAGCGTGTAGTAGCGGTACATGACAAGCGCCCGCGCCGCCTCGGGATAAGTGAGTATAAAGAACGGCAGCATGAATATGTCGGTGTCCCAGAACACGTGTCCCTTGTATGCAGTGCCGCTCAGGCCGCGGGCGCCAATGGACACGCGGTCGTCCTCCGGGTTTGCCGCGCTCGACAGATGATAAATGGCAAAGCGCAACGCGCGCTGAGCCGCAGCATCGCCCTCGATCCGAAGGTCAGACGCTTTCCATCTTGCCAGCCAGGCATCACGGTGCTTGGCGATGACGCCATTCACGTCCTCGATTGCGCGCTCGACCTGCCGGCCCGCTATTTGGCGCGGCTCGCCCGTGTCCCTGGAGGTGTGCACGGCGACCATCCGATCCAGCCGGTATGTTTCGCCCAGCCAGACTTCGAGGCTTAGCTGGCCAACAACCACTTCAATTGAACCCACGCAGTGGCCGGCCGAATCCACGACTCGGCGCGCAACCGCCATGGCGAAGGTCGTGCCGCTACCCGTGACCTGGGTTACGGTGCCGGTCAGTGCGGCGTCGATAGATACACTTCCGCTGTAGTTTTCGGGCGTGATTGTCACACACTGAACCAGGAGGTGCCGGTCGGCCAAAGAGGCGAGGCGTAGCATTTTCAGCCGCGTGATTTCACCGGCTGCGTTCTGATGCCGCCACTCCCGCCAGAGGATGCCTTGCCGCATGTCGAGGACGCGGCGATGCTCCAGGTTATGGCCGTGATCGAGCCGAAGCAGGTGGCCGTCGACCGTGGCGGCCAGACGGGTCCAGTCCGCTGTCGACACAAGGCCTGGTACGGAGCCCACCTCGGAATCGAATACCCCCGCCAACAAAGTCGCAGGTGCTGAGAGAGCGCTGCCTTCCGCAAGTGAACCACGCGATCCTGCGTAGCCATTGCCGATCGCGAACAACGACTCCAGCTCGTGCTCGCGCGCGAGCGAAAAGCCTTCATCGACGAGGATCCACGCAGGATCGACGGTAGGTGCCACCGGCAAATCCGCGGGATGCAGCGCAGCCGGGCCAGCATTCGATTGCCTAGGCCCCCCGCCGACAGGATCGACCATATCCTTCCACCCTGGCGTGTCTGTCAGGCCCCCGACCGAAACGCGACTGGCGTTGCGCGTCAAGGCCAGCAGAAGATTGGCGCAGCTCGCAATACAGACAACATGACCGTCGCTGACGGTTCCCGAACGAGTATCAAGGAATTTTTTTTCGAGGAACAGGGAATTAATAGAGGGAGCAGCGAGACCGGCCGAACCAATTTTGGGGCGCCCTCGAGGGGTGACGTAACGAGATAGTCTTCTGAGCGCGCGCCGGAGGGGTTATCACGCAGCGCGAGAAGCGGATCATATATGCCACGCAGCGCCGCCAGCGGATCATAGCAGCGCCGAGCGCCGCCAAACGAAAATCCAATGGCGCATCATTTTCCATGGGACTTCCCCTTGGGACTTTCTTAAGCCCGAGGGGCTTGTGTGGTTTGTGCGGCGTTGCAAGCATTCGTTTGATCGCTGATTCGCGGCGACGCTGAATCTCTTCAGGGGAGAGCTCTTCGGTAGGTCGCTTCATGAAAAAAACCGTTGTCCCCGCAGTTCGAGGCGCTGAAAATATATACGAACGCCGAGAGGGACCGCGTCTACTATAAGCCCTCGCGACTGGAGGCACGGCGGCGCCTATTCCGCATATTTCGGCAGATCGTCGGTGCTCAACAAGAATATCGTCGTGCAAGAATGGCTTCGTTGAATAGCTCGGGTTTGTGGACCGCGAGGACGAACGCCATTCCCGGCGGTAGCGGTTGAGAATATTCCGGGTGCCAATAAGGAGCCTTGGCTATGGCCATTCAATCCGAACCTACGGCGAACCGACTGACGGCGATTGCAGGCATCTTGGGTGCGATTGCCGCTTCGTCATGCTGCGTGCTGCCTCTGCTCTTCGCAAGTCTCGGTATAAGTGGCGCGTGGATCGGCAACCTGACGGCGCTCGCCCCATACCAGCCCCTTGCGCTCACCGTTGCTGTGCTTGGCTACGGCTTCTACTCCGTCTACTGGCGACCGCGACAGGCCTGTTCTGATGGTACGTGCGAACGGCCGCTACCGAGCCGTAACGTGAAGCTTGGCTTGTGGCTCGGAACGATCCTCGTTGCGGTCGCCCTGATCTTCCCGCGCATCGCCCTCGTGCTTGCAGGATATTGAAACAAAGCAAGGAGAACACCATGAAAAAGCTGATCGTAGTCGCAGCCATGACGGCCCTCGGAACGGGCGCAGCTCAAGCCGCGGAACGCACAGTGAAGTTCAGCGTCGACAAGATGTACTGTGAAGCCTGCCCCCTCACTGTCAGTAAAGCCATGCAAGGGGTGAAGGGCGTGAAGTCAGCAAAGATCGACTATAAGACCAAGACCGCCGTCGTCGTCTTTGACGACAGCGCGGCCACTGTGGACGCGATCGCAGCGGCAAGCACCAATGCTGGTTATCCCGCCCGGCCGGCCGCAAACTGAAAGCGGTTCAGGTCAAGCAAGGCGACGCAGGCGCCGTGGCTACGATCAACTTCTACGATGTGGTAGCGAGCGTGGCTATCCGACCGAAGCCTCCGATATCGGCTGCATGCTTTAGGAAGAACCATGATCCTTGAATCTGTCATTACATGTCCACATTGCGCCACCGCGAAAGCGGAGACCATGCCCACCGATGCCTGCCAGTTTTTCTATACCTGCACCGGCTGCGGCGCGACGCTGCGGCCGAAGCCGGGCGATTGTTGCGTGTTCTGTTCCTACGGCTCCGTTCCGTGCCCGCCGATCCAGGCCGAGCGTTCGGGTGAGACGGGCGCCGCTTCCTGCTGTGCCACATAGCCATGATGGCAAACGAGATCGTCCGAAGCTGACGCGACTGGCTCAGCAGCCCTCGCACTAACGCGTTGGCATGGTGGATTCCGAAAGCGGCCATCGTCGCGACGCTTTTCATTCCTCCGCCTGCGCGCACCGGGGTGTGGATCATCGCGCTCGTCTGGATGGGTACTGCGTGCATTCTCAATTCACGGCGGTGCGGACGGACTCACTGCCGCTACACGGGCCCGTATTATCTCGCGATGATCGCACCAGTGCTCGTGCTTGCTTCGGGTGCCATTCCCGTTGACTTCTATGGATGGCTTTTATTGGCGGTTCTCATTCTTGGCGGAAGCATGATCATTTGGTGGGCCACAGAAAGGGCGTGGGGAAAATTCTCCTAGCTAAGGGACTGGAGCTCGTCTCAGCCGCATCATCATGTCGACTCTTCTTTCACAGTTCAGTTGGTCCGCGCAGTTGTCTCCGGTCGCTCGAAGGCGGCGAGGATCGCGCATCCCTCGACCGGCCGTGTTTCATCGACGCAGCCGGCGATGAGGCGATCGAGCGCTTTGCACATCGCGCGCATCGAGCGGATCTTGCCTTCGAGCTGCCGCTTCTTCTCGATCGCGTGCTTGCGGACGTCCCCGCAGCAGGCGGCGTCGCGGCCGCGCAAGACCAGGAGCTCGCGGATCTCCGCGAGCGTGAAGCCGCAGTGCTGGGCCTGTTTGATGAAGCGCAGCCGCCGCGCCGAATCCTTGTCGTAAAGCCGGTACCCGGCCGGGCTCTTGCCGGCAGGCTCGATCAAACCCTCGCGCTCGTAATAGCGCAGCGTATCGCTCCGGACGCCCGCGGCGGCAGCGAGCTTGCCGATGGTGAGCATGGCGCGGCCTCCCACGGTCAGCTTGAACCCTGGAGGTAAGACCAAGGTCAAGCCCGGGCAAGCAGGTGACCCATGCTCGCGGCTACGCCGGGCGTCCCAGTCCCGCAGCCCGCAGGGTGGCCTCATCGACGCCGCGACCGGCGCAACATGCGGCGAGCTTGCCCTCGATGACCACCGCGGGAACCGAACGGATGCCGAGGCCCTTGGCACGCTCGGCCACCTCGACGTCTCGCATGTCGTGAACGATCACCTCACACGAGGGGCACGCCGCGCGCCTGATGAGCGCGATTGCCTCATGGCAGGCCGCGCATCCGGCACTGAACACTTCGATCTTTCGTTTAGCGGCCATCTCCTTGCTCCCATCTATCTTGGCTCTGCCATGGCTGAACGGTCGCCGATGGCAGCGCGATGGCACAGGCTATCCCTTGGAGGCAGCTCCTAGGTCAAGCGTAGAGTTACGGGCTTGAAACGGCGGCTTGCCAGCTGTCCCCGTGCCGTCATTGGTGTCGTCCATGAGGGCGTTCGATCCCGCTCTTATAGCCGCGAAGCTCGCCGTAGCGCTGAACCTGCGCGGGCGTCAGCACCTCGACGGTTGACAAGTGGTATTTGAGATGCGCCTGCCGGAGCGCTGCATGGGTGATGCCGATCGCGTCCGTGGCGGCCGCCAAGCTCGCCGGGGTGATCGTCTTGTTGGCGAACTGCTTGTCCAAGTCCGCCTCTTGTGCAATCAGCCGCTCGCCGAGCGGAATCGCCTCGGCCTTCATGGCTGTGAGCAGCTCTTGCATCTTCGCGCGCTGCTGGTCGGATAGATCGAGTGAATCCGCCAGTTCTAGCACGTGTATCGGGCCGGGATGTCCGTTGAGCTCCGCCGCCAGCGCCAAGCCCATGCCGCGCCCCGCCTTCAAATCGGCAATTTGCTGGTCGGAGAGCGCCTTGATGGAACGTGCCTCAAGTCCCGCATAGGGCTGCTGCGACTGCGCCAACGAAGCGGCCGTCGGCAGAGCGAAGGCAATCAAGATAAGAAGCAAGCGACCAGTCATCTGTGCTTCTCCCTACTTTCCGACTTGAAACTAGGACTGGTCGGCCCCTCGCACCGATATATTGGGCCGGCCTTCAGTCCTTCTTCTCCGGCGTGGCAGGCGCGTCCCTGCGGTCGTGCGGGCCGCCCTGCATCATGTTGCTGCAGCGATCCATCATCTGGCTCATCTGCTTCATCATTCCCATCATCTGCTCCGGCGGCATCGGCCCCTGCGGCATTTGTCCGGGGGTCATTTGCGCGACCGCGTAGACGGTCGTGACGATGAGGGCAGCACCGGCAAGGCCCGCCTTCCAAGACAATCGGCGCATGATTTATCTCCTTGGTCAGTGGCGGTCGGCATATGCCCAAATAAGGATCCGCCATATGATTGGAATCATGCGCTATCCTTTGGCGCACGATCGCGCAGGCGGGGTCAGGGAAGGCGTTCGACCATGATGCAAATGACCGACTTGCCGATAACGATGATGTGGGGAATGGGCTTCATTTGGCTCCTCTTCATCATCTTCCTCGTTCTGGGGATCGCCGCGTTCATCAAGTATCTGCGCTCCTAGCGCGGGCTGACTGATTTCTTCAGCAGGATGCGGCTGCCCGCGCGTTCGATCGCGCCCGCACGCTCGAGGCTGGCAAGGGTCCGATACAGAGCTTCGCGGGTCAGGCCCAGATCGCTCGCAATATCCTGCAGCTGGCCGCGCAGCCTGACCGTGCGTCCGTCAGCTTCAGCGTTGGAATCGAAGTAGAGCATCAGCCGTGCTTTGGCGGAGCGAACCTTCATGAGTTCAAGGCGCTGCCGCAGCTCGATGACTTGATGCGCCACGTCTGCCAGGAACGACATGGCGCTCGCCGGGTCGGTGCGAAGAGAATTCAGCACCATCGCCTTGGGATATACGCGCACCCGTGAGGGCTCCGTCGCCACGGCGTCGCAATGGAATGTATCGGAAAAGAGCGCCGCTGCGACGAAGAACTCGCCCACGGGTGTGGTGCCGAGGAACAGCAATCGACCGTCGAAGGTGCGCCGTTCCAGCCGCAGCCGCCCTTCTTCAATGAAATAAATGGCGGTCACTTTATCGCCCTGCCGAAACAACACCTCGTGTCGAGCGAGCGATCGCCGTTCAAGCGAGTCTTGGTCGAGGGCCAGCATGCTCATATCCAGGCATCAACCGCTAAAGCGTGCAACTGGTGTTCCGTGGAGCGATCACGTTCCCATTTCGCCGGGGGTGGGCGGGGCTCCCCAGGTCGCACGCCCAATGCCGGCTCAATTGGCAGGCCGCGCGACGCCTTCGTACATGAAGGCAAACGGATTTCGCCCTTGCATGTATCCGGCGTCGAGCTTTTCGATGTGAAATCCCGCCGCCGTGATGAGATCATCGATCTTGCGGTCGAGATGACAACCGCCGCCGAGGCATTTCCAACACGGTGTCAGGCGATGTTGCCACCATGCCACTCCGCGGTCGGGCGCCAATCCGTGCTCCACGAACAACAGGCGGCCATCCGGACGAAGCACGCGCCGCATTTCGCGAAGCGCGGAGACGACTCGAGGGATCGTGCACAGCGTCCACGTGGTCACCACTGTGTCGAAAACCTCGCTACCGAATGGAATGATTTCGGCCGACGCCTCCACCAATTTCGCTGGGGCAGCCGGTTGCCTGCCAGCTCGTCGTAACAGCGCGGCTGACGGATCGATGCCGTGAATGCTCGCCACTTGCCCGCCATAGAACGGCAGGTTCAAGCCGGACCCGATCCCGATCTCCAGCACGCGACCGCGGGCCTGCGGC
>Ga0318528_10000986_pt1 | contig 10324 bp, 5 predicted proteins | sample GRESIP052b4f26_FD_202500 | JGI IMG/M metagenome (GOLD analysis project Ga0318528, IMG submission 202500) | Tropical soil microbial communities from Luquillo Experimental Forest, Puerto Rico - GRE.SIPMG.052b4f26 | ecosystem: Environmental > Terrestrial > Soil > Tropical forest > Bulk soil...
CCAACGGGGAGGGCAGCTTATGTGTGAGAGACATCCCATGTGCAAGGTCGGCACCGCTAAGTGGCACATCCGTACCGGACTTCGGTTATCGCTTCTCATGGTCGGCGTGCTGGCGCCGCTTGCCGCTTTCGCTCAAGCCCAGGATCCCGGCGTGCGGAAGGCGGCCAGCGACGGCGGCTCGCCGCCGTCGCTGGCGGGACTTACCGGCGATGAGCAGACCTTCTTCCACGACGGCCTGACGCGCTTTCAGAACGTCGAGACGGTCTCGGGCGGGACCAACAACGGTCTCGGGCCGCGCTTCAACTCGAACCAGTGCTCATCCTGCCACCAGCAGCCCTTCGTCGGCGGCTCGAGTCCCGCCGCGAATCCGCTGATCGCCGTAGCGAGCGCCGGCGGCGCGACGAACCAGGTGCCGTGGTTCATCGCACCCAACGGACCGGTCCGCGAGGCGCGCTTCAAGACCTCGAACGGTGCGCCGGACGGGGGCGTTCATGACATCTTCGTCATCACCGGCCGGAGCGATGCGATCGGCTGCCGCATTGCGCAGCCCGTGTTCACACCGGCCGGCAACCCGGTCACCGGGCAAGGCGGCAACCCCAACGTCATTTTCCGCATCCCGACGCCCACGATGGGCGCAGGCCTCATCGAAGCGATCCCCGACTCGGCCATTCTCGCCAACGCGCGGGCGAACGCGGCCGCCAAGCAGGGATCGGGGGTGAGCGGTCATCCCAATGCCATCCAGGGCGGCAACGTCAACCGCAGTGGCAACGATGGCACCATCACGCGCTTCGGCTGGAAGGCACAGAACAAGTCGCTGCTGATGTTTGCCGGGGAGGCGTACAACGTCGAGATGGGCATTTCGAATCAGCTCTTCCCGCAGGAGCGCGACGAGACTCCGGGTTGCCAGGGCTACCCGTCACCCAATGACTACGTCAACTTCTCCTCATCCGGAGCGGCCGTGCTCTCGGACATCGAGGCGTTCGCCGACTTCATGCGCATGCTGGCCCCACCCGCGCCGGCGACCCCGACCGCCTCGACGCAGCACGGCAACGCGCTGTTCGCGAGTGTCGGCTGCTCGCTGTGCCACACGCCCGCACTCACGACCGGCAAGGCGATTGCGAGCGGCTCTGCCACGTTGCCGAGCGGCGCGCTGTCGAACCAGCAGGCCAACCTGTTCTCCGATCTGCTGGTACATCATATGGGCGTGGGCCTTGCCGACGGCATCACCCAGGGGGCGGCGGGTCCCGATGAGTTCCGCACCGCGCCGCTCTGGGGCGTGGGGCAGCGGGTGTTCTTCCTGCACGACGGCAGGACCAGCAACATCATCACGGCGATCCTCGACCATGCCGGCGAAGGCAGCGAAGCGAACCGGGTCGTGCACAACTTCCAGGGGCTGAGTGCCGCGGATCAGCAGGACCTGATCAACTTCCTGCGCTCGCTCTGAGGAGCATCGCGGGCGGTGGGTTCGGGCAACAGGGGCCGGCCGGGCCGGCCGGCCCCCTGTCAACTCCTGCTAACTGCGCGGCCGTGCGCCGGCCGGGTCGTAGAGCGGCCGCAGCGAGGCGCGCGCCGGCACGGAGCGATCGCCCACCAGGATCTCGAAACGACCCGAGGCGATCAGCTCATCGGTCACCCCCCGTTCATCAGCCACGTAGCCGAGGCCCGCTGCGGCCCCGAGGGTGTGGGCGAACATCCCGGAGGTAATGAGGCCCACGCGCCGGCCCTCGAGGAGTATCGGCTCATTGTGATAGAGCATCTCCCCGGGATCGGACAGCAGGAACTGCACTAGGCGCCGGCGCCGCGGCTGCGACCGCGCCGCGAGCAGGACGTCGCGTCCGATGAACCCATCGGGCTTCGACCATGCGCAGGTGAACGCAAGTCCTGCATCGAGCGGCGTGTCATCGGGTCCGATGTCGTGTGACCAGTCCCGGTAGGCTTTCTCGATGCGCAGCGAGTTGAGTGCGTGGTAGCCGCAGTGCCTGAGGCCCAGTGGCTCGCCCGCCGCGACGATGGCGTCATACACGCCGAGGGCAAAGGGAACCGGTACGTACAGCTCCCAGCCGAGCTCGCCCACGTAAGTGATCCGCACCGCGAGTGCCTGGCTGTAGCCGATCTGCACCTCACGCGCCGTGCCGAAGGGGAAGGCCTCATTCGACCAGTCGCCGCTCGCGATGCCCGCCAGCAGCTCCCGCGACCTTGGGCCCTGGATATTGAGCATGCACCAGGCATCGCTCACCTCGGTGACGACGCAGTGCAAGTCGGCCGCGATGTGCTCGCGCAGCCAGGCGATCACATGGGTGGCCGTGAAGGCAGCCGTCACCACCATGAAGCGCTCGCTCGCGAGGCGTGTGATGCTGACATCCGCCTCGATGCCGCCGCGCTCGTTGAGGAACTGAGCGTACAGCACCCTGCCGATCGGTACGCGACAGTCGGCCGTCGCGATGCGATTCAGCGCGCGCTCGGCGTCCCGTCCCTGAACGAGGATCTTCGCGAAGGAGGATTGCTCGAAAAGCCCCACGGCCTCGCGCACCGCGCGGTGCTCCTCGGCGTTGTTCTCGAACCAGTTCTGCCGCGCCCAGCGATATTCGTAGACGGGCTTCTGTCCGGGCCGCGCGTACCAGTTGGGCCGCTCCCACCCCGCGGACTCACCGAAACAAGCGCCGGCCGCGGCGACGCGATCGTGCAGGATGCTGCGCTTTACCCCGCGCGCGGTAGCCCATTGACGGAAGGGCCAATGGTCCTGATAGCCGATTCCGAGCGTTTCCACCACGCGGTCGGCAAGGTAGCGGGGATTGTTCTGCCAGGCATGGGTGCGACGGATGTTGACCGACCACACATCCATCGGCGCGTTGCCGTGCACGATCCAGTGCGCCATCACGAAGCCGACTCCGCCGCCGGAGAGAATCCCGAGCGAGTTGAAGCCGGCGGCGACGAAGAAGCCCTTCAGGTTGGGGGCTTCGCCCATCAGGTAGTTGTGATCCGCGGTGAAGGACTCGGGCCCGCAGAAAAGAAGCTTGACGCCCGTCTCGGCCAGTACCGGGATGCGGCCGCAAGCCCGCTCGAGATGCGGCTGCATGCGCTCCCAGTCGGGAGGTATTTCCCCGAAGGTGAAATCTGCCGGAATTCCCGCGGCGTTCCAGGGCCGGGCGACGTCCTCGAAGATGCCGACCATCAGCTTCCCGGCTTCTTCGCGGATATAAGTGCTGCGGCCCGGGTCGCGCAGGATCGGCAGATTCGGGTGCACCCCCGCCACGGGCTCCGAGATGAGGTAGTAGTGCTCGGCCGCCTGCAGCGGTACATCGACGCCGGCCAGGCGGCCGATCTGCCGCGCCCACATGCCGCCGCAGTTCACGACAACTCCGGTCTCGATCCGGCCGAGTGCACTCTCCACCGCGGTGACGCGCCCATCCTTCTGCTCGATGGCGGTGACCGGGCATCTCTCGAGGATGGCGACACCCGCCTGCCTTGCGCCCTTGGCGAGGGCACGGGTGACATCGGTAGGGTTGATGCGCCCGTCTCTCGTGAAGTGGAAGGCGGCCAGCACGTCACCGACGTACGCCAGCGGCCACAAGCGCTGTACCTCGGCCGCGCTGATCTCCTCGCACTCGATGCCCCAGCTCTGCGCGGCGCGATAGCCGCGACGCATCTCCTCCGCCTTCGCGGGCGTGAGGGCGAGCTGAATCGATCCGCACTCGATGAGTCCGGTGGCCTGACCGGTCTCTTCTTCCAGGCGGCGATAGAGTTGCTGCGTGTACGCAGCGAGACGAGTCTGCGTCTCGGTGTCCCGGAGTGTGGTCAGAAGCCCCGCGGCATGCCAGGTCGTGCCGGAGGTGAGCTGCTCGCGCTCGAGGAGCACCACGTCCGTCCACCCGAGTTTCGCGAGGTGGTAGGCGATCGAGCAGCCGGCCACGCCGCCGCCGATGATGACCGCGCGGGCCTGCGTCGGGGGCGACTTGTCACTCGTCGCGGTGTTCACCCTCGGGCCGGGTTCATCAGGTGCTGCGATTGGGGTCCCCCGGCCGGGTAGGCCAGGGGTGCTCGGGCTTGCCCTTGAAGATCGTATCCGGGTCTGCGTGTTCGAGCGTCCACGCACCGCGCGCAATCTCAGCCTCGAGCTGCCCCGGCGCCCAGCCCGAATGACCGATGTAGATCCGCAGTCCTTCCAGCGGCTTCTCGCGGCCGAGTAGCTGCTGCAGCAGCTCCCGGCTCGAGCTCAGGTAGATGCCGGCAAAAGCCTGCACCGCGTGTTGCGGGGGCTTCGCCGCACGGAACAGGAACCACACGGATTCGAGATCAACAGGTCCGCCGAAGTAGACCTTGTCGCGCAGTGGCGCGAGGCGCTTGAGATCCGGAAAGAGCCGCGCCACGGGAATCTCCGTGGGCCGGTTGATGACCAGCCCAATGGGCGCCGGGCCGATGTTATTCATCACCAGCACGACCGAGTCAGCGAAATTAGGATCACGCAGCTCGCCTCGAGCGACGAGAAGGATGGCGGTCAGAGACTTCTTGTCCTCCGCGGCCGTCGGCCACGACGCGCCCACCAGCAGCAGGAGGGCACCCAGCACCCCTGCTACCCGACTCCGCAGGCAGGAATCCTTGCCGGCTGACACTGGCCTCCCCGGCACCTCGAGGACCCGATCGATTCCCGGGGAATTCTACCTCGTTAGGGCCGTAACTGTCGGGCGCGGACGAGCAGCAGCCCCCGTCGGAGGGAGCGTGCCGCGGCCAGGCAGTCTGCGTCAGCCTGCTGTCAGTTCGCGGTGGCGAGGCACGACGCCGCCCTCTGGCGCCGGGCGGCAGCGGCAACCGCCAGGCCGCCGAGGCCGAGCAGCAACATCGGCCACGTCGAGGGTTCCGGCGCCGAAGCCGCGGGGACGAAGTCCATGCCGTGCGGCGAAGAGAGCCCGCTCAGCAGCACTGTCCCGACGTCGCCGTTGGTCGGATTCACGAGCGCGACCTCGCTGAGACCGCCGATCGCGACGATTGCCATGTTCGGATCGAGGCCGCTGAGCCAGACCTTATCAACCTTATTGGCGGTGCCTGTTTCGGCAACATACAGCCATCCCGATGTCGCTCCGGGAAAGATCACGTCATCAATCCCCTTGACATTATTTCCCCCACTCGTCACGGGGACGTTGGTCACGGTCTGGCTCGCTCCCGGATTCTTGATGAGAGTGAACTCTCCGACCGGGTCGCAGCAACCCGGCCCGTCGCCTTCGGTGGTCAGCACCAATGCGCCGTTGGGAGTGCTCTTGAGACTGTCGATGTCGGGTTCGTTGCTGCTCGAAGTCAGGCCACCCTGCTGCGCCGTGAGAATGTTGGTCGTGGTCAGGGTTCCCGACGGTGTGTTCCCCTGGGTGAGCATTTGCACTACCGAGTCCGTCGGGTTCACCGGGTTGCTATAGCTCATGTAGACCTTGCCGCCGAGGAAGGCAACGTCGTCGTAGCCGCGGCTGCTGCTCGGCGACTGGTACATGAGCGGCGAGCTCACGGTGTTGGTGGTCGGATTGATGATCGACAGCATGGAATTGCCATCGTTGTTCTGCAGCGCCCAGACCATCCCCGTCACGGGATTGAACTTCAGTCCGTCGACGAGGCCGGCGATCGTGTACGTATTCTGGACAACGCCGCTCGTGCTGTAGCGGACGATGGTGCTGTTGCCCGATGCGCCCGTGGAGTCGGCACCGTTGCCGTATTCAACCCAGATCGATCCGGCACCGACCGTGATCGAATCAGGCTGGCTGGCGCTGACGGCGCCGCCCGTCGCGAAGGTCGACTCGCTCACCGTAGGCGCGGTCTGAGCCGCGGCGGCTGCCGCGACGAAGACAAGGGTGGTCGCTATCAGCGTGCTTTGAATCGTCATCGAAGCTCTCCCCGCCGACGAATGGCATGTGCCGTCGGGACTCTAATGAGCCTCCGTGACCGTGCGTTGACAGCGCGAGCCAGTTGCTTGGGCTGTGGCGTGACGTTTTCAACCTCCCGAGATCTGCGCGGGCTCGTTCGCGTGCCGCACTAACACTGCGTGCGCATCAACGCATCGCTTCGCTCCCTGTTGGTATTCGAGTTGGACGAAGCGCTCCTACCTAACACCGGCGGCGGGCAGAGCGCGATCCGTCTGCCAGAGGACCGGTGGCCCGGAGATGCTGCCGACGATGGCTGCCGGCTCGGGCGGCCTTACCGAGGCGGGTCATTCCTCCCTGGGGCACCCCGTTCCGGCCTCGAAAAACAGTGGTGGCGTCAAGGGCGCCTCACCGCTTGTTTGTCTCCCCTGGTCGCGGGGCCCCCGGAGCGGGGCCACCCGCCAGCCGATTGTCGGACGCCCGGTACAGCACTACAGCCTCGCCGGGCCTGCATATGGCCCCGCGCGGCGATTTCCTCCTTCTTAAGAGAGGGACAGTTTTTGTCGCATCGCGGCACAATAGTGACCCCGGCGCTACACCGGCCAGAGCCGCGGCCCAGCCGGGTGCCGGACCACGCAAAACCGTGCACGCGAACACGGGGAGTGAATTCGCGTTGAGGAGTTTCCCGCATGCAGACGCGGGTTGAGAAAAAGCCCAGCACGACCAAGCGCATGATCATCATGATCGTCGCCGTGCTCGCATTGATCGGGATCATCGCGGGCATCAAGGTGCTTATGGTCATGAGGATGCTGGCCGGCATGAAGCCGCCGCCGCCGGCCGTGGTGAGCACTGCGAAGATCTCCTACCAGGAGTGGCAGCCCGAGCTGCGCGCGGTCGGCACGCTGCGCGCGGCACGGGGCGCCGATCTCGCCCTCGAGGTTGCCGGGCTGGTCGGGCGCGTCAATGTGCGCTCGGGTGAGGACGTCAAGGCCGGTCAGTTGCTGCTTGAACTGGTCACCACGGACGAGGTTGCCAACCTGCACCAGCTCGAGGCACAGACCGCACTCTCCCAGCTCACCTACGAGCGCGCCAAGCGGCAGATCGCCGTGCACGTGATCGCGCAGGCCGACTATGACAACGCAGCGGCCGATCTGAAGGTGAAGCAGGCCGCCGTCGCGCAACAGCAGGCGATCATCTCCAAGAAACAGCTGCGCGCGCCATTCGCCGGTCGCGCCGGCATCGTCACCATCACGCCGGGCACGTACCTCAATGCCGGCGCGGTAATCGTCACCTTGCAGCAGCTCGATCCGGAGTACGTCGACTTCTTCCTGCCGCAGAAAAACCTCGGGCAGGTGCAGGTCGGCCGGAACGCAGCCCTCACCCTGGACGCCTTTCCCGGCAAGACCTTTCCCGGGAGCGTCAATGCGGTGAATCCGCGAGTCGACACCGACACCCGCAATGTCCTGGTCGAAGCGCGTGTCCCGAATCCCGACCGCGTCCTGAGCCCGGGCATGTTCGCCAACGTCAGAATCGATGCCGGCTCGCAGCAGCGTTTCCTGACGCTGCCTCAGACCGCGGTCGTCTTCAACCCGTACGGCGAGACGGTCTACGTGGTCCGGACGAAGCGGGAATTCGACGCCGACCAGGCCGCCGCAGCGCCCAGGGACGCCGAACTGGCTGATAAGCAGCCGGCACCCAAAAGGGCGAGCAGAGGACCACCGCCGCTATCCCCGGATGCGCTGGTGGTCGAGCAGACCTTCGTGACCACCGGTCTGACCCGCGGCGATCAGGTCGCGATCCTCACCGGACTCAAGCCGGGCGTTGAGGTCGTCACCAGCGGCCAGATCAAATTGAAGAATGGCGCACCGGTGAGTATCGATAACAGCGTGCAGCCCTCGGACAACCCGAATCCGAGGCCGCAGGAGGGCATGCAAGCCGCCGCCCGCGGCGCGCCAGCCACAGAGCCCAGTCGATGAACTTCACCGACATCTTCATCCGGCGGCCGGTGCTGGCGATCGTCGTTAGCGCGTTGATTCTCGTGCTCGGACTGCGGGCGCTCACCACCCTGCAGGTGCGCCAGTACCCGAAGACCCAGAACGCCGTGGTCACGATCACGACCGCGTACTACGGCGCGGATGCCCAGACCATCGCCGGCTTCATCACCCAGCCGCTCGAGCAGGCGATCGCGCAGGCGCAGGGCATCGACTATCTGTCCTCCGCCAGCACCTCGGGCGTCTCGACCATCACGGCGACGCTGCGGCTGAACTACGACGCCAACCGCGCACTCACCGAAATCCAGACCCAGGTCACCTCGGTGCGCAATCAGCTGCCGCCCCAGGCGCAGCAGCCGGTGCTGAACATCGCGATCGGGCAGACCATCGATGCGATGTATATGGGGTTCCGCAGCGACGTGCTGCCCTCCAACAGCATCACCGACTACCTGGCGCGCGTCGTAAAGCCCAAGCTCGACGCGCTGCCGGGTGTGCAGACCGCGGAGATTCTCGGCGGGCGGCAGTTCGCGCTGCGTGCCTGGCTGAACCCGACGCAGCTGGCTGCGCACGGCGTCACCGCTGCGGACGTCTTTCAGGCGCTGGGTACCAACAACTATCTGGCCGCGGTCGGCACGACCAAGGGGCAGATGGTGAGCGTCGATCTCACCGCCAACACCGCCCTGCACACGGTCGAGGAATTCAAGCAGCTCGCCGTCAGGCAGAAAAACGGCGCGATCGTGCGGCTGCGGGATGTGGCGACGGTCGTCCTCGGAGCGGAGGACTACGACGCGAACGTCGCCTTCAGCGGCAAGCTGGCCGTGTTCATCGGCGTCAAGGTGGCGCCCGATGCGAACCTGCTCGATGTCGCGAAGCGGGTGCGCACCCTCATGCCGGAGATCCAGTCGCAGCTGCCGCGCGGGCTGCAGGGGGAGATCGTCTACGACAGCACCGGGTTTGTTACGTCCTCGATTCGCGAGGTCGTCAAGACCCTGATCGAGGCACTGCTGATCGTGACCGTCGTGATATTCCTGTTCCTCGGCAGCCTGCGTGCAGTGATCATCCCGGTCATCGCAATGCCGCTGTCGCTGATCGGCACGTTCTTCATCATGCTCGCGCTCGGCTACTCGCTGAATCTGCTGACGCTGCTGGCGTTGGTGCTCGCCATCGGCCTGGTGGTCGATGACGCCATCATCGTGGTCGAGAACGTCGACCGGCACATGAAAGAGGAAGGCAAGAGCCCGATGGAGGCGTCGCTCCTGGCGGCACGCGAGCTCGGCGGACCGATCCTGGCAATGACGGTGGTGCTGGTCGCGGTGTACGTACCGATCGGTTTCCAGAAGGGGCTAACCGGCGCGCTGTTCACCGAGTTCGCGTTCACGCTCGCGGGTGCCGTCACTGTGTCAGCGGTGATCGCGCTCACCCTCTCGCCGATGATGTGTTCGCGCTTTTTCAGCAGCGAGCAGGAGAGCGGGCGTTTCGTGCAGCTCATCGACCGCGTGTTCAACCGCGTACGCGCCGGTTATGAGCGGATCCTTGCCAGTGCGCTGAGTACCTGGAGCGTGGTCGTCGTGATGGGCGTCATGCTGTTTGGCGCCACGATCCTGCTCGGCATGACTTCGAAAGCCGAGCTTGCTCCCGAGGAGGATCAGGGGTTCCTCTTCTATCAGCTCAAGGCATCCCCGAATGCCACCGCGCAGCAGATGCTTGGCTACGCCGAGCAAATGTACGACATCGGCACCAAGCTGCCCGAATACGCGATGCTGTTCCAGATCACCACCCCGGGGTCGGGCCTTGGCGGCATGCTGTTCAAGCCCTGGGACGAGCGCAAGCGCGACGCGACCCAGCTGCAGCAGGTGCTGCAGGCCAAGTGGAGCACCATTGCCGGCGGCCAGATTTTCGTTTTCGCGCTGCCGCCCCTGCCCGGTGCCCAGGGTGCCCCGGTACAGGTGGTCATCAACACCACCGAGCCGTTCGAGAACCTGAACGAAGTGTCGCAGGCGGTGCTCAACAAGGCGCGCGACAGCGGCCAGTTCTATTTCATCGACACGGACCTCAAGATCGACAAGCCGCAGTCGACCGTGGTCGTCGACCGTGACCTGGTCTCGACGCTCGGCCTCACGCAGCAGGATGTCGGCGGCGCGCTCGGCGCAGCCCTCGGTGGCGGCTACGTCAACTACTTTTCCATCGCCGGACGCTCCTACAGGGTGATCCCGCAGGTGCTGCAGGTCAGTCGCCTCAATGCCGATCAGGTGCTCGACTACTACGTTCGTGCGCCGGACGGCTCGGTCATCCCGGCAGGGACGCTCGCCAGCCTCGAGAACCAGGTCGTGCCGGAATCGATCAACCGTTTCCAGCAGCTCAATTCCGCGACCCTTTCCGGGGCCACCGGCATGGCGCAGGGGGACGCGCTCAAGTATCTGCGTGACACGCTGGCCGAAGTCGCACCGAGCGGCTACCACATGGACTACTCGGGGCAGTCGCGCCAGTTCGTAC
>Ga0318528_10000997_pt1 | contig 10297 bp, 7 predicted proteins | sample GRESIP052b4f26_FD_202500 | JGI IMG/M metagenome (GOLD analysis project Ga0318528, IMG submission 202500) | Tropical soil microbial communities from Luquillo Experimental Forest, Puerto Rico - GRE.SIPMG.052b4f26 | ecosystem: Environmental > Terrestrial > Soil > Tropical forest > Bulk soil...
TGCCGAATACGAAAACCGCCACCTTTAAGGCTGAAACCAAAGTGCCGGTATACTTACCGTTGAGCGGAAGGACAATGGAGTTCGGCAGCGACGGAAAGTGTCAGAGCGGCTGTCAGGATTGATTAAGGCTTTGGAGTCAAATTTCTGACCTGTACCACAGCGGTGCACACTGGCTTGCATTAGGGGCAGCGTGGCCTGTGTGTAATGGTCCGCTTCGGGGCAACAGCACCCGGCCTGACGGGGTCGATGCTCGGCTCCGGCCTTTTCCAGCTCGCCGATAACCAACTCCAGCCGGCTCACCGGCCCGAATTGGATGTTTGCACCGACCAGTCCGAACGGGCCGGCGGTTCAAATTGTCAGCACGTCCGGCGAGTCGGAGCGATGCTGGCCGATGATCAGGTGGCGGCGGAATGCGTATCAGTGGCGTCGGCAAAGGCTCCCGGGACTTTTCTCCCCATCGGCCGGTGTCGGCCTTCCGTGTTCACGATATGTTCTATATTGCGAAACGCCGGTGCGGGTCAAGAAAATTCGTATGGCGGAGCGAAACTCGTTGATGTGCGATAGAATTGTCGGGGCAAACATCCAACTCGCAGTTGCCTCCCGATCGGCCGGTGCCGGCCTTTCCCGTTCATGGTGATGTTCGATAACGCGAAACACCGGTGCGGGTCACCGCGGCGGGGCGCTGTTGCTATCCCGACAGGTCTCGGGTGCCCCACAGAACTGCACGAACTGCACGACGAGCGGCATGTAGAAGACCGGAACGGTCATCGATAGCGGCATCACTTGCGCGTCGTCGGTGACTAGGAGGTCGACCTTGCGCGGAGCGCTGTCGGGGTCGCCGTCTTCGCTCGACTCGCCTTTGAAGCCGGCGATCGCGCGCAGGGTCAGCTCGACCCGGAGGGTGCCCTCGCTCGCATCCTTTTTCGGCAGGATATGGCCGAGGATGTCGAAACGCCGCGCGCCGTCATAGACCGGGACCGTGAACGAACCATCTGCCGAGCGCCGCGGCGCCCGCAACGCAGCGCGGACACGCTCGAACGCCGTGACCGGATCGACCGCGTTGCTGCGAAATTTCTCGGCGAGCGGCGGCTTGCGGCTGGTGTCGTCCGGGCCGCGCTCGGCGACGACCGCGCCGGCGCGGGGGACGAAGCGCATGCTGATGTGGCTGTTGCGGCGTTTCCACAGATCGTAAATGGCATCGTAATGGGACGGCTCGGCCGGCCGATCGGCGGCGAGGCGTCCTTCGGCTATACCGGTTCCGCGAAGCCGCGTTATGAGGGCCGGCAGGCCGGTGGTCCGGATCTCGATTTCGTCGTGATATGCGGCGGCGCCGTCGTGCAGCCTAACGTGGATCTCGCCCGCGGGAATGCCCGCCCAATAAGCCGCGTAGACCGCGACGATATCGTCGGCGCGGGCGCTCGTTGCGATCGACAGCAGGGCGACGGCGAGCAGGCAACCGAGCCGGCACCGGTGTGCCGCTCCCGGGCTGCGGTCAGTCGGCAACGCAGGCGGGACCCGTCGTCAATGTGACGCCGGGATGTAATGCCAGGTCGCCCCGTCCCAAACGATCTTTTCACCACCGGGAAAGAGCAGCTCCATAACGCCTGTCTTCGACCGGGTGCGCCGCACCTTCCCGGCATCCTCCAAATGCTCGGCCTCCCAGCGGTCGCTCAGCGCCAGACTAATTCGGCCCGGGCTCACACCATCCTTTTGCAGTGCAATCGCGTCTTCGAGCAGTTCGTGCACGATGCTCATGTCGGGACCCCCGCCATATTCCCCGGAGTTGCCGCTAAGCGGCGAGCTCGGCGACCGCGTCGTCGGCCAGCCGGCCCTGCGCCCGATATTGTCCGATCTTTTCCATCAACGGAGCGTCCGATACGGCATAGAGAACCGCATCGGTTTGGCTCTGATTGATATGGCGCCGCCACGCAAAGCTCGGCACGACAAAAATGTCGTTGCTCTGCCAATCGAGGCTCCCGCCGGCAATCTCGGTAGCACCCTGACCTTCGATCGCGATGTAAAGAGTGCTCGCGGTTTCGCGTTTGAACCGGGTCGCCTCGCCGGGTCGCAGCATTTGCGCCCGGTAGTCCAGGGTCGGAAACACCGAGCCCCCGGTCGCCGGGTTGACGAACCTCAGAGTGATGGCCTCATAGGGATCGCCCTCCTCATGGCGCAGCCCGGCGAGCGCCTCCCTAACATCCGAACCACGATAGCGGAACATCGGCGACGTCTCTCTTCCGAAGCCGCGCCGATGCGGCAGAAAACCTGGCACTAAACCCCCTCGTCCGTAGAGCATATGGGAGTACGAGCCGCGAAAGGTCACCGTTTGAGCGCGGGAATTACCCTGGGTGTCGCCGGGATACGCCTCGTCGAGCCAGACGCAGTCGAGGAACTCCATCAGCGGGAAATCGAGGACATCGATCCAGACGACAGGCTCCGAGCCGTCGTTGCCGTGGTCGTGCCAGGTGCCGTTCGGGGTCAGGATCAAGTCGCCGCGTGCCGCCTCGCACCGTTCCCCCTCGATCGTGGTGTAGCCGCCATTCTCCGACAGGATCGTGCGGCTGGCATTCGGCGTGTGGATATGGACCGGTGCGACATCACTAGGATTGTAGATCGACACCGCGCAGCGCATCGTGCTGGTGACCTGCAATCGTCCACCGAGCCCCGGATTGGTCAGCAAAAACTGCTGGCGCTCGGCAAATTCGATCGGCGAAACATCGGCGCCGCGGGCGATCTCGGCGATTTTGTCGAGATAGGGCGCGATCTCGCTCCAGCGCCAGCGATGGGCAACGGGCTTCAGCTGAGCGGCACCGACGCGGCCGCTGGCTAGTCCTCCGCTCACCTGCAACCCGGTTTCGCGGAACCAGGGGCGTTGGGCGGGCGCGTTGGCCTGCGTCCGCAGCCAGATGTGGAGCCCGCCGGCTTGGGCATTCAGCCGCTCCATCGCCTCTCTGGCATCCACCATGCTTTCCTCCCCTCCGAGAGCTCGAGGACCCGTGCGTAGAGCCTGAGGTCCGCGACGAGCCCCTCGTCGCGCTCGATACCGTATTCTTCGCGGCCTGTCCCCGCCTTTTCGAGGACCATCAGCGCCGCCGGATCGTCCGTCTCGAAGACGCGCAGGTTGCGCTCCGCGGTAGCGAGCTCCGCGAGCTTGGCTTTGATCGGCAACACCGGCAACCGATCGGCAATATCGATCAGCTCGATCAATCCTTCGACGGTGATCGCGGCCTCCTCGATCTGGCGGCGAATTTCGTCGGCAGCGGCGGCCTTGGCCTGTTGCTCCGCGGCAAGCAGGCGCGCTCGTTCGTCGGCCTGCCGGCGATACTCCGTATAATGCGGCTCAATTCTTTTCAGAAATGTTGCAGTCGGCAAGTTGCTCGTGTCGATCCAGCTCTTCGACCGGGTCCAGGTGGTTGCGAGCCATTCGCGGATCCCGGAGTCCCGGATCTCCTTCAGCCGGTCGGCGCGCAATGCGGCAGCCCACCGGATCTGCGTCGGCGGACCGGTCAACGCCGCCCAGCCGGGCTCTTCATCCGGCGGTGCCGCGGCGACGATCGGCCGGGTATCGGCGGGACGATCCGTGGCGTGCCGTTTCTTCGCCAGGTCGAACTGGCGGCGATACTCGTCTTCCCACTCGTCGCTGTCTTCGTCGGGCACAAAGCCGCTTCTGTCCCAAAAGGCGCGGTTGGTCGCCTCGATCGCCTCCTCTCGCACCAACTTCAGATCCATGCGCCTGGCCTCTGCTGGTCGATCTCCTCTGCCGACGCTAGCATGATCCGGTGTCGAGAGGTGAGGGGTTCGCGATGGCGTGGCGGATCGGGGTCGATGTCGGCGGGACGTTTACCGATGTCGTACTGGTCAACGAGGAGACGGGTCACATCGGTGTCGCCAAAGCCCTAACCACGCCGCGCGACGTCACCCGGGGGGTGATCGACGGGATCCGTCAAGGGCTCACGCGATACCGGGTGGCCCCGAGCGAGGTAGCGTTGTTGGCGCATGCGACGACGATCGCCGCCAACGCGCTCATCGAGAAAAAAGGGGCGAAGGCAGGGTTTGTCGCCACTCGCGGCTTCCGTGACGTGCTGGAGTTGCGCCGGTCGTCGCGCGCCGACCTCTACGACCTCTTTCAAGACGCGCCGGCGGTGCTGGTGCCGCGCCGCTGGCGCTTCGAGATCACCGGGCGGATCGATGCGCAGGGACAAGTCGTGACCCCGCTCGACGAGCGCGAGATCGATGGTGTGATTGCCGCGGTCAGGGATACCGGGCTCCAAACGGTGGCGGTGTCGCTGCTGTTCTCGTTCCTCAACGATAGCCATGAGCGCCTCCTCGGCGATAGGCTTCGCCGTGCATTGCCCGGCGTCGGGGTTTACTTGTCATCGGAAGTCCTGCCTGAAATTCGCGAGTTCGAGCGCGCCAGCACGACCGCGGTGTGCGCCTATATCGGGCCGCTGCTTGCGGGCTATCTCGACCGTTTGCAGTGTGAAATCACAGGGCTCGGGCTGCCGCAGCTCTACGTCATGGGGTCGAGCGGCGGCGTCTTCGACGTTACCGAGGGGCTGCGGATGCCGGCGATGGCGATCGAGTCCGGGCCGGCTGCCGGGGTGATCGCCGCGGCACTCGCCGGCAGGGAGCTCGGCCTCCCCAACCTGATTTCGTTCGACATGGGCGGAACGACCGCGAAGGCGAGCCTGATCGCCGACGGCGAGGTCGGCGGCTCCGGTCATTTGAAGCGCTGGCTACACGGCACCGGCCATCCGGTCCGAGTGCCGGTCATCGACCTCGCCGAGGTCAGCGCCGGCGGCGGCAGCATCGCCTGGGTCGATCCGGGCGGCGCGCTCAAAGTCGGGCCGCGCAGCGCCGGGGCCGATCCCGGCCCGGCTGCCTACGGACGCGGCGGCAGCGAGCCGACGGTCAGCGATGCCGATGTCGTGCTCGGCTACCTCGATCGCGAAGCGTTGCTGGGCGGCGCGCTCGCGATCAATTTCGGGGCAGCGCAGACGGCGATCCGCGAGCAGGTAGCCGATCCCCTCGGGTTTGGGGTGACCGAAGCCGCCGCCGCGATCGTCGAAATCGTCAACAGCAACATGGCCGAGGCGCTTCGCATCGTCTCGGTCGAGCGCGGCCACGACCCTCGCGAGTTCGCGCTGATTGCCTTCGGCGGCGCCGGCCCCGTCCATGCAGCGGCACTCGCGGCCGAATTGCAGATCCCCGAGGTCATCGTGCCGCCGGCGGCGGGGGCATTCTCCGCGCTCGGGCTCGTTGCCTCCGATCTCAAGCGCGACTATTCGCGTACCCTCTACGCCGATCTGGGTGCGCTCGACCCGGCTCAAGTCGCCAAGGCGCTAGCGGAGATGGAAGCTACGGCAAGCGAATGGCTCGCATCGGTCGTGATTCCGCCGGGTCGGCGGGTGCTGCCACGCGCCGCCGATTTGCGTTATCGCCGACAGGCCTACGAGCTCACCGTGCCGGTGGCCCAAGGGGCTATCACCCATGAGAGCCTCGATCGGCTCGCCGCGGCCTTCCACGACAAGCATCGCCAAACCTACGGGCATGTCAATCCCGAGGAACCGGTGCAGCTGGTCAATTTACGGCTGTCGGCGATCGGCCGCTTGCCCGGCCTCACGCTCGCACAGCCGCCGGGCGCCGCTCCCGTGCGTCGGAGGACGCGGGAGGTGTGGTTTCCGAAGATCGGTTCCGGGCCCTGTCCCCGCCACTGGCGCGACGGCTTGGCGGCGGGCGAAACCCTCGCCGGTCCCGCGATCATCGAGGCGATGGATTCGACGATCGTCGTGCCGCCAGGCTGGATCGCCTCGGTCGATGGCAAAGGCTATATTCGGCTGCGCAGGAGGTGAGCCATGCCCGACACGCTTCTGGAGGCGCCGGTCCACCGCACGAAGACCGACCCCGCGCGCTTCGAGGTGGTCAAGAACGCGCTTTATTCGGCGGCCGAGGAGATGAAGATCGTCCTCGCCAAGACGGCCTATTCGCCGCTTCTCAAGGTCGCCGGCGACTATTCCTGCGGGATCTTCGACGGCGCCGGCGACATGGTGGCGCAGGGCCCGGATCTGCCGATCCATCTGGGCTCGATGCCCGATGCGGTCCGCGCAGTGATCGCGACATATCCCGAGGTCGAGCCGGGCGACGTGTTCATCCACAACGACCCCTATCACGGCGGCTCGCACCTGCCCGACGTCAATGTCGTCGCTCCGGCGTTCTTCGGCGACCGGCTGTTGGGCTTTGGCTGCGTGCGCGCCCACTGGCCCGATATCGGCAGCGCCACCCCGGGGAGCTATGGCGCGGTCACCGAGATCTACGGCGAGGGCCTGAGGCTGCCGCCGGTGCGGCTCTATAGGAACGACCGGCCCGACCCCGATATCGAGCGGATCATCTTCGCCAATGTGCGCACCCCCGCCGAGCGGCAGGGCGACTTGCGCGCCCAGGTCGCGGCGAACCGGCGCGGTGCGGCGCGCCTCGAGGCATTGGCGAAGAAATACGGCGCCGACGAATTGCTCGCGATCATGAAAGAGGTGCTCGACTACTCCGAGACGATGATGCGCGCGGCGCTGCGCCTCCTACCCGACGGCGAGGCGAGCTCTACGGATGTCTTCGACGGCGACGGTGTCCTGGCGCCGGGTGCCGAGGCCGACGAACCCTTCACGGTCAGACTGACGGTCCGCAAACACAACGATACGATCACCGCCGATTTCGCCGGCTCGGACGGGCAGGTGCTGGGGCCGATGAATGCGCCGCTGACGGTGACCGCGTCGGGCGTCTATTGCGCCCTCAAAATGATCGCCGACCCGAAAAGCCTGATCCCGCCTAATTCGGGCTGCTGGCGGCCGGTGAGGGTTACGGCGCCGCCGGGTTCGGTGGTCAACGCGCAGCCGCCGGCGCCGGTCGTCTATGCCAATCACGAGATCTCGCACCGCGTCGCCGACATGGTCATGGCGGCGATATTTCAGATCAGCCCTAAGAACGTGATGGCCGCCTCGCAAGGCACCTCGGCGGTGGCGACTTTTGGCGGCGTCGACCCGCGCAGCGGTGAGCGGTATGTCAGCTACGAGTCGCTGAAGGGCGGGTTCGGTGCGCGGCCGCTCAAGGATGGCATCAATGCCGTCGCAAGCACCGTCAGCAATATGATGAACACCCCGATCGAGATCCTCGAGATGAGCTTCCCGCTGCGCGTCGAGGAGTATGCGTTGATTCCCGACTCGGGTGGTGCGGGCACCTGGCGCGGCGGGCTCGGCGCGCGCCGGGTGTGGCGGGCGCTCGGGCACGACGCGCATGCCGCGGTCTGCTGCGAGCGCAGCCTCACCCCGCCCTTTGGCCTTGCCGGCGGCCGCCCTGGCGGGCCGATGCGCCTCTGGCTCGAAATGCCCGACGGCGGCAAGCGGACGCTCAACAGCAAGGGCGCATTCACCGTCCCAGCGGGGGGCCGCATCGTGATGGAGGCGCCGGGTTCCGGCGGTTACGGCCCGCCCTCGGCGCGCGATCCCGCATTGCTCCGCGAGGATCTCGCCGACGGCTATGTGACGGCAGAGGCGGCTCGGCGGGATTACGGCATTGCCAATTGACGAGAGGCTGACGGCGTAATTCCCTGCCGTACGGGAAAACGCGGGAAAAAATCGCACCCCAGCCCGGCTCTCCACCGAAAAACTAGTTATATCAAATATTTATGTCTTCCATTCGGACGCTTCACTGACGCCTCCTGAGGGATACCCTGACATTTTTTTGACGCCCAAATCCGGCAGAGGCGCGCCAGCCCGCGAAATGACACGGAAACGGGGACGGATCGCTATCTCGCGCTCAGTTGCCGATTTCGGAAATAAGTGCAATTTTTTAACTACAGATTCCTTGTCCTGCCGTGGCCGTGTGGCCGCGGCGCGATCATTGCGGCAGAATACGCGGGGATATTGGTGTCATGATGGCGGAGGCGAGAGCCGGCCGGTCGACAGCTGCCCGGTCTGATCGTCCGCAACGTTCGACGAGGACCTCTTCGCCCGGCTCAAATTGCACGCGGCCGCGTACGGCTGCTCGGCCAAAGCCAAGCACCGCGAAATTCTTCGGTTGGCGCTCGCGACGGACCCCGACGATCGCTCAAAGAGCTGGCTGCGGGTCCGTTCGATGACCGTCGGCCACGCTCACACCCCTTCTGAGGTGCTTCTTCGCGAAGGGCGCGATGAACGGTGACGCTACGACCCGGCGAACGGCTCGTCATCAACGCGAGCGGGGCCGTCAAATGGGTCTTTCCCGAGCACGACAGCAACCGTGCTGGGCTTTTGCTCGATCACAGTCTCGTAGCGCCCGACCTCCTATTTGCCGAATGCGCCAACATACTCTGGCGGAAGGTGCGGCGAATCGAATTGACGAAGAGGCAAGCCAACATCGCGGCCTAACCTTGGAACAGACCGAGCTCACTCTTGTATCGAAAGGCGGATATCTCGCTCTCGGGGTAGACCTCGCGCTCGGCAAGCGTGCGCGACACCAGCCTCCACCGCCATCACGCCGCCGAGCGACCTACGCATGCGGAACTGCCGCATAATCAGGACGACGTTCGATTTATGGCCGCGGACTTTCGCAACCTGGTGGCGGACCCGGAACACCTGGAAATCGAACATCGCGAGGAGGCGCGGCGCGCCGCCGCGGCAGGACGTCGGCAGCGGGTGAACGAACTGATAGAGCACCACGTCTCCGACGAAAATTGGCGTGTCCTCCTCTACCGGGCACGCGAAGCGGCAGAGCACAGTCAAAACGAGTTCATGCTGTTCCGCTTCCCGAATCAAATATGTAGCGACGGCGGGCGGGCGATTAACGTGGCGGGGCCGGATTGGCCGGCGACCCTGCGCGGCGAGGGCGCGGGAATCTACCTAAGATGGGAGCGCGATCTCAGAGCGCGCGGCTTCCACCTCGCTGCTCGGGTACTCGAGTTCCCCGGCGGAATGCCGGACGATATCGGTCTTTTCCTCATCTGGGGAGAATGTGGCGGGGTAGCGATCATTGATTTGGATCAAAGCGGCCGTGATGGCCCGTGGGTAGAGTTCGATCCAGCAAAATCAAGGGCTCCCGCCATGGCCGACACACTGACGCCCCGCTTCTTGGACCGCAGGTCGATCGACAAAGCCTATCCTCTCGTACGCAATACCATGCCGGGTATGACCGTCGATCGCTGGGCGCGGTTTGTTCGGTCGCAGCTTGCGGCCCGCTCGCCGGATTGGCCGCGTGGTATGATGACCATCCAAAATGCCGCCGGCTACATCCTTGCATTGTTCGCATTCGAGGTTCGCTACGACCTTCACGAAAATCGCATCTTCCATATGGATCACATCATGATCCCGAATTTGCCGGGCCGGGGCACAATCTGGGCCTCTGCGATCGATTCGGCTGAACAACTTGCGAAGATGAACGGCTGCCGGGCGATTCGGGCTGAGCTCGGGGGCGACCTTGAATGCTCGGATGAGGACCTTCTGATCTCGCTCGAGAGGTCAGGGTATTCGTCAGCAGGCGTCCGGGCCTTCAAAAGGCTGGATGCGGGATCCAGCTCCGCGGACGGCGATAGCAGCGGGACGGTGGCGCGCTCGCCGCAAGGAATTTATCATGCTTAGCCTTGCACGCTGCGGCGGCACTGGAGACGCCATGTCGAGGTTCAGCTTGGCCGCTCGAGCCGGTGCCCATCCCGTGCATCTCGTCTCTCCTTGCGACACCTGCAAAGCGCGGGAGTTTTCGGCCTGCGCGCCACTTACCGCCGAGGAACAAAAACGCCTCGCAGCAATCATGAGAACCGTCGACGTCGAGCCCCATTACACGATATTCAATGAGGATGATCCCGCAGAATTCGTCTATAACGTCACTGCGGGCACAGTTAAAGTTTATAAGCTGCTGGGTGACGGCCGGCGACAGATCACAGGATTTCTTTTTGCCGGCGACTTTCTCGGATTGACCCATAATGAATCATATGCCTACAGCGCCGAAGCACTGGCGCCGACCACGCTCTGCCGCTTCCCGCGGCGGAAGCTCGAGGCTCTTCTCGACGAAATGCCGAACCTCGAGCAGCGGCTCCTCGCCATGGCGTCGCACGAGCTGGCGGCGGCGCAGGACCAGATGGTCCTTCTTGGGCGCAAGTCGGCCCGCGAACGGGTCGTCTCCTTTATCCTGATGCTGTCTAATTCGGCGGCGCGACACGGACGGCCGAGTGACCCTGTGTTTCTGCCGATGAGCCGCAGCGACATTGCGGATTATCTCGGCCTCACCGTCGAAACAGTCAGCCGCACCTTGACTCGGCTCAGGAAGCAGGGACTGA
>Ga0318528_10001014_pt1 | contig 10255 bp, 9 predicted proteins | sample GRESIP052b4f26_FD_202500 | JGI IMG/M metagenome (GOLD analysis project Ga0318528, IMG submission 202500) | Tropical soil microbial communities from Luquillo Experimental Forest, Puerto Rico - GRE.SIPMG.052b4f26 | ecosystem: Environmental > Terrestrial > Soil > Tropical forest > Bulk soil...
AGCGCGGACCGATGCTACGCCACCGCGCGCCGGCGCGGATTGCCGCGTTCGCGCAGCCGCCGCTCGAGACGCGCAAGCAGTCGGTCGAGTTCGGCGAGGTCGTCCGCGTCAAGCTTGGGACCGGGGGCGCGCACCGCGGCCGACCGGATCGCTCCGCGGCGCCGCAAGATTTCCTTGCGCACAGCAAGCCCGAACCCGGGCTGCTGCTCGTGCCGCACCAGCGGCAAGTAAATGTCGAACAGGTCTTCCGCTTCGTCGCCGCGCCCGGCCTGGAACAGCGAACACACCGAAACCAGCATCTCCGGATAGGCAAAGCCGGTCATGATGCCGTCGGCGCCGCGCTGGAGTTCCTGCGGCACGTAGAGCCCGCCGTTGCCGACCATGATGCTGATGTAGCGTCGCACAGTCCCGTCGCAGGCCTTGCGCAATTGCGAGAGCTTCTTCAGGCCCGGACAGTCCTCGTGCTTGAACATCACCAGGCTTGGATGTGCATCGATGATCTTGAGTACGCTCGGCACCGAGATGTCGGCTTGCGTCGATTGCGGGTAATCCTGATAGACCACCGGGATCTTTGCGCCGAGTGCCGCGATCACACCGTTGAAGTAGCCGATAATCTGCGTTTCGGTCTTGAGTCCGGCGGGTGGTGCGATCATCACGCCGCAGGCACCGGCATCCATCGCGATCTTGCTGAGCGTTACGAGATTCGCGGTACCCGGATTCGATACGCCAACAATGACGGGGACGCGGCCATTAACGCGCTGCAAATAACGGCGCGTGAATTCGGCGGATTCCCCGTCGCTCAATTTTTGCGCCTCGCCCATCATCCCGAGAATGGTGAGTCCGGTTACGCCGCATTGCAGATAGAATTCGATGAGGCTGTCGACGCTGGTCCAATCGATCTCGCCGCCATCGGTGAAAGGTGTCGCCGAGATGGTGAACACGGCCTTTGCGGTCGCATCGAGCAAGTGGCTCATGATCCTGAGTTCCGCTGGTCCAGAAGGAGAAAATAAAGTATAGCTGACGCTGCCGGGGTTGCCCATAGCTCGTCGCATCCACGCAGGTTCGAGGGGGATTGCATGAGAGGATACGCGCTTTCGATTGGCACCGCGCTGATGCTCGCGACGTCCGCCGCTGCGCACGGCGGTCGACGGCACGTTCGCGCCGCACGCGTTCCCCAGCCTCTCCGGCGGCTACGAAGGATTCAATGTCGATCTCGCCAACGAGATCGCCAAGCGCCTCAAGCGCAAGATCATCATCGACGCTGCGCAATACTCGGGGCTGATCCCGGCTCTGCAGGCGGGCACGTATGACTTCCTTGCCGCTCCCACGACGGTGACCAAGGAGCGCGCTGAGAACATGCTGTTCACGGAAGGCTATCTCAACACGGATTTTCAATTTCTGATCAAGAAAGGCGCGCCGAAAGTGGCCAAGCTCGAAGATCTCAAGGGCAAGACCATCACCGTGAACAAGGGTTCGGCGTATGACTCGTGGGCGCGCGATCTCGAGAGCAAAATCGGCTGGAAGGTCGAATCGTTCGGCACCCAGACCGATGCCGTGCAAGCGGTGCTCGTAGGCCGCGCCGACGCCAACGTCGCCGGCAACACTGTGATTGCCTGGGCGGCGAAGAACAATCCGCAGCTCGAACTGTCGTACCTCTATTCCACCGGGCTCGTGTGGGGCGCTCCGCTGCGCAAGGATTCCGGCGAGTTGCGCAAGACCATCGAGAACGCCATCGAATGCATGAAGCTCGACCGCACCATCGCCAAGATGCACGAGAAATGGTTCGGCGTGGCGGCACCCGCGGGCTCGGCTGCGGTCGCCGTTTTTCCCGGATACGGCGTTCCCGACATGCCGGGCTACGATCCAACTGCACATACGCCGGCGTGCGGCTGAGCGCATGTAGCGGGCTGACTGCGCACAATCGCCAACCAAAAGCGCGCGCGGGCACGAGCTGCCGATGAGCGGCGCACAGCCGATCCTGGAAATCCGCGGGTTGCGCAAGAGCTTCAATCACGTCGAGGTGCTGCGCGGGATCGATCTCGCCGTGCTGCCGCAGGAGCTGGTGTTCATCATCGGCCCCTCTGGATCGGGCAAAAGCACCTTGCTGCGCTGCTGCAACCGGCTGGAAGAGCCGACCGGCGGCTCGATCCATGTCGACGGGGTCGACATCATGGCGCGTTCGACCGACATCAACGCCATGCGGCGGCGGATCGGCATGGTGTTCCAGTCGTTCAATCTCTACCCGCACATGACCGCGCTGGGGAATGTCGCGCTGGCCTTGGTCAAGGTGTTGCGCAAGCCGCGCAAGGAGGCGCATCGCATTGCGCTCGGCGCGCTCGACCGGGTCGGGCTGGCGGACAAGGCGCGCGCCTATCCGGCTGAGCTTTCCGGCGGGCAGCAGCAGCGGGTGGCGATCGCGCGGGCGCTCGCGCTCGAACCGAAGCTGATGCTGTTCGATGAGCCGACCTCGGCGCTCGATCCGGAGCTCGTCGGCAGCGTGCTCAACGTCATGCGCGAGCTCAAGCGCGGCGGCATGACGATGCTGGTGGTGAGCCACGAGATGCGGTTTGCCCGCGATGCCGCCGATCGCGTGATCTTCATGGACCATGGCGCGATTGTGGAAGAGGGGCGGCCGGACGAAATTTTCTCCAGGCCGCGCGAGGCGCGCACGCGGGCCTTCATCGCCGAGCTTGCCCGGTGAGACAATGCAAGGCTCGCCGCGCTTCGTCGATGTGTTCTTTAACTGGGTGCTGATCGAGCGCTACTTCCCCGCCATCATGAAAGGTGTTGCGGTAACGATCGAGATCGCCGCCGCCGTGGTGGTCACCGGCCTTGCGCTCGGGCTCATCCTCGCGATCGTCCGCGCGTTCCGTTTCCTGCCGGTGAGCGCGCTCATTGTCGTATTCGCCGACGCGTTCCGCGCGTTGCCGCCGCTGGTTCTCATCCTGCTCGTCTATTTCGGCCTGCCCAATCTCGGCGTAAGCCTGCCGTCCTTTGCCGTTCTGTGGCTGGTGCTCTCGCTGGTACTGGCCGCGTTTTCCGTAGAGGTCTTCTGGGCGGGACTGTTGTCGGTGCCGAAAGGGCAATGGGAAGCGGCGCGTTCCACGGGCCTGGGCTTCCTCGAAACGCTTGTCTATGTCGTGCTGCCGCAGGCGCTGCGGCTGACGGTCCCGCCGATCACCAACCGGACGGTTGTGATCACGAAGAACACCGCACTCGGCACCGTGATCGGGGTGGGCGAAATCCTTAACCAGGCGACGACCGCGCAATCGTTTTCCGGCAATGCCACGCCTTTGATGATGGGGGCGATTACCTACGTCATTCTGTTTATCCCGGTTGTCGTGCTGGGACGTTTCCTGGAGACGCGCTTTGCCTGGCGGAGGCTGTGATGGAGGCGATTGCCCAGCAATTCCTCAACCTCGCGATCATGGAACGGGCGCTGCCGCTCCTGCTCATGGGGCTGCGGCAGACCGCCATCCTCTGCCTTGTGGTCATTCCGCTCGGTCTCGCCGGGGGCTTAGGCGTTGCGCTCCTGTCGCGCTCGCCTTTGCGCCTGGTGCGTTGGGCCGCGGTGGTGGGCATCGATTTCTTTCGCGCCATTCCCCCGCTGGTGCTGTTGATCTTCATCTATTCCGGCCTGCCGTTTGCCGGGATTCGGCCTTCGCCACTCACCGCCGTCGCCATCGCCTTCTTTCTCAACACGTCGAGCTATTACGGCGAGATCTATCGCGCCGGCATCGAAAGCGTCGGCCAGGGGCAATGGGATGCGGCGCGCTCGACCGGCTTGCGGGCGCATCAGGCGCTTGCCTACGTCGTGTTGCCGCAGGCGGTTCGCAACGTGCTGCCGGATCTCGTGTCCAATGCCGTCGAAGTGGTCAAGCTCACCTCGATCGCCAGCGTTGTAGCGCTACCCGAACTTCTCTATTCCGCCGATATGGCGCGATCGGTTACCTTCAACAACTCGCCGCTGGTGCTGGCCGCTGCGCTCTACCTCATCATCCTTTGGCCGATGGTGCGGCTGGTCAGCCGGCTCGAACGCCGGATCGCCACATGACCGCTGATCTCGGGAGGAATGCTTGAGCCGCGTGCTGCGTGTCGGTGCCGCCCAACTGGGGCCGATTCACAAGGCGGACAGCCGGCAGGCGGTCGTGCGCCGCATGCTCGACCTGCTCGAGCGCGGCAAAGGGGAACGATGCGACCTCGTGGTCTATCCCGAGCTCGCGCTCACGACGTTCTTTCCCCGCTGGTACATGACCGACCAAGCCGAGATCGATGCCTGGTTCGAGCGCGAGATGCCGAACGCGGCGACCCGCCCGCTGTTCGAAAAAGCCGCGGAGTACCGCATTGGAATTTCGTTCGGCTATGCCGAGCTCACACCGGAGGGGCACCACTTCAACACGTCGATCCTGGTGGATCGCGGCGGACGCATCGTCGGCAAATACCGCAAGGTGCATCTGCCGGGTCACGCGGAGTACGATCCGCAGCGCTCGTTCCAGCATCTGGAAAAGCGCTATTTCGAGCCGGGTGACCTCGGCTTTCCCGTGTGGCGGACGATGGGCGGCATCCTCGGCATGTGCATCTGCAACGATCGCCGCTGGCCGGAAACCTATCGCGTGATGGGGCTGCAGGGCGTCGAGCTGATCGTGCTCGGCTACAACACGCCGTCGGTCAATTCGCAGAAAGCGGAGGAGGGGCCGGAACGGCGGCTGTTCCATCACCGGCTCACCTTGCAGGCGGGCGCCTATCAGAATTCGACCTGGGTGGTCGCGGTCGCCAAGGGCGGCGTCGAGGACGGCCATCCGCTGATCGCTGGCAGCGTGATCGTCCACCCGGAGGGCGAGGTCGTCGCCGAATCCAAGAGCGAGGACGACGAGCTGATCGTCGCCGACTGCGATCTCGACGCGACCATTTTCGGCAAGCAGACGATCTTCGATTTCGCGCGCCACCGGCGCATCGAGCATTACGGCCGCATCACCAGCCAGACCGGAGTCGTCCCGCCGCCGGAGCGGTGAGGCGACGCATTGCGGTCACTGCCGCGCCACCTGAACGACGGCAAGCGCCATTGCGACCGCGGCTTGGGTCGGATCGATGACTGGAATGCCGAGCGCCTCTTCCAGCGGACGGCGGTGGCGCGCCATGCCGGCGCATCCCATCACGATCGCTTCGGCGCCGTCATCATCCTTGAGCTTAAGTCCGACCTCGACCATCCGTCGCAACGTTTGATCTCCGCTGGCGCTTTCGGCCACCGACATTCCCAGTGGCCGCTCACCGGCCAGGCGATCGAGCAAGGCCATTTGCCGCAGATAGCGCTGATGCCGGGCGATCGAGCCTTGCCCGATCGCGATCACCCCGAAGCGGGCGGCGCGCGCGAGCGCGCTCAGCACGCCGCATTCGGCGATGCCGAACACCGGACGCGCGGTCCCCTCGCGGCAGACATGCAGCCCCGGATCGCTGTAGCAGGCGATAACGAAGGCATCGGACGCATTGTCCGCCTCGACCAGCCGGCGCAACGGCATCACCACGCTTTCCACATCGGCCTGGGTCTCGATCCCGAACGGTCCTTCCGCGAGCGTGGTACACACGATCTCGGGACCTTCGTCGAACCGCAGCGGCTCGAGCGCGACGTCGAGATTTCGGGTCACCGCCTCGTTCGAGTTCGGGTTGATCACGCGAATGCGGGCGCGCTTCTCGCTCATGGGCTCAGCTGGATCGGATAAATTGCTAGCCGATATCGGCTAGCTGTTCAGCAGCGCTTTCATCTTGCCGAGCAACCGGTCGAAATCGATGGGTTTGGTATCGAAGTCTTCGCAGCCCGCCTCGAGCGCCCGCTCCCGATCGCCGGACATGGCATGGGCGGTGAGCGCGATGACGGGAATTGCCTTCGTCTTGTCATCGGCTTTCAGGCGTCGCGTGGCCTCCCAGCCATCGATGCCAGGCAAGTTGAGGTCCATGAGGATAAGATCCGGCGGATCGGCATTGACCTGGGCAATCGCTTCCCCGCCGTCCTTCGCTATGGCGATGTCGTAGCCCTCGATCAGCTCGAGCCGCATCTTTAATAGGTAAACGTTGTCCTCGTTGTCCTCGACGTAGAGAACGCGCGTCATGACGCCGCCTCGGCCGGCCGCGCGTCCGCGGACTGGCGCAGCACCGCTCTGACCCGGGACACCAGATCGCAGGTGCTCAGATTGCCCTTTCGCAGAATCTTCTCCATGCCGATATTCAAGCGGCCGCGGTCGCGCTCGTTCAAGTCGAGCGCAGTAACCACGAAGACCGGAATGTGCTGCCAATCTCCGTTCGCCTGCAGATTGGCCATGAACTCGAACCCATCCATCTCCGGCATCATGAGATCGAGAATGATGACGTCGGGCACCGCCTCTCTGACCTTGTCGAGAGCAATGCGGCCGTTCGTCGCTTCGACCACCTGCCAGTTCGGCTGGGAAAGCGCCATTCCGATCGCGTGCAGCTGATCCAAATCGTCTTCGACCACGAGCACGCGGGTCGGGCCGGCAGGCGCTCGCCACGGCGCGAGCAGGCTCAAAAGCTTGGTGCGGTCGATCGGCTTGAGCAGATAACCGGTGGCGCCGAGCGCGAATGCGCGCTGCTTTTCATCGGTAATGGTGACCATGACCACCGGTATCGAGGCGAGATCGGGATCACCTTTGAGCGCGGAGAGCACGGTCCAGCCGTCGAGTTCCGGCATGATCACGTCGAGCGTGATGGCCACGGGCTTGAGCTCGCGCGCCATCTTGAGCGCTTCGACCCCGCTTGCAGCGGGCGCCACCTCGAAGCCGGCGTCGAGCAGATAGCGCGAGATCAATTCGCGCGCGGTCGCGTCGTCATCGACCACCATGATGGTCTTGCCGTTAGCGCCTTTACGCGCGGCAGCGACCACCGCCCGCGCAGGCGCGGCGGGCTGCGCCGCGGGCATGTCGGCTTGCGCGCCCTCAGCGGGTAGCCGGATGGTGAAGGTCGAGCCCTTGCCCAATTCGCTGGTGACCGTGACGTCGCCGCCCATCATTCGGCACAGGCGCCGCGTGATCGCGAGGCCAAGCCCGGTGCCGCCGAACTGCCGCGAGGTGGTGGAGTCGGCCTGGGTGAATTCCTGAAACAGCTTCTCCATCTGCTCCGGAGTCATGCCGATCCCGGAATCCGCCACGCTGAACTCGAGCCATGGCTTGCCGTCATCCTTCATCCGTTTCACCGACAACCGGACGTCGCCCTGCTTGGTGAACTTGCAGGCATTGCTCAACAGATTGAGCAGGGTCTGGCGCAGGCGTACCGGATCCGCTTGCAGCGCGCCGACGTCGGCCGGGCATTCGACGACCAAGCGGTTCCCATTCTGCTCTGCGAGCGGACGGCTTGTGCCGCTCACCTCTTCGATCATCGGCGCAATGGGCACGGATTCGATGTTCAGTTCGAGCTTGCCGGCCTCGATCTTGGACAGGTCGAGGATGTCGTTGATCAACATCAACAAGTGACGGCCGGCGCGCAGCACGCGGCGCAGCGGCTCGAGCGCCTTTTCGGTACCGAACCGGGCCGAATGTTCCGTCATCATTTCGGTGAGCCCGATGATCGCGTTGAGCGGCGTGCGCAATTCGTGGCTCATATTGGCGAGGAACTGCGATTTGTGCTGGCTCGCGATCTCGAGCTGACGGCCCTTCTCCTCGATTTCCTGGAACAGCCGCGCGTTTTGAATCGCGATCACCGACTGCGACGCAAAGGTCTGCAGGAGGTCGATGGTGCGTTTGGCGAATTCACCGGGTTGGCGGCGCCGCACAACGAGCGCGCCCACCACACGGTCGGGCCGCAGCAGCGGCACCACCAGCAGCGCGCGGTAGCCCTCGCGCAGCACGATGTCCTTCACCGCCGAGGGCGGCTCGTCGTTGAGGTCGGGCACCTGCACCGGTTCGCGGTTATCGGTTGCTCGCCCCACCGCTGTATTGCGCAGGTCGATGCGGTGCTCGGTGATTGCCGCGCTGAATTCCTCGCTCATCCCGTAGGTGGCGCGCAGCGTGAAATCCTGTTCCTGCTCGTCGTAGACGTAGATGGCGCCGGCGTCGGTGTCGGAGAGTTGAACTGCTTTGGCGACGATCGTGGAGAGGACGGTTTCCAGCTCGAGCGTCGAATTGACAGTCTGGCTGACCTCGCCAAGGGTCGCGAGCTCGCGAGTGCGGAGCTCCACCCGCTTTTCCAGGTCGGCGTAGGATTCCTCCAGCCGTCCGGCCATGTCGTTGAACTGATCGGCGAGCGATTCCAGCTCATCCCCGGTTTTGATCGAGATGCGCTGGGCAAGGTCGCCGCTACCGATGCGTGCGGCACCCGCGCGCAGGGCCTGAATCGGGACGATCATTCGGCGCGCCAGGAACAGCCCCGAGAGAAGCGCGAGCGCGAGCGCGGCGAGCAGCAATATGCCGGAGCGCTCGATCGTGGTGTAGAGCGGCGCATAAGCCTCGGCGACCGGCAACTCCACGAACACGAGCCACCCCAACGGGGCAACCGGCGCAAAGGCCGTGAGCACCTGACGTCCCTGCACGTCTTCGGCCTGCTGCAGCAGCTCCGTGGTCTGCCCGGCCCCCGCCGCGCGCGCCGCCTGCACCTGCGCGAGCCGCGAAAGATCGGTATTACGCAGCACCAAACTGATGTCGGGATGTGCAATGAGGCGGCCCTTGGCATCCACCACATAGGCGTGGCCCTTATTGCCAACCTTAATCTGCGAGACTACGTCCCAGATCAGTTTGAGGTTGACCTCCGCCACGCTCACCCCTGCGTCGCGGCGGGTACCCGCCAGCGCAAGCGTCATGTACGGCTCGGATTCGCGCCGGAAGTAGACCGGGCCGTAGTAAACCTTGTGGGCGACGGCTTCGGCGAATTTCGGTTCCTTGGAAAGATCGGCCTTGCTCGCCACCACGTCCATGGCGAGCCGCGAGACGCGAAGTTGTTCGCTTCCGCTTGCATCGAGCTGGGAGAGCTCGGTGATCGCGGGCACCTGGCGCAGCAATCGCAGGCCGTCGAAACGGCGCTGGTCGATCGTGCCCGCCGACCAGGGCAGCTGTGTGGTCCACCCGACTTGGCTCTCGATTTCCTTGATGAATTGCCCGATCTTGGCGGCTGCCGCTTCCGCCTGCTCGCGTTGGATTCGAATCAGCGAAGCCTTGTGCTCCTGGTAGGAAAACCAGATTTCCGACGAGCCGTTGGCGATCAGCGCCAGGCACACCACGGCCAAGATCAGCGCGACATATTTGCGAAACAAGCGCCCGCGCGTCTTCGGCGCTTCCGTCACCAGCGGTGTGGCCGCGGCGAGGTCGCCTGGGCGCTCGTTCATTCGGTTCCCTCAGCCGCCAGAGGCGCGCGGTTTACGGCGCTTTCGGCGCCGTCCACCCCCGCCCCCGTCGCCGGCAGGTTTATCACAAGCCGGCGCTTATGTGCCAACGGCGATGCCCCCCTTGATGCGGCGTTCTCCCGCACCGTCACTCCACGACCTCGTCGGCGATGGCGAGCAGGTTCGCCGGGACTTCGAGACCCAGCGCCTTGGCGGTCTTGAGATTGACCGCCAGCTCGAATTTGACCGGCTGTTCCACCGGCAGCTCTGCGGGCTTCGTGCCTTGCAGGATTTTGTGTGCGTACCCGGCGGCGCGGCGATAGAGGTCGGCTATGCTGGGGCCGTACGACATCAGCCCGCCGGCTGCCACGTTGTCCTTGAGAATGTACATCGCGGGCAGCCGTCGTTTCGCGGCAAAGTCGACCATCCATCCGACATGCGACATGTGAAACGGGTCGGCAGTAACGCTCAATGCCCCCGGTTGCTCACGCATCATCGCCGCAAACTTGCTTTCGAACTGGTCGGGGCTGCCCACATCGACGAACAACAGATCGAGGCCCAATTTCCGCGCTAGCCCCCGCCATTCCTCGAGATAGCCGAGATGCGAGCCGTTGTTCGGATTCCAGAGGAATGCCACGCGTCGGAGTCCGGGGACCAACTCTTTGAGGAGCTGCAGCCGCTTGGCGCTCATTTCAGTGCCGAGGATGGTATTGCCGGTGGTGTTTGCGCCCGGCCGGGCCAAGCTCGGTACGAGTCCTGCTCGCACCGGATCGCCGATCGCGATCATCACGATTGGTATGGTCGTGGTCGCTTGCTGGGCGGCGCGGGCCGCGGCGGTGCCGCTCACCGCGATGACATCCACCGGGAGAGCGGCGAGATCGCGAGCGACGGCGGCCAGCCGCTCGGGTTGCCCATCCGCCGAGCGATATTCAAAGG
>Ga0318528_10001016_pt1 | contig 10248 bp, 10 predicted proteins | sample GRESIP052b4f26_FD_202500 | JGI IMG/M metagenome (GOLD analysis project Ga0318528, IMG submission 202500) | Tropical soil microbial communities from Luquillo Experimental Forest, Puerto Rico - GRE.SIPMG.052b4f26 | ecosystem: Environmental > Terrestrial > Soil > Tropical forest > Bulk soil...
GCTCGTCCCCGGTCTTGACGGCGATGCGCTGGCTAAGGTCGCCGCCACCGAGCCGCGCGGCACCCATTCGCAACGCCTGGATCGGGCCGACCATGCGGCCGGCGAGAAACATCCCGGCGAGCACGGCGATGAAAAGCGCGGCCAGCAGCACGAAGGCGAGCCGCTTGAGAGCCGCGTAGAGCGGCGCATAGGCTTCCTCGGCCGGCAGCTCGACGAACATCAGCCAGCCGAGCGGCGCCACCCGCGCATAAGCGGTGAGCACCTTGCGCCCCTCGATGTTCTCGGCTTCCTGCACCGTCTCCGGTGGATTGTCGCCCGTGCCGGCGCCGCCGGACGCGCTGGCGCGCGCGGCCCGCACTTGTGCGAGCTTCGACATGTCGGTGTTGCGCAGCACGAGGCTGATGTCGGGATGGGCGATCAGCCGCCCTTGCGCGTCGACGACATAGGCGTGACCGCGCTCGCCGACCTTGATCTGCGAGACCACGTCCCAGATCAGCTTGAGATTGACTTCGGCGACGCTCACGCCGGCGTCGCGCCGGGTGCCGGCGATCGCCAGCGTCATATACGGCTCGGACTCGCGGCGGAAATAGACCGGGCCGTAATAGACCTTGCGCGCCACCGCTTCGGCGAACTTGGGATCATTGGAGAGGTCGGCGCCGCTGGCGACCACGTCCATGGCCAGCCGCGACACGCGTAGCCGCTCTTTGCCGGTGGCGTCGAGCTGGGCGAGTTCGGTGATGGCGGGCACCTGGCGCAACAGCCGCAAGGCATCGAAGCGGCGCTGCTCGATCGAGCCCGCCGACCACGGCAGCTGCGTGGTCCAGCCGAGTTGGTTCTCGATCTCCTTGATGAACTGGCCGATCTTGGCGGCGGCGGCTTCCGCCTGTTCGCGCTGGATGCGGATGAGCGACGCTTTGTGCTCCTGATAATAGAAGAAGACATCGAAAACGCCGTTGGACACCAGCGCGATACAGACCACCGCGACGAACAGCGCGACGTACTTGGTGAACAGTCGCCGGCGGGTCTTTGCGACGGGGGCTTTGGCCGGCGCTTGCTGCGGTGCGTCCGCACCTGCGTGCTGACCCCTGTATTCTCTACTCACGAGCGGCTCATTTGCGGCCATCCAGTACTCGCCGAACGGTTGCGACCAGACGATCAAATTCGATCGGTTTGGTGTCGAACTCCTCGCACCCCGTGGCAATCGCCTTCTCGCGCTCGCCGGCCAGCGCATGTGCGGACAAAGCGATGATGGGAATGTCCTGGGTTTGCGAGTTGCCTTTCAGACGCCGCGCCGCTTCCCAGCCGTCAACAACGGGCATTTCGACGTCCATCAGGATAATATCAGGCTGCTCGGCCGCCGCCACCGCGCACCCTTTCTCGCCGTCCGCGGCCGTGAGAACCTCGACATTCCCAAGAAGCTCAAGCCGCATTTTGAGCATATAGACGTCGTCGTCGTTGTCTTCGATATAGAGCACTTTGACCACGACGCTGCTTCTCTCCCGTTGCGGGCTGCTAGCTTGCTCGGTCATTAGCGCTGGCTTCACAGTAGTAGATCGTCACCCCCGATTCGCGAAGTCCAAGCTCGAATTGGGCTTCACTTCCAGCTCCAGCGATGAGCTGGAGCGCGTGCGATACTTGGGCTCACCCGACCGATCATTGAGGCACCGGCACTCCCGGCTGCTGTGCCCGCGCCGCAGCGGCTATGCTGCCGCCGCGCTGCCGAGTGCCACGATAAAGTCGCGCCGTCTCATGCAACCCTCTTGCGCGAGTTAACGCAGTTCGCCTTTTCCGCACAGTCAGGTTTGCGGGCGCACATCACCAGATGGCGATGGCAGCCGCCAACGCGAGCGGCGCGACCACAAGGCCGAGGTAGACCCACGTCCTATATCCCTCGGCAGTCCTGGGAAGCATGAAAAGATGGATCACAATCCACAGACACACGGCAAACCCTAGAGCAAGCCTAATCAGATCGCCAGGGGTCTCGTACACCGAGGCAAGGCTTTCGCTCTGAGGACTACTAACCCGCACCGTCACGGCTACGAGCGCGCCGATAAACAGCGCTCGAAAAACGATGGCTAATATTCGCAGCCCTATCGGGATGGTGGATACGGGTGTCCCGATGGCAAATGGATCGAGCTGCGACGATGTAGTGCTCATGGTCTCAATCTGGTGCGGCCTAAGTCCCTTTGTCGCCGTCTCCCGGGTTCGCCCGGACGGCCAACTTTTGCAACCTTCCGGTCAACACTCTGAGTTGCTCGTTTGCGCCGAGTTGGTGCAGGCGGTCAATGCAGACCTGAACCGTTTGGGCGTGGTTGTCGGCGATACTGTAGATGTGTTCGGCGCTGCTCATGATCGTCTGCAATCTCATTCTTAACCACCCCCGGGATTGGCAGGCGTGTCGCTCCGTCATCGGGCTGGTTGCACGCCATCTCGCCGCCAGGACGTTGATGCTAGCGCCGTTGTCCCACGTCATCTGTGAGGTACTTCACACATCTCTGGGCATTTGTTGCCACGGCAGAGCGCCGTCATGACCGGCGATGCTGTACGTCTGCGCCACAGCCTATGTTTTTTTTCCTGCGAGCGTGAAGTGGCTCACACGCCTTTTCTGATTTCCGCTCTCTAATCCGGCTCATCGGCCTCGCGCTAGGAGGCAAAAAATGTCACGGGTACCAGGGTTCGCATTAATCATTCTTGTAGCGGTGGTGATCGCGGCTGCGATCACGACGTGGGCGGCTTCACCGATTACGGGGAGCGATTCGGCTGGGTCAACCCAAGCTAGGGAAGTGATTTATCGCCCTCAGCACTTGCTCTTGTACTAACACCGGCAATCAGCGCCCGCGAAACGGCTGAAGAGTAGCCAATGCAGGATCGGTGATGCCGGCTGCAATATCCGGGAGTCCTGCGCTGCGCCGCCGAGCAGCGTGATGAACTCGCGTCTCCTCATGGGCTGCCCTTCTCAGACTGGAGGCCGCACATTATCACACCGCTACGCGAAAACGACTGCTGTGCATCACGGCTAAAGAGAGGGGCCCTGGCTGTGTAGAAACTCACACATCCGCGACGCCGCGATCACCTCCACTCCGATGGACGCAGCGGCGGCTTTCAGGGGGTTTAGGTAATATTCGACAAATGGCGCCGTTGCCGGGTTGAACAGGAGCGCGACTCGAGCGACGCGCGGCGCGATCTCCTTGAGCAGCTCCAGCCACTTGCCGCCCAGCGAACCCTCTAAACTGACGAAACCGGTGACATGGCCGCCCGGAAGCGACAGACTCGCGACGAAGCCATTTACGGGCTCGACGACGGCTGCGGTCGCAGCCCAATAGGTCGCCTCGTTGCGCCACGCGCTGTGCGCGATATCAGTTCATCGGCGAGTTCGTTCTCATCGATCCGTGGGGGCGGGCTGATCCGGGCCGGCGTAACGTAGGATCCAAAGACCCCACTGCTTGTCGGTCACGTAGATGTAGCTGCGCGTATCGACGAGTACGTCTTCCGTCTGGGTCACGAGGTCGCGCGGCAGAGGGCCGGCGCGCTCGCTCGGCTGCGGCGGGATGAACCAGCCGCTTTCCACGGGCAACAGCGGATCCTTGATGTCGTAGACGCGCAGCCCGGCGTTGAAATAAGTCAGGTAGATCAGATTGCCGGGCTTCTCGACGTCGGGAAGGTGGATCTCCTGATTGACATTATGCGGGCCGAACCGGCCGCCCTTCTCGCAAAAATTTTTGTACGGGGCGCCCTTCGGCGGCACCGGCAGCGGAAACAGCGACATCAACCGCGGACGAGCCGGATTCCGGTTATCGATCAACCCTGCGAAGTTGAGCGCTTCGTTGCAGCGTTCCGCGATCGCCTCGGAATTCACATAGAGCAGATTGCGGTCCCACAGCGGTAAGGCCGAGTGCAGCGATGGCGCCCCGACCGCGACGAACGGCGGGCTGAAGGTTAGCTTGCCGATCAACTTTGGGTTGGCGACGTCGCTGATATCGAGATTGACCGCCGCCGGCGAGTAAGCCATCACGGCCATCTTGCCGTCCGGGCTGATGCTGGCCGGTCCATGAAAGCCCTCCGGCCCTTCCCCTTTGGGCTCGCCCGCCTTCTGTCCCGGCATCCACCAGCGACCGGCTTCTCTTGGCCGTGCCGGATCGCTGATGTCCAGGATCACCAGGATGTTCGCGCTGAATCCCGGCGCGCCAGCCGACAAATAGGCGTACTTGCCGCCCGGATACGAGTTGCGGTGCGTCCCCGTCGCCCCCGTCTTCCAGTGCGAGAGCTGCCGCGGGTTGATCGGATCGCTGATGTCCCAAATCAGAACGCCTTCGTCGTTTGGCTTGTTCGGATCGGCGCCCCAAGCAAGCGACGACTTCTCCAGCGCCGTTACCATGATGTTATCGTGGAGCGTCATCTGGATGGTCCAGGTGTTACCGGGACCCGGGACGGTTTTCACGAATTTCGGATCCTTCGGATCGGTAACGTCCACGATGCTCCAGCCGTAATGCCACAGATGCCCCATGTAGAGGTACCAATGGCCATTGACCTTCTTAATGGCCATCTTGAAGGCGCCCTTGCGGTTGTCGAGAGCGCTATATCCGATGGGCTCCATGTTGTTGGCTTCCCATCCCGGCGGGATGGAATCGGCGTGGCTGCGCGCCGCCAACCCCGCGGCAGCGATCGCAACGGCGCCGCCTGCGGCAGCGCATCGGAGATATTTCATGGAGCGCATCCGATTTCCCCACGGTTGCGATCAGTGGCCAATCTTAGAGCGCATTCCGATGAAATGGAATCGGTGCAAGTGGCAGCGGGGGGCTCTTCCTGTACGGATCTGTTTGATCAAATAGCGAAATTTCATTCCGCGGAACGCGGTACGCGGCTGCCATGAACCGGATGTCCGTCGAGCGTCGCCGCTTTTTGCGCGGTGTGCCCGGCGCGGCGATGGCGCTTCTCGCCCGCGGGACCGGCCGAGCGGAAATTCAGCTACGAATCCGCGATCCTTGCCGCCGGCAAAACGCGTCGGGCGCATCCCGCCCGACCCGTCCATCTGGCCAGTAGAAGGGGCCGAACGGGCATGCCATATGCGTCCCGAGCATCTTCACGGAGGTCTTTGTCATGGCCGAGCCCGTTAGTCCCCTTACGGCCTTCTCCGATCACGTCGCCGTACTTGTCGAGCGCGCATCCGCCGGCATCGTCGCAGTTCATGGCGGCGGCCGTTGGTCTTCGAGCGGCATTCACTGGCGCCCCGGTGTGATCGTCACGGCTGAAGAGGTACTCGAGGGCGACGACGACCTTACCGTCACGCTCCCGGGTGGGCGGAAGGTCGCGGCCTCGCTCGCGGGTCGTGATCCGAGCACCGACGTGGCGGCGTTACGCATCGAGGCACAGAGCTTGCCGATCGCGGCCACCGCGGATGCCGGATCGCTGCGGCCGGGCCACGTGATCCTTGCGGTCGGAAGCTTTGAGGGCGCGCCCGCCGCGAGCTTTGGGCTGGTGGGTTTCGTGGGCAGTGCCTGGCAAAGCCTGCGCGGCGGGACGATCGACAGCCTTGTGCGTCTTGATCTGGCGCTCGGCGCACGAGCTGAGGGCGGTGCCGTAGTCGACTCGCAGGGACGGGTCGTCGGCATGGCGGTCCGCGGACCGCGCCGACGGGTACTTGCCATCCCGACGGCGACGATCGACCGGGCCGTCGACCAGCTCCTGGCCAAGGGATATGTCAGCCGCGGATATTTCGGTGCCCGACTCCAGCATGTGCGTCTCCCGCGCCAACGAAACGGGGCGCAGCCGCTGGAACGCGAGCATGGGATCCTGATTGTGAGCATCGACCCGAACGGGCCCGCAGCGCGCGCCGGGCTTGTGATCGGTGACATCGTGACGGCGTGGAACGCGCAGCCGCTGACTCGGGTGCGGGACGTGATGCGACTCCTCGGGCCGGATAGCGTCGGCAACACCATTGATCTGCAGCTGTTGCGCGGCGGAGCTCCGAAAGACCTAAAGATCGTGATCGGCGAACGCCCGTTGGCATAATGTCTCGTGCGCACGGCGCTGCTGCGTCATTGGTGGGGCCGAGAACATCCATGGTCGCGGTCGCAATCTATTCGGCCGATCCCGCTCTCCGGCCGCGGCTCGAGCAGCTGTTGCGCGCAGAATTGGGCTATAGAGTTGCCGGCGTCACCCATGACCCGGCAACGGTCAGCCGATTGATCGAGCAAAGTCGCGTCGACACGGTGGTGGCGCATGCGCCGTCGCGCAAACAGCTCACTGAGTGGCGAAATCGCCATCCAACGACGAAATTCGTCGTCATCGCCGGCGAGAGTGATGAGGAGGAAACCCTCGACGCGCTCTACGCCGGCGCTACCGCCATCCTGCCGCCCTGGGCCGAGAGCACCGAGATCGCCACTGCGATCGATGTGGCAAGGCGCGGCCTTGCACTTCTACCGCGTCACGTTCTCGAGCGGTTGCTCGACGCCAGCTCACCCACATCGGAGGAATCGCTGGGCGACGATGGCGCCAACCGGGTTTCGCTCACGCCGCGCGAGCACGAGGTGCTCGCCGCCATGGCCGATGGCGCCTCCAATAAAGTCATCGCGCGGCGGCTAGGAATCTCGCTTCACACCGCCAAGTTCCATGTGGCGGCGATCCTCGCCAAGCTTGATGCCGACAGTCGCACTGAAGCGGTCGCGCGGGCTGCCCATCTCGGTCTGGTAATGCTGTGATTGCCGAGACTGACTGGGCGCGTCGGTTCCCTTCCGAAGCGTAGCATTGCTACGGCCTGACGATCCCGCCGACGCTCCGGCTACGCGCTGACGAGGGCAAGCCATCTGGGTGAGCGTGGTGTAGTGCTAGACGGTCGTAGTCGTTAGCAATGCGCCGCATGATCGTCCTTGCGGCCTCGTGAGTCATCTGATCGGCAACCGTGCGAGTTTCCTCTGCACCAAGGCGCCAATGCCCAGGGTCCCAGACGAACTTTCTGGATGGCATGGGCAGTGGACTACCAAGAGTTCATTGGAGCTAGCCCTCCTGCGGAACAATGGCCGAATTTAAATCAGTATCCTCGATCCAGCGACCGACAAGCGTGTCGCGCCACTATAAAATCAACGCATTTTGCGGTCCGCCCAGGTCCTAAGATCAGCGACGGTGAAGCGTTCGAGAAAGGGATTTGCCTTAACGATCTTTTCTCGCTTGGTTCGACCCGTTGCGTCGGCGGTTGCCATAACGAGGGCAGCGTCGGCATTCTCCGTTGCTGACAGGATCGCCACAGCTCCTGCGCCACCGGCGAAGTGAGCCAAGTAGAGCGTTCCGGGCGTCACAGGCAGACCTCGTTTTATTAACATCCCGGCGTTTCGCTCGGTGAATCGCGCGGTGATCTCACGCGCGATTTTAGCATCCCGCCGTAGTTCCAGGATTTCCGCTTGGCTGCGTCCCTTAGCCAAATCGGGTCGGTGCGCGCGGATCATGTCGAGCCACGTTTCGTCGAGAAATTGACCAAGTCCCGTTGCGCTAGAGCATTTGTTTGTCGCGTTTGGATCGCCGTCGGATTCAACGCCGATGATCCGCTCGACCACAGCGTCGATAGTCGCTCCGGCGGTCGGCTCTTCGCGTTGGGAACCAGGTGGCCCCAAACTAAACGCGGTCAATGACATGCCCATGATGACCAGACGCCGAAGTACTCGACTGCGGCACGTCACGGATCCGAAATTCGTCGTCATTGGGAGACCCGAGCTTTGACCTTCATCGGATCGGTCGTAGAAATATGAATTCTGCTGCTCGGCTGCGAAAAGGGCGTGCCGGGTGTCAATTCCGCTGGCTTCGCATCGAGACATGCGTGCCTGCCCAGCTCAAGAGATGGTTTACCAAACGCACGGCATACCGAAAGCAGCGTGCCATAATCATGTCACACAGCTCGACACCGAACATCAGCAGCTGACCTAGAATATGACCACCTGCGTAGAAGCCGACCGCAGGTATCAAACCAACGCAAAATAAATTTCCGATTCGTTGCTCAAGTGATCCCGAGACAAACGCGGCGACCCCCAGTCCGAACAATAAGCATGCAACAGCGAGATGCTTCCCCACCCTCATGATAGCTGGTCCTGGATGAGGCCTTTGCCGCGCCTTTGAAGACTGCAAACGGCCTCGCTTAATGCCGTCGTATAGGGGTGCTTGTCCCATTATTGCGCCCTCGAGATACGCGCTATCGGATGATGGAGGCTGATCGGAAATCGATTACAAATTGATTTAAAGCGACAACAGGCCAACCCGTTTGCTCGTTAACCTTAACACCGCCTCCCGCGCCCAAGACCCCGCGCAACCGAACCGCTTGACGTCGTTCGCTCACGAGGCCTTGGCATCGGCAAAGAGCCCACTACGATCCGACTCGCCCCCACCAGCAGCACGCGATCGTTCGCCTTCCGGGCCGCCCAGCGCGAACGTCACCTGCAGTGTCTCATTGAGCTGCTTGCGAGAAGGCCCACTGGACCCCGTAGGGGTTAGTTGTGCTCCTTACGCGGCAGCGGGGACCGCGCTTCATGCGTGTTTTGCCGACGCTCGTTGAGGACCTGCTCGATGTAGTCGGGCGGCCCTATGACGGTATCGACCACGTCGTCATGGACGACGTACATGAAACAATGCTCGACCCCGGCAAGTGTGATCACCCCCTCGCCGCCCTGGGGGTAGTCGCGCAGACACCGTGCGATGTGGCTGCGAATCTCAACTTGCATAGCGGGTTGGCTGAGGTCGATATCGCTGCGGTAGCGCAGTTCAAGGCGCATCACGTCCTCCACGATCCGTGAAGCCGCTCCGTATCGCGACGAGAAGGTACGCCGATTAGAGGCGATTCGTGAGGTAGCCAAAGACGGACAGTGTGGACCAGAGGGGGCGAGCGAGCCTGCTGCTAAATTTCAGAACAATTCAGGACCTGCCCCCATGGACCTACCGGCTTCCTCGGTGGCAGGCTGAGCGTGCGGTAATCCGTGGAGGCGGGGGAATTCATGTTCTGCCGCATGAATTGCCAGATGCGGCCATGGCGGCTCTGACCGTTCACGCGGCCTCGCGGCTGCCGATAAATTTTTTCCGAAGGAGGTAGCCCAAAACAGGCCACCCCACTTACCGCGCCAGAACCTCCCTCAGCACCAGAAATCGTTTCTGACCAAATTTCCGGGGATGGCGCCTGGATGAAAATTTGAAACCAAAAAGTCCCCCCTACCGGGGGGTTCATTATAGAGGTTCGGCGGCAAGACAAAATGAGGTTGGCTCGCGGCTCGCGCACCCGCCCCGGCGCCTCCATCCTGCATTGCGATCGTGATGCGCTCCATGCAGCCGCTCCTCCCTTTACTGTGCACAAAATGCGTATAAGCTAAACAGTCGGCAGCCGCAGGCAAGGTTTATCCGCATGAAATCGGCATCCAAAAAACGCACACCAAGCATCGTAAACTTGACAGTCAAGCGACGCTATCTCACCGAGCGCGAGGTCGAGCGCCTGATGGACTGCGCGCGCAAGTACGGCCGCTATGGGCATCGCGACGCGACCATGATCCTGGTCGCCTATCGCCACGGCCTGCGGGCCTCCGAGGTGTGCGACCTGCAATGGCAGCAGATCGAGCTGTCCGAGGGCCGCCTTCACGTTCACCGTGTCAAGAATGGGATTCCCAGCGTCCACCCAATCCGCGGTGACGAGATGCGGGCGCTTCGTAAGCTACGCCGGGATTACCCTAGAGAGGCTTACGTGTTCGTTTCCGAACGCGGTGGGCCGATCAGCCCCATTGGCTTCCATCGCCTCATCCAGCGTGTCGGGGAGGCCGCCAAGATGCCATTCCCGATCCACCCACACATGCTTCGCCATGCCTGTGGGTTCAAGCTCGCCAACGATGGCCACGACACACGGGCCCTGCAGCACTACCTTGGCCACAAGAACATCCAGCACACGGTCAGGTACACCGAAATGGCGCCCGACCGGTTCAAGGACTTTTGGAGGGATTGACGATGGCGGTGCAGGATCCATCGCGACGCACGGAAGATCCTCCCGTTCGAAGAAGACGACGCGCCATGTCGTAGAGATCACTCGTCCGCTGGCGGTCGCATCCTGCGCGGAATGCGCTCCTGCGGCCCGATCGCGGTATCGACCTCCATCATCAGCCGGTTCGGCTTGCGCTTTGTGGGCTCTAGAGCATGTTCCGCCCCAATTGAATCAGGGGGATTCTCGTGGGGCCAAAGATGGGAGAGTCTATCGGCATTGATTCGCTTTTGGGAGGCTGGGCGATGCCGAAG
>Ga0318528_10001017_pt1 | contig 10236 bp, 10 predicted proteins | sample GRESIP052b4f26_FD_202500 | JGI IMG/M metagenome (GOLD analysis project Ga0318528, IMG submission 202500) | Tropical soil microbial communities from Luquillo Experimental Forest, Puerto Rico - GRE.SIPMG.052b4f26 | ecosystem: Environmental > Terrestrial > Soil > Tropical forest > Bulk soil...
GTCTCGTTTTGGCTGATGCTGCCGATCGCCGCGGCGATCGCCGCTTTTTTCGGGGTGCTGTTCGGCGCCCCGACCCTGAGGCTCAAGGGCGATTATCTGGCGATCGTGACCCTGGGTTTCGGCGAGATCGTGCCGATCGTCGCGCGCAACATTCCCTCGGTCACCAATGGGGCGATGGGTCTCAACGGCGTCGCCGCACCCCGGTTCTTCGGTTTCGACTTCGGGATCGATGCGACGCCTTATTACTACGTCGGCGTAGCAATCGTCGCTTTTCTGATCTTGACAAGCCAGCGGCTCAAGGATTCGCGGATCGGCCGCGCCTGGATGGCGATTCGCGAAGATGAGGTCGCAGCCACGGCGATGGGTGTGGACCGCGTCCGCTACAAGCTGCTCGCCTTTGCGATCGGTGCGGCCTTCGCCGGCGCAACGGGTACCTTCTATGTCGCCAAATTGCAGACCGCGACGCCTGAGATGTTCATGTTTCCGGTCTCGGTCATGATCCTCGTAATGGTCGTCTTCGGCGGAATCGGTAGCGTTTGGGGGGTCGTCGTCGGCGCGTTGATCCTGCAGATCCTACAATCGTGGTTTCTCGAAGACCTCTCGGAGTGGCTGCACGCGCTGGGCCGCTTCGTCGGCGTCGATTGGTTGCAGCATGTCGAGCTCGCCTCGTCGATCGAGCTGATATTCGGGCTGATCCTGGTGCTGATGATGCTCTACCGCCGCGAGGGGCTGATCCCGGCCGCCCGGCGGACGCGGACCTTGAGCCTCGACGAGCAGACGGTGCAACCCGCGCGCAGCGGCTTCACCAATCTGGCGGCGCGAGACGATGGCTCCCGGCTGCCGCTTCTCGAAATCGTCGATCTTGCCGTGCGGTTTGGCGGTTTGGTCGCCTTGCAGTCTGTCGAGTTGAGCGTCCCTGCGCATTCGGTCGTCGCCGTGATCGGGCCCAACGGGTCGGGCAAATCGACATTGTTCAACGCCGTCACCGGGCTCGTCCCGACCGATCAGGGCACCATCCGCTTTGCCGGCGAGGAGATCGGCCGGTTGCGGCCGCATCAGGTGCTGGACCGCGGCATCGCCCGCACGTTTCAGAACATCCGCCTGTTCCCGAACCTCAGCGTTCTCGAAAACGTCATGGTCGGCATGCATGCGCGACTCGTCACGGGTCCGGTCGGGGCTGTGCTGCGGCTGCCGGCGACCCGCGGCGAGGAAGCTGCCGCGCGCGAGCGCGCGCTTGAGATCCTCTCGCTGTTCGGCAACCGGCTATTGCCGCGCGCCGAGCATCCCGCGGCGAGCCTTTCCTACGCTAACCGGCGGCGCACCGAGATCGCCCGCGCGCTCGCCGCGCAGCCCAAGCTGCTGATGCTCGACGAGCCGACGGCTGGCATGAACCCGGCTGAGACATTGGAGCTCGCCGACCAAATCGGAAGCCTCAACCGTTACGGCCTGACAGTCCTCTTGATCGAGCACAAGCTCGACGTCGTCGCGATGCTGGCCGACAAAGTCGTCGTGCTCGACCATGGCGAGAAGATCGCCGAAGGGCCGCCCGCTGCGGTGCGCCGCGACGAGGAGGTGATCCGCGCTTATCTGGGCCGAAGCGCCGTCTTCGCCTGAACCCCGCCACATGACGACAGAGAGGGAAGCTTCCACTCTCGATGCCTCGGAGCCTCGTGGTGAATTGCTCGAGTTGTGCCCAATCCTCGAATTTAGGGGGGTCGACACCCATTACGGCGACCTCCACGTCCTGAAATCGGTCGACTATCGGATCGACGTGGGCGAGATCGTCTGCCTGTTGGGCGGCAACGCGTCAGGCAAGTCGACGACGATGAAGGCGATCATGGGGAGTGTGCGGCCGACAGCAGGCGACATTCTGTACCAAGGCGCCTCCCTCGCCGGCGTCGGCACCGCCGAGCGGGTGCGGCGCGGAATTGCCCCGGTGCTCGAGGCACGACGGCTCTTCCCCCGCATGACGGTCTACGAGAACCTCGAGATGGGCGCCTATACGCGGCATCGCGGGCCGGAGTTCGAGGAGGATCTGGCGCGCGTCTTCACCCTCTTTCCCCGGGTCGAGGAGCGGCTCCGCCAGATTGCCGGCACATTGTCGGGCGGTGAGCAGCAGATGGTCGCGATCGGCCGCGCCCTGATGGCACGGCCCAGGCTCTTATGCATGGACGAGCCTTCGATGGGCCTCTCGCCCGCCTACGTCGAGCAGGTCTTCGACATCATCCGAACGATCAACCGGCAGGGTGTCACAATCTTTATGGTCGAGCAGAACGCCAACATGGCGCTATCGATCGCCGACCGGGCATATGTCCTGCAGACCGGCCAGGTGGTCCTCAGCGGCCGGGCTGCCGAGCTCCGCGAAAACGAGCTGATCCGCCACGCCTATTTGGGCGAGCTGAAGGTGCAATAGCTTCGCCGATTCGCCGGACGAGTCGACGACACTGCACGAACGCGGACCAGTTGGGCACCGCCCGTAATCTTTCGGTGGCGCCTTTCGAGCAACCGAGGCGCAGCCCATTCGGCCGGCCGGGTTGGCCGGTGCGCAAGGTTGCGTTACAAGCTTCTGCGATGCTCACTGCGCTTTGCCGGGCCTTTTATGCGCTCTCGGCGCCACCGCTGCGGCGGATCGTTGCGCTTAGCCTTATGCTCGCGATTCTGACTTTCGCGTTACTATGGCTCGCCGTTGCCGGTGCTCTTTACAACACGGCGTTCTTTGAGTGGCGGCCGCTCAATTGGATCGTCGAGCTGATGGGCGGACTAGCCGTGTTGGGGCTGAGCTGGCTTTTCTTCCCGGCGGTGGCAACGCTGATCATGGGTCTTTTCCTCGAACGCATCGCCGCCGCTGTCGAAGCACTCGATTATCCCGGGTGCAGCCCACCGCGCCGGCAGCCGATCAGCGAGACTCTGGGGGTGATGCTGCGTCTGACGGCGCTGACACTGCTCCTCAACCTGTTGGCGCTTCCGGTGTACTTATTGCTCCCCGGGATAAATCTGTTTCTCTTCCTGGCGCTGAACGGATATCTTCTCGGCCGGGAGTATTTCGAGGTGGTCGCGCTGAGACGGCTCGATGCCGCGGCGACCAGGGCGGCGCGCAACCGTTTTGGTCTTCGCGTTTTCCTCGGAGGGGTGGTAATTGCAGCCTTATTCGCTCTGCCGCTCGTCAACCTCATAGCGCCGGTGATCGCTACGGTGTTTATGCTGCATGTCTTCGAGGCGCTGCCGCGCATCGAGCCGCATCCCCTGACCCGGTCTGCGGTGTAATTCTCCATTCAACAATGTCGATCGGGTGTTCAATCCATGTTTAGTCGGAAGAAAACCGAGGCAGAGGACCGCAAAATGGCAGATGCGTCTGACGATTTGGGCATTCCGATGAAGCCCGCCCGGCCACCCGGGCCGGGAGCAAGCGCACCCGTCAGGACCCCGACGATCCCGCCGCGCACACCGGATTTGGTGCGTGCTGCTGACGTGGCTCGGGTGCCGGAGGTACCGCGCCGACCGGGTGAACCCGGAAGTCAGCCGCGACCCAGCGAAGCCGAGGTGCGCAAGCTGATCGTCGGCCGCGAGATCACCCTCTCGGGCGAGATCACCTCCTGCGACAAGCTGATCGTCGAGGGCAGTGTCGAGGCCAACCTGACGAATTGCCGCGATGTCGACATCGCCGAAAGCGGCCTGTTCAAGGGCTCCGCCTCGATCGAGGAGGCCGAAATCCGCGGCCGCTTTGAAGGCAATCTCGTCGTGCGCAAGCGGCTCTTGATAAAGGCGAGCGGACGCATTTCGGGGACGATTCGCTACGGCCAGATCGAGATCGAGTGCGGCGGACAGATTTCGGGTGACATCCAGGCCCAACCGTCATCGGAGCCCGGCGAAATTATGGTCGACGTGCCGACCGCCCGCGCGGCGAGCTGACCCGGGATTTTTCCGCCGCCCGAGGCGCGCGGCGGCCGGTACGCCGGGCGAGCGCAGGGTCGGCCGGCGCTGCCGGCTCGGAGACAACCGCGCGCGCCGCGATCACCTCGGCGGGACCGGTCTTGGCGCCATAGCGGCAAAGATCGGCCAGGACGCAATCCGGGCATTCGGGTTTACGGGCCTTGCATACATATCGCCCGTGCAGGATCAGCCAATGATGCGCATAGCGTTTGTATTCGGCCGGTGTGCAGGCTTCGAGCGCGAGCTCGACCGCGAACGGCGTCTTTCCCGGCGCAAGACCCGTGCGATTGGCGACCCGGAAGATATGTGTGTCGACCGCGATCGTGGGCTCGCCAAAGGCGACGTTCAGCACCACGTTCGCGGTCTTCCGCCCGACGCCGGGCAACGCCTCCAGCGCCGACCGGTCACGCGGAACCGCGCCATCATATTGCTCGACCAGGATCCGGCTCAGCGCCATCAGGTTCTTCGCCTTAGTCCGGAAGAGCCCGATCGTGCGGATCAGCTCGACCAGCCTCTCCTTGCCGAGCGCCAGCATCTTCTCCGGCGTATCCGCAAGCGCGAACAGCGCTGGAGTCGCCTTGTTGACGCCCGTGTCGGTCGCCTGCGCCGACAGCACGACGGCAACGAGCAGGGTAAACGGGTTGATGAATTCGAGCTCGGTCTGCGGGATCGGCCGCGTCTCGGCCAGTCGTCGGTAGAACTCCCGGACCTCGCGTTTCGAGAAGGTGCGCATCACCTCCGAATGTAAAGGGGACAGCGCCAGACGACAAACCTCGCGACGCCCTCTGCGGCTGCTTTACGTAGCGCCGCTCCCGCCGCTATGTTTAGGGGTAATGAGCCCCAACCCCGGTAGCGCCGCAACCACCCCGGCGCCGTTCGGCACCCTGTCTTTCGAGCGCGTGCTGTTACCGCATCGCAGCCTGCCCCCGCGCAGCTTTCACCTCCTGATGCTCACCCTCGGTCTGATTAGCCTCGCGGTCGGCATCGGGTTCGTCTCGATTGGTGCTTGGCCGGTGATGGGCTTCTTTGGGCTCGACGCCGCCCTCGTCTATATCGCATTCCGTCTCAATTATCGCAGCGCCCGCCGCAGCGAGACGATCCGGCTTGCCGGCGACGCCTTCACGGTCGAGCGGGTCAGCGTGGGGGGCGAGCGCCGAATGTGGCGGTTTCAGCCCTTCTGGCTGCGCGTGATCCTGGAAGAGCACGGCGATGAGTGGAACCGGCTTCTCGTCGCCTCACATGGCCGCAGCTTGGTGATCGGCGACATCGTGACGCCCGCTGCCCGCCGCGAGCTCGCGGCGTCGATCCGCGCGGCGCTCAAAGGCTGGCGAGATGCGCTCAATCCCGCGGGCGCTGCGACGCCTCAGAGACCAAGCACCTCCTTCAAGCCGTAGAGCCCCGGTGGCCGACCGACGACCCAGCGGGCCGCCTGCACTGCGCCTTTTGCGTAAATGGACCGGCTCGTCGCCCGGTGGATCAGCTCAAGGCGCTCGCCGGCTCCGGCAAAGACCACATGGTGATCGCCGACCGCATCACCACCGCGCAATGCTGCAAAGCCGATGTCGCCGGTACGGCGGGGGCCGGTGACGCCGTCCCGCGCTCGCTGCTGCACGCCCTCGAACGCCACCTCACGGCCAGCCGCTACTGCACGGCCGAGGGCGAGCGCGGTGCCCGAGGGGGCGTCGACCTTGCCGCGATGGTGCAGTTCCATGATTTCGACGTCCCAATCCGGACCCAGCCGACGGGCGACGTCTTCGACTAGTCCCAGCAGCAAATTGATCCCGAGGCTCATATTGGGTGCCCAGACAATCGGGACTTTGCGCGCCGCCTGCCGCACCCCGTCACCTTCCTCGACCGAAAGGCCGGTGGTGCCGATCACCATCGCCTTTCCCAACCCGGCGGCCTGTGCGGCATGGGTGGCGGTCGCGCCGGGCGTCGTGAACTCAATCACGACATCGCTGTTGCGGATCAGCTTCTCGGTGTTGTCGCCGACCGAGATGCCGAGCCGCCCGACTCCAGCGAGTTCGCCGATGTCCTGATTGATATAGCCGCTGCCCGGTTTGGCGCAGCCGCCAGCGAGCGCACATCCTTCGCTCGCCGCGATCTCAGCGACCAGCATCCTACCCATCCGGCCGCCGCATCCGACGACCCCCATCTTGGTTCCCGCCATGCTCCGCCTCCTCCCTGCTTCGTGATGCCGAAACGGTTACCGATCGCCTGGGAAAACTCAAGCGCGGGTCGCTGCGTGAGCAACTCTCTGACAGCGTGGCGAAGGCCGGGCGCTTATCCCAGGCGGGCGAATGGCGTTTTCTCGGCTGCCGATTTCCTCTACACCGGGCCGGCATGGCGTTGCTGCGTTCCGTCGCCACGGTCGCTTCCTACACCGCGATAAGCCGGGTGTTCGGCTTTGTCCGCGACGTCCTGACGGCAGCAATTCTCGGCGCGGGGCCGGTGGCCGACGCGTTCTTCGTAGCCCAGCGCCTGCCGAACCTGTTCCGCAGTTTGTTCGCTGAGGGCGCCTTCAGCGCCGCATTCGTCCCTCTCTTCGCCGGGACCATGGCCGAGCATGGCAGGGAGCCGGCGCGAATCTTTGCCGAGGACGCGCTTGCCGTGCTGCTCACCGCACTTCTCGGCTTCGTCCTCCTCGGCGAGATCTTCATGCCCACGGTCATGGACGTGATCGCCCCGGGCTTCCGGCAGCAAGCCGACAAGTTCGAGCTCGCGGTCGATCTCGCCCGGATCACCTTTCCCTATCTCCTGTTCATCGCGCTCGTGGCACTTCAAGGCGGGGTCCTGAATTCGGTCGAGCGCTTTGCCGCCGCCGCTGCGACGCCGATCCTGTTGAATCTGTTTTTGATCGCGGCGCTGTTGATGATGCGGCAGTTTGGCTGGCGTGACGGGCGTGCCCTCGCTTGGGCGGTCAGCGCTGCCGGGTTTGCCCAGTTCCTGTGGCTGTTGCTCGCCTGTGCACACGCCGGGCTCGTGTTGCGGCTGCCCTTGCCTCGGCTGACACAAGGCGTGCGCCGCACCTTGGCAGTGATGGCGCCGGGCACGATCGGGGCCGGCGTCACGCAGCTCAATTTGTTGATCTCGACGGCCCTCGCTTCGCTGTTGCCGAGTGGCTCGGTCTCCTATCTCTACTATGCCGACCGTCTGAACCAATTGCCGCTCGGCGTCGTCGGCATCGCGGTCGGCACCGCCATTCTCCCGTCGCTGTCGCGGGAGGTCCGGCTCGGGCACCTGCCCGATGCGGTAGCGACGCAAAATCGTGGGATCGAGCTCGCATTGCTGTTGACCCTGCCCGCGGCGATCGCCCTCGGGGTTCTGGCGACGCCGATCCTCTCGGTGCTGTTTGAGCGCGGCGCCTTCGGCCCGACCGATACCATGGCGACCGCCGCGGCGCTGACGGCCTATGCGGCAGGTCTCCCGGCCTTTGTCCTGATCAAGGTGCTGGCGCCCGCCTTCTTTGCCCGCCACGACACGGCGACCCCGGTCAAGGTCGCGGTCGCGGCGATGGCGGTGAATTTGTGTCTGACGCTCGTTCTGATGCAGTTTCTGGCGCATGTCGGGATCGCCCTCGCGACGACGATGGCCGGCTGGCTGAATGCGTTGGCGCTGCTCGCGCTGCTGATTCGGCGCGGGCACTTCGGGTTCGACGGGCGCGCGCAGCGCAACCTGCCGCGGATCGGCGTCGCGGCGCTCGGCATGGGTGTAGTCCTGGCGGCGTTGCGGATCGCACTGGCGCCGATGCTCGCGGGCCACACCATGTTGCAAGTGGGCGCGCTTGCCATGCTGGTTGGCGCCGGGTTCGCCGCCTTCGGTGCATTGGCGCTCGGTCTCGGGATCGCCGATTGGCGCGATCTCTTGGGGCGCCGACGCCGGCAACCGGCTTGACCGGCGCCTCCCTGCAGCGGTAACAGCGCGGCCAGCGATCGCCAATTCGGGGTCCAATGAACCGCATCTTCTCCGGCATCCAGCCGACCGGCAACCTGCATCTCGGCAATTACCTCGGGGCGATCCGCAACTGGGTCGCGTTGCAGAATGACTACGACTGCATCTTCTGCATCGTCGACCTGCATGCGCTCACTCAGCCGCAGGATCCGGCCGAATTGCGCGCCTCGACGCGCGAAGTGACGGCCGCCTACATCGCCGCCGGCATCGATCCCGAGCGCTGTATCATCTTCAACCAAAGCATGGTTTCCGCTCATGTCGAGCTTGCCTGGCTACTCGGCTGCCTGACCCCGCTCGGCTGGCTCAACCGCATGACGCAATTCAAGGAGAAGGCTGGGAAAAATCGAGAGATGGCCGGTCTCGGCCTTTACGCCTATCCGGTCCTGATGGCGGCGGACATCCTCGTATACAAGGCGACGCACGTTCCGGTCGGCGAAGACCAGAAGCAGCATCTCGAACTCGCGCGCGACATTGCCGGTGCCTTCAACCGCTGCTACGAGCGCGATTTCTTCCCATTGCCCGAGCCACAGATCTTTGGCTCGGCGACGCGGGTGATGAGTCTGCGCGACGGCACCAAGAAGATGTCGAAATCGGACAGCTCCGATTATTCCCGTATCAACATGACCGACGACGCCGACGCAATCGCGCTGAAGATCCGCCGCGCTAAGACCGACCCCGCACCCCTGTCGGAGACGGTGGCCGAGCTCGAGCGCCGGCCGGAGGCCGATAATCTGATCGGCATCTATGCCGCGCTCTCCGGGCTCTCGCGGGAGCAGGCGCTCGCCCGCTTTGCCGGCCGAAACTTCTCCGACTTCAAAGAGGCCCTGTCCGAGATTGCGGTCGAAGTGCTGGGCCGCATCGGCAGAGAGATGGGCCGGCTGACGGCGGACCCAGGGTATATCGACGGCGTGCTCCGCCGCGGGGCGGAGCGCGCCAGCGCGATCTCCTATCCCGTCTTGCGCGAGGCGCAGGCGATCAGCGGCTTGCTGCGGCCCTGAGACTGACGTTGGGGCGAGCGGATCGACCAAAGCGGACGTGGCGAAAAGGTAGACGCAGCAGACTTAAAATCTGCTCCTCGCCAGAGGGTGCGGGTTCGAGTCCCGCCGTCCGCACTAAAAAATCAATTCCTTAGAAACGCGTAACCTAGAGATGATCAAACTAGAAGATCTTGCGGCAACCATATGGCAACCAAGCGGCGGAGATTTGGACCGCTGCACGCTTCAGTTCGCCCATGAGGATACCAGCTGCCATAGCGCTGCGGTGGAAGCGACGCGCTCCGCGCCGCTCATTGCCGGCCCCATTTGCGGGGCGTCCATGGAGCCCAAAGGCGGGCGTCCCCCGTGCCCGGCGCCGTCGGAAAGACCCCTCGACTTACCGACACGGGCAATGCCACGGTGGCGCGGATCGCGGCCGAGATGCGGACGTGTTATGCTAGCAAATTGCACCGCGGCGCGCAGCCCATGCGCAACTTCCGCGAGTTGCGCGCCGCTCAGGACGTCGAGGTTCAAAATAGTGGCTTTTGAAACTCGACCGGCGACGGGGCGTCGAGCTAGCGCTGAAATTCCTGCTGGTGCTCAACCGCCTCAGCGTAGGTTGCGAAAGGCCCCGCCTGTTCGTCGGCGACGTACCAGTACCAGCCGGCCGCGTGAAGTGGAACCGAACGAGCATTACGACACCTGGATAACGAACCGCGCCTTTTGTTTCAAATTAACGGCGGTGGCGTTAGCGCGAACCTTGATCGCGTAGAAGCCAGCGGGGATCGACGCGCGAAGCGTCTGGAGTACTCCGCCCCCTGCGTTGAAATAGTTCGCTGCGTTTGGGGTCAACGACCAATTGGCATTGTAAGCGGTGCCGGTACTATCCAGTAGGGTTAGAGTGCCGATAATCGTGTTGGCTGCGGCAGTAGCCGAAACGGTATTTTTGGAAAGACTAATCATTCTACTTCCTCTTAATGTATTACTACTGCGTTTGAGATGAGCGCGGCGCTCGTGATCTTCGCCGGCGCGTTATACGGATGTTTCCTTGTCCGCAAAGAAGGAACATAGCATAACCGTGCTACAAACGCAACATAATTGTTGCCAACGCACGATAACCAGCTGGCAAAGCGCACCGCCAAATGCTCGGGGTGTCCGCGGAGTTCAAGCGCTCGATCATGCGCGAGCGCAGGGCAGCAGGAGCGGAAAGGCGTTCGGCCGGCCAAAGATATCCCTCGAGCGAGAGGACTGGTGACGGGCTTTCAGACGCCGGAGACCTGCTCCGAGGCCCGGTCATGAGCGACCCCGGCCAAACGGGCTGCCGCATCGCAAATCGGGCTGGTTCCTCAAGGGTGCGGGGCCGGGATGGCAATTTCGTCGT
>Ga0318528_10001019_pt1 | contig 10223 bp, 9 predicted proteins | sample GRESIP052b4f26_FD_202500 | JGI IMG/M metagenome (GOLD analysis project Ga0318528, IMG submission 202500) | Tropical soil microbial communities from Luquillo Experimental Forest, Puerto Rico - GRE.SIPMG.052b4f26 | ecosystem: Environmental > Terrestrial > Soil > Tropical forest > Bulk soil...
GCTCGCCCTGCAGGGGCGGAACCTCGGCATCGGTGACCGCAATCCGCGCCAGATGCGCGATACGGCGGACGGCGGCGGCATCGACCGACATTATATATGGCCTCAAGTCAGCGAAATCAGCCTGCCGTATAGCAGAGGGGGGTTTTGCACCGCAACAGTGCCTTGCTCGCCGCGGTCCGGCCGGTGAACTCAGCCGCCGGCATTTTTAGCCCGCGCCGCACCGCCCGGCCGTCCCAATCGACTTTGCGCGACCGCGCGCTCGCGTGTTATCCGCAAGTCCATGCCCGCCCCTGTTGTCCCCCTGATCGAAGCGGTCCGTTATTTTCCCTCGCGCGGCGCGCTGATCGGCCTCGATTTGGGCACCAAAACCATCGGTGTCGCCGCCTCCGATCCCGATCGGCGCCTCGCCACCGGCGTCGAAACGGTCAGGCGCAAGGCCTTCAAGACGGATGCCGCCCGGCTGCTTGCAATCGCGGCGGAGCGCACGGCGGTCGGCTTCGTGCTTGGGTTACCTATCAACATGGACGGCAGCGAGGGCCCTCGCGCGCAGTCGACCCGCGCGTTCGCGCGCAACCTCGCCCGGCTCACCGATCTTGCGATCGCGCTCTGGGACGAACGCCTCTCGACATCGGCCGTCGAACGCGAACTGATCGCTATGGATGTCAGCCGCGCCCGGCGCGCTGAAATCGTCGACGAGCATGCCGCGATGTTCATCCTGCAGGGCGCGCTGGACCGGCTCGCCAATTTGCAAAGAGGCTGACGCGCAGCCTTCAGGATTTCCCGGCAAGCCACATTGTCTGCAACACCGCGCCGAGATTGTTGAGGCCGTGTATCACGATCGTCAGCCAGGTCGAATTAAAGCGATAGCGCAGGTAACCGAGCCAAAGCCCGATGCAAAACACCTCGCCGAAGAAGAACCAGTCGTATTGCAGATGCAACCCGGTCCACACCAGGGACGACAGCAGGATCGCGCCGGGAGCCCTGAGCACCGTCTCCGACCAGCCGCGGTAGAGAAAGCCGCGTGCGAACAACTCTTCCGAGACCGGCGCGGCGACGCAGAAGGCCAGCACGAGCAGCCATAGCGCACCATCGCTCCGCGCCGATTTCAGCACCTCGACCATAAAGTCGGGCGTGACCTCGCGCCCCGTACCACGGGACAACATGTCCCAACCGAAAACAAGAAGCGCGAGCCCGCCGGCACCGATCACAAAATGTCGCCATGTCGTCCAGCGCAGTGCCAGATAATCGACGAACGGCGTGCGCGTCGGGCGGATCGCAAGCCACAGCGCAGCGAGAACCGCCGGCAGGCCCGCAATGACGGAGAGCGAAATCGCAAGCCCACTACCGGCCACCCCCTGGATCGCGGCTTTGAGGGCGACCGGCTCTCCCCCTTTCATCACAAAAATGACGACGACCGCGATCTGGCCGACGAACATCGCGACAAAGATCAGAAAGCCCCAGAGCGCGGTGCCCCAGAACTTCCAGACGCGGGGAACGGGCTGTGCGGGCGAGTCGAGAGCAGCGGGACTTGCAGGATCGAGCGAATGCATCAGTTGAGCTTTCAGGGCAGTGCCCGCTCCAACAGGCCGCGCGTGTCGGCCTCCGTGAGATCGACCGCGCCGTACATGCCGGCATGATTGTTTGCAAGCCGTGTCGCCGCGAACAGCTCGGCATGGCGCGGCGAAACCTTGTTGAGCGCCGCGCCTGCCGCGAGCAACGCCAGTCTTTCCACCGCAAGGCGCGCCATCCGCTCGCCGTCCGGCCGACGAAATGTCTTGCCGATGAAGCCGACCGCTTCGCTTGCGCCGCCAAGGCCCTGTGTCTCCTCGGCAAGCCTGCGCAGCACCGCAAGTGCCGCCTCCGCCTCGCGCGACAGAGCGCGCAGCACATCAAGACACATCACGTTGCCGGAGCCCTCCCAGATCGCATTGACGGGAGACTCGCGGTAATGGCGCGCCAAAATGCCCTCTTCGACATAGCCATTTCCGCCGAGGCATTCCATCGCCTCGAACAGGAAGGGTGGCGCGGATTTGCAAATCCAGTATTTGATCGCGGGCGTCAGCAGTCGCATATAGGCGGCTTCGTTCGGATCGTCTCCCGTGCGATCGAATGCCTGGCAAAGCCGGATCGCCAGCGCCACAGAGGCTTCGACATGGAGGGCCATGTCTGCGAGAACGGCGCGCATCAGCGGCTGGTCCGCGAGATGCTTCTGGAACACGCTGCGATGACGCGCGTGATGGAGCGCATGCGCGAGCCCCGAGCGCATCAGCCCGGCGGACGCAATCGCGCAATCCTGCCGCGTGAGCTGCACCATTTGGATGATGGTGCGGATGCCCTTGCCCTCCTCGCCGACCCGCGTCGCGTAAGCGCCGACGAACTCGACCTCGGAGGAGGCGTTGGAGCGATTGCCGAGCTTGTCCTTTAGCCTTTGGAACTGGATCGCATTGACCGCGCCATCGGGCGTAAACCGCGGCATGAAGAAGCAGGTCAATCCCTGTTCCGCCTGCGCCAACACCAGGAAAGCGTCGCACATCGGCGCGGACATGAACCATTTGTGCCCGGTGATGCGATAGCCGTCTGCGGTGCGCTGCGCACGCGTCATGTTGGCGCGCACGTCGGTGCCGCCCTGTTTCTCGGTCATGCCCATGCCGAGTGTCATTCCGCGCTTCGTCCACCAGGGCGCAAAGCTCGGGTCGTAGCTACGCGTGCCGATAACCGGCATGGTCTTGGCAAGCAGATCGGGTTGTGTCGCAAGCGCTGCGACCGAGGCGCGCGTCATCGTGATGGGGCAGAGATGGCCGGTCTCGACCTGCGATGCCATATAAAATTTCGCCGCGCGCACGACCTCCGCGGCACCGCCCGCCGGCTTGCCATCGGCACTCCAGGTCGAGTTGTGCACGCCGGCATGTGCGGAGTGCGCCATCAGCTCGTGGTAGGCGGGGTGAAACTCGACCTCGTCGCGGCGGTTGCCCCGTGAATCGAAAGTTCGCAGCTTGGGCGTATTCTCATTCGCCGCCCGCCCGCGCGCAGCCATCGCGGCTGAGCCCCAGTGCCGGCCGAAATCCGACAGCTCTTTCTCTGCCGGGCCGCCACCGAACGCAGCGACCGCCTCGACCAGGGGCCGATCCAGTGAATAGAGGTCGACATCCTCGAACGGCGGCGACTGGTTGAAGACTTCGTGGGTGGCAAAGGCTGGCTTGGTCATGGCCGATCCTTGGTACCAGGAATCAATTGCGGCGCGCTGTGATGGGGAAATCATAGGCCTGCCGGGCGGCCCCCGGCAGCGAAAAATGCCACCATTCCTTCGAATAGTTCACAAAGCCTTGCCTTCCCATGGCCGCGACGAGTTCGTTTCGCCAGCGGCGCTGCGACGGCGTAATCGAGGGCGCCCTCGTATGCGCCTTGACGTCGGTGCAGTCATAGCCGGTCCCCATATCGACACTGCCCTCGGGCGCGCGGGCCTCGGCGGGCGCGGTGCAATCGGCGTAAGTCTTGGTGGGATCGAACGCGGCGGAATTGTCTGCGGCGAGGTCGACCAGGGTCAGGTCCAGCGCCCCACCGCTCGAGTGTCGGGAATAGGTGGCGATATAGCCGAGACCGAACAGGTCGCGCTTGCGGAACGCCGGGCTAAAGCGACGATCATTCGCAGTCTCCTTGCCGTCATGCGACCACCTGTACATATCGGCCACCGCGCGCGTCGGTCGATAGCAGTCGAACATCTTGAGCGACAGGTTTCGCTTCGAAAGTTCCTGCTGGATCGCTTTCAGTCTCAAGCCGACCTCGCGCGTCACGATGCATTCGCCGGCCTGGTAACCGGCGAGCGGCCGACCGATAAAATTGTTCGCGCTCGCATAGCGGATATCCTGGAGGATGCTGGGATCGATGTCTCGCAAATAGACGAAGCCGCCGGGCAAGCCCTGGGCGTGGACTTGCGCGATGGCAGACATGACAAAGAGTGCTGACAGTTTGACCTTCACACGACCCCCAAATCCCGAATAGACCCTCATGGTAAGAAGGCGCGAAGGCGCCGTCTCGACCGTGACGCCCCAAAGCTCTGCGTGGATGGCAAGGGCAAGTGTTTAGCCCGGCCACGACGACGGAAAAGATTGGCAAGACCTTTCGGCGTCGTGTTTACCGTAGCCGGGAACCACCCGGGGATAACTTTTTCGACCGGCTTTCGCCCTTGCCCTGCCAGAAATCCCCGCCTATAGCTCTGGCTTTAATGACATCCACATCGAAATCGACCTTCGTCCTCGGTCACCGGCACCTGCTGGGAATCGAGGGGCTTTCGGCTGCCGACATTACCGGCCTGCTCGACCTCTCCGAGGAATATGTCGAGCTCAATCGCCAGATCGACAAAAAGCGCACGTCGCTGCGCGGCCGCACCCAGGTCAACCTGTTCTTCGAGGCCTCGACGCGTACCCAATCCTCCTTCGAGATCGCGGGAAAGCGGCTCGGCGCCGACGTCATGAACATGTCGGTCTCCTCGTCCTCGATGCGCAAGGGCGAGACCCTGATCGACACCGCCGTAACGTTGAACGCCATGCACCCGGACATCCTGGTGGTGCGCCACCACGCCTCAGGCGCGGTGGAACTTTTGGCACGAAAGGTGGACGGTTCCGTGATCAATGCCGGTGACGGTGCTCACGAACATCCGACCCAGGCGCTTCTCGATGCCTTGACCATCCGCCGCAACAAGGGCCGGATCGAAGGGCTTATTATCGCAATCTGCGGCGATGTCCTGCATTCGCGCGTCGCGCGCTCCAATATCCTGCTGCTCAACATCATGGGCGCACGGGTGCGGGTGGTCGCGCCCTCCACCCTGCTGCCGCCGGGCATCGAGCGGATGGGGGTCGAGGTGGCGCGCGACATGCGCGAGGGACTCGAGGGGGCAGACATCGTCATGATGCTGCGACTGCAGCGCGAACGGATGAATGGTTCCTTTGTGCCGTCATCGAGCGAGTATTTCCATTATTTCGGGCTCGACCAGAAGAAGCTCGCCTACGCGAAGCCCGATGCGCTGGTGATGCATCCGGGTCCGATGAACCGCGGTGTCGAAATCGACTCGCTTGTTGCCGACGGCGCGCAGTCGCTGATCCGGGAACAGGTCGAGATGGGAGTGGCGGTGCGGATGGCAGTGCTCGAAGCGCTCGCCCGCAACCTGCCTAACGCCTAGTGCGCGGAATGCGAAGTTCCTACAGTGGCTCCGCGAGTTCTCCAGGGAGCTTCGCAAGTGCACCAGGTCGGATAAGATTCGCTGGCGTCCCTTCGGTTCCGACGTTCGCAAGAACGTTCGCCGCACAGGGGATGCGAACGTTAGAGCCGGGACACTAGATGCCCATGTTGACCGACCGCCGCCCGATCCTGCTCGCCAACGCGCGCGTGATCGATCCGTCGCGCGATTTCGACGGCCCGGGCGACGTGCTGATCGCGGACGGCGTCATCCGCGACCTGAAGCGCGGTATCGGCGCGGCCGGCGTGCCCGAAGGCACCGACGTCATCAATTGCGCCGGCAAGATCGTCGCGCCAGGCCTGATCGACATGCGCGCCTTTGTCGGCGAGCCCGGCTTTGGTCACCGCGAAACTTTTGCTTCCGCAAGCCAGGCCGCGGCGACCGGCGGCATCACGACCATCATCTGCCAGCCGGGAACGCAGCCGGTGATCGACAATTCGGCGACGGTGGATTTCGTGCTGCGGCGAGCCCGCGACACCGCGATCGTCAACATTCATCCGATGGCGGCACTTACCAAGGGCCTCGCCGGCGAGGTGATGACCGAAATCGGGTTGTTGAAAGCGGCCGGTGCGGTCGCCTTCTCCGATGGCGACAAGAGCGTCACCAACGCGCAGGTGATGCGGCGCGCCCTGACCTACGCCCGCGATTTCGACGCGCTGATCGTGCATCACACGGAAGACCCCGATCTTGTCGGCGAAGGCGTCATGAACGAGGGCGAGTTTGCCGCGCGCCTTGGGCTGATGGGGATCCCCGATGCCGCAGAGGCGGTGATGCTCGAGCGCGACATTCGGCTCGTGGCGCTGACCGGCGGGCGCTACCACGCGGCATCGCTGAGCTGTATCGCCTCTCTGGAGATTTTGAAGCGCGCGCGCGATGCGGGGCTTGCGGTCTCGGCCTCGGTCTCGATCAATCACGTGACGCTGAACGAGAACGACATCGGCCCCTACCGAACCTTCCTGAAGCTGTCGCCGCCGTTGCGCAGCGAGAACGACCGCAAGGCGTTGGTGGAGGCGCTCGCCTCCGGCCTCATCGATGTCATCATGTCCGACCACAATCCGCAGGACGTCGAGGTCAAGCGGCTGCCATTTGCGGAGGCCGCTTCCGGCGCGGTCGGCCTGCAGACCATGCTACCGGCCGCCCTGCGCTTGATCCATAATGGCGAGATGGACTGGAAGACCCTGATCCGTGCCATGTCCACCCGGCCGGCGCAACTGCTGGGCTTGCAGGGCGGCTCGCTACGCCCCGGCGCGCCCGCCGATATCATCGTGATCGACGCCGATACGCCCTGGGTGCTCGACCCCGCCGACCTCAAATCGCTCTGCAAGAATACGCCGTTCGATGAAGCGCGATTTTCCGGACGCGTGGTGCGCACCATCGTCGGCGGACGGACCGTCTACGAGCATGTCTGATGCGCGGAAAATATGCGGAAGGTGCGCCTCCTATGGGACCTGGAGCCTTTTTGCCGGTCGCCTTCATCATCGGCTATTTCTTTGGCTCGATTCCGTTCGGTCTAATCCTGACCAGGCTCGCCGGCACGGCCGATCTGCGTTCGATCGGCTCCGGCAATATCGGCGCCACCAATGTGCTGCGCACCGGTCGCAAGGGCCTCGCCGCGGCGACGCTCTTGCTCGATATGCTCAAGGGTACGGCCGCGGTCGTGATCGCGGGTTACTTCGGCGGGCCTAACTCGGCGATGCTGGCAGGCCTCGGCGCGTTCCTGGGCCATCTCTTTCCGGTCTGGCTAAACTTTCGCGGCGGCAAAGGCGTCGCCGTCTATATCGGCGTGCTGCTCGGGCTGTTCTGGCCGGCTGCAGTGGTGTTTTGCCTGATCTGGCTCGCGGTCGCCCTCTCCTTCCGCTACTCCTCGCTGTCGGCGCTGGTCGCAAGCTTTGCCACGCCGCTGTTTCTGTGGTGGTTCGGTCACCTCGCACTGGCCTCGTTGTTCGCGGTGTTGACCGTGCTCCTGTTCTATATGCATCGCGAGAACATCAAACGGCTGCAGGCGGGCACCGAGGGGCGGATCGGGCAGAAGTAAGACGCAACAGAGCAGCACTCGAGCCAAGACTGCACCAACACAACACAAATCCTGTTCGCAACTCAGCGGAGACTCTGGCGAAGCGGTGACGCGCCTGCCATGGTCGCGAGCGGGGTAGTTCGCGTGGGTCTGGGTTGCCGCGGATGAGCGACAGCGATTCATCAGGCGCGAATGACGGATTGGACCGGGCGGGCGCGGCAGAGCCTGCGGCTACACCGCTGCGAAGTGCGGCGAGCTTGCTGCTCTCAGCCGCCGAAATCTGGTCGGCACCCGAGGAGACCCCTGCGCCGGCCGAAGCGTCCGTAGCTGTCAAGGCTCCCGCGGAAATTTCCGAGAAAACCGCGAGCCCGCAGAAAACCGCACCCAAGCGGCGACCGTCAGAGCTTTTGGCGGAGGCACGGTTCTTCAGTTCGAGCGGCAGGCGAATCCAGGAACCAGTCCGGGAATCGCAGCCCGTGACGGAGCGCACGCCCCGGCCTGCGCCCGCAGCCGATGCTGTCCCTGTGCAGGCGCCCAAAGCGGAAATTACCGCGCTCGCCGCAAACGCAAATCTTGTCCCCCCTCTCCCCTGGCCTCCGCGAAGACTTTCGCTCGCCTTGCAAGGCGGCGGCTCCTTCGGTGCATTCGCCTGGGGCGTGCTGGAACGCCTTCTGGAAGAACCGGGTTGCGAAATCGGCGCTATCAGCGGTGCGAGCGTCGGCGCGGTCAATGCCGCACTTGTTGCTTGCGGGCTGGTCAAGGGCGGCCGCGAGGGAGCGCGGCGAAAGCTTACGCAATTCTGGAACCGGATCACGAACGAAGTTTCGTTCCGTTCGCTGATGCTGATCGGCGGCTTCTCGCCGGCGGGAAGCTCGGTCGCGTTCGGCCCGACCTTGCGAAGCGGCAAGTTCGACCCGTTGGATCTCGATCCGCTGCGCGAGCAGCTCAAGAGACACATCGATTTTTCCGCGTTTCGCGAAGCGACCTGCCCAAGGCTTCTGATCGCTGCGACGCGGGTCCGCGACGGGCGGCTCAAGATCTTCGGCAATCGCGACATCACCGCTGATGTGCTGCTCGCATCGAGCTGTCCCCCGCTGGTGCATTGTGCGGTCGAGATCGAGGGAGAATCCTATTGGGACGGCGGATATGCCGCCAATCCGCCGGTGCTCGGCCTGGTGCAGGCGCCCGAGAGCGCCGATGTGCTCGTCGTTCAGGTCACGCCGAGCCGCGACAGTTACATTCCCGTCACCATGGCCGCAATTGACCGCCGTCTCGATCAGATCATGGCCAACGCGGCACTGAACGCCGAAATCGCAGGCTTTGAGCTGGCGCTTGGGGGGGCCGCGATGCGTCCGCGCATCTTCAGGATCGCGGCCGAAGACGAGATCGACGGGCTTGCGCAACGCAGCCCCGTCGATCTCGGGCGCGGCTTTATCGCGCTGTTGCACGGGCGCGGTCGTTCTGCCGCCGATCGCTGGCTGCGGCAGGATCAGCCTGCACGGGAAGAGCGGCGAGCCGAGCCGGAGCGGCCGCTGCTCGAGGAGCCGGTCAAGGCGCTAGCGCGAGAGCTTGAGCGCCTGCTCGAGGAAGCCGGCGACGCCTAGCGCGCTGGCGTCGTCGCCGTAATCAGCAATCACTTGGACGCCGACAGGCAAGCCGCCCTCGGCAATATAGGCGGGTACGTTGACGCAGGCGGTCCCCATCAGCGTCCAGAGCCGGTTGAAACAGGGATCGCCGGTCGAGGCGAGCCCCTTTGGCGCGGCACCCGGCGCCGAGAGCGTGAGCAGCGCGTCGATTCCCTTGAACGTCTCGCTCAGCGCTTCGCGAGCGCGAGCGGCAGTGCCTCGCGCCTCATCATAATCGGCGGCGGTGATATCCTTGCTCTGATCAAGGCGCGCGCGCAGCATCGGCGGCATCACCTCATAGTTCTCGCGGTATTCCCAGGCGAAAGCCTGATGCGCTTCGAACATCTGCACGGTCGGCTGGATGCGCCAGGCGTCGGCAACGACATCCGGCAACGCGAGCTCGCGTACCGAAGCGCCGGCACGTTCGGCAGCCCTGGCGGCAACGCGAAGCGCCTCCGCGCCCTCCTTCGCCGGCGCGCCGGCAAAGTCCTGGGTGACGAGACCGATGCGAGGTGCCTTGGTTCTGCGATTCGTGAGCGCCGGCCGGCCCGTCATCGCCGCAAGCGCAATCGCGAGGTCCTCGATGCCGGAAGCGAACAGGCCGACCGTATCGAGCGTCCAGGAAAAGCATTTGACGCCGACCGTCGGCAGCAGCCGATAGGACGGTTTGATCGCAACCACCCCGCAGAACGAGGCGGGGCGGATCACCGAGCCGCCGGTCTGCGTGCCCAGCGCCAGAGGGATCATGCCGGCCGCGACTGCGGCTGCCGACCCCGATGAAGAACCACCTGGCGTGTGACCGTGATTGCGCGGATTGAGGGTTTCAGTCGGATCGTTTGCCGCAAACGCCGTGGTCGTGGTCTTGCCGATGACGGATGCGCCCGCCTGCTTCAGCATCATCACCACCGAGGCATCGGCGCGCGGCCGAAATCCGCGATAGATCGAGGAGCCCATCTCGGTCGGAAGCTCGCACGTGTCGATGATGTCCTTGATGCCGACCGCGATGCCGCGCAGCGGTCCGGCCTTTTGCGCTTGCGGATTTTCGGCGAGGTTTGCAAAGGCACAGATCACCTTCTCGTGCGTCGCGATCGCATCCTGAGACTGCTTGAGGGCCGCTTCGGGCGACAATTCACCGCCGTCGATGCGGCGCTTCAGGTCGGCGAGCGAGATCATGGGCGGCTCCTGGTCTTTGCGGTTGCCGACTATGTCTTACCGTCATTCCCGGCCGCCGCGAAGCCACGCCCCCTTCCCCACGCGCCCAGGTTGCTTCATGCTGTCTCCACAAGGAATACGCCTGTGGACGCCATCATCAACACGACAGAACTCACCGATGCCGAGCGGATGGACCGCC
>Ga0318528_10001020_pt1 | contig 10222 bp, 14 predicted proteins | sample GRESIP052b4f26_FD_202500 | JGI IMG/M metagenome (GOLD analysis project Ga0318528, IMG submission 202500) | Tropical soil microbial communities from Luquillo Experimental Forest, Puerto Rico - GRE.SIPMG.052b4f26 | ecosystem: Environmental > Terrestrial > Soil > Tropical forest > Bulk soil...
TCCCAGACCTTCCGCCCCTTGAACTCGCCGTCGGTGACGGTGAGTTCGGCGTCGATCATCTCGCAATCGCCCCTGGCCGAGCGCTTGAGGATGCCGTCCTCGCCGGCACCGCCGAGGCGGAGGTGGAGCGAGACCGTCACGATGGTGCCCGCCGGCATGGTGTCAAAGCTGCGCGCGGGCTGCGCAGTACTGTAGTCATACGGCATGGAAAACCTCCCTTACTCTGCCGCGTCAGCTTTGACCGGGCTGACGATGACCGGAACCGTGGTGATCTTGGTGATGAGCTTGCCCAGATCCGGCGGCTCGGTCTCACCGAGGCGACCAGAGCGATCCTTGGCCGGATAATTCCAACGGTTCGGAGAGTTGCAAACGAAGCCGCGGATGGGCGGCTTTCCGTCGCCGAAATTCAGCCATTCCATAACGATGAACTCGTCGACGATGGCGGGAATCTCGCGCGGGACTTTGGCGCCCTCCGCTTGGAGTTCGTAACCGACAAATCTGCCGAGTTCGTCGGTCGCTCGCTCAAGGATGCCCGTGTAGACGACGTGCGTGTCACGCGCGCGTTGCATCTGGTAGAGCCAGGCCAACATCTCACGGGCGTGCAGGCCGTAAGCTGCCCTGGTGTCCTTGGCGCCGTTGCGTGCGAAGCATTCCGGTTGCTGCTCGCTCCAGGCGAAGGAAAGCCGGCTCAATGCGGTGAGGCCGTCGACAAAGATCACCCGATAACGATCGAGGTTCTCGAGCGCTCCGCCGACCGCGTTGTAATGCGCCGATGAATAGGTGTGCGTGGCCGCGTAGCCCGGATGTGGACCGCCAATCCGGCATGCGAGGTCGCGCGCGGCCGGCCAGTCGTCGATCTGCACGGCGTCGAGCTTGAGATCCTGTATGGCCAGGTCGCCGTGATCGACATCGACGAACAGCGCGCCCTCGGTGTCGATCGTACGAACAAGCGAGGTCTTGCCCACGCCGGTCGGGCCGAGGATCAGGAACTTAACGCCGCGGGCGGCAGCGAGGCGTGCTTCGGCGCTGATGATCTTCACCTGGTTTCTCCCTTCGCACGCTCCGCCGCCATGACCACCTCGGTGGCGAGCTCGAGCTTGGCGACGACGAGCAGCGGCTTGCGATCGGCGCGGATGACGAGGAAGTCGCGACCGTCGAGCCAATCGTAGAGACGGTTAAAACCATTCCCGCGCGCCTTGGCCTCGCCGCGCAGATCGCGACCGAGCACGGGCACGGAGATGTCGCCACCGAAGCGGCCGCGCGCGGCGCCGGAAAGGGGCACGCGTTCACCAGCGAGCCCACTCTCCTGCAAGAGCCGCACGATGGCGCGCTCGTGCGGTTTCCCTTGTCGCGCGATGCGCGGCCGCCGCGGCTCATGGCGTTACCTTTGCAAGTTCGTCCTGGGTGTACCTCGTCAAGATCTCGCCGCCGCCCGCGGCCTCGAAGCACGCCTCGAGGATCGCGGGAGGCGCCTTCCCCGTGCGCGACGAATAGGCGTGTCGCGACAGGCGCACGCCGCGCCCCACGTCGAGTTTGGTGAGCGTGGGCAAATCGGCATGCGCGTGGTCTCGCCGTCGGCGAAACGCGCGACGAAGACGGGGCTGCGGCTTGTGAACCGAATGTCAGTCATCGACATCCTCATGCTTAAGCGCGGTGGTCGCGGTGTCACGCTTGGCGCAGAGCTTGGCGTGCCGCTCGGCCAAGTAGCTGAGCGCGAACTCGAGCTTATTGAGGTGCCGGATGCTGTCCTCGAGCACCTCGTAAATCACCGTGGTCATGGCTTCGGCCCCTCCAGCGCGCGCATGTACAATTCGACGGCGGCCGCCATTCCCTCGGGGTCCGCGGTGTCGACGAGGTCACGCGGGTCGCATTGCAGCCATCGCGCGAGCTTCAAATGCCGCTTGAGGCGCACGGCCGGATCATTCAGGTGCTTCTCGTACTCGCGCATGAAGTCGTTCGGCATGATTCAGTCCTCCACAGTTGCCTCGGCGTTGATGAGTGATGGGTTGCGCCGGTAATAAGCCGCGGGATCAGCGAGCACTGCTGCCACCGCGGCCATGAGCTCGTCGACGCTTTCGGTGAACAGCCAGAACCGGCAGTGGATGAGCTCGCGCTGTAAGCGACCGTCGGCAAAGCAGACGATCACCGGCTTGCCGAGCATCGAGGCCATCACGGCCTCGCCGTGCGCGTCGGTGCCGGCCGGCAACAGCAGGACGAAAACGTCGCACTGCACGATGGCTTTGCAGTAGGCTTGATAGTGAAGACGGGCAGGGGAGGTGGGATCGCGCAGCTCGGCAACGTGCCGGGCGATCGTCCATTCCTTATAGTTGGGATCGATGTCCTCCCAGCGGAGCGGTGGATTGGACCAGTCGTGGATCTCGTATCCGGCCGCGCGCATGCGGGCGACCAACGGCTGGTAGAACGGGTTGCGCTTCTTGCTCGAAGCGACGTAGACCCGCGGCGCGCGTGCGGGGACCGCGGCCTCCTTCTGAGTGGCGTCCCCGGTCACATCGGTCGTCGACTTGTCAGCCCATAGCGGGCCGGTCAGGAAGCGGCTCAGCCCGCCCATGCTGTCCCATTGCGCCCTGATGTTTTTGGCGTCTTGGTATTGCCGGCGGTCGCGCTGCTCGCGCCAGTTTTCGAAGTCAGCATCGTCTTTCATTGCGTCACTTCCTTTCGTTCTTTCCTCCAAGCAGCTACCGAGACCGGAGCAACCTCCTCAGCCAGCTTGGCCATCGCTTCGGCGTATTGACGTATCTCGTATTGCGCGTGCTCGTGGCAGCGCAGGGTGAGAAAGCGAAAAAGGTTGAGTAGGTTCACCGTCGCGAACATGTGCGAGTAGGTCGCCACGGGCAGCACCGAGCGCGCCAGTTCTCGCGGCACACCGCGTTCCAAGAGAATGCGATAGCTATCAAAGGCGAGCTTGCAGCTTGAGCCGATTATCGAGGCCGAGGTTTCTTGTTTGGCGTAATCCGCTTCGGCCTCGTCGAGGTCACGTGCTTGCTTATTGTCCTTCGCCTGCGTCCCGATGATCGAAGGCTCGGGTACGTAGAACTCCTCTGGCAATTCGCGATAACGCGCCGATAACTCGTTATAGCTCCACGTCCGATGTCGATGCCACTGCCGGAATACGAAAATGGGAGCTTTCACCTCGAACGTCAGAGTCACAGCCTCGAAGGGGGACGTATGGGCGTGCTTCCAAAGGTAATCAATGAGGCGCCTATCACTGCCCGCGTCCTCGCCTGCGCGCCAGGCGGCGTCGTAACTGACGCGAGCGGCTCGGGCCACGGAAAGATCTGAACCCATGCTGTCTACAAGCCGCACGAAGCCGTGATCCAGCACGTCGATCCTGCGAGACGCGGTGTTGATGGTGAGGGTCACAGCGGTAGCTCTGCTTGCGTTGTCAGTTCAGCCGACAGAGATCGAGCGTGCGATTTCTGGATCTGCCAACCCGTGACCAGCGCGCCGGCGATACCGCAGCGCTGCAATCGCGTGAGCGCTTCCTCGCCGAAGGCCGCCAGGATCGGCGGCGCGCCACTGTTCGCCGGCTGTCGCGATCCATCCGGGCAATGAAAATGATGGCTAGGCTGGCCGCGATAGCAGCGTCGCGCGCGAAGAAATCGGCAGCGCTGCCGGGCTTGGGATTTTGCAGAAACACCTCCATCACGCGCCCGTTGACAGAGCCGACAGTCGCGGTGAATTGCAGGCCCGCGACTGTGAGGTCGAAGCTCATCGCCGGGCGGCGATCGGGGAGGCGGGTGCGCATTTGACGAAATTCCTTTCGAAAGAAGAGGCCGCCGCAGCAATCGCCGCGACGGTCCAGCGGAGTGGTTCGCGTTTGGTTTTCGGCTACATGACACGCTCTCCTTCGTGATCGCCCGGGCGCGGCTCAGCCCCCGTTGCGCAACAGGCGACGCAGCGTCGCTCGTGAGTTAAGGCGGGTCCGGAAGCCACTCGGGGTTTGCGGGGCAACCAGGAAGCGTTGGCGCCCCTGAGCATCGGTCCACCTGATCTTCATGTGGCGACCACTAGTGTCGACGGTCGCCGTAAAGCCGTGCGCCGCCAGGATCGCGCACGCGTCGCTGACAAGTTCGCGGGCGCGGGGATTCATGCCGCCTCTCCCGCCGCGACCGCCTTGATCCGGGCGATCAGCCGCTCGGTGCGCTCGATTCCGAAGCGGGTGATATAGGAGGCCATATCGGCCGGGCAGGGCGGGCGCACGGGATGACCAAGTGCGCGATGCACGAGTCCCGGGCCGGTATTGACCAGCCGTGCGCCCTGAACGGACGTCGGCTGGACCAGATTGAGCGTCCCGCTCACGAGCTGGGCCGCGAGATAGGCGCGCTCCTTCGGAGTCTTGCCGCGCAATTCGCCCTCGAGGCAGTTGCCGGTGATGGGGATGGCCGCCGGCGGAGGCGCGAAAGGCACGACCTTATTGACATGGCCGGCATAACCGACCATCTCGGTGATGTGGGCATCCATAAGATGCTCCTTCTTGTGTGGCGGGCGACTGTTCCTTGACCGGGGCGTCGCCCGCCGGGCTGTCTGCCGCTTAGGCAAACATCCATCCCCGCCGTGCGGCAGACGGAGACGACGGAGATGGGCTGTCCGTGTTGGGAAAGTTTTGCTAAATGGGCGCCTTGCGCGCCCTAAAGTTGGGCGGGCTAGCGGCTCCGCTGTTGGCTCGCCCAAAATTTCCAAACCGGGACGCGTCCCGCAAAGTCGCAAGGACTCGTCCCGAATTTCGCAGTGTGCATTCCGGCCGCACACTGCCGCCGCCTTCTCTTGTTTAGGGCTAGGCGGAGCCCCGGCTCCTCTTGTGGGAGTCTCTCTGCGGTCAGGCCCCGCCCAGGCAGCATCCCCGGCGATGGAGACCGGGGAGACCGTAACGCGATGCAGGCTCCTAAAGCTCCCCTGACCGAGGGGTTGGCCCGCTGGCGCGCCCGTTTGCATGTCCACCACCCCGAAGGGTCGGCACGACTTCACCCGACGCTGGGGACACACCCCGAAGGCCTCGCATCGGCACTGGTAGTTCCAGGGGGATTTGCGCGCCCCCCGTCGTCGTGTTCTGCGACACGACGCACAGTCCTTCTCCGTTCGGGCGCGCGCTGAGCGCGGCCCGCGACGAGCAGTCAAAAAATTCGTAGCGTTACTTCTTGGGGGCCTTCTCAGGCTCCCAACCCGGTGGCGGCGGCGGCAGCACCAACGCGTCGTAAAGCGTCATGAACTTCTTGCGCTTGCCGATTCGCTTCACCAAGTACTTGTAGTTCTCCTCGAACGATTCCGTGTCCTTGAACTTGTTCAGCTCCGCAGCCTCGTGCAGCGTCAGCCGCTGATTCAGCTCCATCGGCGTGAAGCCGGCGAGGCTGGCGGGGAGCGGGGTGATCGCGGGCTTGTTCACGAGCACAATCACTGACACGACCAGTTAACCAGGCAATAACCTTTTTTGCCTCGCTGGTCGGGTGCAACTTATTGAAAATAAAAGCCAGTCGGGCCTGGTCGGGTCAGTCGGGTCCCAGTCGGGTGTCATTTTTTTTGTTTGGGCCGGGGGACCACACGGCGGGTGCGCAGATCGAAGATTAGGCGGCCAGCAAGTATATCGTTCAACTTTGTCCGTACCGACTCTTTGTCTTTCCAGGGAAACTCCCCGGCGACGAATTCGATCTTTCCCTCCTTAAGACGCTCGCGGCACCAATTTGTTTTTTCTCCCAACTTGGGTCGCCCATGCTGTTCGATCTTCTCGTACAGCCACTCCAAGCACCTGTCCCCCCGCCACAGCTCCTTCGGCGCCGGCCCTGGTTGCTGCTGTTCCGCCGGTTCTTCTTTCGCCGGCGGTATCGGTTTTCGCATCAGCGCTGCCGCGAGCGCCATTATCCGCCTTGCCATGCGCATGACCGGCGCCGCGAACGACACCTCTCCGATCGTGGCGTGCGCGACGTGCAGCGTGAGCGGTTGCTGAGACTGCGGCGGCTCCAGCAGCGCCGCCACCAGCGCCATCATTCGGCGTGCTAAGCGCGTGATCGACTCCGCGAACGACACCTCCCCGATCGTAGCGTGCGCGATGTTCAGCTTGATCGGCTGTTGCGACGGCGGCGGGTCTATCTCGAGCCCGGGACGCAACGCGATGATACTCTCGCGCAGGACCTCGACGCCCAACAGCGTGACGGGGTAGAGCCCCACTGCCCCCGCCTCCGGTGGCAAGACGACCAGCTTGGCGATCGAGTTATCGGCGAAGTTTATGGTCGGCAATGAACCCCGCCCGAGGTCTTCGATCCGTGCGTCTAGCGGATCTATTTTCTGCCAGCGTATTTGTACCGTCTTCTCGGCGCCGAAGACCTGTTCGGCGAGCCATGGTCCCGCCTGCGAGGGTGACAGGCATATTTTCAGGATCAGTGGCTGGGCCGCTTGCAGCGTGTCCCAGGTTTCTGCTGTAGGCTTATCCTTAGCCTTGGCCACGGGTCCATTCCGTCGGCTTGGTTAGGGGCTGCCCGGCGTTGAACCCGCTGGGCAGACCCCGCTTATATCACTTCCGGCGCCGTCTTAGCTGTACGACCTTGGCTTTCCGTGGCGCGCCCTCCGCTAGCTCCATGACATGCGCGCCCCAGCGCTCGAGCGCGCGCCGGCGCTCGTCGAGATAGGCCGCCTTGTTATAGACGCCGGCGACGCCGGCTTTGTGCCCACTGATGTGACCCAGGATAGCCTCGACCACATGCGGAGCTACCTCGAAACGATCGTGCAGGGCGGTCGATAGCGCGCGGCGGAAATCATGCAGGACCCAGTCCTTTACACCTCGGTCCATCTGAGCGATCCGGGCGTCGAGCTCAGCTTTGCTCTTCGACCAGCCCTGGAATCCGCGCTCTGAGCCGTTACCGAAGACGTGGTCCCTGGGCGTGCCATCGGGGCTGGTCCGCCGCGGCTGGGCGGCCAGAAGGGCGAGCGCCGGCTGTGACAGCGGGATGATGTGTTCGCGCCGGTTCTTGGTGCGCGCCGGCGGCAGCGTGATGGTGGCGGCGTCGAGATCGACCTCGCTCCGGCGCAAGGACCCGATCTCGTCGCGGCGGGCGCCGGTCAACAACAAAAGTTTGACGATGACGCCGTAAGGGTCGCCGGGCGGGAGGACTCGCCAGATGATGCCCAGCTCGTCGTCGCTGGGGACGTGCCCGCGGGCGCCATTTTCGATCGCCTTGTTAGTGAAGGCGACCGGATTGGCGTCGACGTAGCCCTCGCGCGCCAGCCACATGAAGTAGGTCGACAATGAGGCCCGCACCCGGTTGCTGGCGGCCGGGCCGTTCTGCTTGGCAATGTCCGCCAACCGCGCGCCGATGATCCGCCGATCCAGGCTCTCGACTGGATACCGATGGAACGCCTTGCAGTGTTTCATCAGGTGGCGCTCGGTCTCCTCGTAGCTGCGCGGCTTCTGTTTGACCTTCTGGCGCCCCAGGAAGCGCGGCAGCACCGCGGCAAAGGTCTCCAGCGCCCGGGCCCGCTCGTGCTCCTTCTCGGCAGCCGGATCGCGCCCCAGCCGGACCTGCGCCATGAGGTCCCTGGCGCCGGCGTAAGCCTTGCCGGGGTCAATGCTGCCGAGCTTGCCGACAACGATGCGGCGGGAGTGACCGGCGCGGGCGTACTGCACCATCAGCGAGTGCACGCCGCTACCGCGCACCCGGAGCCCGTACCCGGGCAGCTCGCTATCGAAGTGCACCCTGTCGTAGCCAGCGGGGACGGGCCCCAGACGCGCTAACAGCGCCCGGACGCCGGCCGCGGTTCGCAGCGAGGTCTTCTGTTCTTTCACCTTCTCACCCTCCTCCCGATTTGCCCGTCACAGCCGTCACACCGGGGGCGCTCCTCCAAGAGACAGCCAAGAGACATCCCGAAACCGGTCCTAACCCGGCGCTAACCGGACGAAGCTGTGGAGGTCTAGCGAGGAAGTGCCAGGATTGCAAGGTCAAACCGGCGTTAACCGGTGCTAATCCGGGGATAGCCCGCCCTACGAGAAGCCCATCCTCACTCTACGAATCTGGGGGTCAGGAGTTCGAATCTCTTCGGGCGCGCCACTCAAAGCCCTGGCAATCAAAACACAATCACCGTTTCAGGCCCGCCGCGATGTTACTTGGCGATAGACCCAAGTAACAGAAAATGGCCTCTGTCGGCTCGCTCTCTCGCCGAGCGCACCTTCGACAACGCGACCGCGTTCGTGCTCGATGGCTCGATGAGAATTGCAATTCGAGGCCTCGAGCGAGACGGCAACCACGTGACCGTGCGCCTCGCCTGGGCGGAGGAGGGTGACAAGTGCCTTGAGCTGGCAAACACCAAGTTGGCATCGAATCTGCCCGTCGCCATTCTTGGCACGAACGCCGAGATCGTGGACGAACACGTCGACGACGACACGGGAGAATGGGTCATCCGTTTCAAGCTTCCGGGACGGAGCGCGCGATGAACAAAGACAAAATCAAAGCCCTCCTTGAGGCCACCTCCGGTAAACCCGATTGCGTCATGGCCAGGATCATCCGGCCGAAGCGCGACGCGGAGCTGATCAAGGACGATGTCGGGATCGGGGGAGTCATTGCCCAGACCCGCGGCGACATCGACCACGGCGCGGGTGGTTACGTCATGCTCGATAGAGACTTCAAGTCGACGGGCGAGCCCCCGCCCGATCCACCTGGAGCCTATTGCATGATCTGCAAGAAGCGGATTTGGGCGCACGGAGACGACACCGCGTTCCCGATCATGGTCAGTAGTTATGGCGATTGGCGCCAGGTCGCCGGCGGAGCCTGCTGCGAGAAATGCTCCGCACTGGACGACAAAAAAATCATGCGGAAGTTGAAGGCGGCGGCGAGAGAGTGACTACGCCGGATCGGAATGGGCCAGCCATAGCCTTCGCCGAGGTGTCTTGGCAATCTCGCTCTGCTCGCTCGACTGATGCTTTCGCCGACCCTGCTTGCACAATTTCAATTTACCGCTGAGGGTGCACAGACTCATGGTCTCCTGACGGTACGCTCGGCGGAGCGGCTCGGTTGACTTCTCTCGCAACTGGATGGCGATGTCCTCGGCCGTGATTGCGTGCATGCAATATGCCGCCAGCAGCGGAAAGATCTCAGCCGTGAAGTAGCCAACGGGCCGGCTCTCAACGCAGGCGGTCCAAATCTCCTTCTCTCGCTGGGAAAGGCCGGCTGGCGGGGAAGGTCGTCCGCCTCGGCCGGGGATGATGGGTCTCGGCATGGTGCCCTCCATGAGGGCAGGAAGGCTAGGCCCATGAAAAAATCGTGGCCAGTAGCTACTGCAGCAGCTGGGTCGGGTCGCGCTCCGCGGCCCTGGCGCGCTGGATGTCGCGCTCGCGGTAGAGCGCGGCCAGATCGGCACCCCGGCAGTTCGTGGCGCAGACGCGCGTGGCCTCCACCTCGCGGACAGCAGTGCCCGCGGTTCGCAGAGCGGGATTTATGGAATATCCCCCAGGTCACTCGGCCTTCATGTTGGCGACCCGGATCACCTTGCCCCACTTTTCGGTTTCGTCGGAAATCAACTTGCCGAAATCGGCGGGCGAGCCGGCAAGCACCGTGCCGCCGAAATTGGCGAGCTTCGTCTCGAGGTTGGCATCCGCAATGCTGACGTTGACGGCCGTGTTCAGTTTTTCGATGACCTCAGCAGGCGTGTTTTTCGGCGCGCCGATGCCGGCCCACCAGCTCGCCTCGTAGCCCGGCACGGTTTCGCTCAGAACAGGAACGTCCGGCAGGATTTGCGAGCGCGTCGTCGTGGTTACCGCCAAGGCGCGCAGGTTGCCGGCCCGGATATACCCGATCGATGAGAGCAGCGGGCCAAAATATACCTGCGCCTCGCCGGCGAGCAGAGCGGGAAACACTTGTGCACCTCGATAAGGCACATGAAACAGATCGACGCCGGCCATCATCTTGAACATTTCACCGGCCATGTGGGTCGAAGCTCCGATTCCGGCGGACGCTAAATTGATCTTGCCAGGATTGGCCTTGGCGTACGCTATGAATTCCGCAACCGTCGTGGCCGGAACTGACGGGTGGACCTCCATGACATAGGGAACCCGAACGATGCTCGCGACCGGAGCGATGTCGCGGATGAAGTTGAAATTGAGCTTGAACATCGTTGTGTTGATGGCATTTGATATCGAAATCAGCAGTAGTGTGTAACCGTCTGGGGATGCCCGCACGACTGCCTCGGTGGCGATATTGCTGCTGGCGCCGGCTCGGTTCTC
>Ga0318528_10001021_pt1 | contig 10221 bp, 9 predicted proteins | sample GRESIP052b4f26_FD_202500 | JGI IMG/M metagenome (GOLD analysis project Ga0318528, IMG submission 202500) | Tropical soil microbial communities from Luquillo Experimental Forest, Puerto Rico - GRE.SIPMG.052b4f26 | ecosystem: Environmental > Terrestrial > Soil > Tropical forest > Bulk soil...
GATCAAGGCACTGTTCGCGACGCCGAAATCGCTCGATGCACTGCCGGTGAATGAGCTGGTGGCGGCGATGGTGACCAACGGCTCGGGTGGCTGAGAGGCGCCGGCGCGGTATCTGTGGCTCTTTGGCCGGATAGTTAGGCATTTGCTTAACTATCGGCAAAAGGACCCCTTGACTGCGGGCTCTAACGGCGAACCGTTGGCCGCGGGCGGCGCCTGAGGGAGAAGCCGGGCAGCGCGAACACCGCCCGGCTCGAGTTTCAGCCGACTCGCACCGGCACGAACAGCCGTGCCTCTCCGCGCTGGATCAGAAGCGCGATGTGGCCCTTCGATTTCTCCACCGCACCGCGCAGATCGTCGGCACTGTTGATGGGCGAGCCGTTGGCCGCCAGCACCACATCGCCGGGCTGTATGCCGGCCTCGGCCGCAGGTCCGCTGGCGCGCTCGACCACGAGCCCGCCCTTGACGTTGCCCTGCCGCTGCTCCTGCTCGGTGAGCGGGCGCACGGCGAGTCCGAGCTTGCCGCCATCGTTGTGGGAGCCTTCCGTGGAGGCGGTGCGCTGGTCCTCCAGCGCGGCGAGCTTGACGCTCACATTGCGCGTGGCGTGGTCACGCCACACCTCCAGATCGACGTTCGTGCCCGGGGCAATGGAGGCGATCTGCACGGGCAGCTCGGTGGAATCCTTGAGCGGCTGGCCGTTGAGCTTGAGGATCACATCACCCGCCTCGATGCCGGCGTGCTCGGCCGGGCCACCTTTCTCGACGCTCGAGACCAGCGCGCCTTCCGGCTGCGGCAGGCCGAAGGAGTCGGCCAGCCCCTGGGTGACATTCTGGATCACGACGCCGAGCTTGCCGCGCGTGACGTGGCCGGTGGTCTGCAGCTGCTGACCCACCTGCATGGCGACATCGATCGGGATGGAGAACGACACGCCCATGTAACCGCCGCTGCGGCTGTAGATCTGCGAGTTGATGCCGACGACTTCACCGCGCATGTTGAAGAGCGGACCGCCCGAGTTACCGGGATTGATCGGCACGTCGGTCTGGATGAAAGGCACGTAGCCGGAATCGAGCGTGCGACCCTTGGCGCTGACGATGCCGGCGGTCGCGCTGTTCTCGAAGCCGAACGGCGCGCCGATCGCGAGCACCCATTCACCGACCCTGAGCGCGCGCGAGTCACCGATCTTCACCGTCGGCAGGTCGCTGCCTTTGATCTTGATGACGGCGATGTCTGACTTGGTGTCGACGCCGACCACCTTGGCGGTGTATTCACGCCGATCGGTCAGGCGCACCGTGACTTCGCTCGCGCCGTTCACCACGTGCGCGTTGGTCATGATGAGGCCGTCGGGACGGATGATGAAGCCGGAGCCTTCACCATGCACCGGCTGCGGCGATGGCGCCTGCTGGAAGGGCGCGCCGCGGAAGAACGGGGCAAACGGGCTGTTGGGACCGAAGGGGTTGCCGGGGCCGTTGTCGCCGCCGTTCTCCTCATCGCCCTGGTCGCCCTGGCCATTGAAGCTCGTCGCCACCTTGGTGGTGACCTGGATGTTGACCACCGCCGGACCGTACTTCTGCACCATGCTGCTGAAGTCGGGAAGCGTCACGGTGGGGATGCCGGCAGGCGCGGGCGATACCTGCGCCGTGACCGCGGCGGCGGCCGGCGTCGCGAGTGCGCGGGTCATCCCGGCGACATAGAGCGCACCGACCGGCACGCCGATCATGCTGGCGCCGAGCACTGCGGCGATCAGCGGTTTCTTGATGAGTCTCGAGAGGGTCATGGAATGCTCCGTCAGTTCGCGTGTCCACGGGGAGATCGTGCGCACGATAGAGAGCGCGCCTTATGGGAGTCTTAAGGTGTGCGGGGCGGTGCTCCCGGGGAGCGCTATTGTGAGCTGAAACGCGTGTAGGGGCGCGGCTCGGTCTTCAGGGCGGGCGTCAACGCGCTGAAATAGGCCGCGATCTCGGCGATCTCGGCCGGCTTCAGCGGTGCGGCCAGACTCTTCATGACCGGATTCTTCCGCCCGCCGTTCTGGTATTCCTCGAGCGCACGCACCAGGTAGTCCGCGTGCTGGCCGGCAAGGGAGGGGTACATCGGCGTCACGGCGACGCCGTCCTGCCCGTGGCACGACGTGCACAGCATCGCTGCCTTCGGCGGGGCTCCCTGGGCTTTGCCGGTGGACGTGAGCGGCTTGCCGGCGAAAAACACGGCGATGTCGGCGATGTCCTGGTCGGAGAGCTCGGAGGCCTGCGAGTGCATCGTCAGGTGCGAGCGGTCGCCCTTGCGATAGTCGTGCAGCGCGCTCGTCAGATACTCCGGGGCCTGCCCTTCGAGCTTCGGCACGCTGTAGTCGGGGTAGGCGTTGCGGTAGCCATCGATGCCGTGGCAGCCGAGACAGGTATAAGAGAGCTCCCTGCCACGATGCGGATCGCCCTGCAGCGCGGCAGGCGCCGGGGCGGCCTGCGCCGCCGGTGCGGGAGTCTCGGCAGGCTGTGCCGGTGTCTGCGCCAGCGCAACGCGCGCCAGCGCATACGCGGCGAGGGCCGCGACCGAACCGGCGTGCACTGGAGAGCCGCACCGACGCCCCATCTGCTCTCTCCGCGAGTTAAAAAACGGGCCCGAATGTTACGGGCTCCGCGTGCCAAAAGCCACTCACTGCGCGGGCACAGCACGCGGCAGTGCGCCGGCTCGAAGTTGGTGTCGTAAGCTTGAAGCGTGATCGCCCTCATCCAGCGAGTGAGTGAATCGGAGGTGTGGGTTGGCAGCGAGCGTGTCGGCGCGATCGGCCGCGGCGTGCTCGCATTGATCGGCGTGCAGCGTGGCGACAGCGCCGAGGCGGGCGCGCGGCTCCTCGAGCGCATCCTCTCCTACCGGGTGTTTCCCGATGCCGCGGGACGCATGAATCTCTCGCTCCGCGAGGTGGGCGGCGGACTCCTGCTCGTGCCGCAGTTCACGCTCGCGGCCGATACCGGCAAGGGCACCCGGGCCGGTTTCAGCACCGCGGCTGCACCCGAGGAGGCGCAGCGGTTGTTCGCGGATCTCCTCACCCGCGCGCAGGCGGCCTATGCTCCTGTTTCCGCTGGCGTATTTGGCGCCCACATGCAGGTGTCACTGGTGAATGACGGGCCGGTGACCTTCCTGCTCACGACCCACTGATTTCGAGCGTGAAGTGCGTCCCGACCGTGCGCGAACTTATGGGGCTCCAGGCACTCGTTTGACTTATGATTCAACTCATTTCCGCCGCCTGGGCGGAAGCTTGTGGAGTCGCGAATTATGGGCGGTTTAGGAATGCGCGAGCTGGTCATCATTCTGCTCGTGGTGCTCGTCGTGTTTGGTGCCAAGAAGCTGCGCACCGTCGGCTCGGACCTCGGGCACGCCGTGCGCGGGTTCAAGAAGGCGATGAGCGAGGGCGAGGAGGAGCAGAGCAGCCCACCGAAGCAGATCCGCTCCGAGGGTCCGGACGCGGAATTCCCGGAGGTCGCGAAGAAGAGCGACACCAAGACCGAACGGAGCACGTGATCTGTTCGAGGGCCGGTTCTCGGAGATACTGATCATCTTCGTCCTGGCGCTGATCGTGCTGGGACCGGAGAAGCTGCCGCGTGTAGTGTCGGAAGTGGGCCGTTGGGTCGGACGAGCCCGCGCCATGGCGCGTCAGTTTCGCGAGCAACTCGAGGAGGAAGTGCAGCTCGAAGAGGCGCGCAAGGCACAGCGCGCCGCCTCGCCTCCGCCGGTTGAGCCGGTGGCCGCCACCGCCGAGCCGCCCCGGGAAGGCGCGGGTTCCGCCGCTCCGCTGCACACGCCCGCGAACGGCGGAGGGAACGAGTTGACGCCCGATATCTCCGACACGCACCACGCGCAACCGGGCGGCGCCGATGAGCGAAGAACCTGAAAAACTCGCCGAAGGTACCCTGATCTCGCACCTGTTGGAACTGCGGGACCGGTTGCTGCGCGCGCTGGTCGCGGTCGGCATCGCCTTCCTGCCTTGTGTGTACTACTCGAACGACCTGTTCTCCTTCCTCGCGCAGCCGCTGATCGCGAGGCTCCCGCAGGGGAGTAACCTGATCGCGACCGGCGTGATGTCGCCCTTCACCACGCCCTTCAAGCTGTCGTTCTTCGTGGCGCTGATGCTGGCGATGCCGTTCGTCATCTACCAGCTGTGGGCGTTCGTCGCTCCGGGCCTGTACCGCCACGAGCGGCGCTTCGCGGTGCCGCTGCTCATCTCCTCGATCATCCTGTTCTATGTCGGCATCGCCTTCGCCTATTACTTCGTCTTCCCGGTGATGTTCGAGTTCTTCGTCCGCACGACGCCGAAGGGCGTCGCGATGATGACCGACATCAACAACTACCTCGACTTCGTGCTGACGATGTTCTTCTGCTTCGGCCTCGCCTTCGAGGTCCCGGTCGCGGTGGTGCTGCTGGTGGTGATGGGTATCGTGCCCATCGAGAAGCTCAAGAAGAACCGCGGTTACGTACTCATCGGCATCTTCATTCTGGCCGCGCTCCTCACTCCGCCCGATGCCATCTCGCAGTGCTCGCTCGCCATCCCGATGTACCTGCTGTACGAAGGCGGCATCCTCATGGCGCGCCTGCTGACGCGTAGCCAGAGCCCCGAAGCGCAGGCCAAAACCCAACAATGAATGAGCTCGCCGAGCCCTCGCGCGAAACCCCTGTCGTAGCGACCCGCACCATCGTCGGTCAGCCGGCGGGACTTGCGACGCTGTTCCTGACAGAGATGTGGGAGCGCTTCACCTACTACGGCATCCAGGCCGTGCTCATCCTCTACATGGTGGGCGCCGCATCCAAGGGTGGCCTCGGGTTGGATGACAAGACATCGAGCTCGATCTTCGGCTTGTTCCTCGGCAGTACCTATCTCCTCGGACTACCCGGGGGCTGGATCGCCGACCGACTGCTCGGTGCACAGCGTGCGGTGATCAGCGGCGGGATACTCATCGCCACCGGCAGCGCGCTGCTCGCGATCGGCAATCAGGCGCTCTTCTTCCTCGGCCTCGTCGTGAACGCCCTGGGCGTCGGGCTCCTCAAGCCCAACGTCAGCGCGATCGTCGCCTCGCTCTATCCGGAAGGCGGCGCGCGGCGTGACGCCGGCTTCTCCATTTTCTACATGGGCATCAACCTCGGGGCGTTCCTCGGTTCGCTCATCGTCCCGATAGTCGCCGCTGCTTTTGGCTGGCGATCCGGTTTCGCGCTGCCGGTGCTCTTCATGGCGCTCGGCGTGGCGCAGTTCCTGTGGACGCGCCGCTATCTTGGCGGTGCGGGACTTGCGCCTACACACGAGCGGCGCGGCTCCTGGACCCCGGTCGTGGTATGCCTCGCGGCCGCCGCGGTTATTGTCGTGCTCGCCCTTACGGGCAGCGTGAAGCTCGACGCCGCGTTGCTCGCCACCGCGGCCTCCTGGGGTTACGCGGTTCTCGCGGTGGCGTACTTCGTGTACCTGCTGTTTTTCGCCGGACTCGCCGCGGCGGAGCGCCGGCGCGCGTTCGCGCTGCTCGCGCTATTCATCGCCTCGGTCACCTTCTGGGCGGGCTACTACCAGCAGTTTGGCTCGTTCAACCTCTTCGCCGAGCGCTATACCGAGCGCCACATTCTCGGCTGGGAGATGCCCGCCGGCGTGCTGCAGGCGGTGAATCCGCTCTTCGTGATCACCTTTGCCGGCGTCTTCGCGGCACTGTGGATCGCGCTCGGCAAGCGTGGCCGCGATCCGCCGGCCCCCGCCAAGTTCGGCGTGGCACTCGTGCTGCTCGGGCTCGGATTCCTCGTCATGTACTTCGCCGCGCAGCACGTGCTCGCCGGCCAGCTGGTGCTGCCCACCTGGCTCGTATTTACCTACTTCCTGCATACCTGCGGCGAGCTGTGCATCTCGCCCGTGGGGTTGTCGACGATGAGCAAGCTCGCGCCGCCACGGTTCGTCGGCCAGGTGATGGGTGTCTGGTTCCTGTCGCTCGCGCTCGGCGGCAACCTTGCCGGCCAGCTGACCGGGGAGTACGACGCGAGTCACCTCGAGTCGCTCCCGGCGCTCTTCATGCGCATCTTCTGGTACGGGCTCATCGCCGGGATAGTGATGCTGGCGCTGACCCCGTTCGTGAAACGGATGATGGGCGGTGTGCGCTGAATAGGCAGCGGCACTACTGAGTTGCTGGCGGTTGCGTCTGAGGTGTCTGCGGTAGCGTCTGAGGTGTCTGCGGTTGCGGCTGCGCGGGGGTTTCCCGCTGCACGCTCGTCACGAAGTACTCGGTGTCGCCAAAGCATGAGGTCGGAATCCACTTGCGCTGCTCGTAATGCACCGTTATGTGGTCGCCGATGTAGCCGGTGAGCTGCTTGGCAATGTCCGCATCGCGCACGGTGAATAAGAACTTTTCGGCATTCACCGTGGCCACGGTTGCCAGAACCATCTCGCCCTCATACGTCTTGCAGATCCATCCGCGACGGGAGAACTTCTGCAATAGCCCGGCGCGCTCGCCGTCGGAATACGACCAGTGCAGCGTCAGCCAGGTGAACGCCGTGAATCCGAGGACGGCGGCGATGATGAAGCCGAGAAGTACCTTGCCCATGGTTTTTCTTCCTGTTCGACGCGCCCCCGGGGCGGCTCGCAGGCGAGAGCATACCGCGCATCGCTGCGCGAGGCAGATTTCCGCGGCCCCGTGGCGGGGAGTGGCGGCGCAGGGGTCTGGTCTGTAACCATGGCGCCAAGCACGTACATCGCGCGGCGGCCCCGAGCCGGCCCGCGTGGCGACTCAACGGGGGTCACGCTCACATGAAGGAATTACGGGCAGAGCTGACGCCGCGGGGGCTGATCCTCGGCGTGCTGATCACCCTCGTGTTCACCGCCGCCAACGTCTATTTCGGTCTCAAGGCAGGACTCACCTTTGCCACCTCGATTCCGGCGGCCGTGATCTCGATGGCGGCGCTGCGGGCGCTCCACGGTGCCACGATCCAGGAGAACAACATCGTGCAGACGGTGGCCTCGGCGGCCGGCACGCTGTCCTCCATCATCTTCGTGCTGCCCGGCATGGTCATGATCGGGTGGTGGAGCGGCTTTCCCTACTGGGTCTCCTGCGCCATCTGCGTCTTCGGCGGCATTCTCGGAGTCATGTACTCGATCCCGCTGCGCCGCGCGCTGGTCACGCAGTCGGATCTGCCTTATCCCGAGGGCGTCGCCTGCGCCGAGGTGCTCAAGTGCGGCAGCGGCGAGCACGGCCGCGGGGTCGAAGAGAGCCGCGCCGGGCTGGCCGCGCTCGTGTGGGGATCGGTGATCTCGGGAGCGTTCGCACTGATCGCCGCCACACGCGTCTTCGCGAGCGATGTAGCGCGCAACTTCCGCGTCGGCGAGCGCGCGGTCTCGGGCTTCGATTTCTTCCTGTCGTTCGCGCTCTTTGGCATCGGGCACCTGGTGGGGCTGTGGGTCGGCGTGGCGATGGGAGTGGGCGCGCTCATCGGCTGGGTGTGGGGCGTGCCGCATTTCTCGGCCCTCTCTCCCGATGCGGCCACTGCCTCGCTGGACGCCCTCGCCCATGACACCTGGAGTCACAAGGTGCGCTTCGTCGGCGCGGGCACCATTGGCGTAGCTGCGATCTGGACGCTCGCAAAGCTCGTGAAACCCGTGGTCGCCGGGTTGCGCTCGGCGATGGTCGCGGCGCACACCCGTGCCCAGGGGAACGCCGCGCTCCTGCCGCGCACCGAGCAGGACATCCCGATCGGCATCGTGGGGCTCGTGTCGCTGCTGTGCGTGCTGCCCGCGGGTGTGCTGCTCGCGCAGTTCGTGGCGAGCAGCGGACTCGGCGACCACATGGTGTTTCTGGTGGTGACCGGCGTCCTCTACATCGCGGTCATGAGCTTCCTCGTGTCCGCGGTCTGCGGCTACATGGCGGGGCTCATCGGCTCTTCCAACAGTCCGCTCTCGGGGATTGGCATTCTCGCCGTCATCGGCTTCGCGCTCATTCTGGTGTTCGGCGTGCGCGCCGGCTCCTCGGTCGACACCGGCAAGGCACTCGTCGCCTATGCGCTCTTCGTGACGGCGGTGGTGTTTGCCGCCGCTGCCATCGCCAACAACAACCTCCAGGACCTGAAGACCGGACAGCTGGTCGATGCGACGCCGTGGAAGCAGCAGGTAGCACTCGTGATCGGGGTGATCGCGGGCGCGGTGATCATCCCGCCGATACTCGATCTGCTCAACAAGGCCTACGGCTTCGCCGGTGCCCCCGGTCCTCATCACGAGCATCCGCTGCCGGCGCCGCAGGCGGGGCTCATCTCGGCGCTCGCCCAGGGTGTGATCCAGAACAACGTCGACTGGAGTCTGATCGAGACCGGCGGCGCGATCGGCGTGGTGGTCATCATCGCCGATGCGTTGCTGCGGCGGCTGAAGCCCGGCGCGCATCTCTCGCCGCTCGCCGTGGGGCTCGGCATCTATCTGCCGACGCAAAGCACTCTCATGGTGGTGGTCGGTGCGGTCGCCGGCTGGATCTTCGAGCGGCGCGCGGATGTACGCCCGCGTCCCGAGGCCACCAAGCAGCTCGGGGTGCTCCTGGCCTCGGGCATGATCGTGGGCGAGGGCCTCGTCGGGGTGCTGGTGGCGGCGCTCGTCGCCTTCTCCGGCCAGGATTTTCCGCTCTCGCTGGTGAGTGATGCCTTCGCCAACAGCGGCGCTGTCTGGCTCGGTGCCATCGCGTTCGCGGGAGTGATCTACCTGCTCTACCGTTGGTTGGGCCGGGCGCTCGTCACCGAGCAGCCGCCGCCGGCGCAGCGTCAGGTGCCAACGAGCTAGGCGAGCCCGCCGCCCTTCCCAGGATCAGATCCGCCGCCTTCTCGGCGATCATGACCGTCGGCGCATTGGTGTTACCGCCAATGAGGCGCGGCATCACGGAAGCATCGACGACCCGCAGTCCCTCGATCCCCAGCACGCGCAGCCCGGGATCGACCACCGCGCTAGTATCGCCTCCCATGCGGCAGGTGCCGACCGGGTGATAGATGGTCTCGGCCTTACGTCTCACGATCGCCTCGAGCTCCGCCCGCGTGGTGATCCCTTCGCCCGGAAAGAGCTCGCGACCGCGAAAGCGCGCGAAGGGCGCGGCTGCAATGATGGCGCGCGAGATGCGTATTCCTTCGAGCAGCACCTCGAGATCGCGCGGCTCACTCAGATAACGCGGCTGGATACGCGGTCGATCCGCGGGTAGCGCCGAGCGCAGCGTGACGGCGCCTGCGCTCCGCGGACGCAGCACGCAGGCGTGGACGGTGAAGCCATGCCCGGGCAGGCGGTTGCGGCCGTGCTCATCGAGCTGTGCCGGCACGAAGTGCAGCTGCACGTCGGGGCGCTCATCGGCGGCGCGCCCTGAGCGCACGAAGGCGCCCGCCTCGGCGACGTTGCTCACGCCCGGCCCCGAGCGGGTGAGGAAGTAACGCAGCCCGACCGCGAACGCCTGAGCGCGCGTGAAGTCGTAGGTGATCGGCTCGCGGCACTGATTCAGCGTGCAGAAGTCGAGGTGATCCTGGAGATTGCGCCCGACGTCGCGGCTGTCGGCGGTCACCCGGATGCCGAGCGCCTCGAGCTCCGCGGCCGGTCCCACGCCCGAGAGCAGCAGCAGCTGCGGCGAGCCGATCGTGCCGGCGCACAGCAGCACCTCGCGCGCCGCCCGCACCCGCTCGAGTTTGCCCGCGTGTTGCAATTCCACACAGCTCGCCCGGGCGCCGGAGAAAAGGATGCGCGTCGCGAGACATTCGGTGCGGATCGTGAGGTTGCGGCGGTGACGCGCGGGCGCGAGGTAGGCAGTCGCAGCGCTTGCGCGCCGGCCGTTACGCTGTGTGACCTGATAGAAGCCGACTCCCTGCTGGTGGCGGCCGTTGAAGTCCTCGTTTCGCGGCAGACCGCACGCCACGCCCGCCTCGATGAACACCGCACTCAGCGGATTGCGAAACTTCAGATCCTCCACCGCGAGCGGGCCACCGTGGCCGTGGTAGCCGTGCTCGCCGCTGCCGTGGTGATCTTCGCTGCGCAGGAAGTACGGCAGCACCGCGGCGTAGCTCCATGCCGGCGTCGTGACCGCGGCCCACTCGTCGTAGTCACGGGGATGGCCGCGCGTGTAGCACATCGCGTTGATTGAGCTGCTGCCGCCCAGCACCTTGCCGCGCGGCCAGTAAAGGCGCCGGCCGGCGAGCTCGGGCTCAGCCTCGGTGCGATAGCGCCAGTTGATACGGCGGTTGCCGGCAAGGAGGGCGATGCC
>Ga0318528_10001023_pt1 | contig 10197 bp, 8 predicted proteins | sample GRESIP052b4f26_FD_202500 | JGI IMG/M metagenome (GOLD analysis project Ga0318528, IMG submission 202500) | Tropical soil microbial communities from Luquillo Experimental Forest, Puerto Rico - GRE.SIPMG.052b4f26 | ecosystem: Environmental > Terrestrial > Soil > Tropical forest > Bulk soil...
GGTGTTGGGATGGCACAACGAGGCCCCATTTGAGTCGCCGCAGCCGAGCAGTGTCGGCGAGACGGTTAAGTGCAGTCGGGGGTCATCGCTCTCCCGCCATGATATAGGCCCACAAGGCCTCGAGCTGATCAGGCTTGAAGAAATCCCCCCATGGTGGCATCTGGTTCTTGCCGCGCGTCACCGCATTGACGAAGCGCTCGTGCTGGTGGAGAGGAAATTTCCGCAGGTTGAATGCCGCGTTAGGATCCTGCATGCGCGCGCCGTGACACGGCGAGCAGTTGACCGCGTAGAGCTCCGCGCCGGTCGCGATCTGGTCCTTCGGGAAGCTTTGCGCCTCTTCCGCTGCGGCCGACGTTGTCACAGGGAAAAATGCAAGGGCTATTGATAGGGCAACGTGCTTCATGGTGGTTTGGCCGTACATTCCCGCTGCCGTCATCCGCGAGGGCGTATGAAGCACCCAGGTTCGATATCGCGGGCTCACGCATCATGGCAGCTTCGATGTCCACTGTATGCCCGCTTGAGCGGGCTTGGTAGTTCTGCTGAAGACGCATCATGGCTGGGACGGCGACAGACTGCCGGCGAGCAGCGTGATGAGGATCATCTCGTCGGCGCGGCCAAGCAGCGGCAGCAGTATGATGAGGCCGAGCGTTTCTGGCGGTCTTGAGGTTGTGGGCGCTCGCCGGTGTGCGTTCGAGTATCGACGCCCTGCGCACCGCGGCGATTTTCGATGTGAACAACGAGCGAGGCTCTACCGGCATTTGCTCCCCGCAGGACCTCGGACGGTTCGCAAGGCGGTGCGCCGTATCGGGATGCACTCCGTCCTCCGTTGTTGCACCTCCCCGACCGCAAGGCGACCGGTGCTTGGTGCTTCGGGCGCCGGATGATAGATTGAGCCATGAGCGTTCGCGGCCAACCGACGAAGTGGGATAAGTGGTACTCCACGGCTTGCTGGGCTCGCATCCGGAGGCACCAGCTGCTCGAACATCCGCTTTGTAAGTATTGCCTGGAGCGAGCCATCGTCACACCAGCGACAATCTGCGATCACGTCGAGCCACATCATGGCGACGTGAACAAATTCTGGCTCGGTCCGTTCCAGAGCCTGTGCAAGCGCTGCCACGACTCCACGAAGCGGTTTATCGAGACGCACGGTTTCCGCCCCGATATTGGCCTTGATGGCATGCCTCTGGACCCGCGCCATCCGGTCTATACTCGCGGACGGTGATAGTCTCTTGAGGGTTTCAAGAGCATCGCCAAATGAGCAACGGTGCCCATTCCCCCTTCATTGATCCAGGCGCGAGCTTGCTGAGTTGCACTCCGAAAACTTCAATTGTCGGCGTAAACCGATGCAATCATCGGCGATGTCTCTTGGCTGTCCCCTGGGGACTTTTCAAGAGACATCATCCCCTATTTATACCTGATTCTACTGGCGCGCCCGAAGAGATTCGAACTCCTGACCCCCAGATTCGTAGTCTGGTGCTCTATCCAGCTGAGCTACGGGCGCGTCTTGCGCATCGCGCGGGAAGTGTCCCCGGAGAAGCCAAAGTCGCCGGGAACGGGCCTCTAGCTATAGGCTTCGGCCAATGTTGGCAAGGTTCGGTGTCCACGTGCCTCTGTCACCCGCGGGTCCATCGTTCTTCCTAAGAAGTCTTTGCGAAGAGGATGGATTGCCGGGTCATAAGCGCGTCCACGCGCGTCTTCCGACGCGCTATGCCCGGCAATGACGGTGCACGTGCTCCCGCAATGACGGCGGCCACGCCCGCCTCTCACGCCCTTGCGCGCTCGCCGCGCCGCGTGTCGAGATCGACCGCGCGGTCCGGGATCGACAGGCGGAAGGTCGCGCCGATGGTGCCTTCGACCAGGCGGATCTCGCCGCCGTGGGCGCGCACCAGCTCGGCCACGATGGCGAGCCCGAGCCCGACGCTGCCGGTGCGGGTCGAGCCCTGGAAGGCTTCGAACAGATGCGCGCGGGCCTTCTCCGAGAGCCCTGGCCCGGTGTCGGAGACCTGGATCAACACCACTGCGCCCTCGCGCCGGCCGGTGACGCGGATCTGGTCGCTGCCGGGGTCCTTGGCGTCGCGCGTTTCGAGCGCCTGCACCGCGTTGCGCGCCAGATTGAGCAGGATGCGAAAGAGCTGGTCGGGATCAGCATCGACGGTGAGCCCGCGCTCGACCGCGGCGATCCAGCGCACTGGCGTGGTGGCATCGAGCCCCAGCGTCTCGCGCACGTCCTCGACCAGCGGCTCGAGCGCGACGAGGCGGCGGTCGGGCGGCGGCTCCTGCACGCGGCCGTAGGACAAGGTCGACTGGCAGAAGGCGATGGCGCGCTCGAGCGCCAGCATGAGCTTGGGCGCGAAGCGCTGCACGTGCGGATCGGAAATCTTCGCCAGGCGCTCGGAAAAGAGCTGGGCCGAGGTCAACAGGTTGCGCAGGTCGTGGTTGATCTTGGAGACCGCGAGCCCGAGCGCGGCGAGATGGTTCTTTTGTTGCAGCAGCGTGGCGAGATTGAGCTGCATGGCGGCAAGCTCGCGCTCGGCGGTGCCGATCTCGTCCATGCGGTCCGACGCCGCCATGATGCGCGCGGGATTCTCCGGATCGGCGCGGAACGCCACCATGTTGGCGGTCATGCGCCGCATCGGCCGCACCAGCAGCCAGTGCAGCGAAAGATAGACGAGCGAGGCGGTGATCGCTGAAATGATCAGCGACAGGATCAAGATGCGGATGGAAAAATCCAGCATCGCCCCGCGCAGCGGCGCCTCGTCGAGCACGATCTCCACGAATTCGCCGCCCATGGGCGCTGGCCCCACCACCCGCATCACGTCGGCGTCGGCGCAGATGAGCGTGTCGAAGGCCTCGATGATGGCGCGGTGCCAGGGCATGTCGCGCATGTCGATGTTGTGCGTGACCGGCCGCCGCACGTCCGAAGCCGCGAGCAGCCGCCGCTGATTGCCCATCTTCAGGGCGACCGCGTGCGCGCCGATGCTCTCGAGGATCTGGCGCGCGACCGAGTCCGGGACCATGCCGCTCGGCGCGGTCTCGAACACCAGCGCCGCCGTGTAGGCGGCCGACAGCCGGTCGCTGAGCCAGTTGAGCCGAAAGTTGGCGACCGAAGGCACGTAGATCAGCACCTCCGCGATCATCACGAACGACAGCGTGAGAACGAGAAGCTTGGCCGATAGCCCCATGCGCGCTCGCGCGCGGCTCGATTGATCCGCCGCAGCGGGTCGATCGGTCATGTCCATGGATCCTTGCGCCCCGGCTCAGCCGAAGCGGCGCAGCCAAGCAATGACGCGCCGCACCCAAATGTTGGTCAGACTGGGTGTGAAATAGGTAATCGCCGCGCGTTTTCCAATCTCGGCCAGGGTGGGATACGGCACTATGATACCGGCAAGCGCCCGGATCGGGAGGCCGCGGTTGATCGCCAGCGTCCAGGTGGTGATCAGCTCGCCGGCACCCGCGCCGACGATGGTGGCGCCGAGGATCTTGCCCCTCCCGTCGGTCACGACCTTGATATGCCCCACCGTCTCGCGCTCGGTCTGGGCGCGGTCGTTCTCGTGATAGGGCCATCGCAGTAAGCGGATGGTGAGCCCGCGCGCCCGCGCCTGCGCCTCGGTCAGGCCCACATGGGCGAGCTCGGGGTCGGTGAAGGTCACCCGCGGCACGAGATCCTCGTTCACCTTGACGGGCAGGCGAAACAGCGCGTTCCGGATGACGAGCCCGGCATGGTAATTGGCGAGATGGGTGAACTGCCCCCGACCCGCGACATCGCCGATGGCGTAGACGCGCCGATTGGCGGTCTTGAGTCCGTTATTGACCACGATCCCCCCGCGGTCGCAGGCGATGCCGGCTCGCTCGAGCGCGAGGCCGTCGGTGTTCGCTTTGCGGCCGGTCGCGATCAGGAGATGGCTGCCCTCGATCGCCGGCTCGCCCTCGCCGACGACGACCTTGATCTTTGCATCCGCGCCTTCGACGCGCGTGACCGCGACGTTGCTGCGCACGTCAACGCCCTCGCGCGCGAGCGCGTCGAGCACGATCGCCGCGCATTCGCCGTCTTCGCGCGCGAGCGGCTGCGCGGCTTCCAGCACCGTGACCGCGGCGCCGAGGCGGCGAAAGGCCTGGGCGAGTTCGAGGCCGATGGCGCCCGCGCCGATGACGATCAGGTGCTGCGGCCGCGTGGTGAGATCGAACACGGTTTCGTTGGTGAGGTAGGGCACCGCCTCGAGCCCCGCGATCGGCGGAAGCGACGGCGATGAGCCGGTCGCGATCACGAAGCGCCGCGCCGCGATCTCGATTTCGTCCCCGACCGCCACGGTACTGCGATCCTTGAAGCGCGCGGCGCCCGCGATCACCCGCACCCCGAGGCCGTTGAAGCGCTCCTTCGAATCGTTCGGCGCGATCGCGGCGATGACGTCGTGCACGTGTCGGTGGACCTTGCCGAAATCGATGTCCGCCGGTCCCGCCGCTACGCCGAAGGCGCGCGCCTCGGCGACGGCGCGGGCGTGCTTGGCGGCCGCGATCAGCGATTTCGAGGGCACGCAGCCGGTGTTGAGGCATTCGCCCCCCATCTTGTTCTTCTCGACCAGCACCACCGATACGCCGAAGGCGGCCGCGGCGGCGGCGACCGAGAGGCCACCGGAGCCCGCGCCGATGACGCAAATGTCGGGTTGCAAACGTTCCGCCATGCCTTCTCCAGCCGACAGTGGACGAACAATGAAGTGAGGAGGATAGTAGATCGCGCCGCGTCACGGATCACGCATTATCCGTCCGCTCGCATCCGTCCGCTCGCGCGCGTCCGCCGTCGCGCGCGCGCGCAGCCGCTTCACCACCACCGGAATGAGCGCGAGAACGCCGAGCGCCACGGAGGCGCCGAGAAGCTCCGGCGTGAGCGCCGCCTTCATGTGGAATTCGAGCCGGCAATCGGGGCGGCCCGCCGCGAGGCAGGATTGGTAGGCGGCTTGCTGCGCGGCGATCACGCTGTCGAGGCCGGCGCCGACGAAGGCAAACGCGAAGGTGACGGGGATGATGCCGAGCGCGGTCGCCGCCACGAAGGTCGCGAGCGGGACCCCGCACAACGCCGGAACGAGGTTGACGAGCCAGAATGGAAAGATCGGCACGAGCCGCAGAAACAGCAGATAGTTGAAGGCGTCGGCGCGAAAGCCTTCCGCCACCTTTTCCGCCAATCGGCCCGCCCGGCGCACGAAGTACTCGCCGATCGCGCTCTTTGCGATCAGGAAGATGCAAATCGCTCCGATCGTCGCGCCCACCACCGCCGCCGCCCCTCCGAGAACGGCCCCGAACAGAATTCCGCCGGTGACCGTGAGATAGACGCCGACCGGGACCGACAGCGCGACCGCCACGATATAGAGGCCGATGTAGGCCGCGACCGCGGACACTTCGTGCGCCGCGATGAACGCCCGCAGCACTTCGTAGTGACGCGCCACGGTCTCGAACGAAAGCTGGCGCTGCCAGCCCATGGCGATCACCACGCCCGACGCCACCACGACCACGATCAGCGGCACGAGCCGCCGCCGCGAAAATTTCGCGCGTCCGGCGGTCGCGGATGACGGATCGTTGTTGGCGGTCATGGTCGATCCAAGGGCATGATTCGGACGCGCCGAGATGTGGTCGGCACTCGGCGACACCGGGCGAAGGCCGCGACAGCGGATCGATTTTAGCCGACCGTCGACCGCAAAACGGCGCTTTCACCGCCTTGTGACGCCTGCTCACGCGCTTGTGCCGCTGCCCCTTGGCTCGCATTGACGACCACCGGCGGCCTCCCGTATAAGCCGCGGGATTTTGGGCGCGGCGACCCCCGATCATCCCGGGTGGACGAAAGGCCGGGGCTAAGCCCTTGACCCCGCGCGAGTCACCATCGCCATCGAGCGCCAGCGGAGAACAACCCGTGAAGCGGACCTATCAACCGAGCAATCTGGTGCGCAAGCGCCGTCACGGTTTTCGTGCCCGCATGGCGACCAAGGGCGGGCGCAAGGTCGTTGCCGCGCGCCGCGCGCGCGGGCGCAAGCGGCTCAGCGCTTGAACGTCGGCCGCGGCGCGCCCGGCGTCGTCCCCCATGCAGCGGCTCAGGCAACGCGCCGACTTCCTGGCCGCCGCGACCGCAGCCAAGGTGCCGACCGCCGCTTTCGTGTTGCAGGCGCGCAAGCGAGACGACGGCGGTCCCGTCCGCGTCGGCTTCACCGTGTCGAGGAAGATTGGAACCGCCGTCGAGCGCAATCGGGTACGGCGGCGGCTTAAGGAAATCGTGAGGCTATCGGCCGCAACTGGTCTTTCTCGCGGCCATGACTATGTGCTGATCGGACGGCGCGCCGCCTTGTCGCTGCCGTTCGCGCAAATGAGCGAGGATTTCAAGCGCGCGCTGCGGCGGCTGCGAGTTCCCAAATGAGCGACCAAAAGAACACAATCCTCGCCATCGTGCTCTCCGCGCTCGTGCTGATCGTGTGGCAGGTGTATTTCGGCATGCCGCAGATGGATAAGCAAAAGCAGATCCAGCAGCAGCAGGCGCAGGAACGTTCGCAGCAACCCCCCGCCCTTCCCTCGCAAACTCCCGGCGCGGTGCCGCAGACCCCGCCAGCACCGGGAACGGCGCCGCAGGCGCCCGCCCAAGGCGGCACCCTGGCGCCGCAGACCATGAGCCGGGACGCCGCGCTCGCGGCCTCTCCCCGCGTGCGCATCGACACGCCCAGCCTCTCCGGCTCGATTGCGCTCAAGGGCGGACGCATCGACGACCTCTCGCTGGTCAAATACCGCGAGACCGTCGACCCCAACTCGCCTCCGATCGTGCTGCTCGCGCCCTCGGGCAGCCCGCATCCGTTCTACGCCGAATTCGGCTGGTCGGCGCCGAGCGGCGCATCGGTGAAATTGCCGGATTCGGACACGCTGTGGCAGCAGCAAGGCTCGGGCGCGCTCTCGGTCGGCCGGCCGGTGACGCTCGTCTACGACAACGGCCAGGGGCTGCAATTCCGCCGCACCATCGCGGTCGACGACAAGTATCTCTTCACCATCAAGGACGAGGTCATCAACAACGGCACAGCGCCGGTCACGCTCTATCCCTTCGGGCTGATCTCGCGCCATGGAACGCCGCAGACGCTCGGCTACTACATCCTGCACGAGGGCCTGATCGGGGTGTTCGGCGACAAGGGCCTGCAGGAGGAGACCTACGCCAACATCGAGAAGCAGAAGTCGATTTCGTTCACCGCGACGAATGTCTGGCTCGGCATTACCGACAAGTATTGGGCCGCAACGCTCCTCCCCGATACCAAGACCCAAGTCCAGGCGAAGTTTTCGACCGGCACGATCGGCAACAACATCAAGACCTACCAAAGCGACTATCTCGGCCCGGCGCAGACCATCGCGCCCGGCAGCACCGCCGTCGTCGACGGGCGGCTGTTCGCCGGCGCCAAGGAGGTCAGCGTGGTCGACGGCTACGACCAGCAGCTCGCCCTCAACAAATTCGATCGGCTGATCGACTGGGGCTGGTTCTACTTCATCACCAAGCCGCTGTTCCTGGCGATGGACTGGATCTATCGCCACGTCGGAAATTTCGGCGTCGCCATCCTGATCGTCACCGTCATCATCAAGATCTTCTTCTTCCCGCTCGCCAACAAGTCCTACGCCTCGATGGCGAAGATGAAGGCGGTGCAGCCGGAGATGATGGCGATCCGCGAGCGCTTCGCCGACGACAAGATGAAGCAGCAGCAGGCGATGATGGAGCTCTACAAGAAGGAGAGGATCAATCCGATCGCCGGCTGCCTGCCGATCGTCATCCAGATCCCGGTCTTCTTCGCGCTCTACAAGGTGCTGTTCGTCACCATCGAGATGCGGCACGCGCCGTTCTTCGGCTGGATCAAGGACCTCGCCGCGCCCGATCCGACCACAGTCTTCAATCTGTTCGGATTGATCCCCTGGGATCCCTCGCACGTTCCGATGCTCGGCCCCTTCCTCATGCTCGGCATCTGGCCGCTGATCATGGGCGTGACCATGTGGTTCCAGATGAAGCTCAATCCGCCGCCGCCCGATCCGACCCAGGCGATGATCTTCAACTACATGCCGATCATCTTCACCTTCATGCTGGCGAGCTTCCCGGCCGGATTGGTGATCTACTGGGCCTGGAACAACACGCTCTCGGTCGCCCAGCAGAGCGTGATCATGCACAAGCACGGCGCCAAGATCGAGCTGTGGGACAATCTCAAGTCCACATGGGAAAGCCTGAAGGGCCTGTTCAAAAAGAAACGTGACCCCGGCGTAACCGGCTCGTCGTCATGAGCGGCCCGGAGGCGCCAGCTACCGCCTCCCCTTTCACCCGCGCCGAGATGGAAGCCGGCCGCAAGCTGTTCGCGGGCGATTGGCAGTTCGCCGCCGCCGCCGGAACGGCCGCGGCGCTGCCGCGCATGCGCGGCATCGAGATTGCCGTTGCCGGCCGCTCCAATGTCGGCAAGTCGAGCCTGATCAACGCACTCACCGGACGGCGCGCGCTCGCGCGCATCTCGCATACGCCGGGCCGCACGCAGGAGCTGATCTTTTTCACCGGGCCGTCGCGGCTCACGCTCGTCGACCTGCCAGGTTACGGTTACGCGGCGGCCTCGAAGGCGAAGGTCAAGGCCTGGACCGCGCTGATCCATGCCTTTCTCCTGGGACGCGCCAATCTCGCGCGCGCCTACCTCCTCCTCGACGCCCGCCACGGTCTCAAGCCGATCGACGCCGACGTGCTCGAGACCTTGGACAAGGCCGCGGTCAACTACCAGATCGTGCTGACCAAGGCCGACGCGACCAAGAGCGCCGAGCTTGCGGCGCTCGTCGCCGCGACCAAGGCGGCGCTCGCCAAGCATCCCGCGGCGCACCCGGACGTGCTCGTGACCTCGGCGCGCACCGGCGCCGGCATACCCGAATTGCGATCCGCCATCGCACGGCTCATTAGGGAGCGCGGGGCGGCTTAGTTTGCACGTCTTGAGAAGCGTCAACCCTCTTTCGCCCGGGCCGGCGGCTCGCTAAAAGGCGCAGCGACGTTGCCGCCCGCGGCGCGACCGCCGAATTGCCGGGACAATCCGCGATGAACATTTCGCCCCACGATATCGCCCGCGTCCTTTCCGAAGCGCTGCCGCACATGCAGCGTTACGACGAGGAGACCGTGGTCGTGAAATACGGCGGCCACGCCATGGGCGAGGAGGAGATGGCGAAAAGCTTCGCCCGCGACATCGTGCTGATGGAGCAGACCGCCATCAATCCGGTGGTCGTGCATGGCGGCGGGCCGCAGATCGGCGAGATGCTCAAGCGGCTCGGCATCAAGTCGGAATTCGCGGGGGGCCTGCGCATCACCGACGCGGCGACGATCGAGATCGTCGAAATGGTGCTCGCGGGCTCGATCAACAGCCAGATCGTGGGCTTCATCAACGAGGCCGGCGGCAAGGCGGTGGGGCTCACCGGCAAGGACGGCAACATGGTGCTCGCGCGCAAGGTGAACCGCACCGTGTTCGATCCCGGCTCCAATATCGAGAAAATCGTCGACCTCGGCTTCGTCGGCGAGCCCGACAAGATCGACACGACCGTGCTCGCGCAGATTCTCGGCCGCGAGCTCATTCCGGTGCTGGCGCCGCTGGCCGCCTCCGCCCAGGGCGGAACCTACAACGTCAACGCCGACACCTTTGCCGGCGCCATCGCCGGGGCGCTCAAGGCCAAGCGGCTGCTCCTGCTCACCGACGTGCCGGGCGTGCTCGACAAGTCCAACAAGCTCATCAAGCAACTCTCCCCCGACGACGCGCGCGCGCTGATCGCCGACGGCACCATCTCGGGCGGCATGATTCCCAAGGTCGAGACCTGCATCTATGCGCTCGAAGCGGGCGTCGAGGGCGTGGTCATCCTCGACGGCAAAGTTCCGCACGCGGTGCTGCTCGAGCTGCTCACCGACCACGGCGCCGGCACGCTGATGATGCGGTGACTCTCGCTCCGCCCTCGCCCTGAGGAGGCCGCCTAAAGCGCGTTTACGCGCGTCTTCCGACGCGCTATGGCGGCCGTCTCGAAGGGCGGGGGCGGCCCCATGCTTCGAGACGCATCGCAGCGTAGTCGATTTTGCTGCGCGCGCGTGCAGAAGGCCGCGCTGCTATGCTCCTCAGCATGAGGCCGTGGAAGGACGTAACTACGTGCTCTACCCCGCGTGCTCGCTGTCCAGATGGGCGAGCACCGCCGGCA
>Ga0318528_10001026_pt1 | contig 10189 bp, 6 predicted proteins | sample GRESIP052b4f26_FD_202500 | JGI IMG/M metagenome (GOLD analysis project Ga0318528, IMG submission 202500) | Tropical soil microbial communities from Luquillo Experimental Forest, Puerto Rico - GRE.SIPMG.052b4f26 | ecosystem: Environmental > Terrestrial > Soil > Tropical forest > Bulk soil...
GGATTGAATTCGCCGGATGTCGCCTCTGAGTTTGGCTCGGGCACGAGTTTAGTGGCTCCCATCGCCTCTTGCCGCACTGCCTACTCGGCAGGAACGCGCGTGGGCACGGGCAGCGGCGAGTCTTCCGGGGTCGGCCGTGGCTTATAGGTGAGATAGATGGCAAGCCCGGTGAAAACGAAGCCGCCGACGATGTTGCCGAGCGTCACGGGAATCTGGTTCCATAGCCACCAGTCGCCCCATGTGACCTTGGCGCCAAGCAACATGCCAGTCGGAATGATGAACATGTTGACGACGGCGTGCTCGAAACCCTGAGCGAAGAAGATGAAGATCGGCATCCAGGCCGTGGCAATTTTGCCGATGGTGGAGTTCGTTCCCATTGCGAGCACGACCGCAAGACAAACCATCCAATTGCATAGGATGCCCTTGACGAACGCCGTCACGAAGCCGGCGATACCGAACGCTGCATAACCGGTGGTCTTGGCCTCGGCGATCGAGATGATGCGCGCCGCGACGCCGGTCGGCTCGACCGAGCCCATGTTGGTCAGCGCAATGGCGAGGAGCGCGCCGTAGACGACGCTGCCGATCAGGTTGGCCAAGAAAACCCACGTCCAGTTGGTCACCACCGCCGCGCCGCTGGCGTCGCCATCCAGCCACGGCAGCGGCAGGAGTGCGAAGCTCCCGGTGACCAGTTCGAGGCCGAGCAATACGATGATGATCAGCCCGACCGGGAAGATCAGGGCGCCGACCAGAGGTTGGCCGGTGGAGACGGCGCCGGTAAATGCAAGGCTGGTGGCGACGCCGAGGATGGCGCCTGCGAGCGCGCCGCGGATGAGGAGATCGTAGGTCGGCAGCGCGAGCTTGCGCCGGCCGGTTTCGACCATGATCGCTGCGACCTCGGCGGGCTTGACGTAATCCATCGGTTCGCTCCTCGAATCCTCCACGCGGCGTCGGTGCCGATGCAGCTGGCGCTGCCAATGTTTTGGGCCAGCCGATCCACGAGCAATCAAAGAGTCCGGTCGCTCGCCTCAATTGTGTGCACGTCCTCCAACCATGCTCTCGCTGGTGCGAACGAACATGACTGGATCGCGTGCAGCCCGCGCTGTTGCGTGCTTAAAATTCAAGAAGCGTGCCAAAAGCCTGCATATAAAAAATGCTTTTGGTTTCAAACTCATCGACGCAAAAAGCCGCTGCATAAGCAGCGGGCATTTGTCGCTCCGTTGCCTACTTTATGTCAAACTCGCTGACAAATCGTGCAATGCACAAGAAAAGGTCAGTTGCCTATTTGCGAGTCTTAGGCGCGGGTTGATACCCGAAGCGAGTTGGGTGGCGGCTGTAAGCAGCCGCGGCCAACCCCGCGCGCGTGTTCGCGAGCGACATTGGGCGATCCTCGATTGAGCCACACCGCTACCCTGCTTCCATAACGGTGGCCTTGACTGGGGCTTGCGAGATGGTTGCAGGCGGCAGGACGGCGCGACCACGAATGATGTCGGATGCTTTCTCTGCGATCATAATGACAGGCGCATTGATGTTGCCGCCGACAAGGTCCGGCATCACCGACGCATCGACCACCCGCAAGGCTTCGGTGCCGAACACACTCAGCTTGGTGTCGACCACCGCCGTCGGGTCGCCCGCGACGCCCATCTTGCATGTCCCGAGCGGGTGGTGAACGGTGATACCGCTCTCGACGACGTGCGTGTTCAGATCGGCATCGCTGACGCTCAGCGGCGCCAGACGCTTTCCGGCGAACGGCCGCAGCGGCGCCTGTGCGCCGACCTCCTCGGCCATCCGCAAGCCGGCGCGCAGAACCTCCCAATCGCGCCGGGTGGAGAGGAAGTTCTGCACGATCGCCGGTGGATCGCGGGGATCGGCGGATTTCAACCGCACGAACCCACGGCTCTGCGGCCGTAACAAAGCGGCGCGGATCGCGAAGCCGTCCTGATAGCTTTGCTTGAACGGCACAAGATATGGTGCCGCCGTCATTGGCGCGCTGATGAAGAGGAACTGCACGTCGGGCAGGCTCTGCGCGTAGGGACTGCGCAGAAAGGCCATCGCGCCGGCCGGTAGATCCGTAGCGATGCCCTTGCCCAGGACGTACGCGGTCGCGAGCTCGCGCGCGATTCGATCAAGCCGCATGGCACGATGCAGCGGTCCCGGCGCGTTGCGCGCATAGGCAATGGGCGCCGAGATGTGGTCCTGCAGATTCTTTCCGACGCCTGACAACGCAACGCGCGCGTCGATGCCGACCGCTTTGAGTTCCGTGGGATCCCCGATGCCGGACAGCATCAGCAGCTGAGGCGTATTGATCACGCCCCCCGCGAGAATGACCTCGCGCGCGGCGTGAGCGTTGTGCGTCGTGCCATGCTGCACATAGTCTATGCCGGTCGCGCGCGTGCCCTGAAACACGATGCGTATGGCCAGTGCCTTGACCTTCAACGTGAGGTTCGCTCGCTCGAGCGCGGGCCGCAGGTAGGCGACCGCGGTGCTGCAGCGGCGGCCGTAGCGGACGGTCGATTGCAGCCGGCCGAAACCCTCCTGCTGCTTGGCGTTGTAGTCCTCGGTGAACGGATGCCCGGCGCTCGCGCCGGCTTCCAGAAACGCCTCGCCAAGCGGATCTTCGTAGCGGTTGAACCGCGTCGTCAGCGGTCCGTCGCCGCCGCGGTATGCATTCGCACCGCCCTCCCACGATTCCTGCCGCCGGAAATACGGGAGCACGTCCGCGTAGGACCAGCCAAGGAGACCCGACGCCGCCCAGCGGTCATAGTCGCCGCGATGGCCGCGCACGTACGCCATCGCGTTGATCGAGGACGATCCGCCGACGACTTTGCCGCGTGCGCATTCGATCGGGCGCGAGCCAAGCTCGGGCTCGGGCTCCGACAAATACATCCAGTCGTTCATGCAGTGCAGGAACAACCGCGGCCAGCCCAGCGGGATGTGGATCCAGGGGTTGCGATCCCAGCCGCCGGCCTCCAGCAGCAGCACCTTGACCGAAGGGTCTTCTGTAAGCCGATCGGCCAGCACGCAGCCCGCCGACCCCGCGCCGACGATGACGAAGTCGTAATGATCCGAGGTCACGGCTCTCCCAAGATAACGTCAAGATAGCGTAGATAGCGTCAGTCCATACCGCTTTGCGGACGATGAATTGGAGCTTACTGCGCGACCACCTCCTCGACCATCTTCGGGTCATCTGACACGTCAATGGCTTGACCTGTCGCCATGAGGGCCCTCGCCACGCTCGCCTTGCTCCTCGCGGTGGTTCTCCCCGCCGCGGGAGAGCCCTTGCGCCCGGCGCTCAAGCAAGCCCAATGCCCCGTCGGCTCTATGCAGAGCGGCGGCTATTGCACCCCGATCTTTCGCAGCGCGCCGCCGTCGATCGAAAAGCGTGGATTGGTACCGCGAAGCCCGCTCGCTCCGAGAAAAGCCGTCCCGCAATCTCCATACGTGCGATTCTAGTGTTTCGACGGTAATCCGGTCTTCTGCGGCCTGCCCGCGGTCGCGGACCGCGGCACCGATCGGACCGCGGTGCAGGCCCCCATTGAACCTTTCCACTGCCAGCGCGACCAATAACTAGAGCCTTTGCCGGCGGTCGGCCGGGAAAGGCGGTATCCGGGGACATATCGGGGGGGCATCATGCCTCAGTCACGCCCGCTAGCGGCCGCTTCGGCCGCGCTCGTGTGCGGATCGATCGCAAGCGCGAGCGGCGTCGTTGTGCAAATTGCCGGCCACGAGGGCGATGGCAAGTCGGTGATTTCGAGCGTTCCCCTGACGATCACCACGGCACTCTCCACGATCGTCTCGCCCCCTTCGCCTGCGGGGAACGCCACGACACCTGCCACGATCCCCGCGTTGCCTTCGCCCGCGACGAGCGCCCCCGATAATCGACGAGTTCCCGCATCGCCGGCCAATTCACCGCGTCCCGCACCGCGCAATGCAGCGACCCCGGCGGCCAATTCACCGCATACCGCGCCACTCAATGCAGCGACCACAGGGGCGAATTCACCGCAGACCACACGACTCGATGCATTTGCCCCGGCGGTGACGGCGTCGACCGGGCCGGCGACGACGGACCTGGCCCAGGAGCCTGTTCCCGCTGCCAAGAAACCGCAAAAAACCGCACGCAGCGCGAATGAGCGCAACCGAGGCGGGCGCGACGCTGCTGGATGGGGCCGCTACGCCCACGAACGGCCAACTTCGAGCTGGTGATCACCGCGCCCGCGCCCGCTTTCGCCCGTCTTCGCCGGCCTATAAAGGGCGTTTACGCCCGTCTTCGCGGGCCCAAAGGGCGTTTACGGCCCGTCTTCGCGGGTTATGGACGGGCGTGAACGGGGTGAAGCGGACTCAAAGCGGAAATTGCGGGTTGCAAGAGGACGGGTGCAGATATGATGGGCAGGGCTGCCAGATCGCATGCCGCGGATCGGCGTGCGCTCCGCGCCACGGATCGATGCCCGCGCACCACAAAAGGGAGGAATGCATGAAGAGCCTCGCCATCGTCACAGTCTTGGGCGTCACAGTCTTGGGCCTCTGCGCGTTCGCAACCGACGCTGTCGCCCAAAGCTGGCAGCCACCATCGCCCAACCAACGCTGCCCGTCGAAATGGGGCGCCGACGACGAACGCGGCTCGGGTAATCACATGAAGCCCGCCAACGTGCTGCGGGCGGCACAGCTGATCAAGACCGGCGAGACCTTCGAACTGAGTCACGTATTGGGACGGGACATGCCGCTCAATCCTGGTCGGCAGTACGATGTGCATACCAAGCGCAGCACCGGCCCATTCGGCGCGAACCAGCGCTACAGCAACGAGGAGTTGATTATTTCGGAGATCGGCCAGGTCGGAACGCAGTTCGATGGGTTCACCCATCAGGCGATCGATCGGCTGCTCTACAACTGCGTGAAGATGGACGACGTCGCGAGCCGCAACGGCTTCACCAAGATGGGGATGGAGAAGGTCGGCACCTTGATGACGCGTGGTGTGCTAATCGACATCGCGGGCCTCAAGGGCGTCGATATTCTGCCAATCAACTACGAGATTACCGTAGCCGACTTGGAGCAGGCCCTGCAGAAGCAAGGAATACGCCTGCAGCCGGGCGATGCCGTCCTCATTTACACCGGATGGAGTAAGCACTGGGGCGTCGACAATAAGCTCTACACGAGCGGCTGTCCGGGGATCGGCGTGGCTGCGGCCGAGTGGCTGATCAAGCAGGACCCGATGTTGCTTGGCTCGGACAACTGGCCAGTGGAGATCGCCCCCAATCCGGACAAGACAGTCAATCTGCCGGTCCACAACATCGCGCTTACCGTCAACGGTGTCCATCTGCTCGAGAACCTCGTGCTCGAGGACCTCGCCAAGGCGCGCGTCTACGAGTTCGCGTTCGTCATGCAACCGCTGAAGCTGCAAGGGGCGACCGGTTCGACCGTAGCGCCGACTGCGATCCGCTGAACGAGCGGAAACCAAGCTGCGGTCCTGCATTCCCGGTCAGGTCGGCTGGTTCTAAAGACGTTTAGCGATCACACCCTGAGCGCGCATTGACGTGCTCGCGTTGGCTGGCCTCACCTGCCCAACGCCGATTGTCTGATTGGTACCGGTGCCTTGTCGCAATGGTAATGGTAATGCCGTCTGGACGGTGCCCTGTGGCAACACCAGCACGGGCCTCACCTGCGGAACGCCAATTGTCTGATTGGCACTGGTGCCCTTTTGCAATGGTCCGGCGCCCTGTTGCGATGGTAAGACCCGCGCGGGCCGCGTCGAAGGGCTTCCTAACGTGGTCGCGTTGACCGGTCTCACCTGCCTTGTTCGGTTGATACTCGGCGGGGTGGGATTCTGATTGGATTGTCCGGCGCTGCTCAAATCACCTGGGGGATGGTCGCCCCCTTCGGTAGGACCACCCGGGGTAGCACCACCCGGGGGATGGTCGCTCCGGTCGGTAGGACTTGTTTGTGGACGTACGTTAACCGGGGGTAGCGTGATCGGCCCATCGACCATGGCAACGGGGAAGCCGGCAGACTGAAATCCGCCGAATGCCTCATTCCACCAAATGGCGATGACCCAGTTGCCTCGGACACTTTTGACCGTCATTTCCGGCCCGCCCGAACGTAGCCGGACAAGATCACCCTCCTGAAGCCGAGGAGTGGTCTGGCTCGGCGTTGCCGTGTTGGCTGGCGCGGCGAGGGCTGAAACCTTGGCTGGCGCGGCGAGGGCTGAAACCGCCCACGGGGCGCTGAGTGCGATCCCCAATGTCGCTTGCATCGCGATCGCACCCGGTTTCGGCAGCTTCAACATGGCAGGACCTCCCGACATTTCCGCGCTGGCGGATGATATGGATGGACGATAGCGGAATCACTTTCTCGATATTGTCGCACGTTGATACGTGTTGCTCAATTCCGCCTCGTTGCCGGGCCGCGCACGAGAAGCCCAGCTGCGGGGGCGCCGCGCGTCGGTGCTGACCTCGGTGCGCGGCACGCACGTGGCAGGTTGATCCGTTTGTCGAAGGACCGCTAGGATTGTTGGTGCACGACTTCGGCGCGGGAACCCAGTCCGATCGCCGTCGTCGAATTCGAGGCCGCCTCAGCGGCCGCATCGTTCGAATTCGTGTGATCATGGAGCCGCTCGAAACTCCCGACAAGGATTTGCCGCTGCGCGACGATATCCGTCTGCTTGGCCGCATCCTTGGCGATACGGTGCGCAGCCAGGAAGGCGAGCCTGTCTTCGCGATCGTTGAGCACATCCGCCGGACCTCGATCCGCTTCCACCGCGAAGAAGATGAAGCCGCGCGGCACGAGCTCGAGGCGACATTGAATGGCCTCTCGCATGGTCAAAACATCCAAATCATTCGCGCTTTCAGCTACTTTTCGCAGCTCGCCAACATCGCCGAAGACCAACATCACGTCCGCCGGACAAGAGCCCACGCGCTGGCCGCTTCCGGACCGCGCGAAGGCACCATGGCCCACGCGCTTGCTCGCGCTCGTGATGCGGACATTTCCCGTTCCAGGCTGCAGAACTTTTTCACGAGTGCCATCGTTTGCCCGGTACTCACCGCCCATCCCACGGAGGTGAGGCGCAAGAGCACGATCGATCGTGAGATGGAGGTGGCGCACCTACTGGCGGAGCGCGATCGCCTTCCGCTCACCCCCGAAGAGGCGGCGGCAAATGGAGAGGCCTTGCGTCGCGCCGTGCTCACGCTGTGGCAGACCAGCATGCTGCGCGGTAGCAGACTCAAAGTCACAGACGAGATAGCTAACGGGCTTTCCTACTACGATTACACTTTTCTGCGCGAGTTGCCTCGCTTCTACGCGGCGCTGGAAGACCAACTCGCTTCGACCGATCCCGCCTGGGACAACTTCGAGCTGCCCTCGTTCCTGCGCGTTGGAAGTTGGATCGGAGGCGACCGCGACGGCAATCCCTTCGTCACCGCCGAAGTACTGCGACAAGCGTTGGGCATGCAGAGCGAGCGCGCACTCAAATTCTATCTGGATGAGGTGCATCTCTTGGGCGGCGAACTATCGCTCGATGCGCGGCTGGTCACTGTATCCGATCAGCTGAAGGACCTGGCGGCGCGCTCGCCTGATCGTTCGCCGCAGCGCCGCAACGAACCTTATCGTCTCGCCGTCTCTGGTATCTATGCGCGCCTGGCCGCGACGGCGCGGGGCCTCGGGCAGGCGGAGGCGTCGCGCCACGCCGTAGGTGAGGCGCCGCCTTACGCCGAGGCTGCCGAATTGGTTGCCGACCTCGACATTCTTTATCGCTCACTCACCGCGAACGGCTCTGCGAGTCTGGCGCGCGGTCGGCTGCGCAGCCTGCGTCGCGCGGCCGGCACTTTCGGCTTCCATCTCGCGGGCATTGATCTGCGCCAGAATTCCGAGGTGCACGAGCGCACGGTGGGCGAGCTGTTCGAGGCGACTTGCACTGCCTCGAACTACGCCGGCCTTCCCGAAGCTGCCCGCATCTCCCTCCTGCGCGAGGAGCTCAGGACCGCGCGACTGCTGTCTTCGCCGTTCCTACGCTATTCCGCGGAGACGTCCTCGGAGCTGACGATCCTGCGCGCGGCCGCCGAAGCGCACCGGCGTTATGGCAAGGCCGCGGTGCCCAACTACGTGATCTCGAAGACGAACGGGGTCTCGGACCTTCTCGAGGTAGCGCTGCTGCTCAAGGAGGCAGGACTGTTGCGGCCGCGTGAGCGCGAGCTCGACGTGAACATTGTGCCGCTGTTCGAGACGATTGCGGATCTGCGCAACTGCGGCGGCATAATGGACGAACTCCTCGCCATGCCGGAGTACCGCCGCCTCCTGGAAGGTCGTGATCGCGCACAGGAGGTGATGCTCGGTTATTCCGATAGCAACAAGGACGGTGGGTTCCTGACCTCGGGCTGGGAACTCTACAAGGCGGAAATCGCGCTCGTCGACACGTTCCGCCGTCATGGGATCACGCTGCGTCTCTTCCACGGCCGCGGCGGATCCGTCGGCCGTGGCGGCGGCCCGAGTTATCAAGCCGTCCTCGCGCAGCCCGCGGGGGCGGTGCAAGGGCAGATCCGCGTCACCGAGCAGGGCGAGGTGATCGCCGCGAAATATTCGCAAGCAGACGTGGGTCGGCGAAACCTTGAGATTCTTGCCGCCGCCTCCCTGGAGGCGACGCTGCTGCAGCCGGAGCAACCAGCGGCGTGCGAAGCGTACGTCACGGCCATGGAAGAGCTTTCCATCCATGCCTATCGAGCGTATCGGAACCTCGTATACGAGACGGCTGGGTTCGAACGGTACTTCTGGGAGTCGACCGTCATCGGAGAAATCGCCAACCTGAATATCGGCAGCCGTCCCGCGTCACGCAAAAATTCGACGCGCATCGAGGACCTGCGCGCTATCCCTTGGGTCTTCGGCTGGTCGCAATGTCGGCTCATGCTGCCAGGCTGGTACGGGTTCGGAACGGCGATCAAGGCCTGGCTTGCCGCGCGACCGCGGGACGGCATGAGGATATTGCGGGAGATGTATCGCGAGTGGTCGTTTTTCCAAACGCTGCTTTCGAACATGGATATGGTGCTGGCGAAGAGCAATATCGCCATCGCCTCACGCTACGCGGAGCTTGTCGAGGACACCGAACTGCGCGAAGCGATCTTTCCGCGGCTGCGTGCCGAGTGGCATTGCACGATTGATATGCTGCTCGCCATCACTGGCCAGCAAGCATTGCTCGACCAAAATCCCTTGCTGGCGCGCTCGATCAAGAACCGCTTCCCCTACCTCGATCCGCTCAACCATGTACAGATCGAACTGCTCAAGCGTCATCGGGCCGGCAAGACCGACGAGCGCGTGGTGCAAGCAATCCATCTGACCATCAATGGGATCGCCGCAGGGCTGCGCAACAGTGGCTAGCTCCCGAACAGGAGCAGTGAACCGCGCCGCCGCATCAAACCGATACCGCGGTGGTTGAAAAGCTCTTCGGCAAAGCGACCCCGGTACGTTGAACGCGATCTCTGGTGTTATCGACTGGAAGTTTGCACCGAAGTGGGATGTTTACATCGGCCTCATGCGCTCGCAATTCAATGGCGGATTGTCGAACAGCTTTTTCCAGAACAAACAACGTCGCTACGACGGCGGGATTGCGCTTCAAGTACTGAAATCACGAGGCCGCGATGATCTTCGCCGCTGTCGTCCCCGCGAAAGCGGGGACCGATAACCCCGCCTCTGCAATATTGGTCGCAGCCTGCGCGGAAAACGGCGGAGAGCGCCGAACTCGGACGCTTGAAGGAGCTTTCGACGTTTTCACACAGCCAGGGTCAAAAGCTGAAAGGCTCAAAACGAGCACATCACGTCCGCTTTGCCCCCCGAAAGCGGGCATCACTACGATGCGTTGCGAGTTCGGTTTGGTGCTAGCAGCAGCCGCGGAACCGACCCTTGCCGACGGCATAACGCGCCTGCTGGCGTTCGCGGAAAAACTCCACGTAGGTCATGATCGGCTGGTCCGGATGGTTAGCGCGCCGATGCGCGACGTAGGTTTCGTAATCGGGAACGCCGACCATCAGGCGCGCCGTTCGTGTGGTCCAGTAGACGGTGACGCCCGCCGCTCTCACTGAGCGATCGAACAAGTCTTGCAGGTCAGGCATGGCCGCCTCCCGCGACCGCGCCGGCGAGCCCGATTTCCACCGCGGTCGGCTGCGGGCTGGCCAGCGCCTTCCAAATGTCGATCAGGGCATAGATCACGGTCGCCACA
>Ga0318528_10001030_pt1 | contig 10163 bp, 2 predicted proteins | sample GRESIP052b4f26_FD_202500 | JGI IMG/M metagenome (GOLD analysis project Ga0318528, IMG submission 202500) | Tropical soil microbial communities from Luquillo Experimental Forest, Puerto Rico - GRE.SIPMG.052b4f26 | ecosystem: Environmental > Terrestrial > Soil > Tropical forest > Bulk soil...
GATCCCTCGCTCGCGGGCGTCGCCGCCGTTCTATTCGACGAGTTCCATGAGCGCTCGCTCGACGGCGACCTCGGCCTGGCGCTGGCGCGCGACGTGCAGCAAGGCCTGCGCGCCGAGCTCAAGCTCCTGGTGATGTCGGCAACGCTCGACGGCGCGCGCGTCGGCAAGCTCCTCGGCGACGCGCCGGCGATCGAGAGCGCCGGCCGCGCCTTCCCGGTCGAGACCCGCTATCTTGGGCGCGACCCGCGCCTCCCGATCGAGCCGCAGGTCGCCGACGCCGTCGTGTGCGCGCTGCGGGCGGAGGCCGGATCGCTCTTGGTCTTTCTTCCCGGCGCCGCCGAGATCCGCCGCACCGAGGCGCTCTTGCGCGAGCGCGTCGGTGACCCCGCCATCGACATCGTGCCGCTTCACGGCGCGCTCGACGCCGACGTGCAGGACCGGGCGATCGCGCCGGCGCCGCCCGGCCGGCGCAAGGTCGTGCTCGCGACCTCGATCGCGGAGACCTCGCTGACCATCGAAGGCGTGCGGGTGGTGATCGATTGCGGGCTCGCGCGGGTGCCGCGCTACGAGCCCGACGTGGGGCTCACCAGGCTCGAGACCGTGCGGGTCTCGCGCGCCTCCGCCGACCAACGCCGCGGCCGTGCCGGGCACACTGAGCCCGGCGTCTGCTATCGGCTGTGGGACGAGCCGCAGACCGCCGCGCTCGAGCCGGCCAACCGGCCGGAAATTCTCGCCGCCGATCTTTCCGGCCTCGTGCTCGACCTCGCCCATTGGGGCGTCGCCGACCCCGCGCAGCTCGCGTTTCTCGATCTGCCGCCGGCGCCGGCGCTGGCGCAGGCAAAGGCGCTGCTCGGCGAGCTTCATGCGATCGACCAGGCGGGACGCATCACCGAGGAAGGGAGGCGGCTGCGAGAACTGCCGCTGCCGCCGCGCTTGGCGCGCATGGTGGTCGACGCGGCGGCAGCGGGCCAAGCCGAGCTTGCCGCCGACATCGCCGTCGTCCTCACCGAGCGCGGGCTCGGCGGCAACGACGTCGATCTCGGCCATCGCCTGGACGCGCTGCGCCGCGATCGCTCGAAGCGCGGGAACGACGCGCGGGGGATGGTGAGGAGGTGGGCCAAAATTGCAAGGGCGAATTCTTCGCCGCTTGCAAGGGAGCCGAGAGAGCCGGCGCGGGGAGGGGAGGAGCTATCGGTCGGCGCTTTGCTCGCGCTCGCCTATCCCGACCGCGTTGCGAAGAACCGCGGCGCCGGCGGCGCCTTCCTCTTGGCCAACGGCCGTGGCGCCAACGTCGATGCGGCGTCCGCGCTTGCGCGCGCGCCGTTCCTCGCCGTCGCCGAGATCACCGGAACGGCCGCGCAGGGCCGCATCGTGTTGGCGGCGCCGCTGACGCTCGCCGAGATCGAGGCGCAATTCGCCGATCGCATCGAGAGCCGCGATGAGATCGCCTTCGATGCCGCCAGCGCGAGCCTGCGCGCGCGCCGGCTGCGTCGCCTCGGCGCCATCGCGCTCGCCGAACAGCCGCTGACCGTGGTGGCGGACGATGCGAGCGCCCGCTTGCTCGCGCAAGGCGCCGCCCGGCTCGGCATCGAGCGGCTGCCGTGGACGAAGCCGCTGCGGCAATGGCGCGACCGGGTCATGTTCCTGCGCCGGGCCGAAGGCGAAGAATGGCCCGACCTATCGGATGCCGCGCTCGCCGCAACCGCGGTCGATTGGCTCGCGCCGGCGCTCGCCGGCAAGACCGCGGTCGGCGAACTCGCAAGCGACGACTTCGCGCACGCCCTGCAAGGCTTGCTGCCGTGGACGTTGCGCCGCCGGCTCGACGCCGAGGCTCCCACGCATTTCACCGCGCCGTCGGGTTCTTCGGTGCCCATCGACTACGAGGCGCAGGAGGGACCCAAGCTTGCGATCCGCGTGCAGGAGCTGTTCGGCCTCGACCGCCATCCCAGCATCGCGGCGGGACGCGTGCCGCTCGTGGTCGAGCTATTGTCGCCGGCGCATCGGCCGGTGCAGGTGACGCGCGATCTGCCCGGCTTCTGGCGCGGCAGCTACGCCGCGGTCAAAGCCGAAATGAAGGGCCGCTACCCGCGCCATCCCTGGCCCGACAATCCGCTCTCGGCCGTGCCCACGCGCCGCGCCAAGCCGCGCTCGTCTTAATGCCCAATTGCGGAGGCGTTTTTCGGATTTCTATGCTTGGTGGCGGATCAGCGAATTGTGATTCTGGTTACTCGACCAGCCCGGCGCGGCGGTGTCGGCTACCCGCGGGAGCGCAGGTACCGTGCCATCTGATACTCGTAAAAGTGTCCGGCGCGCGTTTCGAGGACTTCCTGGATGCTTTTCGCGAAACGTGCCGAGCGGGTGGCGGCATCGCCGGTGACCGCCTGGAGCAAGGCATCGTAGAAATAGGCCTCGCACCGCATTTCGTCGTAGGTCTCGCCGATGCGGTTGAACCCGGAGGCCTCGAACGCCTCGCGGCTGCGCAGTGGGGCGAAGATCTCATCACGCGTGACGTTTCCCACGTAATAACCGATCAATCGTTCGCGCCACACATCCTGGTCACCTTGCTCGACACGTGCCGGCCACGAATCCTTGTCGATGCCGCGCCAGCGCTCTTCGAGATAGGCCCTTGCTAGGTCAATCTTTCCCCGTCTACCGAGATGCCAATAGAGCATCAGGCGTATATAGTCCCGGTACTCGTGCTTCGTGGCAAGAAGCTTACGCGCCGCATACTCCGCTTCGGGCCGATCCGCCACCAGTTGCGACATCGCCGTCAACATTAATTCGCGCGCTCTCGACGAACTGTAGTGCCTCATCGATGCGCCCGGCTGCGAGAAGGAGAGTGAACGTGTCGCTTACGAGGTCGGGGCTGTCAGTCAGGCCGGCATCGCGCGAATCGCCTAATATCCTCGCGGCCTCTTCAATGTCATTGCGGAACAGGCGGGTATCGATCAGCGTGGAATATGCAGTGGCGCCAGGCCAATTGTCCTCGCGGATGAGCCCCTCCTTCTTGAGGCTCTGAATCAGCGCCATGAGCCGGTTCGTTGCTTCCTGCGCCGCCTCTTGGCTTGCTTTCCCAGCACTAAACCGTGCCTTAGCCAAATAGTTCTTGGCGGCACCATACTCGATCCAGGCGCTCAACCGGGCCTTGTCGGCTTCTGCCACAGCGGGTCCATCAATTTGTCCTCGCGCCCGTTCGAGCCAGAAGAGGGCTTTGTTGAAATCGGCCTCATCGCTGCCGTCGGAAAGCTTGTGCGCAAGGTCATACGCGACATAGAAGTTTTTCGGGCGGAGTTCTGCCAGGCGTTGCAGCAAATCCAAGTACCAGCGGGGAAGCGATCGGTTGTAACGGTTCATCAGCTCCTGAAATGCGCTTTGAGCACTCGCCTCGTCCTGTTCTGTCTCTTTCCACTCCCGAAAAGCGCTGGCGAGCCAATTTTCTGCCGCGGCCAGGTCCGGCGGTGGGTCGAAGCTTCGCCCGCTCAGCTCGAGAGTCCAGTAGCCGAGGACGTACTTCTGAGTCGCGTCGAGCAGGCTGCTGAACCGCGGGGTGTTGAACGTCTTGAGACTGGCGCGCATTTGGTCCGCGCTGATGCGCGCGACCGAGCGGTTTTTTCGGAACAGGCAGTACTCGAGGCGCGCCCGGTCGGGGTCGGCGAACGCATCCTGATGGCGCGCGAGCAAATCTTCGAGCTCGAACCGCGCTTGCTCGTCGTAGCTGCCGGAACGCTCCGAGTCGATGCAGGCCTGGGTCACTTTGTCGATCGCGCCCTTCACGCTCACGGCGTCGCGACTTGCGTAGGCTGCGGGAAAGCTCGCAATGGCACCGCGGCGGTCAGCCGCCACCGCCTCGCCAAACCGCTGCTCGGCGCGCGGAAAATCGCGTTGCTCGAGGGCTTCGATTCCCGCGAGGACTGCCATTGCCGGCGGTGCGGGCGAAGATTGTGGGTCGGGCGCGAGTCGCGCCGCCTGGGTGTCTTGCAATGCCCGCACCAGTTGCGCGCCGTCGAGACCGGCCTGCGACCAAAAGACGAGGCTGCCGAGAAGCCAGTCGAGCTCGCGCAGGGACTGGCCGGGAGCGACGCGCCGCAGTGCGCCGTCGATGCCCTCGGCATTGTAGGCGCCAAGCTCGTCTTCGTTCGGCATGAGCACGCCGCGCAAAAGCGACTTGATGTCGCTCAGCGCGTACCGCTCGAGTAACCAGGCCTTGAGCGGCTCATTCCTTTCCAGCTGCTCGTCTACGTAGTCAGCAGTGACCCACCACGTACGCCATGCGAGCAACCGCCGGCGCAACTCGCCGAAGAACTGCTCGACGGCGCGGTCGGGGTCGGGAACCTCGATTGCGATCGCATCCCTGTCGGCCCATGTCTGCGTCAGCAGCTCGATGCGAAATGCTTTGGGCGCTAGCCTGCGCGCCGCCGGGTCCAAGTTCGAAGCGCTAAAACTCACGTCCGGCGCTACGATGCCGAAACGCTTGAATAGCTCGCCGCGAAGATCTGCCTGCGCTTTCAGGATCTCTGGGCGCAATTTACCGTCCGACGTAGCAAAGGAGTCTACCAACTCATCGCCGAGGTAAACGCGCAGAGGTTGTGGATTGTTGGTCTTGCGGTCGGCCGTGTCGCGGTAAGGAACGATGTCCTCGGCCGGGACGGACTTCGCGGCTTCGACGGTAGCACCGTGGGCTCCCGCAAACCGCACGCCGCCCCGCAACGTTGCGGCCGTCTGGTCCTTCTCGACCTGTTCAGCAACGGCTGCGGAGGAGAATTGCGAGCGCGGATAGGCCGCCAGGCTGTCGAGCACGTATTCCAGGTTCACGAGGGGATAGCCGCGCGCGACGAGGGCGCACAAATCCTCGACGAGCCCGTCGATGCTACCGCGGGAAGCCAGAGCTTCGGCGACGGTGCGCTTGAATCCAGCGCCTTCCAGGCGGCGCAGAAGATAGGCGACGTTTTGAGCGTTGAGTGTCAGTCCCGGCTGGGCGGTCAGGACCTCTCCGAGCGCCGCCGCGATCAGCGCCTCTTTGGGCGATACCGGATGGCCGGCGGCCTCGAACAGCGGTTGGGTCCAGGACGGCACGAGCCACCACGGTCCGCCGTCTTTCAGGGCATCGGCATCGACGCGCGCCCACTGCGCCTTGTGCGCGTCGAACCACGCTTGCAACCGCTCCGGCATCTCCTTCTCGGAGACAAGGACGAGCCGCGGCAGGGTGGATACCTCTATGCGTGTGTCCCGCTTGCCGGCGGTCACCACGAGATCATCCTTCGGTATTGTGGCGTCTGGAATCAGCTTCAACGCTGCCGGCGCAGGGATGCCCCACGTGTCCATCATTCGTGCCGCAATGATCCGCCATTCATAAAGAAGTCGGCCGGTATCTACATAGCGGTCCGGGTTGTAACGCAGCTCGATCGGCCAGCCCGCGTCATCGCCGACTTGCGGCATGATGTCGCCCACTCTCCGGTCCATGCGGTATTGCTCTGTGATCACTGGCGCAGCGCGCTCCAGCAGCTTGGTCAGGCGCTCGAGGTCGTTTTGCTGCCAAAGGTGGGCGGCGATATTGCCGAGCACAGTCGGCGCCTCTTGATTTTGCTGCCAAAGATAGGCGGCAACATTGCCGAGCACCGTCGGCGCCCTTCGCTCCGCAGCCTCAGAATCGCGCGCGTTGAGCGTGAGCAACTCGTCGATCGCACCGTCAGTGCGATCGCGCTCGGTGAAATACCTCAACGCGGCGTAAAAGACTATGGCAACGACCGCCACACCGACGCTCGCACCGAGCCCCGCGGCGCGCAGCAACTTCCACCGCCGCTGCCGGCGGTCGTACTGTTCTTTCCAGACTCGATTGGACTCCCTGATCGGCCCGACAAAGCGGTCGTGCGTCAGTTCGTACCAACGCTCGCCGCCGGCGCGCGCCTCGGCGCGTATCAGGTGCTTCTCCTCCAGAACGTCAACGGCGGCGTTGGGGATCGCCCGTTCCTCACGGCCGGTGCTTTCCGGCCCGCGGTAGACCGTGCCGCGCGTCCCCCCGGGGGTAATGAGATAGCGATCCACCCACAAACGCAGGCGGTCCTTGGACACGCCCGTTTTCGTTGCGGCAGCGTTGAGCGCGTCTTCGTAGAACCGCTTCAGCGCTTTGTCGACGTCGCCATAGGTCTCGATGTGAGCGGCCGTAATCGTGTGGACATCCGGGGGAAGATCGTCCCAGAGCTTCGCGCAGGCGACTTGCAGCTGCACCGGCTCGACGGAGGGACCAACGGTCTCGATGTCCTCGCCGCCCGCCCCTCTTACCGTGACCGTCCGCAGTTCTTCCACGAGCCGCTGACTCGCCTCGGACTCGATCTTTCTGTCGGTCCGCGCGAGTGGTCCCTCGATCGCCTCCTGGGCCGCTTTGGGGCCCAGTTCGTCGAGTGGAAAGCGCGTGCGCAGTGCCTGCGGCAATAGCGGCGCAAACGTCTCGAGCCGAGCGACGAATTCCCGTCGCATGACAAGCACGATGCGCAGCAGCGGATCGCGTTCGAGCGCCTCGGCAAGCTGGCGAATCAACGCTGCGCGCTCCTGCCAGCGCTCGCGCGCGAACGTAAAGAGTTCCTCGAATTGATCCAGGAGGACGACTCGCAGCACCGGTTCACCGGCCGCGTCCTTTCGATGCGGGCGGCTGGCGAGGAAGCCGGCGATGTCTACCTTCACCAGGTCCCTGGGGTCGACGCTCGGGCCGGCCCAGCTCGATAGGACATTGAATGCATAGACATTATCGACGCCGGCGTTCTTGACCGCATCGGGTATCCGACCGCTCACGCGGGCCGACGGCAGGACCTCGTAACCGCGTGCTTCGAGCAGTGGGATCAAGCCTGCATTGAGCAGCGACGACTTGCCCGCGCCCGAAGCCGCGTAGAGGAGAACGATCGGATGGGCGACGACGAGGGAGCACAGATCACGCGTCTCGCGGTCGCGCCCGAAGAAGAGGTCCTTTTCGTCACGCCCGAAAGGGCGCGGTCCGACGTAGGGCGCTTGATCAGCCGCTGCCATTGAAGGCCTCCCAGCGCCGGCTCAACTCGGAGACGAAATCGCGGCAGGTGCCCCAGAAAACTCGGATGCGAAGGCTGGAGAAGTGTTTATCGAAATATTTTTGAACACTCTCTTTTTGCTCGTCAGTCATGTCCTGCCGGACTTGCGAGAGCTGAACCGAGACGTGCGAACGGGTGCTGCTCTTGTCCAGGTACTCGACAAGTGCGCGGAACAGCACGCGAAAGTTCCAGTCCGCCAGCCCGTAGCCGAGGAACAGCAGCGTCGAATCGGTGAACGCCTCCTGGATGCGTGGCGGCAGGATGTGCTGATCGGTGGAGAGCCGCATGAGGAAGTCCAGGTAATCGTCCTCGGTCAGCACCATCGACTTCGTTTCGTCGAGGTAACCGTGCAGGTGAAAGACGACCGGTTGCTGGGCCGAGGGCACGTAACCCCTTTCGAACTCGGACGGCAGGTGCTTGATGTCGCTCTTCCAGCGGCAAGTCTCGCGCACCCCCTCTCGCCCTTGCGCCTTGAGGGCGCGGATCATGAAGTCGTCGTAGTTGGTTGTCATGTAGATCGGCAGCGGGAGCTTCGACAGCACGCTATGGGGCTCATCCCGCGCGCTGAAATCCGGCGGCGCGCATTTCTTAAATGAGTTCGCGAGCTCCTCCTTCGGAAACATCGAGTCGTAGGTGACGGCGAGGTATTGCGCGACGCGCGGGAGGTCCGTCCTGTCCGCAAGCGGATAACTATGCTCGGAGGACCATTGCTCGGCGAGCCCGCCGCCGAGTGGCAGCGCCGGGAACGAAGCCCCGGCGCCGAGAAACGGCGTGCACCTGCCCTCCTTGATGCGGTGCAGGAGCAGTTTCCAGTCGCTGTCGCTCAGCGAACCCTGCATGACCGTACCCAATGAAGCTGGGTCGCAGCGTTGCATGGGACCATTTTAGAGTGCGGGGCCGCGTCCCTGTGTGAGGTGGCTCACGCATCGAACCACGACACTGATGTTCCGCCCCAACCCAGGTGGGGACGATCTTGGGCGATGCCCGCGCCGCCGATTTTATCCCGCCATTCGCGGGCTTGCACGAGTTCGGCGAGCAGAACTTGGGTCAGTCGCAACGCATGATTGCACTATATGAAAATTACAACTATAGTAGCGCGGCCCCGTGCCGGGTCGAGCATAGCCAACAGCGAGCCAGGCGCGCCGAGCTCTGGTCGTTTCCAGCGATCTCGGATCAAGCGGGTGCTGAACTTGCCGGCGGGACTCGGAGGCGTAATCTCACGTTTCCACTACGCACATCGCAGCCATGAAGACGCCGCGTATTCTGGTGAAAGCCGCGTCGGGCCTCTCCTCCGCGCGATTAAGCTTTGGCGCCACCCCGGTCACGTTCACGGTCACGCCCCTGTTCAAGAGCATCGCGCCGCGGAAGGCGGCGGGAGCGACCGCGGCCACGACCTGGCAGATCCTGACCCCACCGCCGGGCTTCGCCGAGCAAAACGCGTGGGATGTGTGTCATTCATTGCTGCAGCAAGGCTTCGGCGTAGCCGGGGTCCCCGCGCCCGAGTTCGCGGAACCTGATTTGGAGCAACAGTGGATCACGGGCAACGATGCGGAGCTTGGAATGGCGTTGTCGCGGTCATGCGACAGTGTCAATTCTCAGCGCGAGGAGTTCCCGCGCATTGCCGATAATCCTTATTGGTTTCGCGATCGCGGGCATTCACAGTTCGATGACGCCATCGCCGAACTCGGCGGGCCGCAAGTTGCGTCCGAGGTTCGAGTTGCGCACTTCGACACCGGGTACGATCCCGACCATCATACGCTGCCGAAGCGCTTGCGCGCGGACATCGCGCGCAACTTCGTCGACGGCGGTAATCCCAACGATGCAACCGACCGGACCAGCGGCCTGCTTGCCAATTTAGGTCACGGCACCGGCACGCTCAGCATTCTAGCCGGCACCGGCGAGCCGGGCCAATCGCTGTTGGGCGGAGCGCCTTTCGCGGAGGTCGTGCCGGTGCGGGTCGCCAACCGGGTGGTGCTTTTCAAGAACAGCGCCATCGCCCAGGCGTTCGACTACGTGCATTCGTTGAATACAACGGGCGCCAATCGCGTCGATATCATCACCATGAGCATGGGCGGCCTTGCGTCCCAGGTGTGGGCCGATGCGGTGAATGCCGTTTACGAGCAGGGGGTCTTCATCGTCACCGCTGCGGGTAACAATTTCGGCAATCTGCCCACCCGCAATATCGTCTTTCCCGCGCGTTTCGGTCGCGTTCTCGCGGCCTGCGGCGTCATGGCGGACGGAAGGCCCTACGCCGATCTAGATATCCGACTGATGGCCGGAAACTACGGTCCCGACGCCAAGATGATCACCGCCATCGCCGCGCCTACGCCGAATGTGCCGTGGGCACGGTGGGGCTGCAGCGACATCATCGACTTCGACGGCCAAGGAACCTCGGCTGCGACACCGCAAGTCGCCGCCGCTGCCGCGCTCTGGCTGCAACGCAATCGCGCGGCCGTCGATGCATACCCAAAAGGATGGATGCGCGTGGAAGCGATCCGCAGCGCGTTGTTCGGCGGCGCAAAGGAAAACGCGCAGGAGAGCAAGCGTCTCGGGCGCGGAGAGTTGCGCGCCCGCGAGGCGCTCGCGCAGGCGCCGGCGGCCGCGTCCACATTGCAGGAGACCGACGCCGACGACGCCTCGTTCGAGTTCCTGCGTATTCTGACTGGCCGTGGCCTGCAGGCCTCGCCCGAGCCGCAGCAGCAGATGCTGGAGCTCGAGGCGTTGCAGCTCTCCCAGAGCACGGCGGTCGAAAGCGTCATGCCGGCGGATGTGGCGACCGCCTCGCACGCGCAGGTCCGACAGCTGGCCGAGGCGCTGATGGCTCACCCGCGTGCATCAAAGTCGTTGCGACAGGCGCTGGGCGTCGCGGTGCGCCAAGATCAGGTCAGCGTGCCCGTGACGCTGCCGCTCACCGGGAACGCAGTTCAGCGGCTGCAGCTCGAGCATGCGAAGAGCCCGAAGGTTCCCCAGCCGGCGTATCGGCCGCTGCGCGTCTATGCCTACGACCCGTCGCTTGGCGCGCGCTTGAAAACGCTCGCCATCAACGAGGCAACGCTCGATGTACGCTGGGAAAAGGACCTCCAGCCGGGCCCGATCGGCGAATATATC
>Ga0318528_10001032_pt1 | contig 10162 bp, 5 predicted proteins | sample GRESIP052b4f26_FD_202500 | JGI IMG/M metagenome (GOLD analysis project Ga0318528, IMG submission 202500) | Tropical soil microbial communities from Luquillo Experimental Forest, Puerto Rico - GRE.SIPMG.052b4f26 | ecosystem: Environmental > Terrestrial > Soil > Tropical forest > Bulk soil...
ACCTATGGCCGCAAGTCCGACGGAATGATCTGCTCGGCGGCGGAACTCGGTTTGGGGGCGGACCATTCCGGGATCCTCGTGTTGCCGCCTGGAACCGCCGCACCGGGAGCCGACGGTGCCGGGGTGCTGGGGCTGGACGACGTGGTCTTCCACCTGGCGATCACCCCTGACCGTGGCTACTGCATGTCGGTGCGTGGCTTGGCTCGCGAGATCGCGTGTGCCTACGACCTCGACTTCATAGACCCGGCCAGCAACGAGGTGGTGAAGCCGTTGCCGGCGGAAGGGGAGGCTTGGCCGCTGACGGTGCAGGCCGAAACGGGCGTGCGCCGATTCGCGCTGCGTCCGGTCACCGGAATTGACCCCGCCGCCGCGTCCCCATGGTGGATCCAGCGCCGGCTGCTGCTGTGCGGCATCCGCGCGACCTCGCCGGCGGTGGACGCGACGAATTACGTGATGCTGGAACTGGGCCATCCCATGCACGCCCACGACCGCGCCCGCATCACCGGGGGCTTCGGCGTGCGGTTCGCCCGGCCCGGCGAGACCGTCGTCACCCTCGATGACATCGAGCGCCGGCTCGACCCGGCCGATGTTCTCATCGTCGACGAGGTGGCGACCGCCGCGATCGGCGGCGTGATGGGTGCGGCAAGCACCGAGGTGCGCGCCGATTCCACCGACGTCCTGCTGGAGGCCGCGGTGTGGGACCCGGCCGCGGTGTCGCGCACCCAGCGGAGGCTGCACCTGCCAAGCGAGGCCGCCCGTCGTTATGAGCGTGGGGTGGACCCGGCCATTTCGGTGGCCGCGCTGGACCGGTGTGCCGCGCTGCTCGCCGAGATTGCCGGGGGAGCGGTATCGCCGACCCTGACCGACTGGCGAGGCGATCCGCCGCGTGACCACTGGTCGATGCCACGGATCCGCATGGTCATCGACCTGCCGGACCGCGTCGCCGGGGTGGAGTATGCGCAAGGCACGACCGCCAGGCGGCTGACCCAAATCGGCGCGGTGGTGGCCGAGAACGACGACATCCTGATGGTCACGCCGCCGAGTTGGCGACCGGATCTGCTGCAGCCCGCCGACCTGGTCGAGGAAGTTATGCGGCTGGAGGGGTTGGAGCTCATTCCATCGGTGCTGCCCTCAGCTCCCGCGGGCGCGGGGCTCACGGCGGTGCAAAAGCGCCGGCGCGCAATCGGTAAGTCATTGGCACAGTCCGGTTACGTCGAGATCCTGCCCACCCCGTTCTTGCCCGCGGGTGTCTTCGACCTCTGGGGCTTGCCGGCCGAAGATCCGAGACGCGCGACGACACAGGTGCTGAACCCGCTGGAGGCCGACCGTCCGCACCTGGCGACCACGCTCTTGCCCGCCTTACTGGAAGCCTTGGTGCGCAACGTGTCTCGCGGTCTCGTCGACGTCGCGCTGTATGCCCTGGCGCAAATCGTGCAGCCGACCGAGGAAACTCGCGCCGTCGAGCTCATCCCCGTCGACCGGCGGCCGACCGACGCCGAGATCGCCATGCTGGATGCGTCGTTGCCCCGACAACCGCAGCACGTCGCCGCGGTGTTGGCCGGTATGCGTGAACGGCGGGGCCCCTGGGGCGCCGGTCGCCGAGTCGAAGCGGCCGACGCGTTCGAGGCGGTGCGAATCATCGCGCGGGCCAATGGAATTGACGTGATTCTGCGGGCGGCGCAATACCTGCCCTGGCACCCGGGCCGGTGCGCGGAGGTGCTCGTCGGGGAGACCCCCATCGGACACGCGGGAGAGCTGCATCCCGCCGTGATCGAGCGGTCCGACCTGCCCGCAGGCACCTGCGCCATGGAGCTCAACCTCGATGCGATTCCCATAGTCGAGGCGTTGCCGGCGCCCAGAGTGTCGCCGTTTCCCGCCGTGTTCCAGGATGTCAGCCTCGTAGTGCCCGCCGCGGTATCCGCTCGGGCGGTGGCGGACGCGGTCCGGGAGGGCGCCGGTGAACTGCTGGAAGACATTCAACTTTTCGACGTGTTCACCGGTCCGCAGGTTGGCGCGGATCGCAAATCGCTGACCTTCGCCCTGCGTTTCCGGGCGCCCGACCGCACCCTGACCGAAGACGACGCCAGCGCCGCTCGCGATGCCGCGGTGCGACGCGCCGCCGAGGCGGTCGGCGCGGTACTGCGCGCTTAGCGATTTTCTGAGCGGAGTTTTGGCATTCTTAACGCCCGCTGCGTCCTACAGACAAGGGGGCGATCTTTCACGAACTGCTAGGCGTGTGTCGGCACAGTTTGCTGAGGCAATTGGCGCACGCCCTTCCTAATCGCAGTCGCTGAGGGCGAGGGGAGGGAGGTTGGCTTGTGCGTTGCCGCGTCAAAGCCCTAATTGATCTTGGTTCCCCACTCGGCGTTGCTGCATGTGGAACGCAACCGCAGCGGGTGCGCTAACCGGATTGACACCAGAAAATCCCAATTTGCCGCGAAGACAGATGGCGTCCTATTAGCCTCATGTCAAGTGAATTAACGCCAGGTAACCGTCGTATCCGGCTCGATGGGAGATGGAAGATGTCGTTCGTCATAGCGGCACCGGAGCAGGTACAGACGGCAGCTCAAAGTTTGGCAAGTATCCGCTCGACGCTAGCCGAGGCCAATGCGTCGGCTGCGGCGCCCACGACTGGTGTGGTGGTCGCGGCCCAGGACGAGGTTTCGGCCGGCGTCGCAGCGTTGTTCAACGGTTTCGGCCAGGAATACCAGGCCCTCAATGCCCAGGCGCAGGCGTTCCATGCGCAGTTCGTCAATTTGATGAACGCGGGCGCTGCTGCCTACCTGAACACCGACGTCGCCAATGCCGAGCAGAATCTGCTGAACGCGGTGAATGCGCCCGCCCAGTCCGGGGGCGCGGCTGCCGGCGCAGGCGGTGGCGTCGTGCGCGCTCTGACGGCGGGCCTGACCACGGCTCAGTCGGCGGTTTTCCCGCTCCTCGGTGGCGGCGGCACTTTGGGGGGGCCACTTCTTAGTGGTCTCGGTGGCGGCGGCACGTCGGTTGGCTCACTCCTGGGTGGTCTGGGGGTTGGCGGCACGCCGGTGGTTCCGCTGCTGGGCGGCCTCGGTGGCGGCGGCTTATCAGTCGGCCCGCTGCTGGGTGGTGTTGGCGGTTTCCCGTCGGTGAGTTCGCTGCTGGGCGGTCTCGGCGGCGGATCCGTGGGGCAGGGCATCAACGGCGTTGTGAACGCGCTGGAGAGCCGCGGCGTCGGCTCCCTGCTGTCGAGCCCGCTCGGTACCGGACTCCCCGGCCTGCAAGGGCTGCTGGGGTCTGCCGCCAGCACCGGCGCTGCCGGCGGACCGTATCAAATGCTTCTGCAGAATACCCTCGCCAACCTGCAAACCTTCACCTCCGCCATATCGGCTAATCCCAACCCGTTCCTGAACCAGTTCTTCAAAAACCTCATGGGCTACGGAAACACGATCAGTTCGCAGCTCGCGTACGGCATCCAGAATTTCCCCGCCGTGTTGGCCGGCCTGCCGGCGAGCATCCAATCCGGCATCCAGGGGCTCTTGGCCTTCAACCCGTCGCCCTATGTGCAGCAGATCATCATCAACCAGATGATCTACGCGGAGCTCACCTACTCATCGCTGCAGAGCGCGGGAGGCTACTTCACTGCGGGGTTGCAGGCCTTGCCGCCTCATCTGGAATCCGCCCTCCGGTTCACGCTGGCGGGCAATTACACCGCCGCGCAGGGCGAACTTTTCCAGGGGGTCTTGGGTTTGCTCGTCGCACCGCCCGGTGCTGTGGTCACTAGTCAGACCCAAAGTCTCACCATCACGACGCAGCACTACTCGCTCATCAACCTTGACCTTCCAACGAGCGTTGTGGGAAATGTTGGCGCCGGTATCGTCCCGGTGGGCACTGTGGGATCCCTGTTGCCGATCTTCACCATCCCGGGAATGGAGGCGCAGAACTTCACCAACCTGCTGCCAGGCGGCTCGATCGCGCAACAGATCGCGCAGCACTTCACCAACGTGGTCAAGACGGTTTCCGACACGTCTATAGGGTTGACCGGGCTTCTTGATCTTGGCCTCAATTGGGGAGGGGGCCCCTTGTTCTTGTTCCCCTCGAACATCCCCCCCTTAGTTACCGACGCGTCCCTTGGTCTTGGTGCCCACTTGGGGCTCCCGCTGGCGCTTTTCATCGATGCCGCGGGCGGCCCCGTCAACGCTTGGGACGGTTTCAACGCCAGCACGCAAGCATTCAACAACGCGGCGCTGTCCGGACATTATGTGCAGGCGGCCTCCGCACTCATCAATGCTCCGGCCAATATCACCAACGCCTTCCTCAATGGCCACGAGGTGCTGCCCGTAAGTGCCGTTCTAGACGGCGTCCCAATTACTCTGGATTTCCCGCTGGATGGCATTCTTGTCGGTCAGACCCCTGCGACCCTGACGTTGGATAACGTTGTCACGCTTCCCATCGGAGGCACCCCAATCAGCGGCCTCGTTCCCGGGCTGTACTACGCGTCCCAACAGCTCGCGAACGCAATCGCGCCATAGTCGTGGAGGGCACGGCGCCGAGGGGTGCCGTGCCCTTACTGAAAATGGATCCGTGTCGGCGCGACATGACTTCGTCGGCTGTTCCAATCTCAGACCGCGACGGCGACGGTGCGCGGCTTGCACCCATCCATCGGGGCACGGTGGCGACGCTCGCCGCGCTTGCTGGCGAGGTCTCGGTTTTGCGCGTGAATTTCCGCTTAACTGCACCAAAACACTGGCTTTCGTGCACGGGGAGGCTGCGCCTATTACGCTCATGTTGACTTTGCGATCGGCTGATCGCTCTTAACGAGCCGAGGGGAATGGCCATGTCGTTTGTCATTGCCGCGGCGGACCTGGTTCAGGGCGCGGCCCAGGACTTGGCGGGCATACACGCGTCGCTGGCCGAGGCCGCGTCGGTTGTTGCAGGTCCCACGACGGGAGTTGTGCCTGCGGCCGCCGACGAGGTATCGGCCGCGATCTCGGCGATGTTCGGCAACTTTGGCCAGGAATTCCAGTTGCTCAGCGCCCAAGCGCAAGCGTTTCATGCCCAGTTCGTCAGCTTGATGAATGCCGGCGTGGGCGCCTACGTCAGTACCGAGGTCGCCAACGCGCAGCAGGCTGTTGCGAACGCGATCGGGGGTGGCGGCGCCGCCGCTGCCGGCGCAACCCCCAGCGCCGGCGGCGGCGGCCTTCTCGGAGGGGTCCTTGGTGGTTTAACCGGTGGTAGCGGCACCGGCGGCGTCGTCGGCGGTCTGACTGGTGGCACGAGCGGTGTCGGCGGGCTGCTTGGTGGTCTGACGGGTGGCACGAGCGGTGTCGGCGGGCTGCTTGGTGGTCTGACCGGTGGCACGAGTGGTCTTGGCGGGCTTCTTGGTGGTCTGACTGCTGGCACGAGCGGTCTTAGCGGGCTGCCGGGAGGTCTCACTGGTGGCACGAGTGGTCTTGGCGGGCTGCTTGGCGGTCTAACCGGTGGGACGGGTGGTCTTGGCGGGCTGCTTGGTGGTCTGACCGGCGGGACCAGTGGTCTTGGGGGCGGTGGGACGGGTCCTTTTGGCGGATTCTTTAGCAACGTGTGGCGTGAGCTGCATGCACTCGAGCAGGCTTTGCTGAACGACATGAATTCACTCCAGCAGGCTGTAGTACACGCGATCGGTGGTGGCGCGGCCGCCGGGGCTGCCACTACCCCACTTCTCGGAGGGCTCCTTGGTGGTAGTAGCGGTGTTGGTGGGCTTGTTGGCGGTGTGACCGGTACGACGACCAGCGGTGCCGGTGGGCTTCTCGGAGGCCTGACCGGTGGCACGAGCCTTGTCGGCGGGCTCCTCGGCGGCCCTGGGAATCCACTGACCGGCGTCGTCAATTCGTTGCTGCCCGGGCTGATCAATATACAAACCGGAGGGGGCATCGGCCCCGGCTTTACCGGCATCTGGGGCCCCTACGAAGAGCTCGTCTTCAACACGGCGGACAACTTGCAAAGCCTCACTGCCGGCTGGTTGGCCAACCCGTACCCGTTCCTGCGTCAGATCGTCGCCAACCAGATCGGCTACGGGCAGATCATCGCGACGAGCCTCGCAACCGGGAATCTGCAGCCGATCACTGCCATACCCGGCGACATAGCGCACAATGCGGGCGCCGTTTTTGCGACGCTTACCAATACAAGCATCACCCCACACCTGGAAGTCCTGTCACTTCTGCCCCTCAGCCTGACCCTCGACACCGTTGTGGGGTTGCCGGTGGTCGCTGGGGTGGATTTGATAGGGGCGCCAGCCGCCACCGCGGAGGCGGTCGCTTCCAGCTTCGCAACGATCAGCACCGCGCTGGCGACAGGGAACCTCGGCGGAGCGTTCGCCGGACTCATCGATGCACCCGCCGTCATCGCCAATGGCTTCCTCAACGGCCAGACGGCGCTGCCCGTGGGGCTGAGCCTTACGGGTGTGCCGGTGCTGGGGAACGTGGCCAACGTCGAGGTGACCCTCAGTCTTCCCCTTGACGGAATAATCCATCCTCCCGGCTTCTACGCGGCGACGGTGGCAATTGATTTACTCAACGGCACTGTTATTCCTCCAACCACGGTTAACGTCGGTCTCGGAAGCACGCCGTTCAGCGGCCTCGCGCCTTTCGTCGTGAACTACGCACCCGAGCAGCTCGCGCTGGCGATCGGTGCACCCGCGTCACCGCCGCCATTGATCGACCTGCCCCTCCTCACCCTTGGCACGAACGGCCTCACCGGGCTTCTTGGCACGAGCCTTGGCACGTCCGGTCTTGGCGCGCTTCTTGAAAGTCTGGCTGTTGGCACCGGAGGGCTCCTGGGGGTCTGACCGGCGGCACGCCCGCTCTTGCGGGCTCCTCTGCAGCCCTGGTAGCCCGGGTTCGCTTGGCAGCGACCTGAATTCACTAATCTCAGGTGGTATTCCGGGCTTACCCGGTCTCTTGACCAGACACACGGCGCTTGACGGCGCCGCAGGTCCTCAAGCAACTTGCAGCATGGATTTGCAAACTACTGCATAACCATGCAGAATCGACGGAATGGCCGACGTATTAGGGGTGGCGGTTGCCGGTGCCACCGGCTACGCGGGCGGTGAGATCCTACGACTGCTGCTTGGGCATCCGGCCTACGCGGACGGCCGGCTCAGCATCGGCGCGGTGACAGCCGCGGCCAGTGCCGGCAGCACCCTGGGTGAGCACCATCCGCACCTGATTCCGTTGGCCCAGCGCGTGGTCGAGCCCACCGATCAGGGCGTCCTGGAGAACCATGACGTGGTGTTCCTGGCCCTACCGCACGGACATTCGGCCGCGCTGGCCCAACAGCTCGCCCCCGAAACGCTGATCATCGACTGCGGCGCCGACTTCCGCCTCGCCGACGCCCCCACTTGGGAGCGGTTCTACGGATCCCCGCACGCCGGCAGCTGGCCTTACGGGCTGCCCGAGCTGCCCGGCGAACGGGAGCGGCTGCGTAACGCGCGCCGCATCGCGGTTCCGGGCTGCTATCCAACCGCAGCATTGCTCGCGTTGTCGCCCGCGATGGCCGGGGACCTCATCGAGCCCGCCGTCACGGTGGTCGCCGTCAGCGGCACCTCCGGAGCCGGTCGCGCCGCCAAGACCGACCTGCTCGGCTCGGAGGTCATCGGATCGGCGCGGGCCTACAACATCGCCGGCGCCCACCGACACACGCCCGAGATCGCTCAGGGACTGGGGGCCCTCACCGGCCGCGACGTCACCGTGTCGTTCACCCCGGTGCTCATCCCGACGTCGCGCGGCATCCTGGCCACCTGCACCGCGCGCACCCGATCACCGCTGTCACAGCTGCGGGCCGCCTACGAAAAGGCTTACGACACAGAGCCTTTCATCTACCTGATGCCCGAGGGGCAACTGCCCCGCACCGGAGCGGTGACCGGCAGCAACGCGGCGCACATCGCAATCGCGGTGGACGAGGCGGCGGAGACGTTCGTGGCGATTGCCGCGATCGACAACCTGGTCAAGGGCACGGGCGGCGCGGCAGTGCAGTCGATGAACCTGGCGCTGGGTTGGCCGGAGACAGAGGGACTTTCGGTGATTGGGGTCGCGCCGTGACCGGGTTGGCCGCCACGGCACGGTTGGTGCGCGAGCAGGGCGTCACCGCCCCGGCCGGATTCCGGGCCGCCGGCATCGCCTGTGGGATCAAGGTATCGGGGGCTCGCGACCTGGCGCTGGTCTTCAACGAAGGGCCCGACTATGCGGCCGCGGGTGTGTTCACCCGCAACAAAGTCAAAGCCGCGCCGGTGTTGTGGACCCAGCAGGTGCTGACCACCGGGCAGTTGCGCGCGGTGATCCTCAACTCCGGCGGCGCCAACGCCTGCACCGGGCCGGCCGGCTTCCAGGACACCCACGCCACCGCGGAGGCGGTCGCGGCCGCGTTGTCGGACTGGGGAACCGAGACGGGAGCCATCGAGGTTGCGGTCTGCTCAACCGGGTTGATCGGTGACCGGCTGCCGATGGACAAGGTGCTGGCCGGTGTGACCGAGATCGTGCACGAGATGGCCGGCGGGCTGAGCGGCGGCGGGGACGCCGCGCAGGCGATCATGACCACCGACACGGTGCCCAAACACGTTGCGCTGCATCATCCCGACAACTGGACGGTCGGCGGGATGGCCAAGGGCGCCGGCATGCTGGCGCCGTCGTTGGCCACCATGCTCTGCGTGCTGACCACCGACGCGGCCGTCGAGCCGGCTGCGCTCGACCGGGCTTTGCGCCAGGCCGGCCCCCGTACCTTCGACCGGCTCGACATCGACGGCTGCTGCTCGACCAACGATACGGTGCTGTTGCTGGCGTCCGGGGCCAGCGGGGTCAAGCCGACCCAGGCCGAGCTCGACGACGCCGTGCTGCGGGTCTGCGACGACCTATGCGCTCAGCTGCAAGCCGACGCCGAGGGCGTCACGAAGCGGGTCATCGTGACCGTGACCGGAGCAGCCTCCGAGGACGACGCGCTGATCGCCGCACGGGCGGTCGCCCGCGACAGCCTGGTCAAGACGGCGGTGTTCGGGTCCGACCCCAACTGGGGCCGGGTGCTCGCGGCCGTCGGCATGGCGCCGGTCACCCTCGATCCCGATCGAATCACGGTGTCGTTCAACGGTTCTGCGGTGTGCATCGACGGGGTCGGGGCCCCGGGCGCGCGTGAAGTGAACCTTTCGGAGGCCGACATCGACATCACCGTCGACCTCCGTGTCGGCGACGGTCAGGCCGCCATCCGGACCACCGACCTCTCGCACGCCTACGTCGAAGAGAATTCGGCCTACAGCTCATGAGCGTAAAAATCGACTCATTGCCCACTCAGGTCAAAGCGCAGGTCCTGGCCGAGGCTCTGCCCTGGCTCAAGCAATTGCACGGCAAGATCGTCGTCATCAAATACGGCGGCAACGCCATGACCGACGACACCCTGCGGCACGCGTTCGCGGCCGACATGGCGTTTCTGCGCAACTGCGGCATCCACCCCGTCGTCGTGCACGGCGGCGGACCACAGATCACCACCATGCTGCGCCGGCTCGGCATCGAGGGTGACTTCAAGGGCGGTTTCCGGGTCACCACACCGGAAGTGCTCGACGTGGCGCGGATGGTGTTGTTCGGACAGGTGGGCCGCGAACTGGTCAACCTGATCAACGCGCACGGACCGTATGCCGTCGGCATCACAGGCGAGGACGCGCAACTCTTCACCGCCGTGCGGCGCAGTGTGACCGTCGACGGCGTGGCCACCGACATCGGCCTGGTTGGAGACGTCGAGCACGTCAACACCGCGGCGGTGCTGGATCTTATTGCGGCACGCCGTATTCCGGTGGTGTCGACGCTCGCGCCGGATGCCGAGGGGGTGGTGCACAACATCAACGCCGACACCGCCGCCGCGGCGCTGGCCGAAGCCCTGGGGGCCGAGAAGCTGTTGATGCTCACCGATGTCGAAGGCCTGTACACCAGCTGGCCGGACCGGGATTCGTTGGTCAGCGAAATCGACACCGCCACATTGGCGCAACTGCTCCCCACGCTGGAGGCGGGCATGATCCCCAAAATTGAGGCCTGTCTCAGAGCAGTCTCGGGGGGAGTGCCCAGCGCCCACGTCATCGACGGACGGGTCGAACACTGCGTGCTGGTAGAGCTTTTCACCGACGCGGGCACCGGCACCAAGGTGGTGAGCGCATGACCGCGCCGGCGACGAT
>Ga0318528_10001034_pt1 | contig 10160 bp, 10 predicted proteins | sample GRESIP052b4f26_FD_202500 | JGI IMG/M metagenome (GOLD analysis project Ga0318528, IMG submission 202500) | Tropical soil microbial communities from Luquillo Experimental Forest, Puerto Rico - GRE.SIPMG.052b4f26 | ecosystem: Environmental > Terrestrial > Soil > Tropical forest > Bulk soil...
TTCGTCGCTCCTTGCAGGTGAACCATATCACCCGGACAAACACTTTGGCTGCAGCGATATTCCCGCGGGCTGGAGGGTGCGAAAGTGCGGCAAATGGCGGCTGCTTGTAGGGTGCTTTGCCCTGTGTCATAGGGAGACTCGCGGTCGGCGGCGCAGCGAGGAAGATCATGCCGGAAACCTCGGGTCTCTTGCGCGGCAAGCGCGGCTTGATCCTGGGTGTCGCCAACAACCGCTCGCTGGCCTGGGGTATCGCAAAGGCTTGCCACGGGCAGGGCGCCGAGCTCGCTTTCACTTATCAGGGCGAGGCGTTGAAGAAGCGGGTCGAACCGCTGGCGCAAGAGCTCGGCGGCCTGGTGCTCGGCCACTGCGACGTCACCGAACCGGACACTGTCGACGCGGCTTTCGCGGCGATTGAGGCGAAATGGGGCGCGCTCGATTTCCTCGTGCACGCCATCGCCTTCTCCGACAAGGATCAGCTGTCCGGCCGCTACCTGGACACGACGCCGGACAATTTTTCCAAGACGATGCTGGTGAGCTGCTACTCGTTCACTGCGCTCGCCCAGCGCGCGGAGAGGCTGATGCCGCGCGGCGGCGCGCTGCTCACGCTCACCTATTACGGAGCCGAGAAATGGATGCCGCATTACAACGTGATGGGAGTCGCCAAAGCGGCGCTCGAGGCGTCCGTTCGCTATCTCGCCGCCGATCTGGGAGAAAAGAATATCCGCGTCAACGCCATCTCCTCGGGCCCGATCAAGACGCTGGCGGCGTCGGGGATCGGTGACTTCCGCTACATCCTCAAATGGAACGAGTACAACGCGCCGCTGCGGCGCAGCGTGACGATCGAGGAAGTCGGCGACACCGCGGTGTATTTCCTCTGCGATCTCTCTCGCGGCGTCACCGGCGAGATTCATCACGTCGATGCCGGCTATCACATCGTCGGAATGAAACACCCCGAGGCGCCCGACATCGTCGTCGGCAAGGAGTGAGGTTGATGGGGGCGAAGGCGCATCCCGGGGTCTGGTCTCTCCCCCGCGGCGCAAGGGAGCGGGCATCACAAGGCGGCGTCTTGCCTTCCTCGGACCGCGTGCAGCGCGATACCTGAACCCGGGAGACAGCTGAAGTCGTGCCACGGCCCGTCATCTACTACGTGCGCCACGGCCTCACCGATTGGAACGTGCAACAACGGCTGCAGGGCCGGCACGACGTGCCGCTCAACACGGAAGGCTGCGCGCAAGCAGTCTACTGCGCCGAGATCCTGCAGGACCTGTTTCGCCGCGACGACCGGGCGCCTGAAAGTTTCGATTACGTGTCGAGCCCGCTCGTGCGTGCGCGCAAGACGATGGAGATCATGCGTGCAACGCTCGGGCTCGAGCCCGCCGGTTACACGGTCGAAGCGCAGCTTGCCGAAATCGCGTTCGGGCAATGGGAGGGGCTGACCTATTCGGAAGTCATGGCGCGGGACAAGCATATCGTCGCCGAGCGTGAATCCGACAAGTGGGGCTTCACGCCGCCGGGCGGCGAAAGCTATGCGCAAGTGACCGTTCGAATCCGCCACTGGTACGAGACGGTCGACAAGGACACGGTCGTCGCCGCGCACGGCGGCACCGCGCGCGCGCTGATCGCGCATCTCGGGCTCGCAGCGCCGCAGGACGCCACGCATTATTCCATCGACCAGGGCGTGGTCTACGTCTTCGCGGGAAACCGACTCGCCCGTTATGCATGAGGGCCTCACTTGATAGCGATCGGTCCATGGCGGCGGAGCATCTTCCGACGATGACACGAGCCCCTTTCCCGGCAGGGCCATTTGACCCCGGCTGGCACGCGGGCTACCACACCGCAGCGGAAGGAACTCCATGTCGTTCAACACCTTCGGCCATCTTTTCCGGGTCACGACCTTCGGCGAAAGCCACGGGGCCGCGATCGGTTGCGTGGTCGACGGTTGCCCACCCCGCATCGCGCTGACCGAGGCCGACATCCAGCCCTATCTCGACAAGCGGCGGCCGGGCCAGTCGCGCTTCACCACCCAGCGGCGCGAGCCGGACCAAGTGAAAATCCTCTCCGGCGTATTCATCGATGAAGCGACCGGCGAGCAGGTGACGACCGGGACGCCGATTGCGCTCGTGATCGACAACGTCGACCCGCGCTCCAAGGATTATTCCGACATCAAGGACAAGTACCGGCCCGGGCACGCCGATTACACCTACGACGCCAAATATGGCATTCGTGATTATCGCGGCGGCGGCCGCCAATCGGCGCGCGAGACCGCCATGCGCGTTGCCGCCGGCGCGATCGCGCGCAAAATCGTGCCTGGCATGACGGTCCGTGGCGCGCTGGTCCAGATGGGCAAGCACAAGATCGAGCGCGCGCGCTGGCGTTGGGATGAGGTCGAGCGCAACCCGTTCTTCTGTCCGGATGCGGAGCAAGCGAAATTCTTCGAAGAATATCTCGACGACATCCGCAAGCGCGGTTCCTCCGTGGGCGCCGTCATCGAGGTCGTCGCGGAAGGCGTGCCTGTTGGTCTCGGCGCGCCGATCTACGGCAAGCTCGACGGCGATCTCGCCGCGGCTCTCATGGGCATCAATGCCGTCAAAGGGGTCGAGATCGGCGCTGGCTTCGCGGCGGCGGCGCTGAGCGGCGAGGAGAACGCCGACGAAATTCGCATCGGCAACGACGGCAAGCCGGTGTTTCTTTCCAACCATGCGGGCGGCATTTTGGGTGGCATTTCGACCGGACAGCCGATCGTTTGTCGTTTCGCAGTCAAGCCGACCTCCTCGATCCTGACACCCCGGCGCACCGTCGATCGGTATGGTGCCGAGACCGAGATCAGCACCAAGGGACGCCACGATCCCTGCGTCGGCATTCGCGCGGTGCCGATCGGCGAGGCCATGGTGGCATGCGTGGTCGCCGATCACTATTTGCGTCAGCGTGGGCAGATGGGCGAGACGCCGGCATGGCCGTTCGCCCGGGCCTGAATGGAGTGGGCCAAAAGTGGTCGATAACCATCAGCGCGTGGAAGCCGTGCTCGCAGCCTTTGCCGCCGGCGGGGTCGTGGTCGTCACCGATGACGACGACCGCGAGAACGAGGGCGACTTGTTCGTCGCGGCTTCGCTGTGTACGCCCGAAAAGATGGCTTTCATCATCCGCAATACGTCGGGCATCGTCTGCGCGCCGCTCTCCGCGGAGGAGGCGAAACGCCTCCATCTCGATCCCATGGTGGCGGCGAACGACGCGCCGCTCGGCACTGCCTTTACGGTTTCGGTCGATGTGCGTCACGGGCTTACCACGGGTATCTCGGCGGAGGAGCGGACCAATACCGTGCGTGCGCTCGCCAACGGCAATATGGGCGCCAGCGATTTCGTGCGGCCGGGGCACGTCTTCCCGCTGGTTGCCAAGGACGGCGGCGTGCTGATGCGCTCCGGACATACCGAAGCCTGCGTCGATCTGTGTCGCCTCGCGGGGCTGCCGGCAATCGGGGTCCTCGCCGAGCTGATGAACGACGACGGCACCGTGATGCGCGGCCCGGGAGTGACCGCCTTTGCCGAACGCCACAAGCTCAAGCAGATCTCGATCGCCGACCTCATTGCCTACCGGCAGGCGCGCGATAAGCTGGTCAAGCGCATCGGCGAATTTCCGGTGCAAAGCAAGATCGGAACGCTCGCAGGCTATGCCTACGTGACACCGTTCGACGCGATCCAGCATATGGCCTTCGTCTACGGCCGCATCGGTGATGGCAAGAACATACTGGCGCGGTTGCATCGCGCCGACATCATCCGCGACGTGTTTGGCGGCGGAAATTCGATCGACTCCTCGTTGCAGCGCTTCAAGCAGGAAGGTCGCGGCGTCATCGTCTTTCTGCGCGACGGGGCGGCGGGCGTGCCCACGCATGCCATCCCGCAGGCGGGCTCGACCGGCTCCGAGGTCGCGCGCTCGCGGCAATGGCGCGAGGTCGGGCTTGGCGCCCAGATTCTCAAGGATCTGAGCATCACCTCGATCCGCTTGCTGACCTCGGCCAGGTTCACCTATGTCGGGCTCGCGGGCTTCGGGATCGAGATCGTGTCGACCGAGAGCATCGATGACAGGACGCCGCGGGGGTAATCGTGCCATGCGGTCGCCTTCTCAAAGTGCCAATGCCCGATGAGGGGAATCGTCCGCTGACGGAGGGACGGATGCATACGTCGCTGATCTCGATCCTGATGATCGGGGCTGCCGCGCTGCTCGCGGTCACCGGATTCGCGGCACCGCGCTCGGCGCCTCTGTTCGCCGACAACAGCCCGACTGCGGTGGCGGTTGATGTCGAGCTGGTGTTGGCCGTCGACGTGTCCTACTCGATGGACCCCGACGAGCAGGCGCTGCAGCGCGAGGGCTATATCGCCGGCATCACGTCGCGGGAGTTCATGCAGGCGCTGCGCAACGGCCAGCACGGCAAAGTGGCGGCGACCTATTTCGAGTGGGCGGGACCCTACGACCAGAAGATCGTCGTGCCATGGCGGCTGATTGACGGCCCGGAGGCCGCCGATGCATTTGCGAACGAGATCGCACGCGCGCCTTATCGTCGTGCCTCGCGCACCTCGATTTCGGGCGCGCTTAATTTTGCCAAACCCCTATTCGATGGCAGCGGCTATCGCGGCTTTCGGCGCGTGGTCGACGTCTCCGGCGACGGGGCCAACAACAGCGGCCCGTTCGTCACCATCGCGCGCGACGACGTGCTTGCCGCCGGCATCACCATCAATGGCCTGCCGATCATGTTGAAGCGGCCGAACTCGTTCACCATGGATATCGAAAACCTCGATATTTACTACGAGGACTGCGTCATCGGCGGCCCCGGTGCATTCGTCGTCCCGATCCGCGAGCGTGAGCAATTCAAGGAAGCGACGCGTACCAAGCTCGTGCTCGAGATCGCCGGCCGCACGCCCGAGCGGCGCGTGACGCAGGTGCAAGCGAGGGCGCCTCGAGTCTCCTGCACCGTGGGCGAGCAGATGTGGCGGGATCGCTGGGGGAACTAGCCCGCTGAATTCGTCAAACTGCGCCGGCAACGTTCGTGTAGCGCGACCGGGCCGCGCATGGGATCAAAGCTGCTGCTGAGAAGACTCAGGCGCCGCCTGATGAGAGAAGTCGCGCTCCGCGGCTTCGCGTAATCGCGCACAGGCAAGCTCGACAGGCACTGGATTTCGACGGTCACGCATTCTACGATGGTTCATCTGGGAGGTGTGTCCTCGAATTGTGACCCAACTCCGTCGGGAGGAATCGATGCAAATAAAACGTTTACTGCTGGGCATGGGCGTCGGTTTGGCCGTGACGCTCGTGCCGGCGGCGCTCTTTTTTTTGCGCGCGCAAAACCAACCGCCGTCCGCCCTTACCGGACATGTCACCTCCGAAGCGCAAGGCGCGATGGAGGGGGTGGTGGTCAGCGCCAAGAAGGCGGGCTCGACGGTCGCCGTCAGCGTGGTCAGCGATGCCCAAGGCCGCTACAGCTTTCCAGCCAATCGATTGAGCGCCGGAAAGTACTCGCTGAAGATCCGCGCCATCGGATACGACCTCATCGGGCCGGCAACGGCGGACGTCGCCGACGAGCAGACCGCCACGGTCGATCTCAAACTGCGCAAGGCGAGAAACCTGGCCTCGCAGATGAGCAACGCCGAATGGATGATGAGCCTACCAGGCACGGAGGATCAGAAAGCCTTCCTGCTCGGCTGCGTCGGTTGCCATACGCTGGAGCGCATTGTGCGCTCGACCCACGACGCGGATGAATGGACCCAGGTCATCGTGCGCATGAATGGTTATGGGCCGGTGAGCCAGCCGATCAAGCCGCAGCGCATGCTCGATCCGGCGCGCTCGGGCAGCCCCGAGCAATTCCGCAAACAGGCCGAATACCTCGCCAGCATCAACCTCAGCGAGGTCACGCAATGGGAATACCCGCTCAAAACCCTGCCTCGTCCCACCGGGCGTGCGACGCGCGTCATCGTCACCGAGTACGATTTGCCGCGCCCGACCACCGAGCCGCATGACGTCCTCGTCGACGCGCAGGGCACGGTCTGGTATTCGGATTTCGGCGAGCTGTTCATCTCCAAGTTCGACCCGAAGACACTCAAACTCACCGAGTATCCCGTTAAGGAGTTCAAACCGGGCGCTCCCGTCGGCAATCTCTCGCTTGAGTTCGACAAGCACGGCACGCTCTGGTTCGACACGATGTTCCAGGGCTCGCTCGGCAATTTTGACCCCAAGACCGAGCAGATGAAATACTATCCGCTGGCGCCGGAATATAACGACGTTCGCGTGCAACTGAACTTCGTCGGTTTGCGCCACGACGTCGACGGCAAGGTATGGACGAAGAGCGTCGGCACGCAGGAGGTCTTCCGGCTCGATCTCGCGACCCAGAAATGGGAGCGCTTCCAGCCGCTCAAGGCCCTGGGGAACCAACGGCACTCGATCTACCAGGTCATCTCGGACTCGCAGAACAATCTGTGGATGGCCGAGTTCACCAAAGGCCATATCGGCAAGATCGACGCCAAGACCGGCGAGGTCACATGGCACGCTGTGCCGACGCCCAATGCGCGGGCGCGGCGGATGAACATCGACGACCAGGATCGCATCTTGTTCGCTGAATATCGCGGCAACAAGGTCGCGATGTTCGACACCAAGACCGAGAAGTTCACGGAATGGCCGTTGCCGGCGCAGACCTGGCCCTATCGCGCCGCGGTCGACAAGAACGGCGAGATCTGGACCGGCGGCATGCACAGCGACCGCGCCGTGCGACTCGACCCCAAGACCGGCGCGACCGTCGAATATCTGCTGCCGAAGGAGACCAATATGCGCACGGTCTTCGTTGACAATTCGACGGCGCCGGTCACCTTCTGGACCGGCAGCAATCACGGCGCCGCACTGGTCAAAGTGGAACCGCTCGACTGACCGGCTTCGAACGTCTGCTCGCCTGCCGCATCTTCGGGTGCGGCGGGCGGGCATTTTCGATTATTTTTTGAAGCACGCGACCACTTCCACGTGCGCCGAATAAAGGAATTGATCGACCGGCGTCACGCGCGCGAGACGATAACCGCCGTCGACGAGGATGCGGGCGTCGCGCGCGAAGGTCGCGGGATTGCAGGAGACCGCGACCACCGCGGCCACGGTCGATGCCGCCAGCTCGCGCGCCTGCGCCTCGGCGCCTTGCCGCGGCGGATCGAACACCACGGCGTCGAACCGTTTGAGCTCGGCCGGCACCAACGGGCTGCGAGACAGGTCACGCAGCTGCGCCGCGAGCGGCTTGAGCCCCTGCGCACCCGCCGCGGCGCGCCATAAGGCCGCGATCGCATCCGCGTCGTTGTCGACCGCGGTGACGCGGGCGCGGTCGGCCAGGCGCAGCGCGAACGGTCCGACGCCGCAGAAGAGGTCAGCCACTGTCGTGGCGCCGCCGCAGTGCAGCTCGACCAGCCGCGCCAAGATGGCTTCGCCCGCCATGGTCGCTTGCAGGAACGCGCCCGGCGGCAGCACGAGTTGGGCGCGGCCGATCCTGATCACGGGCAACCTCAACTGCGCGACGATTTCGCCGTGGCGCGTCAGCCGCGCAAGATTTCGACGGTCGGCGACCTGGGCGAGCGCGGTCATGTCTGCCGCCGTCAGCGGTCCCGACCCGCGCACGTCGACATCGAGGCCGGCGTCGGTCGCGGTCACCTGGATGTCGAGCGGCTTGCGTGCGGCCGCGAGCACCTCGACGATCGCCCAAGCTGCTTCGATCGCGCCGCTAAGCCCTGGCGCGAGGATGGGGCAGTGGTCGATCGCCACCACGTGGTGGGCCTTGAGCGCGGAAAACCCAACTTCGATCACGTCACGCGCGCTCACGCGCGCGTGGAATACGGCGCGGCGGCGTCCCTCGCCATGGGCGTCGATCAGGTCGTCGACCGGCGCGTCGAGCCCCGCTCGATCCAGCGCCGCGACGACCAAAGCGCGTTTCCAATCCCGGTAGCGCGCCGCGGCCAAATGCTGGAGCGCGCAGCCGCCGCAAATTCCGAAATGCGGGCAGATCGGTGCGATGCGGTCGGGGCTGGCGACGTCGACCTTGATCAAGTGGCGGCGGTCGGCGTGACCGGGCCATGGTTCGACCTGGGCGGTCTCGCCCGGCAGCGCATAGGGCACGTAGAGCGTACCGGCGGCCGTGTCGGCGATCCCGTCGCCGCGCGAGCCGAGCCGGGCGATCACTAGCTGCTCCACCATGGACCTTCGATAGCCAGCGATCGGCGACGCGTCCAGGACAGACGGCAGAGGACGGATCAACCGCGGCCTATGCGTCCTTCGCCCTTCGGCGTGCGTCCTGCGGCAAGGTCAGCATGTGAAACCGGCAAATGAGTAGCACCGCGAACGTCGCGATTCCGGTGGAGAATCCGATCCAAATTCCAACTGCTCCCAGCCGGCCCGGGAAAGCCAGTCCGTAGACGCAGGTAAACCCGATCAGCCAAAAGCTCACCGCGGCAAACAACATCGGCACACGGGTGTCGTTGAGCCCGCGCAATGCACCGGCGGCAATCGCTTGCACCCCATCGGTGACGAAGAAGCTCGCGCCGATGAGGAGTAGCGTAGCGGCAAGCTGCGCCGTCGCGGCGTTCCCGCCGCTACCATCGCCGAGGAAAAGCAGAGGGATCGCGTCATGGAACGCGACCACGATAGCGGTCATCGCCACCATGACGGCAGCCCCTAGCGCGATCGCACCGAAGCCCGCTCTGCGCGTTGCGACCGGGTCGCGACGCCCGACCGCGTGTCCGACGCGAACGGTTGCGGCAAGCGAGATGCCGAATGGAACCATGAACAGAATGGTCGCGACCTGCAGCGCGATCTGATGGGCGGCGAGCGCGGTCGTGCCGATCCAGCCCATCAGGAGCGCAGCCGATGAGAACAGCCCCCATTCGAGCATGAGCGCGCCAGAGATCGGCAATCCGATCGCAATCAACTGTCGCAGCAGCTCCCAGTCCGCGCGCCAGAACCTCCCCAGCACGCGATACTTCTTGAACGGGCGGCAGGTATAGCAAATCCAGATCGCAGCGGCGCACATCGCAACGTTGACCAACGTGGTCGCGAGGCCGGCGCCGAGCAGATCGAGGCGCGGGGCGCCGAAGGCGCCGTTGATCAACGCATAAGCGAGAATCCCGTTCACGGGGATGGCAGCGATGGTGATCCACAGCGCCGGTTCCGGACGATTGACTGCGCCCATGAAGTTGCGCAGCGCGATGAAGCACCAGGCCGGGATCATCGACCATGCCAATCCGGTCAGATAGCGGGCGGCAAGCGCCGCCGTGGCAGATGATTGCCCAGCCGCGACGAGAATGTCCTCGCCCCAAAGCTGTGCGACATTAATGGGAACGCCGAGCATCACCGCGGCCCAGAGTCCCACCCGCAGCGAGCGGCGGACCATGCGAGGGTCGCGTGCGCCGAAGGCCTGTGCCGCCAGCGGTGCGACGGCGGACACCGGCCCCATCCCAAGCACGAATCCGACGAACAGGATCAGGTGCGCGAGGCCGACGGCGGCGATGGCACCGTCGCCGAGCCGCCCAATGAGCGCGAGGTCGGTCGTCATCATGGCGATCTGGCCGAGTTGGGTCAGCGCGATGGGCCACGCGAGCTTGATCGTTTCGATGATCTCGGCGCGCCAAACCGCGCGCTCCGGCGGCGTTGCGGGCGTGGCCGCCGCGATGGTTTCCGGCAATGTCATCGCGCGGCACCATAGCGGACGCTATGGCAACAGAAAGGCGCAACACGCGGGGTTCAGCCGCGCTCGGCTGCGATGAAAAACTCGCGATTGCCGTCGCTGCCCGGGATGGACGAGGGCACGACGCCTGCGACGCGCCAGCCGAGCGACCGGACGAAGGCGGCGATATCGTCGCAGACCGCGGCGTGAACGAGCGGATCGCGCACGATGGCTTTCTTTGCGCGACGTCGGCCGGCTTCGAATTGCGGCTTGATCAGCGCCAAGAGATGCGCCGGCGTCCGCGCGAGTGCGAACGCCGCCGGCAGGACGAGCTTGAGCGAGATGAAGCTCGTATCGACGACGACGAAGTCGGGCCGCTCGGGGAGCCTCGTCGGATCAAGGGCGCGAATGTCGGTCGCTTCCATGGACACGATCTCCGTTCGCGCTCGTAGGCTTGCATGCAGCTGGGCGCGCCCGCATCCACGGCATA